>Ga0180431_10006778_pt1 | contig 13522 bp, 10 predicted proteins | sample SS_ome_11_FD_132459 | JGI IMG/M metagenome (GOLD analysis project Ga0180431, IMG submission 132459) | Hypersaline lake sediment archaeal communities from the Salton Sea, California, USA - SS_1_MS_1 metaG | ecosystem: Environmental > Aquatic > Non-marine Saline and Alkaline > Hypersaline >... | reverse complement strand
TGCTGCCTTGATTCTGCCCGGCGCGTGTCGTGTCTCTGAAAGAAGTATACCACATCGTCCGGCGTTTGTATGTAGTGAGGGTTAGATACCTTTGTGGCGATTCTTAGATTGTTCTTGTGGCGCAAATTGGATTTGAGCCCGGGAATCGCGTCAGAGGGGGACGGCGTGCCCCTATCGGGCGCGCGGGCAGCTGCGCAGGCCGGTCAGACCGTCGACGCGTTGGGGGAAGGCCGTTTGCGGGCTCCGAGCGATGTCTTCCGGGGATTCCGCGGCACTTGAAAAAGGGTCGCCACACCGTCGGAATGGTTGGTTGACACGGCTCGGGACGGGTGGACGGCCTCCATCGGGATTGGTGATCGGCGCGGCCCGAATCACGCAGCTGGCGCCGCCTCCGATTTCCGGGCGGCAGAGATGATTCGGCGCAAATTGAGCGAAATCGAAAGAAAGCGAGCACGATCGAGCAAAACCAAGCAATTACCTATTGACAGGGGCCTCAAGATGTGATAGACTAGGTGGCATGAGTGGGGGGCCTATACTGACCGTGGAGAGACGTGGCGCAATCGCCGATGTGGTGGTGGAGCAAGGAGCTGCCCGGGTATCTGAGCTGTCGGAACGGTTCGACGTCAGCCCGGCCACGGTTCGCCGTGACCTTGAGGCTTTGGAGGACGGGGGCAGGCTCAGGCGCGTCCACGGTGGCGCGATAGCAGTGGATGATCGGGCAGGAGCGGAACCGGCTCAGGCCTCGCCGTCGGAGCAGACATCAACTCCGAGGCCCGATGGCGCCGCGCGAATCGGAGAGACGGTTGCAGAGATGATCGGCGAAGGAGAAACGGTCTTTCTGGGGCCTGGTGCGCTTCCCTTCGAGGTGGCGCGGAACCTCAAGCATCACCCCACCATCACCGTGATCACCAACGGATTGGACATCGCCCATTGGCTGGCCACGAACACGCGGCACCGGCTGATCATTACGGGCGGTCAGTTCGAGGAGCGGAGCATGGGACTGGTGGGCCAAATGACGCGGCGTGCACTCTCGGACTTGCGGGCTGACCGGGTGATCGTGGAACTGGACGGCGTGAGCCCGGTGGAGGGATTGACTCAGGATAGTCTTCCACAGGCGGAGATTGCTCAACTGTTGATTGAGACCGGGGCGAGGGTGGTGGTCCTTGTACCGGCGGAGAGGGTGGGGCGTGTGGCTGCTACCCTCGTCGCGCCGGTGTCGAGCGCCGATGCTATCGTGACGGGACGGGAGGCTTCCGCAGCTTACCTGTGGGATCTGAGTGAGGTGGGCATCGAGATTGTTCTGGCATAGTCCGGGGCAAGACAGACATCGCTAGACAAAGGAGTGGAGCAGATGGCAAGCGTAACCTACAAAAACGTGACCAAGCGATGGGGCGACGTCGTGGCGGTCAAGGATCTGGATATTCACATCGAGGACAAGGAGTTCCTGGTCTTCGTAGGTCCTTCGGGGTGTGGAAAGTCTACCTCCCTGCGGCTGCTAGCGGGGCTCGATGAGATCAGTGAAGGGGAGATCCTGATCGGCGACCGCGTCGTCAACGACGTACCGCCCAAGGATAGGGACATCGCCATGGTGTTCCAGTCGTACGCCCTCTACCCGCACATGAACGTCTACGACAACATGGCGTTCGGCCTGAAGCTGCGGGGCACACCGAAGGAGGAGATCAAGCAGCGTGTGGAGAAGGCGGCCGACATCCTCGGCATTCACAGCCTGCTCGATCGGAAGCCGAAGCAGCTCTCCGGTGGCCAGAGGCAGCGTGTCGCGGTCGGGCGAGCCATCGTCCGTGAGCCGAACGTCTTCTTGATGGACGAGCCGTTGTCGAACTTGGATGCCAAACTACGCGTCCAGGCGCGCGCGGAGATCAGCAAGCTTCATCAGCGTCTGGAGACGACGTTCATCTACGTGACGCACGACCAGGTCGAGGCGATGACGATGGGCACGCGTATCGCAGTGCTCAACGACGGGATTCTCCAGCAGATCGACACGCCGCAGAACCTGTACGACCTCCCGGCGAACATCTTCGTGGCAGGTTTCATCGGCAGCCCAGCGATGAACTTCTTCGATGGCGAGCTGGTTGAGTGGGATGGCAGGGTCGCGGTGAAGACGGACGAGTTCATGTTGGCTATCCCCGAGAGTCGAGCCGATACGTACCGACCGCATTTGGGCGAGAACATCGTCCTGGGCGTCCGGCCTGAGGACATCCATGATCCAGATTTCGCGCCGCCTGAGATCTCGCAGCAGTTGGTAGAGGCCGAGGTTGACGTCACGGAGCTGATGGGCGACGAAGTGGTGGTCTACCTCATATCCGAAGGAACGGAATTCCTTGGTCGCTTCGATCCTCGGACCGACGCCCGTGTCGGCAAGACGATGTCCGTGGCCTTCAACATGGACCGTATGCACATCTTCGACAAGACGACGGAGAAGGCAATTCGGTAAGCGGCACCTCTCCTTCTTGACACAAGGTAGAGGGATCGCGGGCTCGTTGACCCCGGGCCTGAAAGCAACGGCCGGGACCGGGGTCGCTCCCGCGACGTAGGATCGGCGAAGGAGCGAGGCCGCCACGCGCGGCCTCGGTTGTTGTGCGTCACCAAAGCGCAAAAATGTGTGCAGGGGGCGCGAGGGGTTCATGGGTGTTGATTCGAGCTGACTGGGGAGGGGAACTGTGGCTGACCTTGAACTGATGAGTAGACTTTCTGATGAAGAGGAGACGAAGATCTTGCTGGTCGTTCTGGATGGGTTGGGTGGGCTGCCCATGATCCCGGAAGGGCCCACCGAGCTGGAAGCAGCCCGGACGCCGAATCTCGACGCACTCGCGGCGCGGTCGATATGTGGCTTGAGCACGCCCGTCGCGCCCGGTATCACGCCGGGCAGCGGACCGGGGCACTTGAGCCTCTTTGGGTATGACCCCATCGAGTGCTTGGTCAAGCGGGGCGTGCTTTCGGCCCTGGGTATTGGATTTGACCTGCAGCCCGGGGACCTGGCAGCCCGCGGCAACTTCTGCAGCGTCGACCCGGAGACGGGTGAGATCACGGATCGGCGCGCCGGTAGGATTGGCTCGGACCTGGGAGCTCGTCTTTGCGAGAAGCTGAACGGGGTGCAGTTGGAGGGTGTCGATCGCGTGTTTGTGGAGCCGGTGAAGGAGTACCGCTTCGCGCTGATCCTGCGGGGCGAGGGCCTGGAGGACGGTCTGACGGGCACCGATCCTCAGGAGACGGGCGTGCCACCGCTGCCCGTGAAGGCGACGCGACCGGAGGCAGAGGAGACAGCTGAGCTGGTGAATCAATGGCTCGAGAAGGCCCGGGAGGTGCTGGCGAAGGATGCCCAGGAGAACAACCACCCGGCCAATAGCTGTAATCTGCGCGGCCTGGCCAAGGAACCAGGGCTGCCGCAGATGCCAGACGTGTACAAGATGCGCTGTGCTTGCATCGCCACGTATCCGATGTACAAAGGGGTGGCCAGGCTAGCCGGGATGGACATCCTGTCGACCGGCCCCACCATTGAGGACGAGGTCGCGACGTTGAAGGAGAGTTGGGAGGACTACGACTTCTTTTTCTTCCACGTCAAGAAGATCGACAGCCGGGGGGAGGATGGCGACTTCAACGCCAAGGCGGCGGTGATTGAGCATTTCGACGAGGTTCTGCCGGATATGCTGGCGCTGGAGCCGGACGTGGTCATCGTGACGGGGGATCATTCCACGCCGGCGCTCTGGAAGAACCACAGCTGGCACGAGTTGCCCGTTCTTCTCTGGTCTCGGTACGTCCGTCGGGACGATGCTACGACGTTCGGCGAGCGCCCCTGTATGCGGGGCGGGCTGGGTCACATCAACCACGTGGATCTGCTGCCGCTGGCTATGGCCAACGCCGGGCGCCTCGAGAAGTACGGCGCCTAGAGCCGCCCGAGGCCCGTCGGCAAGACGCAGTGACTGGTCTTGCCGACAACCCGCGAGCTTGTGCTCCTCGGACGATGGCTCCAGACGGCCTCTTTCCGAGGAGCTCTCTCTTGTCGTGCCGATGACGTCCTTTCATTAGGACCTCTACACGTCTCACCGTCGATCTTGTGTTCCCCGGACTCTCCCCCGGTTCCCGCCGGGTACGTGGCACCTTCCAGAAGGCGCCAAACGCTTTCCGCCCCGGGCGCTACGCGCTTCCCAGGATGGATCCCCACGAGAGGATAAGAAAGCTGTCTGCAGGCGCCGGATCTCCGTCGTGTCCGCAGTCCTGGTTCCCTCCCACTGGCCCGGACCAGGGAGGCGGAGAGGTCGATGGTCCCTCTGAGGCCAGGGCCTTGTTCGCGGGGATGATTGACAGGCACGTGTATTCTGCTATAGTGTCAACCGACGCGGATTTGGGGGGGATTGACCTTGAACCAGCACACACCAGCAAGGCGAAGCGTGGAACCTTTGATCATCGGGGCTCAGGAAATCGGGGTTGCCCTGAGCGATCAGCACGTGGCAGCCTTCGAGGTCTGTTACGATGAGTTGGTGGCATGGAACGAGCGTTTCAACCTGACGGCGATCACCGACTGGAAGGGTGTGCTAATTCGCCACTTTCTCGATTCATTGTCGTGCTTGCAGGCGATTCCTCAGAACGAGCTGGCGGCGGGCGCCCGAGTGATCGACGTGGGAACGGGCGCTGGTTATCCTGGAATACCCCTGAAGATTGTCTGCCCCGGCATGCGGTTGACGCTGCTGGAGGCGACGCACAAGAAGGTGATGTTCCTCGAGCACCTGATTGACCGATTGGGGATGGATGATGTGGTCGCGATTCACGCTCGGTCTGAGGAGCTTGGCCGGGACGTGGTCCACCGGGAATCGTATGATTGGTCTATCGCTCGGGCCGTCGCAAAGATGCCGACGCTGGCGGAGTACTTGCTGCCCCTAGCGCGCGTGGGTGGTGCGATACTGGCTCAGAAGGGTGAGGACGCGGCGGCCCAGGTGCAGGAGGCGGATGAGGCCATAGCTACGTTGGGCGGCGAGGTGCGGCAACTTGTGCCCGTCGAGCTCCGTGGGTTGGCCGAGACACGTTATCTGGTGGTCATCGACAAGGTGGCCCCGTCGCCGGAGAAGTATCCTCGCAGGCCTGGCATGCCCAAGAAGCGTCCGCTGGTATAGCTGGGGTTGCCTGGGCCTTCACGCCGGTTGGTTCACGGTCGGTGGACGAGCCCTCCCTTGACCACCCAGGTCACAGCCTTCTCCAAGAAAGGACCACTGAACATCTCCAAGTCAGTGGCTGTCAGAATGGCCTGCTCCACATCGTTGACGTGCTCCAATAGGTAGGCCCGCCGAGTCCTGTCGAGCTCCGCCAGGACCTCGTCGAGGAGCAGCAGGGGGGTCTCCCGGGTCTGATCCTGCATCCACCTCAACTCAGCCAGCTTCAGGGAAAGAACCGCGGTGCGTTGCTGTCCACGGGAACCGTAGGTGCCCAGATCGACCTCGTGGGTGCCGAGCGCCGGGCTCCCGGCGACGAAACAAAGCTCGTCACGATGAGGGCCGAAGACGGTCATCCCGCGCGCGATCTCCTCGGATCGACGCTCGATCAAGGCCTCCTCGTAGGCGCGGGCCAATCGGCTGGAATCGGCGTCGTCACGGGGGATGTCCGGCCCGGATACATCCATTCCGACCTCAGCCCGAAGGATTCTGGGCGCGCCCGGATCGAAGTTTGGGACGTAGTCGAGGCGCAGCCATTCCGCATCCCCGGTCAGCTGCTGGTGGATGCGCTTGACCCGGGAGGACAATCCATCGAGGAAAGCCCGGCGGCGTGTGGCAATCTTTGACCCTGTGCGAGCGAGCACGCTTTCGAAAGGGCTTAGCTGGGCTGGATTGCCTCCTTCGTCCCGAACGTGTCGCAGAGCGGCGTTCCGCTGACGGAGGGCCTTGGTGTATCGGCTCAGGGCCTCGCTGTACGTCTCGTCCACCTGGGAAATGGCATCGTTCATATACTGCCGCCGTCCGGACGGAGATCCAGCGACCAGGTCGACGCTCTGCGGCGTAAAAAGGACTACGTTGAGCTTTCCGCTCAGGTTTGATTGTCTTCTCTGCGACCGGTCGACGCGGATGGTCTTCTGCAGCCGGTCCGTTCCGTTGGACAGCTGGCGCTTCTCCAGAACCATCTCCAGCTCGATGGTCCGCTCCCGGCGCTGTACCTCAGCCCAGGCGCGGGCGTAGGGAAGCCCCTCGGCCTCAGCTTGCCAGCGGATTAGCTCCCGGTCCGAAGAGGCTAGAGGCGAGGATCCCGCTGCGAGCAGATAGATGGCCTCGAGCAAGCTCGTTTTCCCCTGAGCGTTCCCTCCGTGGAGAAGGAGAGGGCTCTCTGGAAGTGCCAGTTCGAGGCGTGCGTAGTTACGGAAATTCGTCAGACTGAGATAGCGGATGTGCATAAGGACATTGTACAGTGGGAAAGGGGCCGTGGAAAGGACGAGGCGGGGAAGCCCTACGGGGGATTGAACTCGGCGACGACCAGGCGATGATCCGAGGCCAGCGCGTCCAGGACCTGCACGTCCACTGGCTCGAGACCTCTTGCCAAGACATAGTCGATTCGCTCGACCGGGTCCGTTGCCGGGCTCGTGGCCCATCCTTCGCGGGCCACGGCGTCGTAAGGATCTTCGAAGTTCGCCTCTCGCAGGGCTGCGTAGGTTGGGGAGTCAGGCGTGGCGTTGAAATCGCCACCGAGCACAGCCGGCGAGGCTTCGCCGATGAACGCCAGCACATCTTCTAACTGGCGGGCCCGTTCCAGGGGCTCCAGGCCAAGCCACGTGCCGTAGGCATCGACGATTGCCTCCTCGTCCGCGGGCACCGCCTCAGGATCGGACGGGCTCAATCGCACGCGAGCGTGCACGATGGCGCTTTGCTCAAGCCGGCTCGCGAGATGCTCTGTGTCGCTTTCCGTCACCGGGTAGCGGGAGAGGATTGCAACCCCGGAGAGATCCTCGAGCGCAGGTCCAAAGACGTGTTCCATGCCGAGGCGGCGCCCCAGCCAGAGCGCGTCATCCACGCCGTAGCTGGTGATGCGACCGGCGTCAACTTCTTGCAGGAAGACGATGTCGGCGCCACTCTGCTCGATGGCACGGGCCTGGTCCTCCAGGCTGTACCGCCAGTGGGTGTCGTAGCCGTAGTGGATGTTGTAGGTTGCGACCCGAAGCGGACCTGCGTGCGCTGTCGTGAGAGGGGCGGGGCCCGGCAGGGCGAAGAGCGCGGTCACGCCGACGGCCAGCGCAGCGGCGCCCCACGCGGCGAATGTGGCAGTCTTCGTCGGGAGCTCTGGACGCGAAGCTCGACGGCCCGGCGTGGGCACCAAGAGCATAGCGATGGCGAGGAGAAGGACGTAGTCTCCTTTTTCCCGGAAGGCGGGAAGCGTGTACGGATACGTAAAGGCAAAGGCCAACGCCACGTTGAGGAGGAGGAAGACGATCATACCAAGGACGAAGGGCTCGAGTGTCCTGCCACCCTCCCTGGACCGCGTGGTGGACCAGATAGAAGCGACAAAGGCCAGCTGGGCGATGAGCATGGGGCCGAGAATCGCCAGCTGATAGAACTCGTGGTCCGTCACCCAGCCTATGGTCAGGGTGGCGACGAAGAGGGCAAATCCGCCCCACTGAGCTGAACCGAGAAGCGGGAAGACGGTGGCTGCCATCAGAAGCGGAGCAACCAACGCATACCTGGCCCCCGTCCACCGGGCCAGGGCATTGGGAAAACCGAGCAGTGAGGTCTCCAGGAAGAGGAAGGCGCCCAGCGTTAGTCCGCTCAAGGTGCTGATTCCCCTGCTTGGGGCAGGCGTCGGATCTGTCGCGGGCCGAGCATGCGCGAGCCAGGCGGCTGCCCCAAGGCTGACGGAGAGAATTGCCTGGACGGGTAGCCACGAGCGGCGCAGGGAGATGTCGTACGTGTTGCCTGCGACGCGCAGAAGCTGCGCAGCAGCCAGGGCTATTGCCAACGCCGTGGCAAACTGGATAGGCCTACGTTTCAGTAGCGTGACCGCGTAGCACCCACCGGCAGCCGTCAAGCCCACCGCGCTCCATAGCTGGATCGACGGGTGATCCAGGGTCAGCGTGAGCCGAGATGCCGACGCCGCGACAGCGCCGACGAGCAAGGTGAGCCTCTCTACTCGGCGGGGCAGGAACAGAGGGGCCGCGAATGCCAGCAGGACGCCGCCTACGATAAGGACTAGGTTAGAAAGCCCGAGGGTAGCGGCGAACACCGCATCGTAGATCACCCCGAATAGGCGCGAGAAGAGCACGATCAGGCCTTGCAGCAGGAAGAGAAGGACTGCGGTGGCTTCGACCGAACGGAGATGACGGGGTTCAAGCATGGCTCGTTATCTCAAGCATGGCCACGGCGACGCGGGCGGCTATCCGGGCGTTGTTGACGAGCAAGGCTTCGTTCGCGTGGCGCGCCGCCCCGCCGGTCAAATCGACGATACGAGCCAGCAAGAAGGGAGTGAGGTCCTTGCCTGTCACGCCCTCGGCCTCGGCGCCCTCAAGCGCCCGGGCGATGGCTCGCTCGGGTTCGTGGATCGGAAGCGCGGCCGGACCGGGCACGGGTACGCATACCAAAAGAGCTGCCGGGAGGTCGAGGCAGCTGCGGGCTGCGGCAAGGCGGGCGACTTGAAGAGGATCGCTCGCGGTGACGTCTACGGGCAAGTCCGAACGCCGGCTGTAGAAGGCGGGAAACCAAGGGGTCTTGTAACCCACGATCGGCACGCCCTTCGTCTCTAAGACCTCCCGCGTACGGGGAAGGTCGAGGATGGCCTTGGCCCCGGAGCAGACCACGACGATGGGCGTTCGAGCCAAAGCGGTCAGGTCCGCTGAGACGTCCTCGGGGTGATTCCGGTGGACGCCGCCAATGCCTCCGGTGGCGAAGACGGTGATGCCGGCCAGGTGGGCTAGGTGCATCGTCGCCGCGACGGTAGTACCGCCGGTGAGGCCCTGCGTCAAGGCGGCGGGGAGGTCGCGCAGGCTGAGCTTCGAGGGCTGTTCAGGAGAATCGCTGGATGTGGCAGCGGCTAGATGTTGGAGGTCGTCGTCCGATAGTCCCACCCGGGGCTGTCCTTCGATGACGGCAATCGTGGCTGGGAAGGCTCCCTCATCCCGCACTGCCGACTCCATGCGGCGCACGACATGCAGGTTGGAGGGGTGGTCGAAGCCGTGAGTGATGAGAGCCGATTCGAGGGCTACGACGGCCTCTCTCCGCGCAAGGGCGTCGCGGACGGCCGGGAGGAGTGCAAAGGGAACCACAGGTGGAACTAGTCCAGAAGACTCGCCGCCAGCCGGGCATAGACGGAGGCGGCGGCATAGACGTCTTCAACGCGGACGTGCTCGTCAGCGGTGTGAGCGAGCTCCTCCTGGCCCGGGCCGAAGCCAACGGTGGGGATGTTAGCTTGCCCGGCCGTATAAACGCCCTCGGTCGAGAAGCCCCACCGTGTGACCTGAGGTCGGCGCTTCAGCTGCGCATGAGCGGCCTGGACGGTCACCTGGACGAGTGGGTGGTCTGCAGCAATGACCCAGGCGGGATAGAACTCGCGGGTCGTGCATTCGTACCCCGTGTGGCTCGTGGTCTGATATCCTGTCACTTCAACGTCAGCATCGACGCCCTCTCTAGCGATGACACGCTGTACCTCGGATACCGCCTTGGTCTCGTTTTCGCCGAGCGTGAGACGACGGTCAATGATGAGCGTGCAGCGGTCAGGAACGGCGTTGCGGCTCCCCGCACAGGACGAGATCTCGGTGACGGCGAGGGTACCGGGGCCCAGGAAGTCGTCCTGGCCCAGCTGCTCGGCCAACAGCTCCAGCCCAAAGACGAGGCGGGAGGCGATGTAGATCGCGTTCTCGCCCAGCTGCGGGCTGGCGGCGTGGGCCGACTTCCCGTGGGCCACGACGCGCATCTCCAGGCGCCCCCGTTGCCCACGGCTGACATTGAGGTTGGTCGGTTCGCCCAGGACCACCCAGTCGGGCGTGATGTCGCTCTCCTCGACCAGCGTACGGGTTCCCAACCCCTCGCAGGTCTCCTCCTGGACCACACACGCCACGACAACATTCCCCCTCAAGGCCGTGTCCGACTCCGCGAGGAGCTTTGCGCCGTAGACCATCGCCGCCAGACCACTCTTCATATCGCAGGACCCAAGGCCGTAGAGCGTCCCGTTCTCGATGTCGGCCCCAAACGGGTCGCGGTTCCACGTAGCCTCGGCACTGACTCGGATCGTATCCATGTGAGCGTTGAGCATCAGCGTCGGCCCCTCTGCTGGGCCGACCCGACCGACGACGTTGCCGATGGCGTCGACACGGACATCATCAAATGCGAGATCCTTCATCTCACGGACGATGCGCTCCGCCACAGCACCCTCCTCGCACGAAGGGCTGGGTGTACGGATCAGGTCCCTGACGAAGGTCAACAGAGCAGCTCGTTGGCGGGAGGAGAGTTGGAATGGTCTCATAGCTCAATCTCTAGGCTGGATCTTGGGTTTGGTGTGTAGCCAGATGATACTACGAGTTGGGGCGAGAGACAAGCGACGGCGGACACACAACGTGTCCACGCCCCCTCGTCATTGAGCGTCGGCCGAGGCGCCGTCGGAGTTTCGGCATACTAGCTTGACACAGGCTGCTGCTGTGCTATCATAGTTGTCGTTGGTTGCGGAATGCAAACTGTAGCGATTGATTTCAAATGCACCACCGGCCCCCGGTGTGGACGTCGTATGAAGTGCGCTATGGTCGCGCTTCATGGTCGAGGCTGCACTCGGGAGGTCGGACGGTGCTTTTTTCGTAGATATGGATAGAACAGAGGAGTATGAGGATGAATGACCACTTGAGAATCGTGCCCCTGGGAGGACTTGGGGAAGTTGGAAAGAACATGATGAGCATCGAGTACGGTGGGGAGATCCTGATCATCGACGTGGGAATGATGTTCCCCATGACGGGGATGCTGGGCATTGACTATATCCTGCCCGACTGGAGTTACCTGCGCGATAAGAAAGATCAGGTCCGGGCCGCGATCATCACCCACGGGCATATGGACCACATTGGGGCACTGTCTCACTTCCTGGAGGAGTTCAATGTGCCGATCTACGCCACACGCCTGACGCGTGGGCTGATTGAGGTCCAGCTCCAGCAGCGGGACATGCTGAAGCACGCGACGGTTCATACGATGTCGCCGCGTGACGAGCTTGAGATTGGTCCCTTCACTGTCGAGCCTTACCACGTCTGTCACTCGATTCCAGATACGGTAGGTCTGGGTATCACCACCCCTGAGGGATTGATCGTGCACAGCGGGGACTTCAAGTTTGACCATACGCCGGTGGACGGCTGGCCGACGGACTACGCCAAGTTGGCGGACTTCACCGGGCGCGGCGTGTTGGTGCTCCTATCGGACAGCACCAACGCGGATACACCAGGGCGGACTTCGTCCGAGGCTGCCCTTTACGACGCCTTCCATCAGATCATGCGCGAGGCACCGGGTCGACTTATTGTGGCCACCTTCGCCTCGCTGATCTCACGAGTCCAGCAGATTGTTGACGTCGCCGCGCAGCATAACCGAAAGATCGCCGTGGCCGGCAGGAGCATGGTGAACAACACCGCCATGGCCCGCGAGCTCGGCTACCTGGACATCCCGGACGATATGATCGTGCGCCTTCATGAGGTGGATAACGTGCCGCCTGATGAGCTGGTGATCATGGCCACGGGGGCACAGGGGGAGCCTATGGCGGTGCTGAACCGCCTGGCGACCGGTCGCCACCACACCTTGAGGATTCAGCCGGACGACACGGTCGTGCTATCGTCGCACACGATCCCTGGCAACGAGGAGATGATCCACGAAGTGATCAACCGCCTGTTCCAGAGGGGCGCCGACGTCTACTACGACCCGGTCGCAGACGTTCACGTCTCGGGCCACGCCAGCCAGGAGGAACAGAAGACGCTGATCAATCTGCTCCAGCCCCGATACTTCGTGCCGATCCACGGTGAATTACGCCACATGAAGCAGCACGCGAAGCTTGCAAGGGAGGTCGGCATTCCCGAGGAGAATATCGCCGCGGTCGAGAATGGTTTCACGCTCAGCTTCAAGAACGGCCAGATGACCATTGGGGAGCGCGTGCCCGGCGGGTACGTCTACGTGGACGGCACGCTGGTGGGCGAGATTGGACCTCGCGTGATGCGTCAGCGCGGCGAGCTTGGAGAGGCCGGGTTTGTGACAGCGGTGATTCCCTTCAATCCGCGGACGGGGCGCCCCAGCGGACACCCACGCATCATCACCCGAGGCTTTGTGTTCAAGCCGGAGGCCGAGGATTTGCTGACGAGGGCGCAGGACGTGGTCCGGTCAGCGGCGATGGTGAGCCCGGGGACCAAGCCGGCAGATGTAGAGCAGAACATCGAGCGAGCCCTCTCGAATTTCCTCCACCGGGAGACGAGGCGCGATCCGGTGGTGACGGCCGCTGTGGTGGAGATGACGTAACGTTCATCCTGGGCTAAGTCCGTGTTGATAGAAGGGCAAAGTGAGAAGGCTGACCGCCTGCGTCAGTTGATCCAGCGGTTCGAACGGGTTGCCGTCGCCTTCTCGGGCGGGGTCGACAGCACGCTGCTGCTGGCGGCGTGCCTGGAAGTGTTGGGCTCGGAGAACGTCCTGGCGCTGTCGGTGACGTCCACGCTGGTGCCGGTGGCGGAAAGCGAGCGAGCTGTCGAGCTTGCTGCACGGCTCGGTACGGAGCACCGCGTGGTGCCCTTTCGGGCTTTGGAGCTGCCAGGGGTGGTCGCTAACCAGCCGGACCGCTGCTATCACTGCAAGAAGGCCCTCCTATCGAAGCTGCTCACGATCGCAGAGGGCGAGGGGTACAGTGTTCTCCTGCGGGGCGCGAACGCCGACGATAAGGGTGACTTCCGGCCCGGGATGCGGGCCGGGGTCGAGCTTGGCGTTCGTGCGCCGCTTCTGGAGGCTGGTCTGACGAAGGTTGACGTCCGAGCTCTATCAAGGGCGATGGATCTACCGACCTGGGATCTTCCCTCGATGGCGTGTCTTGCCTCGCGCATGCCCTATGGGGTGCCGCTCACCGCGCAGGCGCTTAGGCGCGTCGAAGCTGCCGAGTCGGTGCTGCGGGATCGCTTCGTCTTGGGACAGCTCCGGGTCCGTGATCACTTTCCGATAGCGAGAATCGAGATTCCCGGCAAAGACATCGACCGGGTGAGCCGGAGCCCCGTCCGGGAAAACGTGGTCCAGGCGCTTCAGGCGCTGGGCTACCGCTACGTGACCCTCGATCTGGAGGGATTCCGGAGCGGCAGCTTGAACGAGGTGTTGAACCAGAAGGCCTGATAGGCGCTCGGCCGGGCTGACCCGTCGGGCGCATGGGATGCGCTTGCTGCGGATCGCACGGTGAACTCATGCAGGTCCGGCGTCCGGGGCTCCGTATTTGCCTGGAGGCACGGGGTCCGCTTGGACTGTGTGCAGTCCACAATGGATGGTCGCCGCAGGCATGGGGAGCCACCAAGGCGTTGACCATCCTCATAGGGTTCTATCCGTCTCTTCCCCAGTTA
>Ga0180431_10006773_pt1 | contig 13528 bp, 12 predicted proteins | sample SS_ome_11_FD_132459 | JGI IMG/M metagenome (GOLD analysis project Ga0180431, IMG submission 132459) | Hypersaline lake sediment archaeal communities from the Salton Sea, California, USA - SS_1_MS_1 metaG | ecosystem: Environmental > Aquatic > Non-marine Saline and Alkaline > Hypersaline >... | reverse complement strand
CCTATATGACGAAGGTATTTTTCTCAACAGTCAACGCAGATATCAGTTAAAAACTCCAATATTGAAAACTTTCAAATAAATGTTTCATTTACACCTTGACATAGACCGTCTCCACTACGTGATACTGGGTATCACTCCGGTCGGAATGACAGCAGGAAGCAGGGTCCTGTTAGTTACGAACTTGCACTTCGAGGTATTTTACGCCCCATTCGAGGGCTTCCTGGTGAGTGTGGAAGAAGACGTCGAGGCGGTTTCCTTTTATTGCGCCGCCGCGGTCGAGGACTTTGACGGGCTGGTCGTCGTTATAGCCGGGGACGACCATTTCGGTGCCGAAGGAGTATCGCTTGCCGGCGGCTACGAATGTGTCGCCCGGCTTTATCTTGTGTCCGGATGCGGTTATGCCGTCGGCGTATTGGCCGCAGCACTTCGAGCAGGGGCAGTATGCAGTCACGCGCATCGGCACGATCTGCGAATTGCCGTTATTTGTGTGGGCTGCTCCGGCGATGAAACTCGGCACGCAAACGACGGCCATCAGGCTTATCCAACTGATAAGAGCACGTCCCGAACGTCTGATTAGCTGCTTTTTCATCGGATACCCTCCCCGCAAAAGGATCATCTGGATTAGTGGAAGTCTTGATTGCTCGCCGTTTAGGCCGCGTTTGCCCGTCCCTGAATTGTAGTAATATTATAACCGAAACGGCGTCTAAACTCAACTATTTTGATTGCCGAACGCCCCTCGCCCGCGTGTTTGAGGCCCTGCGGCACGGAACGCAGATGTATTATAGGTCCGAAGCGAAAAGTTTTTTGCGGTTGAAATGTCGGCGAGAATCCCTAATATGTCGCTATGCAGAAGTTACTCAACAAGATAATATGCGGCGACTGCATAGAAGTGCTCAACGGCGTCGATGAGCCCTTCGCCGATCTGATCTTCGCCGATCCGCCGTTCAACATCGGCTACAAGTACGATAAGTACTACGATAAGGTCAAAAGCAAGAACTACATCGCCTGGACCAAAGAGTGGATGACCGTATGCAAGAAGGTTCTTAAACCGCACGGCTCGTTCTACATTGCCATAGGTGATGAGTATGCCGCGAACGTCAAGATCATTGCAGACGATCTCGGCCTGGTCATGCGCAACTGGATAATATGGCATTACACATTCGGCCAGCAGACCAAGACTAAATTCGCCAGAGCGCATACGCACATATTCTATTTTGCAAATGATCCGAATAACTATACTTTTAACGACCGGGCGGTTCGCGTTCCGTCGGACCGTCAGTTGCTCTATAACGACAAGCGAGCAAATCCGTTGGGCAAGATGCCGGACGACGTCTGGAATCAGGACTCTCGCGTGTGCGGCACGTTTAAGGAACGCGAGGGCTGGCATCCATGCCAGATGCCTGAAAGCCTGCTTAAGAGAATAATAGCCGCCAGTTCCAATCGGGGCGACTGCGTGCTCGATCCTTTCAGCGGATCGGGGACTACGGCCGCGGCGGCATGTGTGTTGAGCAGGAATTACGTCGGCATCGAGATATCCGAGCAGTACGTCAATAACTCAAGACAGCGGCTGGCTGAACTGCAGAAGCCGCGATATGGGACTGTGCTATTCAATGCTGCTGAGATGGATGAAATAGAACGACTGTCGCGCGATATGGGAAGAACGCCGAAAGAGATTGCCGCCGACAAGACGCTCTTGAAGTATTTTGCGAATCAATTCGCCGTGCGAATGAACGGCAGAAAACGATACGGCACGAAGGAAATGGCGACCGCTTTGGAAGGGCTGACCGTTTGAAGAAAGTCGAGCAAATTCGTAATTCTCAATTCTCAATTCTCAATTCCCCCCCTCTGGCTTTCCTTGCCAGTGCGGCGATGCTGACGGTTATTCAGGCGCCGCTCGGCTGGGCGGCTCTGGCGTGGGTTGCGTTCGTGCCGTTTATTCTCGCCTGTTGCCGGCAAGACAGGCCGCGGCGGATGTTTCTGGTGACTTACGTCATTTCATTTTTCTACTGGGCGGGCAATCTCTACTGGATATTCCCGGTGACAATCATCGGCGGGATCATTATGTGTCTCTATACGGCGCTGCTCTGGCCGGTGCTGGCGATATGCCTGCGTTTCTGCCGCGACAAGCGAATCCCGCTGTTTTTGGCCGCGGGCGTGCTGATTGTCGGAATCGAGCGGATGCAGGGCTTTTTCCTGGGCGGCTTTTTCTGGCGATTCCTGGCGCACAGTCAATATGAGAACACCACGATCATTCAAATCGCCGACATTTTCGGCGCCGGCGGTGTTTCGTTTTTGATCGCGATGGTCAACGGCTTGATCGCGGAATTGTTGCTCGATGCTCGATCCTGGTCGGGTATGTTCCAACGTCGCAATCTGATAAAGGCCGGATTGGTGGGTGCAGCGGTTATTGCAAGCTTTGCTTACGGCCGGTGGAGGATCGGGCAGGAAGAGCAATGCGTCAAGCAGGGGCCGTTAGCGGCTTCGCTGCAATCGAACGTCCCTCAGTCGGTCAAGCGGACGTTCGAGTCGGGCGATGAGCTGTTCGATGGTTTGATGGTGCACAGCAAGGCGGCCGTCGAAGCCGGCGCCGAGCTGATAGTATGGCCCGAGACGATGGTCCAGGCGTGGCTAAATCCGGAAATACTCCGGCTGCTGGACCCTTCTCACGACTGGAATGTATTAGACAATGAACTGGCGGAACATGCGAAAGATTCAGCCTATTTGTTGGTGGGCGCCTACGGCGGCACGCCGGAGATCACAGATGACGGGCAAGTCAAGCTTGCCAAGAAGTTTAATTCGGCCTTTCTATATGATAAGAGCGGCAGGAAGGATACGGAAGTCTACAACAAGATTCATCTGGTGCCTTTTGGCGAGGTGCTGCCCCTTAGGAGAAAGCTGTCCTGGTTTTACGACCTGCTGATGAACATGAAGTTCATACCATACGAGTTCGATTACTCGCTGGATTACGGCACGGACTACACGGTATTCGAAATGGCCGGAGAAAAAGGCCGCGAACAGGTACAGGATTACAAGTTCGGCGTGATTATCTGCTATGAGGGCACCGTTCCGGAGATAGCGAGGAATTTCGCGCTGGATGAGAACGGCGAAAAAAGACTCGACTGGATAGTCAATATCAGCAACGACGGATGGTTCGTGCGGTTTGCCGACGACAAAGTCCGGCCCAGCACCGAGCTTGCGCAGCACGCGGCGATTTGTGCTTTCCGGGCGGTCGAGAACAGACTCGCCGTGCTGCGAAGCGTCAACACGGGCATAAGCTGCCTGATCGACAGCGCCGGACGAATACGAGACGGATACCTGCAGGGCGATCTGCCCACCGATGCGATGTCACGAACCGGGATGGATGGATGGTTTACAGAGAGAATACCGATAGATAAAAGGACGAGCTTTTTCAGCAAATACGGCGAGTGGCTGGATTTTTGTTGTGAACTCTGCGTCATTCTGCTCATAATAGGCCTGCTTTCGATGAAATTTTTCAGAGTAAAAAAGATAGAAGGAAAATTTATCTCAAGGTGGTCAAATGAGAAATCGCCCGAGACAGATTAATATTCAGCAGAGCAAGCGAAGAATTACTGTCGTTTGTAACGCTGTGTTTCTTCTTGGCCTGGGGATTTTTGTCTGCGGCTGCAACAGACCGTCGGTTCCTGCCATAACGGATTACGGCCCCGACGTTTCAGACCCCCGGCAAGTCCGTGCCTTTGAGATTCTCCGGGACGGCCTGGTCGACGCCGAAGCGCTTATCAGGATTCATGCTATCGAGGCCGTCGTTGCTACCCGCCGGCAACGATTGATGCCGATGGTTCAGCGGCTTTTAACAGATAAATCGATGCCGGTCAGATTCGCGGCGGCAGTGGCCGTGGGCGACCTGAAGTATTCCATTGCGCGGAATTCGGTCAGCCTGGCTCTGAAGGACCCCGATCACAACGTAATCATAGCCGCATCCTACGCGATGGGCCGGCTCGGAGACACCGATTATTACGAGGTCGTTCGCAAGGCCTTGTCCAGCAGCGATCAGACGGTCAGGGCCAACGCCGCGTTTCTTCTCGGCAGAATCGGCGATCCGAAGGTGATCGAGCTTCTCAAGCAAGTGCAGCAGGATCGAACCAGCGTTGACAAAGTCAGATTTCAGGCGCTCGAGTCCCGAGCTGAGCTGGGAGATCCGACGGTATTGAAAAAACTCTGGGCAATGGTCTACGGTTATTCCGAGGACAGGATGATCGGCGTAAGGGCAATGGGTGCTCTCGGCAGCTCAAAGGCCGGCGAAATCCTTGTTACCAAGCTGGATGACGAGATGTTGGAGGTCCGTCTGGCCGCGGCCGAGCAGCTCGGCAAGCTCGGCGACAGAAGCGGGCAGCAGGAGGTCCGTGATGTTTTTGAAAAGAACCTGACCGCCGGTCTGGATGAGCGGGCCCTCGAACGGATCAACGTCCTGACGGCGATGGCAATCGGCCGAATCTGCACGCCGGCGCTGACAAAATACCTGCCCGAACTTATGAAGGACAAGTCGAAATCAGTGTGTATTGCCGCCGCAAAGGCCGTTTTGCTGTGCCGGGCAAGATAGCCGGCTCCCGTAATCCATACCTTATCAGACGTAGCACGGCCATTCCTCTTATATCATTTTAATTTGGGCTATTTGCCAAAATTAGCTTGACCTTTGCGGGCTTTAAGCGTAAAATGGTAACATACACGTATATCCGCGTTTGTGTCTAATAATCGGCACATGAAGTGAAGCTGATCGGGATACCTGGATGTAGGTGTAAAATGCCCTTTCTTGAGGCAAGGGTTGTTGAGAAGAAGGCACAGAATTACTGAAAGGAGCTTGTTTTGAGCACGTTAACCAAAGTCCTAATAGTCCTGCTGACGGTCGCATCGATTTTCCTCTGCGGCGTTGTCGTAACTTATGTTGCCAGCGCCAACAACTTTAAGGAAATGTGGGAAAACCGGCGGGACTCTGAGTTGAGCGCCAAACAGCAAAGGGATCAGGCAAAAGAAGATCTGAATACAGCCAAGAAGTTAATGGAAGAAGAGAGAACCAAGCTCAACGGCCAAATTGCAGATCTAAATTCACAACTTAGCAACCTGGACAACCAGCTCACGGATGCAATAACGGCCAGAGACGAAGCCCGCCGCAGGAAAGAAAATTACGAGTCCATTCTGGCCGATTACGCCAAGACCGTCGAGCGAAACGACCAGTTGCGAACGGCCGCTCTTAAGGCTGAGTCGGACCTCAAAGCCGAGCAGACCAGGTTGAACAAGCGACTCGAAGATGTTACAAACGCTCTCAATGAGAAGTCGGCAATAGTCATGGAGCTGAAGGCGAAAGTCACAGGCCTGACCCTGGAAAAGACGGCTTTGCAGGAAAAGCTGGATAAATTCCTGAGAGATTACGGCAAAATCACTGCTCAAGCCGGTCCTGTAACTATTATGAAAGAGGCGGCTCGTGTGGCGCCGCCGATGACGGATATCGACCTCAATGGAAAGCTGACATCAGTGGATCTGAAGAACAACGTTGTCGAGCTTTCCATCGGTGCCGCAGACGGTGTCAAGGAGGGCATGAGGTTCCATGCCACTCGCGACAGCAAGTTCATCTGCGATGTTGTGGTGCTTGATGTTGAGCCTGAAAAGGCGCTCGGCTGGCTTGAGCTGCTACAGGATAAACCGCAGGATAAGCCCAAAACCGGCGATGCCGTCAGCACTAATCTGTAACAAATGCAATTATCCTTGTAATGCGAGGTTGAAATATGAGTCCTGCAACGCAGAGCCGTGGTAAAAAGATAACTGCGCCCGATAATCTTTATACAGCCATTCTTGCCGTTGCATTGCTTGCGGTGCTGGCTACGGCGGGATTTGTAGCTTATCAATGTTACACACAATACGAAACGCTTTTTAAAATTCAGTAGCCAAATCGTTGTTGACAACACGATTCTCTGTAATTATATAAGGGTGAGAGTCGGTCAACGTCTATATACTCGTCGTGGCTTGGGCGAGTTAAAATAGAAGATATGAAAGGAGTCGCACGTGCTACTGGACACAGTCCTCGGTTGGTTCAGCATGGATATGGGTATCGACCTGGGCACTTGTACTACGCTGGTCTGCGTCCGCGACAAAGGCATCGTCCTCAACGAACCCTCCGTAGTTGCCGTTCGCAAAGGCACCAATATTGTTCTCAATAACGGCGAAGCCGTCGGTCTGGTCGCTCGCGAAATGTTGGGCAAAACGCCCGGCTCTATCAGTGCTATCAGGCCCCTCAAAGACGGGGTAATAAGTGACTTCGAAATCACCGAAGCGATGCTGGGGTACTTCATTCGCAAGGTCCACGGCCGCGGCGGGCTGGTCAGACCGCGCGTTGTTATCGCCGTGCCCAGCGGCATAACCGCCGTCGAGCGCCGGGCGGTAATCGACAGTGCCGAACGTGCCGGCGCCCGCCGGGTGTATCTTGTGGACGAGCCTATGGCGGCGGGGATAGGCGCCGGGCTGCCCATCACCGATCCGACCGCGTCGATGATCGTCGATATCGGCGGGGGCACGACGGAAGTAGCCATAATGAGCCTGGCCGATATAGCCACTTCCGAATCGATCCGTATCGGCGGCGACGACATGGACGAGGCGGTGATAAGCCATCTGAAGAAGACTTACAACCTGCTGATAGGCGAGGCCAGAGCCGAGAAAGTCAAGATACAGGTAGGCTCGGCCTCTCCGCTGGAAGAGGAGCTGACGATGGAGATTGCCGGCAGGGACACAATCTCGGGCCTGCCGAGGAAGATCGTCATCACGAGCGAGGAGATTCGGGAATCTCTGCGCGACCCTATAGCCACGATTATCGAGACCGTTACGCAAACACTGGAAAAGGCCGAGCCGGAGCTGGCGGCGGACCTGATTGATAACGGCATCCACCTTTGCGGCGGCGGCTCGCTGCTGCGGGGAATGGATACGATCCTGGCAAATGCAACAGGGCTGAATGTGACGACGGTTGAGGATCCGCTCAGCAGCGTCGCTCGCGGAACCAGTGTTTACCTCGAAAATCTGGAGTTGTGGAAAGATACGATGGACCACAACGAGTACGGATGGGAATAACCGGTGGTAAGCAAACACACAAGAGTCTCCAGGCGGATGTTATTTACGTGGTGCATGTTGGGCGGTCTGATTCTGCTCTTTCTCCCGCAGGGCCTGACGGGCAAGATTCAGCTTGGTTTCGAGCGCATCTTCCGCTGGCCTCTGAGCGTCGGACGCGATTTCGCACTTGCTACGACCAGCGAGCAAAAGCTCCGTGATACGGTCCCGCGCATAGAGTACGAGAGACTCGAAAACTATTTGAACAACCTCGATGCCACGCGATGGAGAGAGCTCGAAAGATACAAAAAGCTCTACGGCCTGTACACTGATCCGGTCTGGGAAGGGACCGATTTCGCCCTGGCCAAAGTTATTACGGCCAACGTCGAGGGCGAGCTGACGATCGATTATAGCAGAAACGTCGCTCTGGTGAAGGGGCAGTTCGTGCTCAATAACAACTGTGTCATAGGGAAAATATCGGACGCCTCGGCAGGCACTGCGCACGTCAAGCTGTTCACTGACCAGAAATCCGCAATTAGGGTACAGATCGGCAAGCTTAATTTTCCAATGTTGCTGATGGGCAAAGGTGACGGCTCGGCCATGATTCCCTACGTGTCGACCGAGCACGAAATAAAGACCGGTGACATTGTCTTCGCCAGCGATGCCGGGACCAGGTTCCTCGATGCTCCGGTTATGATAGGGAAAGTTGTCCAGTGTGTGAAGAGCCGCACAAATCCCTTAGTCTGGGATATAACTGTAGAGCCGGCCTGCGATATCGAGAAGCTGGTGGACGTAGCCGTTATTATAAAAAAGCCGCAAGAATAATCGGGTTCGAGCCGACTGAGGATGCCAGATGCGATGGTTTCGGTTTGCAGTTCTAATCCTTGCCGTTGCAATTCTGCAAAAGGGAATATTCATGAGTTGGCATACCAGGCCCGATTCGCTTCTGATTCTTCTGGTGTTTTTCGCTGTGTACTGCAATACGTCGGATGCGATCATAACCTCTTTCTCCATAGGTTTTGCCGCCGATCTTATCGGCCCGCTTTCAATGGGTTCACACATGATTGGTTTTGGCGTTGTAGGTACGTTGCTGGCTTACCTGCAACGCGTCATTGCCATAAGAAGAAAACCCCATCAGGCGCTCGCAGTCTTTATTGTTGTGTTTCTGGCCGGCGCGGCAACTAACCTGCTTTCGCGCGAGCCGATTTCGGCAAATCTCTTTTGGAATCTGTTAAGGACAGCCCTTTGTTCGGCTATAGTAGGACCGTTTCTGTTCCCGCCGGTTGCGTGGTGTATGAATATGAAGATAGATCGTTCGCGCCGGCGGTAGTGTCGCGTAATGTGTGAACTTGTAGATAGACTCTGAAAGGATGGCAGTAGGGGCAACCCTATGTGGTTGCCCGGGCAGCAACGCAGACCTGCCCCTACAAATATGTACGAAAAGCGAATCAAAATCTTTGTTGCTTTCAGCCTGCTGTTGCTGGCGGTTTACTTAGTGCGCCTGGCCCAGATGCAGTTATTGACCGCGTCGTCGGTCCAGAACGAGATCGCCGAACTGAAGCGCCGAAGAGGGCAATCCGAGCAATTCAAAACTCTCAGGGGCAGAATACTCGATAGAAACGGCAAAGTCCTGGCCGTGGACAAGGCCCGGTTCCGGATTCACATCGATTACGAGCTTAGCCGTTTTATGGATGAGCGCGTTGGCCGGCTCATGCTCCTCAGAGCGGCCGACGGGGCCGAGCCGGAAATCGCCGCGGCAAAAGCCGATGAGAAGATTTACGAGAAGATCGAGGACCTTCGGCACATAATCGACAAGTGCGCTCAATTCAAAGCGGTCGAACCATGGGTAATTGAGCGGGACATACAGAGGATCAACGATGAGATTTGGACTCTGCGAGTCTTTCAGGCCTGGCGCAAAGCATTTCCCAATTCCAAAATCCTCGACGATTACGACAGCATATTGAGCGTCCCGCCTTCCAGGGCCATAGCTGAGTTTGAAAGCGAGCTGACTGATCCCAACGAGCGGCTCAGGCTGATCGATAAGGTCAATATCGCTGAAATGCACGAGAGCAGACCGTTGCTGGAGTTGAAGACAGGCGATGATATTTTTGCCGCTCAATTCGAATTCATGGACACCGAGGGCATCCACATCAGCTCGACGGAGCGGAGGTTCTATCCTTACGGCTCGGTCGCGGCCCAGACGATAGGTTGGGTCGGCAGGGCTACACAGAAAAGCGACAAAGCATTCTTTGCCGACGAGAAGCTGGCGAGCTATCAGGACGGTGAGGTGTGCGGCAGAAGACCGGGGGTTGAGTTCGTCTGCGAAGCGATCCTTCGCGGCAGGCGGGGTGAAGTAGTCAAAGACATTGACGGCACGCTGCAGAATGAGATCGAGACCCAATTCGGCAAAGACGTCCGGCTGACGCTTGACATCGAGCTTCAGCAAGACATTGAGTACTATCTGAAACACAATCAATACGATCCGAATCTCGGAGAGCCGAACGTTTCGGCGGTGGTCATCGACGTGGAAAGCAGTGACATCCTCGCATTGGTTTCGCTGCCGGTTTACGATTTGAATCTTGTCCGGTACGACTACGGCGATCTGATCAAAGACCCCAACAAGCCGACGATAAACCGGGCGATCAACGCGCAGTATCCGCCCGGTTCGGTTGTCAAGCCGTTGATTCTAATTGCAGGGCTCGAAGAAGGCGCGATCGGCCCCGACGACGTCATCGAGTGCCTGCCCAGGCCGGCGCCCGCGAGTTGGCCAAATTGCCTGATATACCTAAAGAACAAGGCCGGGCACAGCATGATGTGGATAAACAACGCCCGCAACGCCGTCAAGGGCAGTTGCAATATCTATTTTTCGCATCTGGCCGATGCCATCGATCCGAACAGCTTGCAGCAATGGCTCTTTCGGTTCGGCTACGGGCAGCGCGCGCTTTCCACGCCATATTCGATTGCAGAGGCCAACGGGGCCGATCTGCGCCGCAACTTCCGCCAGGCGGTTGGAGAGATATCGAGCAGCAGGGTATGGGGCAGGGCCCTGCGCTTCGAAGAGATGCCGCCGCTGGCCGAGCGGGAAAGACGGTTGTTCGGCATAGGCCAGGGAAATCTGTGTGTCACGCCCCTTCAGGTGGCAAATTCGATGGCGACTATCGCCCGGAGGGGATTGTTCAAACTGCCTCGGCTCTTTGATCCTAATTCTAAACCGTCGGTCGGCGTCGATCTCGGCATTTCGCCCGAAACTCTCGCTGTCGTATACGATGGAATGCACGCCGTCGTAAGCGAGAGAGGTGGGACCGCGTTCAAGCAGTTCGATCCGATGCTGGATATTCTCGCCGCTGAGGACGTGACCGTCTACGGCAAGACCGGCTCCACTGAAAGACCCTTTCACGCGTGGTTCGCCGGCTTCGCCGCCGACAGCAAAGGCGGCGGGATCGCCGTGGCAATCGTCATCGAGGGAGGCCAGCACGGATCGAGCGACGCCGCCCCGCTGGTTCGTGACATAATCCAGCTCTGCATCCAGGCCGGGTATGTCGGTGAATCCGCGTTCTAATCGTTCGTAGTGACGCCGTAAGGCGTTATTACGAGATGCCCTTACGGGCAAACTACAAACAGTGCTCAATCGAAATACACCGGCAATTCCGGCCGGCGGTGGTACTCGAACATTTTTGCGATTTGCTCCGGCAGCGTCTTGGTAATCGACAGTTTCGGCAGATCGTTTTCATCGAAGAACTCGACTTGCTCGGTCTCATAGCTTGTCGTCGCCTCTCCTGCCGTGATCTCGCAGATAAAAAAGAGCTTGTAGATGTGATAGTGCGTCAGCGGCTTATGCGGGTGCTTGCTCCGGTCGTAAACGGCCGCGAGTCGCTTTGCCTTCACGCTGAATCCCGACTCTTCCCAGACCTCCCGCTCGACGCTTTCCGACGGGCTCTCTCCCACGTCGGCCCATCCGCCCGGCAGCGCCCACTTGCCGTCCGAGCGCTCCTTCACGAGCAGAATCCTGCCGTCGCGAAACGCCGCCCCGCGAACGTCAACCTTGGGCGTGGCGTAGTCCTTCTCCCGCGCGAACAATTCGAGCACGTCTTCGATTTTCGCATCGGCCTTGTCCGCTAACATCTCGGCGGCAATCCGCCGCACCTGCTCATAGCGCTCGACGTCAAAATGCCCCTCGGCAAACGTTAGCCCGTTCTGCGCGATCGCCTGCAAGCGCTTCGCCCAATCAAGCCACTTCGGCTCCATATCTTCAATCCCTGCAATTCATATTCTTGTATTCCGATGCAACATACTCAAAGGATGGCAACGATAAGCATCTTTCTACAGAGAATCAAGTTAAATGTCCTTACACTTGGTTCTACATTCTCTGTCATTGGCGCGCAGCGCTTTTTGCGTCGGGAAAGAACCAGCCCCATCCCGATAAACGGCAATCGGGATGAGACTGCCACCCGCCGTGGCGAGGGCGTCCCGCCCTTGCGTCCCGAGGCCGTCCCGGCCTCGCTACTGCGAAGGCAGAATACCCGGTCTTCGTTGTCCTTTGTGCCTTCGCAGGAGTGACAGTCGGACGGTGTGCGACGGGTGGCAGCCTCAAGCTCTGACCGCCGCGAGGCGGTTAGAGCTTGGGGCTGGTTGCAACAGCCGGACAAAAGAACTTGAAAAACAATCACAGTTCAATCATAATTAACACCATGGAACAATCAGGGGAAAGAACATGAGCTGTGCCGCGGGCCAAACCTACGTCCGAAGGAATTGTGCTGATGCAATGCCCAAAATGCGGGAATGACAATCCGGACGATGCTCACGCTTGTGGGTCGTGCAGTTTTATCTTGACGAAACCGGATCAAGAGAGGCCTGGGCCGAGTAAAGGGAAATGGTTACTGCCGGTGATTGGTGTACTGCTTGTGGCATTGTCGGCGGGCCTGGTCGTTTTCTTCAAACCTACCTGGGCGTTTCTTGTTGCACTGCTGGCCTTATGTTCTGCGATAACAGATATAAGAAGAAACTGGAACAAGCGAAAATTTAAGGGAAAGGCGATAGGTGCCGGAATTCTCGTTCTGTCGTGTTTATTCATGCTTACCCTGAGCTACCTGCGAATTGACGCCCCTCCCATTCCTAACGATTATACGATCAGAGATCTCAGATCGGCCCCTCCGGAATACGATCAGACTTATGAACTGCTCGGCCGGCTTACTGATGTTGGCTTGAAGTTAAACAAAATGTCTCCTATTGGTCTGTCTGCTAAGGAGATCAGTCGGTTGGAAGAAATCAACGATCTGTGTAAACATAAAGACTTTGGAACCATAAAGCGGCATCTTCAGGACAATGCAGATGACATCATTAAGCTGTGGCGGAACGCCGAAATAGGCAGGGAAATCTTGACGAAACTTAACGAGTTTCCGGAAATAGCAGACCTCAGCGAGCCGAGTCTTGAGATCGGGAGATCATGGTTTGTTAGCTTAAGACATCTGACTCATTTGCACCGTGCCTACGTATGTCTGCAGAGTAGTCAGGGTAATCACAAAGACGCCGTGGATACGCTGCTGACGTATGAGTCCTTTGTGAGAAAGCTTAGCCTGAACGCGCGATCGACGATTACAAACCTTGTATGCCTTGCCTGCTCTGGTATCACAATTAATATGGCCAACTTCATCATCAACAATCCTGAAACACCACCCGAATTGCGCTTACGTTTGGAACGAAGCATGATTCCTCTTGCTCGTGAACACACGTCTCTCAGAAATGCTCTGATATCTGAATACATTATCTGCAAGAAGGAGTTCCCCAAGATGTCAAATCATCCCAAGATCAAGTATGGATCTATTGCTGTTTTCAAATTGAACTCGACACTGAGATTGTATATGAATTTCCTCAACGAGTCAATTGCGATCGAAGAAGGACGAACACAGAGTAATGAACTCAAGGTCTGGCCTGATATTTATCCCAACTTGCCTGTGAAGATCGACCACAAAAATAAGTTTCCATGGTACTACAGAATATATAATCCTATCGGCGCCAAACTGCTTGACATCATCGCCCCGGCTATAAACAGCGTTCTCCGTTTGCGAACGAAGCTTCAAATACATTCGGATCTATTGAAGAAAGTATTGGACAAGAGGCTTGGTAGGGATGTCAACCTTAAAGCGCGTGCTTACAGCGATGAATATATCGTCGATGTTGAGAATAAGAAGATCTTCAGTCCCGGGCCGGATGGCAAGCCTGACACGAGGGATGATATCAAGCTGCCGATCAATCCGGAAGTTCTTGGGTGGTAGACGTAGGATGGGCAGCAAGTGCCTAAGGTACAAGTTGCCCATCTTACATCGTGGATTGCTGCCTGCGCAGGAATGACAGCGGGGAGCCGAGATTTTCCGCGGCTGCAGAAATCTCGAGAAAGATTCTCGCAAATTCCGGGGCAGTCGAGTATTTATTGTATATAAGTAGTGGAGTTTGCTGGGGGCGG
>Ga0180431_10006772_pt1 | contig 13528 bp, 5 predicted proteins | sample SS_ome_11_FD_132459 | JGI IMG/M metagenome (GOLD analysis project Ga0180431, IMG submission 132459) | Hypersaline lake sediment archaeal communities from the Salton Sea, California, USA - SS_1_MS_1 metaG | ecosystem: Environmental > Aquatic > Non-marine Saline and Alkaline > Hypersaline >... | reverse complement strand
GATTCGGCACGCGGACGGTAAAATGATCCGCCTGCGGATCGACAACGTGGATCGTATGCAGCGCGGTGACCGGCGTGCCGAAGCGGTCCTGAGTATTCAGCACGGCGCGATAGACGCCGGCTTCGAGCGTCAGAGAAAGCAAGGCCAGGCCCTGGTCGTCGGTTTGAATTGAATGTTCCCCGATCAGATCCTCCAGTTCCCACGTATCCGGATCGGATGAATCAGGTTGCGAACCGGTCGATACCAGAGCGGCGCGGATTACTTTTTCAGGCTGTTTCAACGTGTAAACACTAACAGTTCCCGCGGCGGGCTCGGGCTGACCGTTGATGGATTGAGTCGTAACGACTAATTCCACCCCCTCATAGGGAGTCTGCCAGGCACCTGCATAGATGGCTGCCTCCAGCGCCGTATAACCCGCGCGGACGATATGTGTGTCGGAGCGCGTTTCACCAGTGGTGTCGGTAACATCGGCATGAATCCGATATGAAAACACAGGCTCATCCTCGGGCAGGATGGCCAGATCGGGCTTGGCAGTAAATATGATCGAAAACGAGCCGTCGACTTCTGTGACTGCCGAGCCGTAGGCGATGATCTGTTCGGTACCGAAGGAAGGATAGCGCCATCGGGCCCACCAGCACCAGAATGGAAATCGTACTTGCCGCACGACGCTCCAATCGACTTCGGCCCCGCCGATGGCGACTCCGGTGTATGCCGTTGCCTTGCCCGGAACTACAACCTCGGTGTCGAGCCTGGGCGACTCGTCGGGCGCTTCGAGCTGCACGCGGAACTTGGGCCGTTTGTATTCCTCAACGTTGAAATAAGCACTACCTGAGGGGCCGTCCTGTGCTCTCACCGACATACGCCCCATCAAACGATCCCTTGGGGCCGTGAAACTGCCGCTGAAAGAGCCGTAATCGTTGGTGCGGACCTGGTGGCTTGCAATTTCCTGATTGTTCCTGTCTTTGAAAACAACTGTAAACTTCCGGCCCGCGAGCGTCCGATAGTCGTCCAGCGCCGTGTCCGTATGAATGCAGATACCCTTGTAATGAATGGTCTGGCCCGGACGGTAAAGCGACCGGTCAGTGAAGAATACCGTGCGTTCTCGACTTGTTACGGGTGTGGACGGCCTGTCGGCTTCATAGGTGTTCTGGCTGGCAAGTTTCTGTCCCGCATGTACTGCGACAATCAGGAACCGGTATTCTCCCGTGTCTGATGAAAAACTGAAGAATCCGTTCTTGTCGGAGGATGTCTGAGCGCCCGGCCAATATCCAGAGGAAATGCTATAAGTGTGTTTACGGTAATTCCAGCGTGTGACCGTCGCGCCGACCAGCGGCTCGCCGCTGCGTGCATCGAGCACAAATCCTTCGACCGGGCCGCCCCGCCTCGGAGTGCGCACGACCAGCGCCAAATCACTGACCCAAACGCGGGTCGCACTGACGCGGTTATCCTCCGAACCAAAGGACGGATCGTGACTGGCTATGATGAAATAGAAGCCTTTTTCAAGACCTTCGGGGGCGGCGATCTTTTCGGTTCGTTGTTGATAATCGGTAGTAGCGGGCAGTTCGGCGCTCCATTCGAGAGCCGGTCGGATATTGAGCAGGTTCGTCAGCTCATCTTTGCTGACAGAACTCCAGGCCGGCTGTATACCCTCTTCGCCGTCAAAAGGTACAATCCTGAAGAATACCCGGGTAACGTTTTTATAGGTGACCTCGATATCCGGCAGCGGATCGTTCCATACGCGTTCGGTCTTGATCGTTGCGGACTTGGCCTCTATCTGCTGGATCAGGTTGTAGCACTGGATGCCGCCGATACTGGCCGGATACGTCGTCCATGCCCTGCTGGCCAGTTCGTGCGCCAGCGCGAAGTCTCCTTCGGCATGCGCGACACGTGCCCATTCGTACAGGGCTCTGGCAACAATTTCGTGCCCATCCCACTTCTCTACAAACCGCTCCAGTGCCGTCTTGTACAGCTCGACCTTTTCGGGTCCTACTGCCTGGTTGTAGCCGAATGTAAGCCGGTGCAGATCGGCATCGATGAATGCCGTTTTGTCGGCATCGTCCCGGTGGAAGAGAAGCAAAGCCTGATAAAGATCGACCGCCTTGAGCTTTGGCGAGTCAGTATCGGTAGTCTGGGGCACCCAGGCGAGAAATTCATCCACAGTAGCAAAGATTGGACTGTCCGTCATAATCTCGAAAGTGTCCATGGATTCAGCACCAGCCTGCTCGCCGGCATTGTAGAATGATAATGCCTCATGGACCAGAAAATCATAGAGTGTCGGTCTATAGCTGTCCGGGACACTGCCTTTTTCCAACAGATCGTCATACTGCTCGATGGGAATTGCCTTTAAGTCCTGATCCGCTTCGAGTGCGAGCATGAAGTGCAGATCGATCTCGGCCAGAATTCGCGGCAGGTCCCATGTTGTGATATCCTCTCCGGGCGGTTCGGCTGTCTGCGTTCGGTTGATGAAACGCCAACTGTTCTGCTGGAAATACTCCCAGTACCAGTGCGCCAGGATCGCCTCGGTCACAGGCTTCATCGGTTCCGGAGCCTCGGCAATCTCGGCTTCTAAAAGTGCGATTTTCACCTCTGCTTTGTACCCCTGGATGCGGGCGTCCAAAGCGGCCTTCAGGGCAATGGCCTTGATGGCCTCGGCATAAGCCTGGTCCTCAAGCGCTCCGGGGATAATTTGTTCCAGCACTCCGATAGCCGTCTGCGGCAGCCCTTTCTCGACCGCTTCGTCATACTGCTTCCAGAGGTCATCCCGCGGGCCGGCTGCCGCTATGGCCGTTATCGCAAGCAGAAACACACAGCCTAACCACCATCTGTAAATTACCTTTCCTCGCATTTTACTGTCCTTCCAAATAGGAGTTATAAAAATATGATGACGCCGCAGCTAATGCAACCGCAGCATAACTGTACTCTCGAACCGTTGATTTTGCACTGAACAACCGTCTTATCGGCTAAAGGCAGGACAGTATGAAGTTGTTGAAAGAATATATGATGGCATAAATTAGTATAAGGTCCTTTAGCCTGCCTTTTTGTTAAATACGGTAACACGTCAAAGATTGTTCGTGTTCACTTATTATAATTTGTGGCTATTATCTTTGCAACATCTGCAGGCTGAAAACAGATGACTTTCCTACTTGTTAGCATTCTTATTTCTGGGAACGATGCTGGTGTCCGGCAGTCGGTCAGGCCAGCGGAAGGCTTTTGTTAATGCGAAAAGTTCCGAAACGATTTCGGGATGCTGATCGGCCACGTTGCGCGTCTCACCGATATCCGATTCGAGGTCGTAAAGCTCCATGCCGCTCGTACCCCTGTCTTTGACGTAACCGTAGTAGTTCTTGCGGTTCGCAAGCAGCAGTTTCCACTTACCCTTGCGCACGCCGTGAAGCTCGTTCCTGCACAGATAGTAGATGTGGTCTCTCGCGCCTGCTTCATTCTTGCCGAGCAGCAATGCAGTCTGGTCCACGCCGTCAATGATTCTATCATCCGGGACCTTGTACCCCGCCAGGCTCGCGAAGGTCGGCATGAAATCGATTGTGGCGAAGATAGCGTCGCTGACGCTGCCCGCAGGCACGCGCCCGGGCCAGCGGGCGATACAGGGCACGCGGACACCACCCTCCCAGGTCGAGCCTTTGCCCTCCCGCAGTGGGCCGGATGAGCCCCACGCTACGGCCCCCTTGTGCTTCTTGCGCAGCGGCTCCTGCATGTTGTTCCACGGGCCGTTATCGGTAGTGAATATCACCAGCGTATTATCCCGCAGCCCAAGCTCGTCAATAGCATCCAGCAGCCGGCCCGTGTGATAATCCAGCTCTTCGATCACATCGTCGTAAAGGCCGCCTTTGGATTTGCCTTTGAATCTTGCTGTCGCATCGACCACCGAGTGCGCCATAGTATGAGCAAGATAGAGCAGGAACGGCTTGTCTTTGTTGGCTTTGATAAATTCGATCCCCTTGTCGGTATATCGCCGGGTCAGGCTCGCCATGTCGCGGTCGACGCCGATGGACTTGCGATTATCATAGAGTTTCACGGTCCCGTTATCGTTGGCCCCCAAAGTTCCCCAGTAATAATCGAAGCCCTGGTCGTTGGGGATCCGGCCTTTGATGTCCCTGCGGTTCGAGACGTCCCATTTGCCGATACAACCGGTAGTGTAGCCGACTGTCTTGAGAAGCTCGGCCAGTGTAGTCTCGCTTTCCGGCATCGACCAGCCCCGGCTGCGAACGGGATATCGCCCCGTCAGCAGCGCCGAGCGGGACGGCCCGCACACCGGCTGGGCATAAAAATCGGTGAAAAGCGTGCCTTCTTTTGCCAATTTGTCCAGCCGGGGCGACCGGATAGTTTTCGATCCGTAGCAACTGAGGTCGCCATAGCCCTGATCATCTGTAAATATGATGACAAAGTTCGGTTTATTCTTATCGGGGCGCACTTGCTTCGACCGAACGGAACCGGCCGCGGACAACAACATGCTCTCGAATGCCCCGGCTCCGAGAGCAACAGCACCAAAACCAAGCGATTTGAGGAATCTGCGGCGAGTTTCATTCGTTGAGTTTAGAGTTCTTCGCACTTTATTCACTATCGTCACTTCCTTTCCACCAGTGTGTAATATGCGCTGCATAATTCTTTACCATCCTTATCATGGAACCATGTGGACAATTGTGTTTTGCCGGCCTCGAGATGCAGCGTGAACGAGATTTCCTTTTGGCCGGCGACGGTTGGCTTGGCAACATCCACATTGCCCACTTTTATTCGTGCCTTTGTTATTGGGACCGCTTTGCCCTTGCCCTGCGGACCCTGCAATGGCGCATCAAGGGCATTGCCTGCGGCAGGGTGCCAGCGGGACAGAGTTATTTTGTATTCACCCTTTCGTTCAACCAGCACATCCCAGCACCCAATTTGATTGCCCCTGGAGAGATTCCCGAAATTGTCTGCATACGAGCCCCTCCAGTCGGAAGAATAGAGCATAACCGGGTTTGCTTTTTCCGAACCAAGATGGATATATCGCCTTTGCTTGAACAGGGGATTGGTCTTCGCCCACCATTTTTCATAATATTCCTGCATTGCGTCAGCAATTTCAGGATGTTCGGCAGCAACGTTCCTGTCCTGATGCGGATCGCTGCTCACATCATAAAGCCGCTCCCGGCTCACCAGGCGCCATTTGTTCCACAGCACGGCGCACTGCCACTTCTCCCGATTATCCGGGCCGTAACGCACCACAACCATGCGGTCGGCGGGAGTCTTTTCCTCTTCACAGAGCAGCCCGGCCAATGACATACCGTCGGTTACCATCGTTTCGGGCACATCAAGACCGCAAAGTTCGGCCAGAGTCGGCAGTATATCCTGGCACTCGGAGAGCACATCAATATCACGAGGTTTTCCAAGGTTGCCGCCGGGCCAACGGACAAAACAAGGAACCCGATGTCCCCCTTCCCACAGCTCGGTTTTTCGCCCTCTCATCCCGGCGTTGAATACATTGTGACCTGCGACAGTGCCGTTATCCGTCATATATACCAGAAGTGTATTTTCAGCTATTCCGGTTCGATCGAGCATTGCAAGCAGCCGTCCCATATTCTCATCGATATTGGCTATCTGCCCGAAAAACCTGGCGGTTCTCTGACCCAATCCCTGACGCTGATAAGGTTCAGAGTATTTGTCATCCACCCAATGCGGGCTGTGCGGACAGTTGGTCGGCAGGTAGACAAAGAACGGTTCTTTTCGGGCATGACGGGCTTTGATGTACTCCATCGCTTCATCGAACCAGACGTCCGTGCAATAGCCCTGATATTTCTCGAGTTTATGGTTGTGTCTGTAAGTATCGTCCCAGTAATCGTTGCCAAAGTAGTCTGCAATGGACGTGATACCCCATGCTCCATGATGAACGGTCTCGTGAAAACCTCGATCCTGAGGCCTGTATGGATAGCTGTCCCCTAAATGCCATTTGCCAAAATGCCCGGTTTGATAACCGTTCGACGCAAATATATCCGCCATCGTCGGCAGGCTGCTGCGAATCATGGAACGCCCCATACAAACAAACGTAGCACCGTTGGCCATAGCGTCCCGTCCGGTAAGTAATTGGCCGCGGGTCGGAGTGCACATCGGCGCCACGTGAAAATCGGTGAAGCGGATACTCTGTTGGTGGAGCTTGTCCAAATTGGGAGTCTTCAGGATGGGGTTGCCATGACATGATAAGTCGCCATATCCCTGGTCGTCCGTCAGGACGATAATCACGTTGGGTCTGTCCTTGCCGTCCGGGCGGCTTTTCCTTGACAGAACAGGGCCGGCCGCATACGACAATGCGCCTTGAAATCCCCCCGCCCCAGCCAAAGCAATGCCCAGACCGAGCGACTTCAAAAATCTTCGGCGAGTGCCGGTAAGTTGACTCATAAAATCTTCCTCTTTATATAAGAATCATCATTGTATACTCTTCTTGTTTTGTCACTTTCGTTCAACCGGCGGATGATACTGCACGCACCGTAATCATTTCTCCGAGGGCAAATATTTTCGATGCCGTTCGATAATGTCTTCATACCCGGCTTTTCCCGCCAGATTCGTCCATTCCCACGGGTCATTGGAATGGTCGTAAAGCTCTTCGCTGCCGTCGGCGTAGCGGATGTACCGCCATCGATCCGAGCGTACGGCATGATTGCCCTTACCCATTGTCATTACAGGCATGTAAGGCCATTTACTTTTCGTGTCTTTAAGTAACGGCACAAGACTACGGCCGTCGTTGTCCGCCTTCGCGGGCAATCCCGCCAATTCCGCCAACGTGGGGTATATGTCGAGCAGACTGACAGGCTTATCGCAACGAGTCCCGGGCTTGGTGACACCGGGAGCCACGATAATAAACGGAACGTGGTTGGCCTTCTCCCAGAGCGTAAATTTAACGCAGCTCTCCTTGTCGCCAAGGTGATATCCGTGATCGGCCCAAAGAACGATGATTGTATTATCCGCTTTGCCCGAGGCGTCGAGCTTGTCGATCAGGCGGCCGACCATCTGATCTGCGAAATCCGCCGACGCCTGGTAGCACTGCACCATTTTCTTAAGGCTACCCGGGCTGTTCCTGGGCTGGGCAGTTGTGTTCTCATAGAGGAAGAATTCCGTGTGGGCCTTTTTCACCGCCGCTGGCGGGACGTCATCAAGATCGTTTGCCGGCATTGGAGGGAGCTTTGTCCGATCGAAAGGATACCTCTTGAAGGTCTCCGGAGGGGCATAGAACGGCAGATGAGGCTTGAAGATACCCGCCGCCAGGAACATGGGGCCATCCCACTGTTGATCCATCACGTTCTCAATCCACTCGACCATGTCGAGATCGACCATCTTCTGCGTGTGCTCCCCCCAGTCATAGTAAGTTCTCGACAAAGGCCCCGTGCGGTAGCCGTTATAGTTCTGCTTCGGCCCACGCGCACGAAGCATTGGAAAGAACGCCTGAAAGTCCGGATTCTCCGGGTCCGAGTTGCCGGATTTGCCGTGATGGAATATCTTGCCCGCCCCTCTGGTGGCGTAGCCATGACGCTCGAAGTACTGCGGCAAAGTCACTGCATCCGGGAGCATCTTGCGCCACGGATCGCGATTTCCATACACGCCGGACGTGGTGGCGTGCAGACCCGTCATGATCGCCGTACGAGAAGGATTGCAGGCCGGCGTGCTGCAAAAGGCCTTGCTAAAGAACACACCCCGCTTTGCGAGACGCTCCAGATTCGGCGTCCTGATCGGATTATCCCTGTTAAAAACCGTTGTCCAATCATTCATGTCGTCTATCGCGATAAACAGAATGTTTTGCCTGGTCGGCCGGGACCCGGCCACGCAGTATCCACCGACACAACTCAATCCTGCCGCAGCACATATTTTTTTAAGAAAACTCCTTCGATTCATAATACTATCCTTGTACCTGATGTTGCCAGCGTCCGTCACTTTTCAGAATGGGGGAGAATCGGTTTGGGATCGTCGACAAACGCGGCGGGCCGACTGTTCCTTTCCAAATCATTGATGTGCTCTTGAAGCAGATTCCGCAGGCGCTTGACAGTGTCCGGATGCCGAGAGGCGACATTGTTCTTTTCGCCGATATCCTCTTCAAGGTTGTAAAGCTCGCCTTTGCCCCTGGTCAGGAATTTCCACTTTCCCGATCGTACACCCATGCCTTTGTAGAAGAATACTTCGTGCGGCGACTTGGCGCCCGGTTCCGCGAACAGAAGTGCCGATATGTCCTTACCGTCGATGACGCGGTCTGTCGGCATCCGTGCGCCCGCGAGTTTTGCGAACGTGGGTAGAATGTCTATTGTACTGGTAATCTCGTCACACACGGAGCCGGCGGAAATTTTGCCGGGCCACCAGGCAATGGTCGGTTCGCGCATGTGACCTTCGTAGACCGGCCCTCCTTTGCCGCCCCGCAAAGACCCCATGCTTGTGCCGCCGGAGCCCCCGTTGTCGGATGTGAAGATGACCAGCGTCTTCTTCTCAAGTCCTAAATCACGCAACGTTTTCAGAATTTGCCCTGCGCTCCAGTCCGTCTCCTCGATCTGTGCCTCGGTCTCATCTTTTGCTTTTGCCATGAATTCCTTACGAGCGAAACGAGGATGATGAATGAAGGCATGAGGCAGGTAGACAAAGAACGGGCGATCCTTGTTCCTGCGGATGAACGACACCGCTTCGTCGGTGAACCGCTTGCAGAGCATTGCCTGATCGTCGCCGTCTTTAACCACTCCGACTACATCGCTATTTCTCAGCAAAGGTAAGGGCGGAAAATTATACTTGTTATTATTTGGATGAAACCGCCACATGTCGTTCGAGTATGGGATGCCGTAATAATAATCGAATCCGTGTTTTCCGGGCATAAACTGCGGCTGGTCGCCAAGATGCCACTTGCCGAAGCAGCCCGTCGCATAGCCTTTCGCCTTGAGCAGATCGGCAATGGTGATCTCATCGGGATTAAGCCCCCGCGCCTCACCCGGGAAGCATACCCTTCCATCCATGCCGACGCGCTTAGCGTAGCAGCCGGTCATCAGCGATGCGCGCGACGGAGTGCACGGCGACCAGCCGATATAGAATGACGTAAGCTTCATACCCTCTTTCGCCATTCGATTCAGATGAGGCGTGCTGTTTGTCGTCGAACCGAACGGCTCAATGTCCCCATAGCCCATGTCGTCGATGAAGATTATGACGAAGTTTGGCTTCGTCGCAGCAGATGCAGCCGCCGCGCGTCCAATAGTGCCATGGCCGGTTGAGGCCACGGAGCACCCCAAAGCTCCGAGACTCACATTCTTCAGGAAAGTTCTTCGATCCATTTTCTAAGCATCTTTCTGTCGCGGACTATTCATATATGCTCTTCATCTGCCAGGCATCGAGCGACCGGAGCTTTGCCTCCCGGCCCTGGGCGCGGAGCGAGACACCGACGCTGTCTTCCCGGCCCGGATAGACTCGTAAGGCGACACACTGCTTGCCGTTCGCGAATACCTCAACGATAGTTTTGTCAATGAACACGCGAAGGTTCAACAATTCGCCCTTTTCCAGGGCGACCTGTGCCGTTTCCGGTGAGCGCGTGCGCACATCCGGAAGGATGGACGAACGCGTATTATCCAGCGAAATCACACCAGGCAGCGGCCTTCTTCTGGCGCGGTCACGCAATCCCCGCTCAGGAAGGAACATAATTCGCGTCACTTCTTCGGCTCCGGCAGAACGCAGAACGTTCAGTTCCACCATCGAGGCACCTTTCGGATCTATCTCGGCAATTATTTCCATGGAATCGCCCCGGATTTTCTCCAGCACGACCTCCTTGTTGGCCGGGAGAGTCCTTTCGGCTATGCGCTGATGGTTGGTGCGCAGCGATTCGATGTCTCCAGCCGGCTCGATGCCCAGTTCGTCCCTGCCGATCATCGTTAAGCGGCGTGGCAGAGACATGATCTGATTCCAGCCCTTCGTGGGCTTGGCCGGGTTCATGTTGAAGATCACAATGACGCCGCCCTTGCCGTCGGGGCATGCGGACGGTGCGTGTACGCCGCCCGGTCCGCTGGGCCCGAAGTTGAAGTCGCTGCCGTAAGTGACAACAAACTTGTGCCTTTGTGTGTCGTAGTCGCCCAGGAGATACTTGCCGCCGCTGGTATGGCTGTAGTGTAGCAGGATATGCCGGTCGCCAATCGGCCAGAAGTAAGGGCACGCGCCGTCGTCGCCGATTATACCGTACCGGTCGTCTTCAAGGAACGGGTGCATATATTTCCATTTGGCCAGGTCCTTCGAGCGGTGCAGGAACTCGGCGCGGACACGCTTGCCGCCGGGGCCGTTCGGCAGAGTCCCGGCCGTCAGGGCGTAATACAGCCCGTCCTTTTTCCAGATACAGGGATCGAAGATGTTGTAGGGCAGCCCGGGGGCGTGAGGAATCACGGCCTTGCCTGTGACCTTTTTCCAGTTAAGCAGCAGCGGGTCATTGGACACAGCCACCATGCTCCCGACCGTGGTGCCGTGGTACATCGCTATGACCCGGCCCTCCTCGACCATTGCCGATCCGGAAAAGCAGGCCCTTTCCGGATTGGGATAGATCGCGTAGGGCAGGTCGCGCCAGTGAATCAGGTCATCACTGATCGTATGCCCCCAGTGCTGGCGCGGATCCTCAGGTGGATACCCCTGGTAGAACATGTGCCAGCGGCCCTGCCAGAAGCAGAGGCCGTTCGGATCGTTAAGCCGGTTTTCCGGACTGACGAAATGATAGCGTGGATGGTGGGGGTCTTTCAGCAGCTTCTTTCGCGACTCCCTGAAGCGTTCCAGGAGCGGATTGTTCTTTAACTGCCTCTCCTGCTCAGCCAGTGTGTTGGCAAAGGTATATTTTGGAACCTTCGACTCATAGTCGGTTTCTTTCCTGCGGGCTCCGAACACCTTATTTGCCGGAAGTGCCAATGTCGTTGCTGACAAGGCTGTCTGTTTGAGAAAACTGCGACGTTTCATATGTTCCATTGAAAACTCTCCTAAAAAGGATCAAAATCTCCCAAAAAACACACCCATGCAGTTATTAAAGGCCCGACAAGGACTTTTACAGAAAGCCCGGCGGCAACAAATTGTATCGGTCAAATCTTGAATAATCAAGGACTTGCCGAGCTGAGAAGTCCGCACGCGGGACTTGATATAAATTGTCCAGCCGTACTCTATTTTTCCTTGAACCTCGCAAGCCGAATGCTCTATAATGTAATATAGTCCGGGAGACAAAGAAGATGAGCACAAGAAAGGCAATTCGAGACAGACATTTGCATGGTATATGGGTTGCCGTCCTATTTGCATTCGCACTCTGGCTGATGTCGATTCTCCAATGCGAAATGGCAACGCCCGCATATTGACAGCAGAATCTGTCGCCACATGCAACCTGGTTTGCGGGCAAACCTAATCTCGCTCCCGGATATTGTGAAATATAGCCATAGTGAAGAAAAATCGTTGCGCATTGACCGCGGGTGCGCACTATATTTAAGGATCGGCTATTGTCGAGTTTGAATCAAGCCGGCGACAGTTTTATTATAGCCGTCCGCCGCAATGCGGCCGCATGCTTCGGGTGTGAACCTGGCGGTGACACTTTCGTATAGTATTTTGCAAAATTAAGATCGTAAAACCTGGATGGACGCAGGAGCTAATCTGGTGTTCTTTTATGCGTTTTCACAAACATTAGACGCATTAATGCCGGGAATTGTTTAAGGACAGGAACTATCAAGTCAGCAGCACAGGAGGACATTAAAATGCGCATGCTAATTTCACAAATCGCTATCGTGGTCGTTTTCGCCGGCCTGGCGTCCGGCGCTGATCCGAATGTATCCTGGGTGTCAGGAGAAAACCCGCCGGAATTGAGCCGTCTGCCGGCCAATCCCACGACAAACGACGTTATCACCTTCACGATTCCTACCGACACATACAGTAATCATTGGCGAGCCGAGCAGATTCTGGGTGGAAAACCGACTCTGACAATTGACTCGGCACAACGAAGGATAGATCTCAAGATCGTGCCGCCGGCGCCGGAAGTTGCTCCAGCTATATACGCTCCGGTGAGCGGACTTGAAGGACAGTTCGGACCGCTTGAAGAAGGTTGGTGGACTCTTTTCGTCCAGTTCCAGGGTACGATCTTTATCGATCCCTTCCAGGTGGTTTATGCGCCTCCATCTCCGATTATTTCCGGCCGGGTCCATACGCCCGAGGGCGTGGGAATCGGCAACGTGATTCTTATATTCGACAACGCCGGCGGGGTCGCAATCACCTCAAATAAGGGCAATTACTCTGTGAAAGTCCCTAACGGATGGACCGGCACGGCAACACCCTTTAAAACTGGTTTCATCTTCGTGCCGCCCGACAGGTCTTACTGGAACGTCACGGCAGGAATTGTCGATCAGGATTACGAAGGCCTGGAAGTTGGGGAGGAATTCTTCACCGAGCAGTTTATGCCGGGTAAAGATGCTTTTGACCTGATGAACAAATCGATTATGCTTACTCCCACGCCGGACGGCAAATCCTATACCGGCCGGATTAAGGATATTTTAACGTTGCCCGCCGATCCGACGGGAGGCGTCGATCTGGAGATGGGAGACGATGATTCCAAATTCGTCAAGCTGATCAGCCCGGAGACAGTGTCCATATACGGCCAGAGTTTCAAGGGCATTTACGTCGGCAGCAACGGCTACATTACCTTTACCGAAGGTAATGAGGAATATTCAGAAAGCCTGGATAATCATTTCGCAATGCCGCGTGTATCCGGGCTGTTCCGCGATCTCAATCCGACGGCGGGAGGCAGTGTAAGCTGGCGCTACACGCCCGACGGCATTGCCGTAACGTGGTCGAAAGTTCCGGAATTCGGCACAGACAATTTGAATACCTTCCAGATTGAGTTGTTCTTCGACGGCAGGATCAGGCTTTCCTGGCTTGTGATAGATGCCGAGGGCGGCATCGCCGGGCTGTCCGAGGGCGAGGGCGTACCGCCCGACTTCGTTGAGACGGACCTTTCGGAACTGCCGCCAATTCCGCCGCCAACGCCGCCGGTGGAGGACGATCTTACCGAGGAATTCTTGTCATCCAAAGACGTCTTCGATCTCGACTATGCCTCTATCACGTTCACTCCGACTCCGGACGGTAATTCCTATATCGGTTCGCTGGAAGATATCACACAACTGCCGACCAACCTCGTCAAAGCCACGGATCTGAATCTGGGTGACGACAGGCCCGTTCAGGTTGTATTGAGCAATCAGGCGCGGGTGAAGATATTCGGCCAGAGCTTCTCGAATTTCTGGGTCGGGCCTAACGGCTATATAACCTTTGGTCAAGGCGACCGGGATTCCTCGCAGAGCCTGGAAGAGCATTTCGAGCTACTGCGCATCTCCGGGTTGTATACTGATCTGGACGCGTCCAATACGGGCGTTATCACAGGCAAGCGAATATCTGACAGGGTGGCTATCACATGGCAGGAGGTTCCGGAGTTTAGCAATACCGCTACGAATACATTCCAGATCGAGATGTTTTTCGACGGGAGAATTCGACTATCCTGGCTGGAGATCAACGCTGATGAATGCATTGT
>Ga0180431_10006771_pt1 | contig 13529 bp, 9 predicted proteins | sample SS_ome_11_FD_132459 | JGI IMG/M metagenome (GOLD analysis project Ga0180431, IMG submission 132459) | Hypersaline lake sediment archaeal communities from the Salton Sea, California, USA - SS_1_MS_1 metaG | ecosystem: Environmental > Aquatic > Non-marine Saline and Alkaline > Hypersaline >... | reverse complement strand
CCCGAGACGGTGGTCGGTGGCATCGCCAGGGATTCAAGCTGTACTGGCGATGGAAGTCCCGCAAGAAGTCCGGCAGGCCGCGAGTCGACCGGGAGATCCGTGACCTGATCCGTCGTTCGAAACCTATGGTCCGATGCCCAGACCCCATATCCAGCTTGTTCAACGCACTGCATCGGATACAATCACTGTGAAAGCCCCGCGATGGTCGCGGGCACAATGCTATCTGGGAAATCCCGGATAATTTCGCTAGCCCAGTAAACATTCAGAAGATCTACCTTTGGAACGGCAACCGCGCGTCCTGGGGCCTCAACCGAGGAATCGATCTACGAATGTCACGAAGGTACGATGGGAAGTTGATCAGGAAAGGGCCTTTGATGAGGAGACACAGGATGACGGCGGCGGTAGCGGTTGGGGCGGTGGTGTTGTGGGCGGGCATGTCGGGCGCGGCGCCGGCGGCGGATGCGCCCGCTCCCCCGGCGAGGCAGAGGTACCTCCTGCTCGATTCGCGGTTGGTGGCAAAGGCCGACAATGCCGTATTGAAGCTGGGCGTCGTCAAGAAGCACCCGGGCAACCCCCTGTTCCGCGAAGATCTCCCCTGGGAAACACAGATGAGCCACATGTATGCCAGTGTGATTTTTGACCGGAAGGAGGAGATGTACAAATGCTGGTACTATACCCATATCAAAGACTGGGGGAAAGACGTCGAACCCGGGCCCTTGGCCGCCAAAGAACAGAACGGTCGTGCAAACTGTGCCACCTTGTATGCCACTTCGAAGGACGGTATTCACTGGAACAAACCCAAGCTGAGAGCTTTTCTCTACAAAGGTATGCCGACCAATATCGTGAATTGGCGAGATCATGGGACTGGCGTATTCAAAGACCCGCCCGATCCAAACCCCGAGCGTCGTTATAAAATGACTGGCACAAGGACCTCTCCAGGCGGGCGCGTGCATGTGGCGTTCTCGCCCGACGGCGTCCAGTGGACCAAGCTGATCGATACGAAGATTTCGACGTCGGCGGACACGCATAACAACGCCTTCTGGGACCCGCTGGCCGAAGAATATGTTGGCATAACCCGCGCTTTCTCGCATGGAAAGATGGGGTACGACCTCAAAGGAGGCATTCCCTGGGTAGGTGGTTTTGTCATCGGGCAACGAGTTGTTGCCAGGTCCACCAGCAAGGATTTTCTCAAATGGTCCGCGCCGGAAATCGTCTTTGAGTATGGTCATGACAAAAGGCAGGTCTATGCCATGCCGAGCTTCTATACTGATGGAGTATTTCTGGGGCTTCCGGTGATTTATGACAATGCCGGGGCATATCGTGAAGATCTTGCGAAGAAGAAGGGGTGGAGTCGGAAGGAGGTTACCCCCGAACTGGAGTCCGAACTGAGTAATGCGGGCAGGTCTAACCGCATGTGGCCGGGGTTGTCCTGGAGTCCGGACACCAAAGACTGGCGCTGGGTTGGCCGGCGGGGAGAGGCGCTGATTCCGCTTTCCGAGGACCGCAAGTCGATCGAGTGGGGATGCATTTTTGCGGCTGCTACTCCGATTGTTCTCGACGATGAGATCCGGATCTATTACTCCGCGCAACCAGGCACGCATGGCTGGAACCCGGGGCACTTGTGTCTCGCCACGCTCCGCCACGACGGCTGGGCGGGGTACGAGCCCAGGGATGATTCCAAGGAGGCGGTTGTCGAAACCCAACCGGTAGTGTGCAGCGGCCAGACGCTTTCACTTGCGGCAGATGCGCAAGACGGTTCAATTACCGTAACCGTAAAGAACGCGAAAGGTAGTAGTGTAGCCGAGAGCAAGCCGTTGACCGGCAGCAAACCATACACGACCGTGAAATGGAAGAACGGCTCCACACTTTCCGCGCATACGGGACAGAGAATCCGGTTATGTTTCAGGATAGAACAGGCCACACTCTATTCTTTCAAGTTTGACAAATAAACCCATGAAATCCACAACACCACTGAGGAGGGCATTCGCCCTGTAAACCCCTCACCCCCGGGCCACCGACGCACGGTCACGCGGAATCAGATTTCCTATCAGTATCCCGGTACAACTGTTGTTGGCTGTTTCCGTCGTCGCGTTTGGCGTGTCGGTCGCCGCGAAACAACCGGCGGGACCGCGCCAGGCCGACAGGCTGCCCGCGACGATCGACCGCAGTGCCACGGCCAAGAAGCATCTGCTGAACATACCCGACCGAAAGCACGCGATGAATCGGCCCAAGGGCGTGGGATGGTGTGGCGAGTCGGCGACACAGGGCGCGTTGCTGTTCCACGGCGCGTACTTCTTTCAAAAGGCGATCAACCAGGCGGGCAAGCCGCAGCACGGCGATCTGTATGCGAATGAGATCCCCACCGCACTGAGAAACCTCGGCATGGACATCCAGGCCTGGCCGTGGAGGACGGTCAAAATGCCACTATTCACCCAATGGCTGCGCGGACGGATCGCGTCGAGCGTACCCGTGGTGACGGGAATGAAGATCTACCCGACCAAGCATCCTAGCTGGGGACTGGACCACTTCGTCCTCGCCATCGGGTTCCAGGGCGACAGCGTCGTCTTCAACACGACCTGGCAGCTACAGCAGACGTTCCGTTCACACCGGAGCAGCTCCAGTCGGCCAAGAAGGGGCTCTCGCTGAGGAACCGATACAACCGCTACTACGGGATCAGCATCCGTGGCCCGAAGGCTTTGGGGCCACACAACGCACGGGTCCGACTGTTTGTACAGAAGCAGACCGCCAAGAGCATCGACATACTCGTCAAATGCGAGGGCCTGGCACGCAACGGCGAATACGTGCTCTACAAGTCACCGTCATACGACAAGCCGCCGACGCGATGGCATACGTTTCGCCCACGCGGCCAGGCCTGCGGGTTCTACGACACGATCGACCCGAGCCGATCGGTCGTCTACCGCTGCCTGCCGAAGACCGCTCGTCCGGCAAAGCCCACCACCACGACCGCCATGGACATCAAGATCAGCCAGGCAATGCGGCGGACCTTCGGGAAGATCACGCTGACAAACGTCACGTTGACCGACGCGTTGAAGTCGGTCAACAAGGCGGGGCGGTTCATCATCGCACCCGATTGGATCGCACCCGATTGGCCGGGCTTGACGTCTACGGACGCGTCCTCAAACCGTTCCTCCAGGCCAGCAGGTTCCCCGCGCCTGAGTGGGCGTTCATCTCGCACGCCAACAGCGACCATTACAGCGCCATGCCGGGCCTGCTGGCCGACCATCGCCTCGGGGTGGTCTGCGTGAACGAGTACTTCGGCCGCCCCGGCGCAAGAGCGACCGTACCGGAAGCGGAAACGGACATCCTGGGCAAGCTGACCGCCGGGGCCGAGAGGCTCATCCGCCTCAGCCCCGCGGCGACAGGCAGGATCGCCCTGGACGACCGCACGAGCGTGGAGGTGCTCTGGCCGCCGGCGGGCCGAACGGACCTGGACGTCAACGACACGTCCCTCGTGCTGCGGGTGACCTGCGATGACAAGACCGTCCTGCTGACCGGGGACGCAAGCAAAGTCGCCCAGGAAGAGCTCGCCGCCGCAGACGCCCGCGCCGACGTGCTGCTCATGCCGCACCACGGAGGCTGGACCGATGCCCTGGGGTCCTTCGTCCGGGCGGTGGACCCGGACGTGGTCATCGTCAGCAGCGCCTGGGACCCGTCCCGGCGTCCCGGGGCGTCCGCCGAGAGGAGGGCCCTGTTCGCCAGGCTGACCGAATCGACCCGCTACGTCACGACGGCCCGGAACGGCTGGGTGCGCGTCCGCTTCGGCGCCGCCGGCCTCGACGTGCAGACCATGCGCTGATCCAGCAGGCCGGCCTTGGTTGCGGGGCGCCGGTCGGGTAGAATGTGTGTGGTGTGGCCACGCGGAACACGGCGGCGGCTCGAGCGTCTGATTCCGTGGGCCCCGACCGGAAACGGATGACAGGAATACCTATGCACACAAGACGATACTCCCCCTGGGCCGCGGCGCTGCTGTCACTGGTGTTGTTCGCGGCGATTCCCACCGCGGCGCCGGCCGAGGCGCCCGCACCGGCGGCGGCCGAGGCGAAGAAGAAGACCGCCGACAAGGCCGCGGCCGACAAGGCCGACCCGGCCAAGGTCGCCACCGGCAAGAGCGACCCGGTCGACGCCTGCCGGGCCGCGTATATCAAGGGCGACTACGCCAAGGCCGTCGCCGGGTACAGGAAGCTGCTGACCGACCGGTCGCTGCGGGTGCCCGCGGCGACGGGGATGGCCGAGGCCCTGGCAATGCAGGGCAAGTACGCCGACGCCATCACGGCGCTGGACGGCGTCCGCGAGACCGGCCGCAACCGCCCGGACTGGCACGTGGCCCGCGCCGAGGTGCTGGCGGTCGTGGGGCGGTACGACGAGGCCCTCAAGCACGCGACGGCCGCCAACACGCTGAAACCGAAATGGGCCCCGACGGTTCTCCTCCGCGGGCGCCTGCTCGAGACGCTCGGGCGCAAGGCCGAGGCCATCACCGTCTACAAGTCGTCGGGCGCGATCGTCGACGAAGGCAGCTACCGCACCGACGCCCGCAGCCTGGTCGCCCTCGGGCAGATCATGGACCGCTACAGCGTCCTGACCGGACAGCGCGCCAGCGAACAGGCCAGCAACATCCTGCACAACTACCTCCAGGAGGCCTACCAGAAGGTGGACCGCACGTACTGGCCGGCGCATGTGGCGGCGGGGATGTTCCTGCTGTCCAAGCACCGCCCGAAGCCGGCCACCGAGGAGTTCAAGCTCGCCCTGAAGCTCAACAAGAAGATCCCCGAGGTCCACGTGGGCGTTGCGATCGCGTACCTGAGCGGGTGGCGGTTCGAGCAGTGCATGGCCGCGGTCGGCCAGGCGCTGAAGATCAACCCCCACCATCCCGACGCGCTGTACGTCAAGGCCGTCTGCCTCATGCAGTGGCGGAAGTACGATCAGGTGGAGGCCGCCGCCAGGAACGTCCTCAAGATCAACCCGAACCACATCGAGGCCCTGAGCCTCGCCGCAGCCGTCCACGTCCGCAACCGGCAGGACGCCAAGGCCAAGCCCTACGCCGAGCGCGTCGGGAAGATCAACCCCGTCTGCGAGGCGTTGCCGAACACGATCGGGCAGTGGCTGGCGGCGTGCAGGCAGTACCCCCGGGCGGAGACGTACTACCGCCAGGCGATGAAGCTCGCCCCCGAGAAGGCCGGACCCGTCACCAACCTCGGCAAGCTCTACATGCAGACCGGCGACGAGGACAAGGCCTGGACGATCCTCCAGCAGGCGCAAAAGATCGACGACTTCCGCCAGGACGTGCGGAACTTCCTCGGCATCCTGAAAGAGCTGAAGGGCTTCAAGGTCAAGGAGACGGCCCACTTCATCATCAAGGTCGACGGCAAGCAGGACGCGGTGCTTCTGGACCGCATGGCGGCCTACATGGAGAGCATATACGACGAGGTCTGCGGGGACTACGAGTACCGCCCGAAGGTCAAGACGATCGTCGAGGTCTTCCCCACGCACACGGGGTTCTCGAAGCGCATCACGGGCAAGGGGTGGATCGGGACGATCGGCGCCTGCACCGGGCGGGTGATCGCCATGGTCGTGCCCAACAAGCAGCGCAGCCAGTTCGGCACGTTCAACTGGCAGAGCGTGCTGAGGCACGAATACACGCACGCCGTCACGCTCGAGGCCACCGAGAACCGCATCCCGCACTGGTTCACCGAGGCCTGCGCCGTCTGGCAGCAGCCGGACCGGCGGAACTACACGGCCGTTCGGCGCCTGGTGGGCGCCGCCCGCGCCAAGCGTCTGTTTCCGATCAAGCAGCTCGACTGGGGCTTCGTCCGCCCGAAGCGGCGCGGGGACCGGGGGCTGGCCTACGCCCAGTCGGAATGGATCCTCGAGTACATCATCGCGAAGAAGGGCTACGCCGCCGTGCCGAAGATGCTCCGGGGCTTCCGCGCCGGCAAGACGCAGGCGCAGGTCTTCAAGGAGGCCCTGGCCACGACCGAGTCGGCGTTCGACAAGGACTTCCGTCTCTGGGCCAAGGGCGAAATCCGCAAGTGGGGCTTCGACCCCGAACCCGCGCCGGACCTGGCCAAGGCCGCCGCTGAGGCCAAGAAAAAGCCCGACGACGCCCAGGCGCAGGCCACGCTGGCTCTGGCGATGCTGATGCGGCGCCAGGTGACCTCGGCCGAGAAGACCGCCCGCAAGGCCCTGAAGCTCGACGCGAAGAACACCCGCGCCCTGGCCGTCCTGGCACGCATCCTGGTCAGCCGAAAACGCTACGAAGAGGCCACCGAGGTCGCCACGACACTCGAGCAGGCCGACCACACCTCCCGTGTGGCGCCGAAGATCCTGGCCCAGTGTTATCTCCAGAACCAGTCGTGGGCCCCGGCGATCACCGCCCTGGAGATCCTCAAGCTCCGCATGCCGCTGGACCCCTACAGCTACACCGAGTTGGCCAAGCTCTACATGCAGTTGGGCCTGCCCGACAAGGCGCTGCCGAACCTCATTGAACTGCACCGCCGCACCATGAAGGACGCCAAGTACGCCCGGCAGATCGCGGAGATTTACGGCACGCAGGTCAGCCAGGGCGACAGGGCGCTGGCCTTCTGGGAGCAGGTGACCAGCATCAACCCGTACGAGACCAGCGCGTACAAGGCCATGACGGAAATCCACATCATCGCCCGGCGGTACGACAAGGCGATAGCCACGGCTCGGGAGATGCACCTGGCGGACCAGACGTCGGCCGAGGCGTGGACGTACCGCGCCATCGCGCACTATCGGCAGGGCAAGGCGAAGAAGGACAAGGGCCACCTGCTCGAGGCGAAGAAGGCGGCGAGCAAGGCCATCGAGATCGACCCGGAGACGCCCAAGGCCAAGGACGTTCTGGAGCTGGTCGGCATGGCCCTTGACAAGGACGCGTAGCGACGATGCCCGATGAGTCCGCGCCCGGCCCGGGCGATATCACGATTCGCCGGTTCCAGCAGTTCATCCGCGAGACCTACTACGCCCGCGATGCCGAGCGCGGCACGCCGGGCACCTTCATGTGGTTCGTCGAGGAGGTCGGGGAGTTGGCCTCGGCGCTGGCCGGCGACGACCCGGTCAACACCGAAGAGGAGTTCGCCGACGTGCTGGCCTGGCTGGCCACGCTCGCGAATATCAACGGGATCGACCTGGCCAAGGCCGTCGAGAAATACACCGTCAAGGGCGTCAAGGGGTTCAAGTAACCATGATTGACGAGTGGGACCTGACCGCGACGAACCTGGGGCGCATCGCGCAGCGGACGTACGAGGTGGCCGTCCTGCCCGCAGGCGCCATCGAACCGCACAACACGCACCTGCCCCAGGGGCAGGACTTCAGCCATACCACGCACGTGGCCCGCGAGGCGTGCCGCAGGGCCTGGGAGGCCTGCCAGTCGGTCATCTGCCTGCCCACGCTGCCGTACGGCGTCGACTGCAACCTGATGGCCTTCCCGCTGGCCATTCACGTCTCGCAGGCCACGCTCGACGCGATGGTCCGCGAGATCATCTTCTCGCTTCGCGCGCACGGCATCCGGAAGGTGGTCATCCTGAACGGGCACGGGGGCAACGACTTCGTCCCGCTGGTCAGGCAGATCCAGTGCGACACGGACGTGCACGTGTTCCTGTGCGACTGGTGGACCGTCGGGGCCGATGCGTACGACGAGATCTTCGACAAGCCTGACGACCACGCCGGGCAGATGGAAACGTCCGTGGCGATGGCGCTGTACCCGGAACGGGTCGAACTCGACGACGCCGGGGACGGCGCCACGCGGGCGTTTCGCTTCGAGGCCCTGCGCCGCCGATGGGTGCGGACCAGCCGACGGTTCGACAGGCTCAACGACCACTGCGCCTCGGGCGACCCGACGGGCGCCTCGCCCGAGCGCGGGCGGGCGTACCTTGAGGTTGTCTGCACGCGCATCAGCGACTTCCTGGTCGAACTGGCCCGCACGCCCATCGACGAGCATTTCCCGCACGTGCCGTGAGCGCCTCTGTTTAAACAGCACGCACGCGCATTCAATCTGTGGCGTTCTCCAGAACCCGTGCCTACAATTCCAGCAGCACCCCATCTGAAAGGACAGAACGATGCAGAAGAGATTCCTCGTCCTTGCCGTCGTGTGTGCCGTGGCCACTTCCCTTCCCGTCCCCGCCGCCGCACAGGATGCGGTGGCCACGGCACTCAGGAGGGCCGGCCCGCAGCGCGGGGTGTGCGTCTTCCTCGGCCGCCAGTATTCCGCCAGGGCGATGGACCTCGCCCGCACAGGCAGATGGCTGGTCTTTCTCCAGGTGGCCAAGGGGTACGACGACGCCTGCCGGGCGGCCGACGAGGCCGGACTGCTGGGCCGGCGGGTCTTCGTTGCCCGCGGCGGTTTCGAGCGGATCGGTTTGGCCGACAACATGGCCGATGCGGTGGTGGCCCCACAGGGCGCTGCTGCGCTGCGGGCCGAGGTCCTCCGCGTGCTCCGTCCCGGGGGAATGGCGATGCTCAAGTCCGCCACCGTCACCAAGCGCGCGCTCGCCGGCGCCGACGACTGGACCCATCACTACCACGGGCCGGACAACAACCCCCAGTCGCGCGACCGCCTGGCGCGGGCGCCGTTTGTGACCCAGTTCATCGCCGAGCCTCGCTACGGCTCGTGCCCCCAGGCCGCCGTCGCCGCCGCCGGGCGGGTGTTCATGGCCTTCGGGCACGTGGCGTGGCACCAGCGGGAGGAGGCCACGCTCAATACGCTGATCGCCATGAACGGCTACAACGGCACGGAACTCTGGCGGCGGAAGCTGCCGACCGGATTCATGGTCGACCGCAGCACGATGATCGCCACGCCCAAGACGCTGTACCTGGCCGACGACACGTCGTGCAAGCTCATCCACGCCGGGTCCGGCAAGGTCACCGGCCAGATCGCCCCGCCCCCCGGCCAGGCCGAAGGGACGTTCTGGAAATGGATGGCCCTGAGCGACGGGGTGCTGTATGCGCTGATCGGCAAGCCCGAGCCGCCCGACGCCGTGGCCAAGTGGCGCCGGAAACACCACGGCTGGCCGTGGGGCGGCATCTCGAAGGGCTACAACGCGCGGGAGTATACCTGGGGCTTCTCCAGGACGCTCCTGGCGATGGACGCCGCCGGCGGCAAGGTCAAGTGGCGGCACCTGTCCAACCTGCCCATCGACAGCCGAAGCCTCTGCATGGCCGGCGGGCGGATTTTCTTTTGCACGTTCGGCAGGCAGTTGACGTGCCTGGACGCCGCGGACGGCAGCACGGTCTGGCAGCGAACCCGCGACAGCGACCCGGGCCTGTTCAAGGCCATCGGACCCTACCGCCCGGGCCATGGGTACATCGGCGGGTGGAAGAGCACCGTCTACCTCAAGTGCACGGACGAGGCGGTGTACTTCATCGGCCCGCAGGTGCACCACATCACGGCCGTCGGCGCCAAGGACGGCAAGCTCCTCTGGACCGGCAAGGCCCGCGACCTGCACGTGGTCATCCGCGACGACGGGCTGTACACGATAGGCCCACAGAAAACCCAGGGCCTCAGCCGAAAGCTCGACCCGATGACCGGAAAGGTGCTCGCGACGTTCCGGGTCACTCGCCGGGCCTGCACGCGATCGACCGGCAGCGTCGACGGGATCTACTTCCGCGCCTCGGGCGGGTCGCAGCGATTGGCCACCGACGGCGGGCCCGACCAGCAGATCTCCCCGATGAGGCCGTCATGCCTCATCGGCGTCATGATCGCCAACGGGCACCTCTACTGGGTGCCGTGGACCTGCGACTGCAACCTCCAGATGTTCGGCATGATCTCGTGCGCCCCGGCGGGCGGCTTCACGTTCGGGCAGAAGGCCGGCGCCGATCGGCTCGATGGCACCGGCGTGGCCGCGGGGCCGCCGGCGTTCGACATCGGCGAGAACGACTGGCCGACCTACCGCGCCGACAGCGCCCGCTCGGCGCGCACCGCCGCGGCCGTGCCCGCACGGGTCCGGCAACTCTGGCTCGTCAAGCCGCCGAAGCCGTTCGAGCCCACCGCCCCGGTCGCCGCGGGTGGACGGGTATTCTTCAGCGGTGACGACGGGATTGTCCGCGCGCTGGACGCCGCCACGGGCAAGCCGACATGGCGCCGCTACACCGGCGCCGCCGTGCGCTTCCCGCCGACGCTCGCCGGGCGCCTGGCGCTGGTCGGCTCGGGCGACGGGTGGGTGTACGCCTTCGACGCCGCCACGGGTCGGCTGCGCTGGCGGTTCCGGGCGGCCCCGCAGGCCAGAATGATCCCGGTCTACGGCAAGCTGCTGTCGACCTGGCCGGCCGCGGCGCCGGTGACCGCCGAAGGCGGCACCGCGTACGTGGCGGCGGGCATGACCTCGTTCGACGGCACGCACGTATACGCGCTGGATGCGCGCAGCGGACGGATCAGATGGCAGAACAACACGTCAGGGCAACTGGACCGCGCGTCGGGGCGGGGCGTGGCCGTCCAGGGCGATATGCTGCTGCGCGACGGCAGGCTGTACCTGGCCGGGGGCAACGCCGCCTCGCCCGGGGTCTACGACGCCAAGACCGGCACGTGCCTGACCCCCCCGCCGAACAGGGCCGGGTCGCACTGCCCCCGCGGCCGTGAACTGTACCTCGTCAAGGGCCAACTCCGCATCGGCGGGCAGCCCTTCTACTCGACCCCCGACGCGCCGGTCTACGACCGGTCGACGGTCTGGCCGCCCATGGTGGTGGCCGCGGCGAACGCCAACCTGACGTGCCTCTGGTCCGGGGGCCCCAGCGGCAAGTGGACGCTCCAGGCCGCCGCGCCCGGCGGGAAGGTGCTCTGGACGCAGCCGATGCCCGGCCGGCCGGTCCGATGGGGCATCGCCGTCGACGCCGACGGACGCATCATCGTTACCTGCCGAAACGGGCAGGTCGTCTGCTTCGCCAAGGCCTCGGGCTGACGGTCAGGCCTTGCGTCGCCGGCGCCGCCGCAGGGCCAGGCCCGCCGATACCAGCAGGATGAGGGTGCCTGTGGCCGGCTCGGGCACTTCGTGGGTGTGGGACGGCATCTGGGTCACGGCCAGCGCAACATTCTCCTGGCCGTCGCGCCGCCCGAGCGACCACGGGTCCACCCCCGGGCCGCTGCCCCAGTGAAGGGCCGCGCGGCTCCGCAGGTCGGGCAGGCCGAACGTCGTTCGCCCGTCGCCGCCGTAGAGCGTTCCCAGAAGGGAGAACAGCGCATCGTTCTGGGAGACTTGCAGCAACTGCCCGTCGCAGAACGCCCACCCGCGAGGGGCGAAGTTCCCCGCGAACAGAGCGATCTCCCCAACGAACGGGTCGCCCCCGCCGACCGCAGCAAGGGGCTCACCCTCGGTCTGGACCTCGGCGCTGCTCCGCGAGGGGTAGACCCCATACAACGAGATGATGTAGTTCAAGACCTGGTACGGCTGCACGTTCGTGTGCGCCCCTCCGCCGCCCGTGTTGCCCGTACGAAGGGTCGTCGGGGGCAAGCTGTGGTCGTGGGAGGGCAGTTGGCTGAGGCTTAACGAGACGTTCTCGACGCCGCCCTTCTGGCCGAGGCGGTAGTTCGACAGCCCCGGGCCCTGCCCCTCATGGATGGCAACGCGCCCCCGCAGTTCGGGCAGGCCGACCGTCGTGCGGCCGTCGCCGCCGTATGTCGTCCCCACAAGGGAGAACAACGCGGTATTCTGCGATATCTGCAGCAGTTGCCCGTCACAGAGCGCCCAGCCGCGAGGGGCGAAGTCGCCTGCGAACATGCTGACCTCGCCGATGAACGGCTCGGTGCCAAGCGTGCCGGCCAGGCCTTCGCCCTGGACACCGGCATCGCTGCGCGAGGGATAGAGCCCCTGGAGCCCGATGATGTGGTTGACGCCGAGGAACGGCTGCATGTTCGTGTGCGCCTGCCCGCCGCCGGTGTTGAGCGTCAGGTCGGACATCCAGGGCAGCGTGTGGTTGTGAGACGGGATCTGGTTCACGCCCAGCGTGACGTCGTTGACGCCGCCCCGCTGGCCCCTGGTGCAGGTCGACAGTCCCGGCCCGCTTCCGGGGTGGATGGGCACGCGCCCGCGCAGGTCGGGCAGGGCGAACGTCGTACGGCCGTCGCCCCCGTAGGCCGTGCCCAGAATGGAGTACAATGACTGATACTGATTGATAGGCAGCAGTTGCCCGTCGCATTGTGCCCAGCCTCGTGGGGCGAAGTTCCCCGCAAATATGCTGATCTCGCCGATGAACGGGTCATACCCGAGCGTGGAGGCCAGGCCCTCGCCGCTGACGTCGGCACTGTTCCTCGAGGGATAGAGCCCCTGCATCGAGATGATGTAGTTCAAGGCCAGGAAAGGCTCCATGTTCGTGTGAGCCTGCCCGCCGCCCGTTGAGCCGGTGACGGGCAGGGCCTTGGCGATCGCGGCATCTGCCAGTAGCAGCGCCACCGCGGCAAGGACCGCAATGCCCTTTCGCCTAAGCGTAGTGCCTTCCAACAGGACCGGACGAACAACGTGTGCTCTGGCGTGTCCCTTCATTGCCATTCTCCGTTTCTCACCTGCCCGGGCAGGGAACAGACCGCGTGAGACCTGCGCGGTTTTTCTCCAGAAACCGAATGTCGTTCCGTTCGACGGGACCGGACCGAGCCAGTCCGTGAGCGAACAACTTTTTAGTATAACACAGGAACGCTGTCAGTCAAGCACAAACTGAAGACCGGGAGGGTCTTTCTCGGTTTGCCGGCCCGTGCGAGGGCCCGCCGCACGGCGCCGACGGACCGCCACGCCCACCGATCGACCCCCCGGTCGCGGATGCCCTGCCGCCAACATGGAATGACCTGGCATGCATCGCGGCAGCATGGCACCGGACGAGCGGCCGGGTATACTACAGGAGTTGACCGTAAGGATAATAAGAATGAAGCCATGCCGATCGAATGCGTTCGGGGGTGTCGCGATCGCCGCGGTGCTGTGTGCGCCGCTTGGTCAGGCCGCACGTGGGGCAAGTGCCGCAGACATCCTGCAGGCCGCGAGCACCACCGGGGGGCTGGTCGTTCACGTGGGCTGCGGGGACGGGAAGCTGACGGCGGCCCTGGCGGCGAACGACGCGCTGCTCGTGCACGGCCTGGACCGCGCCGCGGGTCATGTCGCCAAGGCGCGCCAGTATCTCCGCTCACGGAAGCTCGCCGGCAGAGCCACCGTGGAACTGTGGACGGGGGCGCACCTGCCGTACGTCTCGAACACGGTGAATCTCGTGGTGGCCGAGGATCTCGGCCGGATCCCCCCCGCCGAGGTCATGCGGGTGCTGCGGCCCGGCGGCGTGGCGATCGTAGACGGCCAAAAGGCCGTTAAACCTCGCCCGGACCGGATCGATGAGTGGACCCACTACATGCACCCCGCCGACGGGAACGCCGTGGCCGAAGACACCGTCGTCGGCCCCCCGCGCCGGATACAGTGGCGAGCCGGGCCCGTGTTCGGCCGCCATCACGACAAGCTCGCCAGCGTCAGTGCGATGGTGTCGTCCGGCGGGCGGCTGTTCTGCATCCTCGACGAGGGCCCGACGTCGCT
>Ga0180431_10006770_pt1 | contig 13531 bp, 13 predicted proteins | sample SS_ome_11_FD_132459 | JGI IMG/M metagenome (GOLD analysis project Ga0180431, IMG submission 132459) | Hypersaline lake sediment archaeal communities from the Salton Sea, California, USA - SS_1_MS_1 metaG | ecosystem: Environmental > Aquatic > Non-marine Saline and Alkaline > Hypersaline >... | reverse complement strand
CCTCTCTCTCTGTCTCCCAATAGTGAGGGAGGTTGTTCCCACAGCGCCGACCCTAGACGGGGCGTCAGTCTGCGCACGTGATTGCAGAAACGCCCGGCGCGTGCGGCGCTGTCACCCAAGCTCAATGGACATGTGGAACGGGCGCAGATAACCCGTACCGAGGAATTCAACCAACTCACCGACTCGAGCTTCGAACTTGCCGAACTCAACAAGGCCCTCCGCGAATGGGAACGCATCTATGATACGGTACGACCACATCAGTCCCTCGGCTACCTCACCCCCCAACAGTTCCTGCACCAATGCCATCACAACCGAAAGGAGGTGATGTGTCACTAATCCCCTGGACGAGTTCAGGCGCTTGCCAAGTGCTGTACAGGTCATGTATACTTTTCCCCACTAGGAACCTCTTGGTGACTGGAGCGGAGCGGACCCACCCGTTCCCATCCCGAACACGGAAGTGAAACGCTCCAGCGCAGACGATACTTGGGGGGCAACTCCCTGGGAAAATATGTCGTTGCCAGGGGGTTCCTTTTTCTATTTCCCTCAGCTACTCCCATCACTTCGATCCGTGGTCCTCTAGAGCTGCGTGTCCGCTGGCATTCTCATGGTCTCTCCGTCAGATTTGGTTTGTCTGCGCATGTACCATCATCATTTGTTCTCCATCACCGCCGCAGGAGTACAATCTGGGTGTATATGAGAATGTGTGTGTCAGGATGAGACTGGAACAAGAGATTGCGTCGCTCGAGGAGCGTCACGCGTTGGCTCACGGACGATATGTGACTCTGGCGACCGCTGAGTCGGCCACTGCCGGTGGTATTGCCAGCAGGCTCACGGCGATTGCTGGATCATCCACGTATGTCCTCGGGGGGATAGTCGCATATAGCAACGAGGCGAAGACGACCCTCCTTTCTGTAGCCAAAGGCACACTGTCCCAGTTTGGAGCAGTCAGCGAGGAAGTCGCCCGGGAGATGTCGCAAGGCGCGCGAGATTCGTTTCACGCCGAAGTGGGAGTCTCCAATACTGGTATTGCGGGACCCGGCGGCGCAACACCGAACAAACCGGTCGGGCTCTTCTACATCAGCCTATCGACGCCGGACAGAACGCTTGTTCAGCGATTCGTGTTCGATGGTGACAGAGAATCCAACAGGTCCAAGGCCGAAGACGCTGCCCTGCTACTCGTTCGTGACTATTTGCTACAATGCATCGACTCGTGAGGGGAGAGTATCAGTTATGGCGGTTTTCGAGGTCTCCAGGATACGCAATGCAGCGAAGGAGGATTTCACGTCAGCCTGGCTGTCCACCGCTGGACTACTGCCACGCGGCACCAGCGTGAAGCTACCTGACAAGGGCAGCCTCCATCCCGTTCGCGAATTGATGCAGCGGTCTCGCGAGATACTGGCATCGAAGGGCTTCGATGAGATTGAGAACCTGACTATCCTCCCCGATACGGACGTGGTAAAGGAGTACGGGCCTGAGGCGTTGGTTATTCTCGACAGGGCTTTCTACCTCGCCGAATTGCCGCGACCTGAGATCGGAGTCAGTGCTCAGCGCATTCAACAGGTAGAGAAGATTGCCGGGCACAGCGTACCCGTCGAGCAACTGCAGGCGGTGCTGAGGTCCTACAAACGCGGAGATATCGAGGCGGATGACCTCATCGAGATGATGATGAGCAACATCGGCGTCACCGATGAGCAGGCCACCGAGGTGATTCACCGGGTCTTTCCCGAGTTGTACAAGCTGAAGCCGGTGCCCACGGACAAGACTCTACGGAGCCACATGTCTGCGACATGGTTCCATACTCTCGCGGCGATCCAGGACAGAGCCACGTACCCTGTGGCCCTGTTCGCAGTCGGGCCGAGGTACAGGAACGAACAGAGAGAGGATGCACATCATCTTCGCGTGCACCACTCAGCGTCTATGGTGGTGATGGACCCCGAGATGTCACTGGAGGCCGGTCGTGAGATTGCCACTGACGTTTTGCGCGCGTACGGCTTCGCGGACGTGCGTTTCGAGACGAAGGCGGCCACATCGAAGTACTACACGCCGCACAACGAGGAAGAGGTGTTCGTCAAGTACCGCGATGAGTGGGTGGAATTGGCGGACATAGGCATGTATTCGCCTGTGGCGCTAGCCAATTTCGAGATACGTTACCCGGTCTTCAATGCCGGCTTTGGAATTGAACGGATGGCCATGATACTGCAACAGGCCGACGATATCCGGAAACTTGTGTATCCACAGTTCTCGGTCGTCGATTTCGGGAACAAGTACATAGCAGAATCGCTCTCGTACATAGCCGCTCCGAAAACCGATAGAGGCCTCAAGATTGCTGCGGCGATTGAGGGTAGCGCACGCAAACACAAGGATGAGATGGCTCCGTGTGAATTCATCGCATTCAAGGACCCGAAGGTTGTGGTGAGGCTTGTCGAGAGGGAAGAAGGGAAGAAGCTGGTGGGTCCTGCGGGCTTCAACGAGCTATGTGTCGCCGACGGCACAATATACAGTGCCCTGCAACCCGAAGGTGAGTACACGGGCATCAACTATATGAAGGGTATCGCGATGGCCGCCGCCGCGCTGGCCGAGGAAGCGTCTGAACCCACCGAGTTCCAGGTGAAGATGATCAGGCACCTGTCTGACCTGAACCTCGAACTCCCTGAAGCAGTCCGTCAACACATCGAGCGACATCAGAAGAAGATCGGCGTTGGTGGCGCCGTCTTTCTGACGGTGGAAATCGAACCGGTCCGGCAAGCGGAGTAGTGTGATGGCCAATCAAGACCCACTCGAGAAACTCAATTCAATGGAGCGCCCTCACAAGGACTTCATCAATATCATGCCGCTCCAGACCGGAAGCGTCCTGACCGGTGCTGCGAGGCGAGCGCTCATCGAGTTCGGTGACGGCTACTCGGTCTGTGATTTCTGCACGGGTCGACTCACGGACATTGCCAATCCACCGGTGAACGTGTTTGTTCGCGATATTCTCCCTCCATTTCTCGGCTGTGATGTGGCAACCCTCACCTACGGTGCGCGCGACGGCATCTTCATGGTATTCCACTCTGTGACGAAACCCGGCGACGTGGTAGTGGTTGACAAGAACAGGCACTACAGCACTGCGGTCGCCGCGGAGAGGGCGGGTCTGACGCTTGTCGAAGTCCCGAATTCGGGACACCCCGAGTACAAAATCGACGCAGAAGGTTACAAAGCGGCTATTGAAGAGCACCATCCCGTTATGGCACTCGTCACCTATCCGGACGGCAAGTTCGGCAATCTCTTGGATGCGGCCCGCGTCGGCGAGATAGCGACTGAAGCAGGGATTCCATTGCTCGTGAACGGCGCATACTCAGTGGGGCGTATGCCGGTGAAGATGCGCGAGATGAACGCGAGCTTCATCGTGGGCAGCGGCCACAAGAGCATGGCTTCGGCCGGGCCCTCCGGTGTGCTTGGCATGTCTGCCGGGTGGGCTGAGAAAGTGCTGAGGGTGTCTCAGATCAACAAGAAGAAAGAAGTCGAATGCCTGGGCTGCACGCTGAGGGGAGTTCCTCTCGTGACTCTCATGGCGTCGTTTCCCGAGGTCGAGTCCAGGGTCAAGCAGTGGGAGTCGCAGGTCGCCAAGGCCCAGAGGTTCTCTGAAGCGATGCAGCGGTTGGGATTCGAGCAACTCGGCGAAAAACCCCACCGGCACGACCTGATGAGCTTCACAAGCGATATCTTCTACGAGATGTCGAAGACTGTGCGCGAGCGGGGCTACTTCCTCTACAAGGAACTGAAAGAGCGAGGTATCTGGGGTATTCAGCCCGGCCAGACAAGGACTCTCAAGATCTCGACGTACGCAGCAACGGACGCACAACTTGACTATGTGGTCGACTCGCTGGCGGATATCATCCGGAAGTACAGTTAGAGGGTTGTTGCGTAGATTTCGTCGGGCACCTCTATAAGGCGCGACAGGTAGCCGTTCCTGAGTGTTTCAGCCTTGAGCTGCCTCAGCCTCTCTCTTTCCTCGTCCGAATCAAGGTTGTCGATGCTCATCAGGACCGCATCTTCCTGATTGTCGGAGTAGTATCTCGGACGTTTGCCGACGGCCTTGAACCCGTGCTTGAGGTACATTTCCTGGGCGGCGGTGTTGCTCTCCCTTACTTCGAGCGTGACCACCCGCGTTCGCAGCTTGGCCGCCATGACTATTGCCGAGATAAGGAGTCCCTGCCCGATGCCCTGTCTCCTGTAGGGTTCTCGCACGGCGATCGCGATGATATGCGCCTCGTCGAAGAGTACCCAGAAGCCCGCGAATCCAACCAACAACTCATCGTACTGGTTGTGTCCTGAGGATGATGCCAGCGCCGGAGGTACCAGCCTCTTGAACCAGGGCTGGTGCCGTTTTCTCTCTCTGCGGGCAGACGGGACGCACCCTACGATGTAGTGGGCCATTGCGTTGTGGAGCTCGCGCGAGTAGCTGGAGTATGGCCGAAACAGCGATTCTGCCGGAAAAGCCTCATGGTCGATGGCGTAGACCTGCGGGATATCGGCCTCGTCCATCGGACGGAATAGACAGCTTGTGGTAGCCATCCTATGCGATTGTAGCATGGGGAGTAGGCCTGTGTTGCGCTTGTCGCAAGCTGCTGCGATAATTCCGTCGCAGTGAGCATACGTCCCGATCTCAGTGTCCTCCTTGCCTCTCGAGGGTCCTCGTTTCTGAGGCTGCAGAACCCCGTCATGCCGGCGTCGGGAACATTCGGCTATGGAACCGAGTACGCTGAACTGGTTTCCATCGAGCGGCTCGGCGCGATCGTGACCAAGGGCATCACACTGACGCCGTGGAGTGGGAATCCACAGCCGCGTGTGTGCGAGACGGCATCGGGCATGCTCAACTCCATCGGTCTGGAGAACATCGGAGTCGATGTTGCCGTGAAGTCCAAGGCGCCCATCTGGTCCTCATGGCAGGTTCCGGTGATCGTGAACATCGCGGGTCACACGCGTGAAGAGTATGTCGCCGTGGCCCGCAGACTGGATGGTCTTCCTGGTGTCGCTGCGCTCGAGGTGAACATCAGTTGCCCGAATGTATCACAGGGCGGCATGGAGTTCGGTACCGATCCTTTCGTGGCGGCTGAATTGGTTTCATCGGTTCGGCGTGAAGTTGCTTTGCCGTTAATAGTGAAGCTGAGTCCCAACGTGACTGATATCAGGGTAGTCGCGCGGGCTGTGGTTGAATCAGGAGCCGATGCGCTGTGCGTCGCCAATACGCTGCGCGGCACGGCCATCGACATCGCCAATCGCAGGTTCCGGCTGGGACGACCGGTCGGCGGCCTATCCGGTGCCGCCGTCAAGCCGGTCGCCCTGCACATGGTGCATGCAGTCTGCTCAACAGTGCACGTGCCGGTGATTGGATGTGGCGGCATAGCCTCTTCGGAGGACGCACTCGAGTTCATCATGGCCGGCGCAACGGCTGTGCAGGTCGGTACGGCGACGTTCACCGACCCACGAGCGATGGTCGGGATTGTCGAGGGCATTGAGAGCTACATGCAGGTGCAGGGCATAGGTCAACTGCAGGAAATACGAGGGATAGTGTAGTGGATGTCTGTTTCGGCAGGAAAAGCTGGGCGTGTCTAAGGCACGCCCAGCTTTGAGACAGGCTGCGCTTACTGAGGGCCGCTACTTCTTGCCAGACGAGTTGTCGACGAGGCCCTTCAGCAGGTCGATTGGCAACGGAAACAGTATCGTGTTGGTGTTCTCCGCCGCGATGTTGGTCATCGCCTGCAGGTAGCGAAGCTGTAGCGCCGCCGGCTGCTTTGACATGAGTTCGGCGGCCTGCACGAGTTTCTCCGCGGCCTGGTACTCACCCTCAGCGTGTACGACCTTGGCGCGGCGGTCACGCTCTGCTGCGGCTTGCGCCGCCATCGACCGCTGCATGGAGTCGGGTAGCTGCACGTCCTTGACCTCGACCATGCTCACCTTGATGCCCCAGGGATTCGTGCCTTCGTCCACGATAACCTGTATCTTCTCGTTGAGGCGCTCACGGTGTGAAAGCAACTCGTCGAGCTCTGACTGTCCGACCACATTTCGGAGAGTGGTCTGCGAGAGCAGGTAGGTCGCCTTGGCGTAGTCAAGCACCTTCAGAATGGCATCGGCCGGCTCCACCACCCTGAAGTAGATAACCGCATCGACCGTGACGGTCACATTGTCGAGAGTGATGCACTCCTGCTGCGGAACATCCATGGTTACCACGCGGAGGTCGATCTTTCGCGCCCGCTCGATGAACGGGATGATAAGTACAAGTCCGGGCCCGCGCAGTCCAACGAATCGACCGAGCCTGAAGACGCCCGCCCGCTCGTACTCCTGCACAATCTTGATGGCAGCCGAGAGAATCATGAGCACGACGAGTGCTACAAACAGGTACAGAATCCACCCCAAGTCAATCATCAGTCTCCTCCTTCTTGTTGACGGTCAGCGTGAGTTCGTCTGAACCAACCACGGTGATTCGGTCGCCGATTCCCAGGTACGGGCCGTCGGTTCTCGCGTTCCAGAGTTCGCCATCCACCATGACTGTGCCTTGCGGCTGAAGCGGTGTACGCGCGACACCCGGACGCCCCACCAGAGTCTCCTTGCCTGCTGCCACTGACCTTCGCTGGCTTCTCACGACAGCGACGATAGAAATGGCAAGCAGTATCCCGAAGACTATGGCAAGCGCGAGCAACGGGCCCTCAAAGAGAGCGAAGTCGACAAGCATCTATCTATGCCCCTCCTCAGCAGCCGGGCGCTTCTTCTGCACCCGCAACCTGAGTCCTTCCACACCGAGTATCGTTACCTCTTCGCGAGGATAGGCCGGGTCACCTACGGCACGCGCGGCCCACAATTCTCCCTCCGCAAGCACCGTTCCGTCAGGTTCAAGTGGGGTCTTCACCAGCGCGACTCCACCCACCATTCCTTCAGTGCCCGTCGCCTTGCGACGACGCTGCCCCCGTACGATAGCACCCAGAATGAACAACGAGAAGGCGCCAGCTCCAACAGCTACTCCGGCAATGAGGCCCCGATCGACCTCAATGCCCGGGCTGCGGCTGAACAAGACTATGGACCCCAGTATGAGTGCCGCGATGCCTCCTGCTGTGAAACCGCCGAACGAGCTTGTGAAGTACTCCGCGATGAACAATCCAACAGCGAGCAACATCAGTGCCACGCCGCCCCAATACGCGTCTAGTACTCCAAGCGCGTAGAAGGCAAGCACGAGTGAGATTGCGCCCACAACCCCGGGAAAGATGAGCCCCGGGCTGGATATCTCGGTGACGAGACCGATTGTGGCGAGCGTCAGCAAGATGTAGGCGACATTCGGATCGCTGATGGTGTGCAGCAGGCGCTCGAGGTCATTCATGTCGACTGGCTCGATCTGAGCATCGCGCGTTGAGAGAATGACATCCCTGCCGTCTGAGAGAGTGACTGTGCGTCCATCTACCTGCGTCAGCAGGTCTTCCAGCGAGTCTGCCCGCAGGTCGATGAGATTGGCCGCAAGTGCCTCGGTATCGGTGAACGACTTGCTCTCCGTGACGGCCAGCTCCGCCTCATCGATGTTTCGGCCACGGTCCTCGGCAATGGTCCGCATCCAGCGGGCCGAGAACTCGGTTATCTTCTTCATCTGGTCTTCAGGAATCTCCTGGTCGGACCCTGATACCGGGTGTGCCGCGCCGATCGTCGTGCCGGGTGTCATCGACGCAATGTGAGATGCCAGTGTGATGAAGGTACCGGCGGACGCAGCCCATGCGCTCTTCGGGCTGACGTACGTTATGACCGGCACGTTCGCGTTCATGATGGACGACACGATGTCCTCGGTGGCGGTCAGCAGGCCTCCGGGTGTGTTGAGAACGAGTACCAGTGCGGTTGCATTCTGAGCTTCGGTGTGGTCTATGCCGCGTTCGATGTACTGAGCGACCACGGGCACTATCGTGCCCTCCACCTCTATGACGACCACGCGGTCTTCGGGAGTGGCTCCAACCGTGCCCGCGAGACTGCCAAGTGCGCATGCCACTATCGCAAGATACGCCGCAACCCTCACACGCCTGAACACATTGCCTCCCACGGTCGATTATAGATGAAAGGGTGCTGTCGCAAAAACGCGGAGCGTTGCGACAGTAGCCTGGGCGCGGCGCGTTAGCGATTGAACGTAGAGTGCCGTTCGTGTAGAATTTTGCTGTTCAAGATGACAAGCGAGAACGTCCTTCAACATCAGAAATGCAGGGGCATGCGCGACCTCCTGCCGAGCGACATGGTCCGCTTTCGGAGGGTGGAGACGGCGTTTCGTGAGGGCTGCGTAGCGTACGGATATGAAGAGGTCAAGCCGCCGACCATCGAGTATCTGAGCCTGTTCACGGCGCTTGGCACGCTCACGCCGGGAATGGTCGGCCGCGTCTATTCGTTCCTCGATTGGGATGGATGGAGTGGGGAGCGTGTTGTGTTGCGCCCCGACAGTACCATCCCGGTGGCAAGACTGTATGTCGAGAATCTGTCGCCCCGCGCTCCTGTCCGGCTGTCGTATGTCACCAACAGCTTCGTGTTCGAGCAGACCGGCGAAAAGCCCCGCGAGCGCTGGCAATGCGGTGCCGAGTTCATTGGTGGTGCCTCAGTGGTAACGGAAGTGGAGATCCTGCAGTTGGCCAGAGATGTGATCAGCAGGCTGGGTTTCGACGGTGCGAATCTGCAGATGTGCCATGCAGGCTTGCTGAAGGCGCTTATCGAGGAGCTCGAGTTGCCCGCGGATGAGCGTGAAGTACTGGTAGAAACTGTGCTTGACGGCGACTGGAAAGACCTGTTCGCGCGGGTTCGCTCCGTCGGGGACCGCAAGAGATACCTGCTGCCTCTCATCGAGGTACAGGGTCGCTCGGCCGGCTACCTGGAGAACATCCGGTCGCTCTCCTCCGACTCCGGTGAGTCGTTCAAGAAGGCGCTTGACCAGTTCATTGAAGTGGCGACGTTGCTGGACGAACTGGAGCTTAAGTACGAAATTGACATAACGGCAGTGCGCACGTTTGAGTACTACACAGGCATCTGCTTCCAGTTCCTTTCTCCCACTGGCGAGAAGATAGGCGGGGGTGGTCGATATGATGACCTCATTCCCCAGATGGGCGGGCCCGACCTTTCAGCCTGTGGCTTCGCCCTGTATGTCGACCAATTGATGGGGATGATCAAGGAGCAGGCGGCTGTCGGCCGGTTCGTGGCGGTCGTATGTGACGAGAGTTCGCCTCAGGTGGTGCGTCGGACCCTGGAAGTCGCCGGGGCCATTCGGACGGTCGGGGGTGCCGCAGCCGTGGGAATCTGTCGCGGACCGGAGTTCACCGAGATGTACCGGTGGGTTGTCCGCATCCTGCCTGAGGACCTGGAGAGAGTCGAGGTTCTCGACACCGAAACCAACGAAAGGACGGTCTGTTCGATCGCGGATGCGGTCGGTCGGCTGATGTCCTAGAGCGCTGTAGTGGACATCTCCAGCCCCTTCAGCGTCAGATTCGCCCTTCCAAAGGGCAGATTCCTTGTACCCACCTCCGAACTGCTACAGGGTGGAGGCGTCGCTTTCGACGAGTACACCTCGAAGACGCGTCAATACCGCGTCGCGTCATCCCGATTTGGCTACCTCTCCGGCAAGATCCTGCAGGAGAAAGACATATCGGTCCATGTTTCCGTGGGGAACTACGATATCGGCATATGTGGTGTGGACTGGGTTCGTGAGTTGAAATCGAGGTATCCGGCAACGTCGCTGGTTGAGATCTCGCCGCTCCCATACAAAGAGGGAAGTGTCTACCTTGCGACGAGTGCGCACTCTGACCTGCATTCGATAGACGGAGTCTTGAATTCACCTCGTACACTGAACGTCGTGTCGGAGTACCCAAACATAACCACAAGGCTGGTAGCCGAGATGCGTCTTCGCAGGTTCCGGGTTTTCCCCGTATGGGGCGCGGCTGATGCGTACCCTCCTGAGAGCGCCGACCTTGTTGTGATGTGGGCGCGGAACGAACGCGACCTCATTGCCCAGGGCCTCGTACCTCTCAGGAAGCTGTTCGATGTGAACGCCGTGCTTGTGGCCAACGCGGACTCGCTTGCCACCAAGAACATGAGCGAGGTTCTTGCGTGTTTCGACGGATTGCTGGGCAGTCCCCGTGAGAGTAGCTTTCGAGGCACTGAGCAGGATGTGCAGCAGCCGAGTGCGGCTCTTGCTCCATGGCAATCACGTGAGATTCGGATGGCTCTTCCTGACGGGCATCAGAAGACGCCCGCAACTGAGCTGCTGGAGCGGGCGGGACTGGATGTGCCCGGGTACGCCGGCCGGACTGCAGAGCGTCGTCTTTTGGCCGCCCTCGACTGGTTGGCTGTCAAAGTCATCAGGCCACAGGACATGCCTTTGCAGGTTGCCAGCGGGCACTTCGACATTGCCGTGACAGGGCAGGACTGGCTCACCGAGCATCTGTGCGCGTTCCCCGGCAGCCCCGTGGTCGAGATGCTCGATCTTGGATTCGGTCGTGTTAGGGTCGTTGCGGCTCTCAGCGAGGATATCCCCGTAGATACCACCGAGGACCTGCGTGACTACGTTGCGAGCGGTAGAATCAGGCCCCTGAAAGTTGCCTCCGAGTACACGAATATCGCGGACAGGTACCTGCGAGATAACCACATCGGATTCTACAAGGTGATGCCGACGTACGGCGCAAGTGAGGCATTCCTGCCGGATGACGCGGACCTTCTTGTCGACAACACGCAGACGGGGAAGACGCTCGTTGAGAACCGGTTGAAGATTATCGAAGTCATCCTGCGCTCGAGCGCATGTCTAGTTGCCAACGTCGAAAGCCTCAAGGACGAATCCAAGAGACAGAAGATAGAGCAACTCTCGGCACTACTTGCTGGAGCGGTGGAGTGAGGCGGGCGTCTGGATATGAAGAGGCTTCGGGCCTGCTGGCCAGGCCAGACCCTCTCGCTGCGTTTGAGGGCGAACCTGCCTTGCTCGAAAGCATCAGGAACACGTTCGGTGAGGCCCTTACGCCTTACCAGGTGACCGAGAGGATCGTCGCTGATGTTCGTTCCAGCGGTGACACGGCCATCCGGAGGTATTCCTCGCTGATTTCTCACATCGATCTCGATGGGCTGGAAGTGCCGCGCTCGGCGCTGCCGGACGCACTGGCTTCCATGGCTCCTGGACTGAGAGAAGCCCTCACGCTGGCTGCCGCACGTATCAGGTACTTTCATGAGCAGTGCATGGTACGCACAGGCGTCCAGTTCATCGACGAGCAGTTGGGACGTGTGGTCCTACCGTTGCGGCGCGTTGGCCTGTATGTACCTGGCGGGCGGTACTCGTACCCGTCGTCGGTGCTGATGTCGGCGATACCGGCTCGAGTCGCGGGTGTGAACGAAGTCGTTGTTGCGACTCCTCCCCGTGCGAACGGTACAGTAGCTCCGGCGACACTGGCTGCGTGCGAGATTGCCGGGGTGGACCGCGTGTTCGCAATCGGTGGCGCGCAGGCGATAGCGGCCATGGCCTACGGCACGGAATCAGTGCCGCGAGTCGACAAGATATGCGGCCCGGGCAATGTCTTCGTTACGCTGGCCAAGAAGATGGTCTTCGGGTCCGTGGCGATCGATAGCCTTGCGGGTCCGAGCGAAGTGCTGATCATTGCCGACGCAACCGCACCTGCTGAATACTGTGCAGCTGACATCCTCGCACAAGCGGAGCACGACCCACAGGCTGGAGTAGTGCTGATTACCACTTCTGTGGACCTCGCCGACGCAGTGCAACGTGAGGTTGAAGCGCAGTTGGCGTCACTGGAGCGCCGCGATGCCGTGCGGCTCGCCCTTGAACGCGGCGTTATTGCGGTGGTCAGCGACGTAAACGAGGCGGTACGCTTGAGCAACGAGTACGGCCCCGAGCACCTGGAACTGATGGTCAGCGATGCGACCTCCGTTGCACACTCGATTACCAGCGCGGGTTGTATCTGCGTGGGCCCTGACTCCCCTGTCGTGATGGGCGACTACGTGGACGGGCCGAGTCATGTGCTGCCAACCGGGGGGAGTGCGCGCTTTTCGTCTGTTCTGGGTGTCCATGACTTCTTGAAGCACAGCAGTATCGCCCGTCTCGACAGTGCTACAATGGCTGCCCTTGGTACTGCGGCGGTGACGATTGCCCGGTCCGAGGGACTTGAGGCGCACGCGAGGGCAGTGGAGAAGAGGCTGGGCACCTTGCGCCGCAACAATCCGCACTGACTCGAGGTGGCAATTGGACATAGACGGTATTGAGAGATTGGTGCGACCGGGATTGGCTACGATGCGTGGCTACGATCCTGTCGAGCCGATAGACGTACTCGAGAAGCAGCTTGGTACTCGCATCGTCAAGCTGGATGGGAATGAGAACCCGTATCTGAGTTCTCCCAAGGCGCGAGAGGTTCTCGCCTCGTTCCCTTACTACCATATCTACCCCGACCCCTTGCAACGCAACTTGCGCGAAGCGCTCTCGCGCTACACAGGCTTTCCTGCGTCCAACATCGTGTGCGGCAACGGTAGTGATGAACTGATAGACCTGGTGCTTCGACTCTTCCTGCGCGAGGGCGATGGAGTCCTGAACTGTCCCCCGACGTTCGGCATGTACCCTTTTACCGTTGGCGTGTGCGGTGGCGTGATGGTGGACGTCCCTCGTCGCGAGGACTTTTCGATGGACATGACCGCCGTGAGGAAAGCTGTCACTGAACGGACAAACGTCATCTTCGTGGCTTCACCCAACAACCCTACCGGTGGTGTCGCGTCGAGGGATGAAGTGAGCGAACTGCTCGACATGGGGCTGGTTGTCGTTGTCGATGAGGCATACTACGAGTTCAGCGAAGGTTCTCTGTCCGGCATGGTGCCTGACAACCCCAATCTCATCATTCTGCGCACGTTCAGCAAGTGGGCTGGGCTGGCAGGACTTCGAGTGGGGTATTGCATCTGCCACGAACGTATTGCGAACTACTTCCTGAAAATCAAGCAGCCGTACAACGTGAATGTTGCTGGCGAGGCCGCGGCCATCGCATCGCTGGCGGACGCGAACCACCTGCTTGCGAATGTCGAAAAACTGAGGCGTGAGCGTGACCGCATGTTTGATTCCCTTACACGACTGCCTTGGCTGCAGCCGTATCCGTCTCAGGCGAATTTCGTGCTGTGCAGGGTGGAAGCCAGCACCGGTAATGACGGCACAACGGCGGCCAAGCGCGTGCGCGACGGACTGCGCAAACGCGGCGTTCTGGTGCGATTCTATGAGACGCCTGACTTGCAGGACTGCGTCCGTATCAGTGCCGGACTGCCCGAGGACACCGACATGCTGCTCGCAGCTCTTGAGGAGGTGTGGAATGATGGATAGGACTGCTCGCATCGAGAGGCAGACCAGTGAGACATCTGTACTGGTAGAGCTTCGTGTTGACGGTTCCGGTGTCGTCGATGTACGCACGGGTGTTCGAATGCTCGACCACTTCCTTACACAGATCGGTCGTCACGGCCTGTTTGACCTCAAGGTCGTTGCGTCCGGTGACGACCAGCATCATGTTGCCGAGGATGT
>Ga0180431_10006769_pt1 | contig 13532 bp, 10 predicted proteins | sample SS_ome_11_FD_132459 | JGI IMG/M metagenome (GOLD analysis project Ga0180431, IMG submission 132459) | Hypersaline lake sediment archaeal communities from the Salton Sea, California, USA - SS_1_MS_1 metaG | ecosystem: Environmental > Aquatic > Non-marine Saline and Alkaline > Hypersaline >... | reverse complement strand
TCTTCGATCTCGTCTTCTGCGTCAATGCGATTCACCATTTCGACCACCCTGGCGTTTTCGTCCGAGAGGCCTATCGATCTCTCCGACCCGGCGGGGTGCTCGCCGTCATCGGATCCGATCCTCATGATGGGCAGGGCGCCTGGTACATCTACGACTATTTCGAGGACACGCTCCAGACCGACCTGCGCCGTTTCCCCTCATGGGGGCGCATCGTCGACTGGATGGTGACAGCGGACTTCGGGGGGATCGAGTTCCGTTGGGTGGAGCGCATACACGATCCAATGATTGGGCGAGAGGTGCTGGACGATCCGTTCCTCAGGAAGGATGCCTGCTCCCAGCTGGCGCTCCTGAGCGACGAGGACTACGCCGCCGGCCTGGGACGGATCAAGTCGGCCGTGGAGGACGCGGCGGCAGCGGGGGAGGACCTTGTCTTCCTCACCGACATCCACATTGGCTCAATTCTGGGTAGACGATCAAGCCGACCTAGCGAAGCGAGGATGTGATGCCTAGAGAGAATGTGATCCGCATGGCCCACGGGGCCGGCGGTAAGATGATGAACGATCTGATTCGAGAGGTCTTTGCCACGCCTCTGGACAACGCCTACTTGCGACAAATGGCCGACTCCGCCGTGGTGCCCGCTGGCGAGCGAAATCCTCGGTTTGCTATGTCCACAGACTCCTTCACCGTCCGCCCTCTGATCTTCCCTGGGGGCGACATCGGTTCCCTCGCCATCCACGGCACCGTCAATGACGTGGCAATGAGCGGGGCACGGCCCCTATGGCTGACGGCCGGCTTCATCCTGGAGGAAGGTTTGCCGATGGACACCCTGGAGCAGGTCGTGCGCTCGATGGCGAGGGCCGCCGAGGAGGCCGGCGTCCAGGTCGTCGCCGGCGACACCAAAGTTGTAGAGCGGGGTCACGGCGACGGCATCTACATCAACACCGCCGGGTTGGGGGCCGTCCCCGAGGGACGCAACATCGGTCCGGACCAGGCTCGACCGGGCGACGTGGTACTCATCAGTGGCACCCTGGGCGACCACGGTATCGCTGTCCTGAGCAAGCGGGAGGGACTGACCTTCGAGACGGACCTGGTCTCCGACAGCGCCGCACTGAACGGGCTGATAGAGGCGCTCCTGACGGCGGCCCCCAACGTGCACTGCCTTCGCGACCCCACCCGCGGTGGCCTTGCCGCCGCCTTGAACGAGCTAGCAGGGAGTTCGAGCATAGGTATCGAGATCGAGGAATCGGCGGTGCCCATCCGGGCTCCGGTCGCGGCGGCCTGCGAGATGATGGGTTTTGATCCCTTCACCGTGGCTAACGAGGGGAAAGTCGTGGTCTTCGTGCCCGGCGAGGAGGCGGAGGCGGCCCTTGAGGCCCTCCGAACCCACCCGCTGGGCGTCGACGCCGCCCGCATCGGGCTTGTCACCGCAGACCACCCGGGGATGGTCCTGGCGCGCACCGGGATTGGGGGCCGGCGGGTGCTCGACATGCCGTTGGGCGAGTTGCTTCCCCGCATCTGCTGACGTCGAAGCGCCGGACCGCACACACGCGTCCGGCCTCGTCAGGCCAAGCGACGGCGTCGCCCTGGCATCGAAACCTCGGGCGGGTGCGCTAGCGATCTGTCGGGCATGTCCCTCGGTGCGATGCATCTGATGAGCGTGTTCGTATGACGACTCGTTGGGTCACCCCCACGGGCAGAGGTTTTTGGAAGGGAAACCATCGAAGCGACACTGATCGAGTGCACAGCCCCGTTGGCTGAGTGTATGCTTCATCTCGACGGGCTCAATACAAGCCACAAGCTCAGCACGGCGTCGAGATCAAGGAGCGGCGTGCGCGGCCCTATCGGCTAGGATGTGGCGCTCGCTAGGTTTCGATACGACGTCTCGCTTCGCTCAACGTCTACTCAACCGGCGAAAACAGGCGAAACCAGACGCTTGCTTGGCAAGCGTCTGCCCGTAGATGCCGTTCAGTCGCATCTACTGCGAGAATCGGCGTCTTTCAGTATGTCTGCCCCACGGGCCCGAAACTTGACACCTCGGTCCACGATGGTATGATTCGCCAGTACGATGAGTGAGATGAGCAAGGTGACGCATATGGCAGTTAAACACTATTGCATCTGTCTGGAGCGGGGGCGATGACCGCCTAGGCTCTGGACGCATCGTGTCTTCCCAGGCCAACCAAGCCTAAGGCGGCAGCGCCCTCGCAGAACCTAGAGAGGGCCTTCGCCAGCAGCGGAGGTTGGTCTTTTTTTGTCCCTGGCCTGGGCAACTTGGGAGGCACCGATGTCTCAGCCCTATCCTGTTCAAGAGAACCTGATCTCAACCACCGATGAGCGCCCTTTCCAGACGCTTGTCGATCCGCGCGGCAGCGCAGCTTCGTCTCGATCCGTCCTCTCGCCGGACGGCCCCCCCGTTGTATCACTGATCGGCAACACCCCCCTGGTCCCCCTCAGAAGGATCACGTGGGAGGTCGCGCCTAACGTCTCCGTCGTGGTCAAGCTGGAGGGACAGAACCCCGGCGGCAGCGTCAAGGATCGAGCCGCCCTGTCCATCATCCGCGAGGCCCAGCGGAGCGGCGCGTTGGCACCGGGTAAGACCCTGCTCGATGCCACATCGGGCAACACCGGCATAGCCTATGCCATGCTCAGCGCGGCGTTGGGGTTCCCCGTCCACCTCGCGCTCCCGGGTGACGTCGGCCCAGAGCGAGTGCAAGTCCTGAAAGCCTACGGCGCTGGGTTGACGCTGACCGATCCCTCCGAGGGAACGGAAGGTGCACGGCACTTCGTGCAAGATCTGGCTGCCCGTGAGCCGGACCGCTATTTCTACGCTGACCAGTACAACAACCCGGCCAATCCTTTGGCGCACCGTACGACCACCGGGCCGGAGATCTGGCATCAGACAGGCGGGCAGATCACGCACTTTGTGGCTGGGCTCGGCACAGGAGGCACAATGACGGGCGTCGGTGGCTATCTGAAGGAACGGCCCGTCCGCGTCGAGCTCGTTGGTGTGCAGCCGGACAGCCCAGAGCACGGCATCTCCGGGCTCAAGCATCTTGCAACCGCCGATGTGCCAGGCATCTACGACCCCCAGATCGTCGATCGGACAGTGGACGTCAAGACGTCGGACGCGAAGCGGATGGCCCGTGAGCTGACACGGGAAGAAGGGTTGTTCGTCGGCATATCGGCCGGCGCGGCCGTGACCGCTGCCTTGAAGGTAGCACGGAGCCTGAAGGAAGGTGTCGTGGTAGCCTTGCTGGCGGACGGGGGATTCAAGTACGCCAGCGCATCATTCTGGACCGCGTAGAGACCGTGCGTAGGCGCGTCGGGTACGATCTTTCACGGGGTCACACGCGCTGGGGGATTTGAGAGCCGTCTTCGCGCTGCAACGGTTACCGTCCATAAGCTCCGGATGAACCCCGGCGAATCGTACGTGAAGGGGGGTCAACGGGGAGATCGCAGGGCAGGGGTGCACAAAAGAGTTGTCGCGGACATAGTGACCGGTTGGACACCGTTGGCGCCAAACGGGCGCCGGTGTATTGTCGAGTTGTGACTGGCATAGGTGGCAAGCATACGCTCGTGAGGTGCAACGCACCGGTAGGGCGACAACTCATTCGTGCACCCGGAGGGCGGTCCGGGCTGGATGGGAACCGAGAGTTCTGCTATAATGGGGAAACTGTGAAGCCTCGCTACCGCTGGCTCGTTGCCTTCGTCTTTTTCCTGTTCATGCTCCTCCACCAGGCAGACAAACTGTTGATTGGCCCTCTGACAACGGCGATCATGGAGGATTTTCGCATTGACGAGGCGCAAATGGGTGCAGTCTCCAGCCTGGCTATTGTCGTCGCCTCCCTGCTCTATCCGGTCTGGGGTTACCTCTACGATCGTTTCGCCCGCCACAAACTGTTGGCCCTGGCTTCCTTTATCTGGGGATCGACCACTTGGCTCAATGCGCTGGCACCGACGTTTCCCCTCTTCATGGCTACGCGTTCCACCACGGGGATCGACGATTCGAGCTATCCGGGGCTCTACAGCCTCCTCGCCGACTACTTTGGCCCTCAAGCCCGGGGCAAGGTCTATGGCGCCATGCAGGTCTCTGGCCCGCTTGGCTTCATGGTGGGAACCGTCCTGGCGACGACATTGGGGGGTGCCCTGGGGTGGCGACGGGTCTTCTTCATCACGGGTGGAGCCGGCATTGCCATCGCCGTGCTGATCCTCACGCTGGTGCGCGAGCGTCCGAGGGGCAGTGCCGAGCCGGAGATGAAGGACTTGAAGGAGATCGGTACCTATCGCATGGACTGGCAGTCAGCGCGTCAGTTGCTCCGCATCCGCACGCTCCCGCTCTTGATGGCCCAGGGCTTTTTCGGAGTCTTCGCGTGGAACGTGCTCGTCTTCTGGTTCTTCCGCTATCTGGAGACCGAGCGCGGGTACACCGCCCGCGAGGCCATGACGACTATGCTCGTGGCTATCGCAACCATCTCCGTCGGGTACCTGCTAGGCGGCAATCTGGGGGACGCCCTCTTCAAGCGGTTCAGACGGGGCCGAATCATCGTCGGCGGGCTGGCCACCGTGGTGGCTGCCGTGCTTCTGCTGGTGACGATGAACGTCCCCTTGGAGAACAGGCTCCTGTTCACCGTCCTCCTGGGAGTCACCGGCGTCGTCATGCCCATGAACGGACCGAGTATGATGGCGACGGTGCCTGACATCGCCCTCCCCGAGGTGCGCAGCACGGCCCAGGCCGTCCGCAAGCTGGTGGAGGATGGGGGCGCAGCGCTGGCGCCCTTTCTTGCCGGCGTCGTGGCCACGAGGACCTCACTGCACACGGCGATTGTCACCATCTCCGTAAGTACCTACCTGGCCAGTGCGGCCATCCTCGTGGTCGTGGGTTACCTGATTCCCGGGGACATCGAAGCCCTCCGGAAGACAATGCGGGCCCGGGCCGCTGCCGAGGCCGATGGGGGGTTGCAGACCCCTGGCTAGGCAAGGGGCCGACAATGGCTACGGCCGGCACTACCCGCGCCGCATCCTGGCGCGGACTCTCGTCCGCACCCTCGGCCGCGGATTGCTCCCGCTGCTCTTCCAGGTGGACATCGAAGGGAAGGAGAACTTCCCGGAGGGCGGCCCCCTGTTGGTGGTCGGCAACCATCGCGCCATAATGGAGGCCGTCCTGATAGCGATCTACACGCCCTGGCAGATTGAGCCCCTGGGAGCATCAGATGTGCCTCACGAGCGTTTCGTCCAGCTGGCGCTTGACGCTTACGGCTACATCCCGGTGAATCGGGGCCACTTCGATCGACGCGCACTCCTGCAAGCCCTTGAAGTGCTCAATCAAGAAGGCGTCGTAGCTATCTTCCCGGAGGGCGGCATCTGGGACGCGGGCCGGATGCGCGCGCAGACCGGCGTGGCGTGGCTCAGTTATCGGGCGAACGCTCCGGTGCTCCCCATTGGCTTCGGCGGGACACTCGGCGCGCTGGGGGATGGTCTGCGGCTCAAGCGGCCGCGGCTGACGATACGCGTCGGCGAGGTGATGGAGGCCGCCAGCCTCCCAGAGGACCAACCCCGCAAGCCCTATCTCCAATCCTACGCAGCGCGCACCGTGGACGCCATCCATGCCTTGCTGCCATCGGAGGAGCGGGCTCGTGCTCCGGCGGTTCAGAATGAGCACTTTGAGCTCCGCGTGACGGTGCGCGAGGACAGCGGCGTGCCATCCTCCTATCCTGAAGAGCACTCCATTGAGCACGGGGACGCCCTGGCCGACCTACTGCACCGCGCGCCGATTCTGAAGATCTTCACCAGCAACCTGGACCTTCCCACCCGGCCCCTGCAGCATCTGGACCGCCATCCCAGCCCCGCCGAGATTGCAGAGGCCGCGGCGTCGATACTCCGCTACCTCGAAGAGGATAATCCCTACCTGCTGACCTATCGCGTCGGGCCCCAGCGCGCCGAGGCAATGGAGCGGGGCCTCGAGGAACTCCTCGAGCTGGGCCGCTGGGCCCGTGACGCCGGTCTCTCCCTGGACATCACGCCCGTGCGTCGGTACACCTCGCCCGAAACGGGCAAGGAGGTTGCCGAGACCCGGCAAGGTGCTTTCAAGGGTTGGATGTGATCAAGTCGGCCGTCCCCGGCTCCTGACCAGGGTCCGTCCCCGACGATCAGCCCCCCGAGCCCCCGCTCTCGTTCCGCTTCAAGGCCAGCAGGGCCTCATTGGCCTCTTCCAACCCGAAGGTATCGACGGTGGTCTCGATCGGGATCTCGGCGTCGAGCTCAAGAAGCTCGTGAGCATCCCGTCTGGTGAAGGTGGCCACACCGCGCTCCCAGTAGAGCAACTCATCATCTTCCGGCTCGGCGACGGGCGACATCGTCACTCCGTCCAGCGCCAGCGTCCCGTCGTGATCGAGGTCTCTGAGCACCTCGGGTATGATCCAGCCTGGGGGTGCGAAACGGAACAGTGCAACACGTCGGATGAGTGCCTATTCGATGTGATGACTTGCTGCTACGCTCAAGCCAATCTAGTGCACTGACGAGTTGTCGCCCCTAGCGGTGGGATGCACGTCAGGACCGTGTGCTTGCCACGTATGCCAGTCACAACGGGTCAGTACACTGGCGCCAAGGGCCTCCAACCATCGACGAGCCCCGCGACAAGTCGTTAGCACACCCAAGCCAATCCGTACGGTTGACGGACCCGGCAAACGCTGTAGCATGACGGGTTAAGCCGAGGATTTCGCTTGATCCCTCCGGTTGAGATGCAGCGTTCAACGGCCAGCGACTACGCCTGGTCGCCCTACAGGATTATTGACTTGGACTAACGTGAACTATTACATCTGGACTATCGGATGCCAAATGAACGTCGCTGATTCGCGGCGTCTCGCCTCAGAGCTGGAGCAACTCGGGCACATGCCCGTTGAGCGCGTGGAAGAGGCGGACATCATCGTACTGAACACGTGCGTGGTGCGCCAGTCGGCGGAGAACAAGATCTACGGACGCTTGGGGTCCCTCAAGCCTCTGAAGAAGGCAAGGCCCGACACCGTGATCGGCGTGATGGGGTGCTTCGTGGGGAAGGGGGAGACTGCCACGCTGAGCCGGCGTTTCCCCTGGGCGGACGTGTGGATGGCGCCATCCGACCCCGCACGGCTCCTCGAGCATCTCCAGCGCGGCGGCCTGGTCGAGGAGGCACACTCCATGGAGGTGCAGAAGGTACGTCGTCGCCACCGGTTGCAGGACGGCGATCTCGTGCTCCCCGCCGGCGACCGGGGCGAGCTGGTATCGGCCTACGTCTCGACGGTCCTCGGGTGCTCTCACGCCTGCTCCTACTGTATCATCCCCTACCGGCGGGGCCCGGAACGGAGCCGCCTTAAGGGTGAGATTCTAGACGAGGCCCGAGCCCTGGCGGCGCAGGGGGTGAGGGAGATCACCCTGCTCGGTCAGATTGTGGACCGATACGGACTGGACCTGGAGGACAGTGCGTCGCTCCCCTCCCTTCTTCGGGAGCTCCACGAGATCGCCGGGCTCCAACGAATCCGCTTCCTCACATCCCATCCCAACTGGATGACGGACGCGCTCCTCGACGCCGTGGCCGAGCTCCCCAAGGTCTGCGAGCACATCGAGGTGCCCGTGCAAGCCGGGGATGACGAAGTGCTGAGGCGCATGAAGCGCGGCTACACGGCCGATAACTATCGTCGGCTGATCGACAGGATACGTCATCGCATCGACGGTGTCTCCATCGCCACGGACATCATCGTGGGTTTCCCAGGGGAGACGCGGGAGCAGTTCCAGCGGACGTACGACCTATTGGCCGAGCTCCGGCTGGACAAGGCGCACATCGCCCGCTACTCACCGCGTCCTCAGACGCTCGCGACGCGGCGCTACGAGGACGACGTGCCCGAAGAGGAAAAGGAGGCCCGCCGGAAGGCCCTCGACGAGCTGCAGGCGGAGATCGTCGGCGAGATCAACGCTGAGCTGGAGGGGGAGACCGTGCCGGTGTTGGTCGAAGGAAAGAAGGGTGACCGGTGGTGGGGCCGCACGCGAACCGACAAACTGGTCTATTTCGAGGATGATGATGACTGGCATGGAAGGACGGCGCCCGTGCGGGTGACGTGGACCGGCCCCTGGTCCCTCATCGGCGAGATCGATAGCTAAGCTGGAGGGACTTCCGACAGCAAGGAGCTCGGTGGATGGTGCCTCTGTGGCCCCTCCATCCGGGCAGCCGTCTTAGACTGCCTGCTGCCAGATCAGAGCTAAGCGCGGTCGCGACATGCGGCGAAGACCGGGGTAAGGTTGCAACCTTACCCCGGTCTTCGTTTTCCCCAGCCCTCTGCCGGTCTGCCGGATTGTAGGGGTAGGCTTATGAGCCCTTGCAGGTCACAGGCAGGTAGACCGAGTAGCCGCCGTAGAGGCTCGACAGATTCGATGTCGTGCCGGCATCGAGTCCGGGGATCGTCCAGTCGCTCGGAACGGTACTCATCGTGCGCAGCCCCTGTCCCTCGGCGAGCGGTGCAGGGAGCGTCCCCGACCAATTGCCGCTGCCATCAGCCGTGGCGACCGCCAGGGACTGGTGCGCCTCAACCACCGAGTCCAGGTCGTCCAGGAATACTTCGACAATGCAGGACGGGCACGGGCTCCCGATCCCGCTGGTCCCGCTGACCGACACGCCGTTGATCCCCGTGATGCGGGCCGGCGCGAAGCTCTGGAGCGGTTCCGGCACCCCACTGCCGTAGGCGATAGCACCCTCTGGGAAGTTGTTGTCGCCCTGCTCGGTGGGCCAGCTGCTCTCCCTCTTGATCACGTTGCCACGCAGTGTGTTCCCATTGAGTCTGTCCGTTACCGGCGAGTCGTTCATCAGGATAGCGCTCAACCCTGTCTCCACCAGCGTGTTGCTGATTACTTGGGTGTCCTGATTACCGCCGCTCAGCTTGATTCCGCGTCCGCAGATGCCGACCGGGCTGTCCGCGCCGTCCACCCCGATGATGTTGTTCTGGATCAGGTTCTCGTCGTCGCTTCCGGCCATCTGTATGGCAAAGGGCTGTTCGGACTCAGCGAAGATGTCGAGATAGAGGCCGGCGAAGTGGTTGCCATCGCTCGGGCTGGGACCGCCGATCTGGTGATTGTCGCCAGAGACCGTGATCCCGCTGCCCCCCGCCCAGGTGCTGCCCATGCACGGGTGCTTGTCGAACTGCGGGGGTATCGGCACCGTACCGTCGGCGCGAGGGCCCACCCAATTGCCCGTGAAGACGTTCTGCCCACCGCGGATCGCCACGGAAGCGCCGAAGAAACCAGCGAACCGGTTGTTACGGATAGTGTTCTGATCGGCCGTGGATTGGAGCGCCACCCCGGTCCCATCCTCCGGGTCCGAGTCATCCCCAGAGGTCAAGGTTGTCCCGTCACTGGAGAGACCAAACCAACAATTCTCGATCGTATTGTTGTCCGAGTTCACATTGATGTGCGGCCCGAAGTTCTGCATCCCCAGCCCACGCACGACGTTCTCGCCCTGGGTCTGGTTCTCGCCCAGGTTGAGGCCCGTCTTCTGACCGGTGCCCGACCCCATAAGGATGATCTTCGGCCCTTCGCTGCGGCCTCCGGGCTGCGTGGACCCATCGATGGTGACCTGTCCCGTGAGATACCGGAAGGCGTTGAGATCGGTCGTGTTGTCGACCTGGATCTCCCAGACCTGCAAGGTGGCGTCATACCCTTCAGCTGGCGTGGCGGGGATATTGAAGTTGATCAAGGCCGGCAGTTCGCCTGCCGATAGCCCACGGGACTGAACGATAGCCCGGCGCAGCGTGCAGACAGGCTCACTCACGCACGTCTTGCTCTTGCTGTCGTCCGGGTCGGTACCGCTGGTCACCGTGATGGTGGTATTGTACGTATCTGCGGAGCCCGCCGGCCTGATCGGCCGGCTGACCACAACCTGCGCTTGAGTTCTTCCACCATCTGGCTCGCGGGCGGCGACCGGCCCAGGTGCAGCCACCGCGACCAACAAGAGAACGATAACAGACAAGACAGTACGAAGTGTTCGGCAGTACATTTGATCCTCCTTCACATGATTATCGTAAGCGGGAACTTGAAATGGTGCTCATTTTTCCCAGTCCCCGGTCCGGGCATCCCTGCGCCAGTCCAAGGCCGGCGGCAGGACATAGCTCGCGTCATCCTGCTCACGAATCGACGACGTCTTCAAGACGAATGTTGACGTTGGTTGCGTCCCCGAAAGCAACCCCCTGAATGACCACATCCTCTCCGGTGGGCCAGCCTGTGAAGACCATGCTGAATCCCTCGTCTTCTATGGCGGTGAGAAGGCCGTACTCGGACAACTGCATATCCGCGAAGGCATCGCGATAGAAGGCGACTACCTCGTCCAGCGCAAGGCTGGTCTGGAAGTTAATCGGGCTTTCTCCGCCCTCGCCCGTGAGATTTTGCACGTCTTCGGGCAGCGGGAACGCCGTGTCGTGGTCTCCTTGCCCAGTTTCCCCACCGTCCTGCGGCTCCGAGAATGATACGCTGTTGATCATATCCACGAAGGTCGGGCGGAATCCGTCCCATTGATCGGGCGGGGCCAGCGCCTCCGCCAGGAAGAGCGTCTCCTCCGTTAGGATGATGATCAAGTCTCCCCTGTAGGGAACATCCTCCAACGAGCCGGAGGTGGCAGCGAAAGCCGCCGGGTAACCGCCGATCTCCACGTTCTCCACCTCTCCTGTCTCTGCGCCAATACTCTCGGCCAGGAGCCCCAGGAAGTCCGCCGGTTCGGCGGTCGTCCCGAGCCCGAAGTTCCGGGTCGCCTCGGCTAGAGGCCAGGTAATGATGGTGACCAGGGGGGATTGGAGCGAAGCCGCCTGGTAATCCTCCTTGGTCGGAGCCAGCCCGAACTCGGTCCCCTTCTCAACGGTGTACCAGTCCGCAGGATAGTGCAGGCCATAGCCGCCAGCGGCACTCACGTACGCGTCCATCGCGGGCCCCGATAGCTTCGCAATCTCCTCCTCCACCATCGCCCTGTTTTCGGCATCGGGTCTGAGTCGGAGATAGGCCTCAAACGCGCGGATGGCCTCTGCTGCCGCACCCTGATCGCGCTGGATGATGCCCAGATTGTAGTGGGCCATGGCATGATCAAGATCGATCTTGACCGTTTCTTCGAACTCAGAGAGCGCCTGACTGCTCTCTTGCTGAAGGTGATAGACCATCCCCAAATTGAAGTGAGCATTGGCATAGTTGGGATCGCTCTTGACGGCCTCTTCCAGTTGAGCTACGGCTTCGTCGAGCCGGCCTCTCTTCCCGTAGGCGCGCCCAAGGTGGACGCGGGCATTCGCGCTGTTGGGGTCTAGCTCAACAGCCTCCTCCCACTGAGCAATGGCCTCGTCCGTCCGACCTTGCTCATTGTAGGCAACCCCGAGGTTGATGTGGGCTCCTGCATAGTCGGGGCTCAGTTCGATGGCACGCTCACCGGCGTCGACGGCGTCGGACAACTTGCCCAGTCTGAGATAGACAGCAACAAGGTCCCCATAGGCCTCACCGAAGTCAGGATCGAGGTCGATGGCCTTCTCGTAGGCAGCGGCAGCCTCCTCCCACTTCTCTTGTCTCCCAAGCGAACTCCCCAGGTTCCGGTAGTTGCCAGCGTCATCCGGGGCAAGTTCAATGGCCCTCTCGTACTCGCCAATCGCCTCGTCGAACTTGCCCTGGTCAGCGTAGTCGTTGCCTCGTTCCAGGTGGTCGCTGGCCGAGGGTGTCGACGTCTCGGCTGGTGTGGCCGTTGGCGGCACCGGAGTCGAGGTCGGCCCCTCTCCGCCACAGGCCGCGAGCGCCGAGATGACCAGGGATGTGATCGCAGCGATTATCAGATGTTTCTTGATCCTCATGGTGCTCCCTCCTGGATAAACTGTACTGGTCACTTGACCAGAAGTCCACTCCGTTCCGGACTGTCTTGCTTGTTGGCAGTCTGATCGGGCCTGCGGCTGCAGTCTCGAGCCCATTCGTTCCCGAATGGCTCAGTGGCACCGCCCGAGCTAGTCGATGCACGGGGCCATGACGAAGGAAGGCGGCAGATAGTGCGACGTGCCATCGGCCAAACCGAGGGTTGGATAGTCGATCTCCTCCCACACCAATTCCGTTCCATCCGCGGTCAGCTCGATTCGGGCAGTCCCCTCGTCATCGTATTCGGGAATCAGAATTCGGACCTCCGCCAGCTGCGCGGAGACGATGCTCCCCTGGAGGCTACCCTCACGAATGCGGCAGGCAGTCAGCTCGTCAGCCACCACACACATCTTAACCAGGAGAAACGTGCCCAGCACATTCGTGTCCTCCTGCACGAAGTGAACCTCGAAGGATACCTCTTCCGTCTCCAGATCCCAGCAGCCGTCGAACCCGGATCGAGCACCAGCCACGGAAATTCCAGGGGTGAACGGGTCCTCGGGGGTGGCCGAGGCTGTTGGTTGGAGCGTCGGCGTGGGGCTGGCCGTCGAGCCTGAGGTAGGCGTCAGCTTCCGGGTGAGCGTTGGTTGAACCGTTGGCGCAGGCGCGGAGGGGGGCTTGGGAACCGCACAGGCGACCAGAGCAAGGCAGAGAAGCCCGGCGCCGACCCGGCGGATCACGCTCTTGCTATCCCAATCACCTGGCAAGGTCATGCGGTCCCTTCTTTCGCTTCGATGAACGCGGCTGCGGCAGACGCTGGAGAACCCGGCTGGAACACCATCCCGGTACGCTGAGTTCAGGCACCGGAGGCTTGCAGACCTTTCAAGTAGGCAACCACAGCCTTGTGGGTTCGGCCGGCGAATTCCTTGGCTCGCAGCGGCTCCCACAGCACCACCTTCTTTGGCATCAGCACATACTGCTGCCCCCTGATGGCCAAGAGCGGGTATCCTCCGCCCCTCGTTATCTCCTCAGGATGCTCCAGAAGGGTGACACTATCTCTCTTCGCGAGGCGTTCCAGGGCATCGGGGGCGATCTCCTCAATCAAGAGGATGAGCACGAAGTACTTCCCCGATGAGAAGAGCCGGGCCGGCGCCTTCTTCCACATGTGCGCATAGTGCCCATTCCAGGTGTCGAGAGCCGCCGCGTCAAGCCGGGGTATCGACTTCACGACAGCGAACCAGTTATTGCGGGCCAGTTTGGCCTTGCCGATGGCATCGAACGTCACCCCCAGGAAGTCGCCGGGGGAGAAATCGCGCCAGCCTGCTTTCTCCAGATGGCTCACGAGCCCGTTGACGGTCATCGCACCCTCCTCATCTTCCTAATCTGTGAACGGACACTGCCTTGGGAAAGCAGGCGGTCTCTCCCTGCCTCCCAGGCGCGGCAACGAGATGCTTGGCGGCTAATCATTGGATGGCCCAGACGAAGAAGGCCGCTGCTGCGACCGCCAGGACGCACGTTGGGAGCCCCACCAGCAGCGCGACGGTGATCAGCGCGATGCTCCTGGTGCCCCCAGTGCGGACCATGCGTTCCGCCGTTGACTCCTCGTCGGTCACCGTGGGGGCGGGCAGGGCCTCGGCGGTGCTCGCCAGGGTCAGCAGATCGTCGAGCCAATCCTGTGCCTCCTCATGCGTGATGTCGAATCTGAACAG
>Ga0180431_10006768_pt1 | contig 13533 bp, 13 predicted proteins | sample SS_ome_11_FD_132459 | JGI IMG/M metagenome (GOLD analysis project Ga0180431, IMG submission 132459) | Hypersaline lake sediment archaeal communities from the Salton Sea, California, USA - SS_1_MS_1 metaG | ecosystem: Environmental > Aquatic > Non-marine Saline and Alkaline > Hypersaline >... | reverse complement strand
GCTTTGTCCCGGAAAGCATCTCGGCAGCGCAGAGGGAAGACTGAGGACATCCGAAGGTGAGGGCATCTATCAGGGTCCGTCCATGCCTCAACTTGAGAATATTATTTCATGACGGGTCCTTAGGAGCCTTCAGAAGGAAACTGAAATCGCTGTGCCACCAGCGAAGCATCCATACATCATCAACCTGTTGATCCTGTAGAGCTTCCTGGACGTCTTCTGGAAGGTGTTCATCGATTTCAGGCGGCGGCACCCTTGTCCAGTCCGTCAACATTCCTTTGACAGCTCCCAACTGAACTACCTCGCCGGGTGCGCTAGGGTTGTCAGGGGCTACACTCTCCCAAAACGTCGGGCTTGGTGTTTCAGAGCCCTTCGTAATCTCAAGCACAAGCTTGGGCCCGTCAGGCCGCTCAAAGTCTTTTTGCCAGCGGTTCGGCAGCGTTCGATACGCATCCGGCGGGTTTGTTATCGGCTTGTCGGAAAAGTATATCTGGACCATAGGCCCGCAGACGTAAAGGCGTTGCGCTTGGCAACCTGGCGGCAGATAAGCAGGCAAGGGAATACTGGTGCCCAACTTGGCTTCCGCCTCCGCCAAGGAGAAGACTTCCACACCCGCTGACAACCCAGCACCCCGTTCAGTGGCTGACGCCATTTGATGTTTCGCTCCACCATGACCAATGATGACGATCGCCAACACCCCAGTGCTCACCAGGATCAGCAAGATCAACCCAGTGACTACTCTGTTCCTTCCATGCTTCATCGACGCCTCCTTTTCGTTGGCTTGAGCAAACTGATAGTCAACTGCGCCAAGTCATCTAATACGAGCCCCATTTCGCTCGATATTCCTGCAGCATCGCATAGCTCTTGTGATCCACCGAAATCCCTTGAACGTTTGCTGTCGCTGTACAAGCCATAGCTAGAATCGTGGTTAGTGTGACAATAACTACACTTTGTTGTTAAAAACAAGGCTTCGTAGAAGTATATCATATCCAAACTTGCCTGTCAACCCCCCTTATATGTTCTATGCTTGGATTATGTAAGTCCAATTACATGGCACGGTCTAACTTGACTCGGCCCCACCCCGTAGTATACTCGGTACTACCGTGGAAATCGCCGAACTCCTGGACAAGGCAGGCGGATACCTCCCCAGCGACAAGCTGCCGCTAGTAGAGGAGGCGTACCAGTTCGCGCTGGAGGCCCATGAGGGGCAAAAGCGGCGTTCAGGAGAGCCTTACCTGCAGCACCCCCTGGAGGCCGCCTCCATCCTGACGGACCTGCGACTTGACGCCAGTTCCCTGGCAGCAGCCTTGCTGCACGACGTGGTGGAGGACTGCGAGGTGCCTCTCTCTGCCATCCAGGAGCTATTCGGTTCCGAGGTTGGCAAGCTGGTCGACGGAGTCACCAAGCTCAACGCTGTGTCCTGGCCCCTGGTGGATCATCCGGGCCGCGATGATCTGCAGGCCGAGAGCATGAGGAAGATGCTTGTGGCCATGGCCGAGGACCTCAGGGTGGTATTCATCAAGCTGGCTGACCGACTGCACAACATGCGGACCCTGTATGCCCTGCCCCCGGCCAAGAGGCGCGCCATCGCCAAGGAGACGCTCGAGGTCTACGCGCCCCTGGCACACCGTCTGGGCATAGTCAAGCTGAGGACTCAGCTTGAGGACCTCTCCTTTCAGCATCTTGACCCTGTCAAGTACCGACGGACACGTCAGTTAGTAGCCAGACAGGAGTCACGGAGCGAGAAGCTGATAGCCCAGACGATCGAGACTCTGACCGAGGAGTTGAAGAAGGCGGGCATCGAAGCCAGGATATCGGGCCGCACAAAAGGCCTCTTCAGCCTGTATCGCAAAACGGAGGCCTATGCCACCCAGGGGAAGGATATCGGTGACATCCACGATATGATCGCGGTCCGGGTCATCGTTGACCAGGTGGCGGAATGCTACCATGCCCTGGGCCTGGTGCACAGCCTGTGGCATCCCGTTGGCGGGGAGTTCAACGACTACATAGCCACGCCCAAGCGCAATGGCTACCGATCGCTTCACACCACTGTCATGTGCTATGGCACCCCGATAGAGATACAGATAAGGACCCTGGAGATGCACTACGCTTCCGAGTACGGGGTTGCCGCTCACTGGCGCTACAAGGAGGGAGTGAAGCCCGATCTCTTCGAGCAGAGGATATCGGGCCTGAGGCAGTTGCTCGAGTGGCATGAGGAAATCAGCGGCACTCGCGAGTTCCTGGAATCGGTCAAGACTGACATTCTGAGGGACCAGGTCTTTGTGTACACACCCAAGGGCGAGATCAAGGACCTTCCCGCGGGATCGACCGCCCTCGACTTCGCCTACCACATACACACAGAGCTGGGCCATCGGTGCATCGGGGCGAAGGTCAACGCCAAGCTCGTACCCCTGACCTATCGACTGCGCAACGGTGACACCGTAGAGGTCATGGTGGGCAAGAGGGACAAAGGCCCCAGCAGGGACTGGCTCAATATCAATCTCGGCTATGTTCAGACCTCCCATGCACGCGAAAGGGTCCGGCAGTGGTTCAGGAAGCAGGCCAAGTCTGAGAACATCGACAAGGGCAAGGAGGCCCTGGAGAAGGAGTTGAGGCGGTTGGGGGTCAGCCTGGGCAACCGTGAGGAGGTAGCCAGGTTGTTCAAGTACGAGAACCTCGACGACTTCCATGCTGCCATCGGATGCGGCGAGATAAGCGCCAATCAGATTGTCATGAAGATGGCGACCCAGGCCGAGGAGCCCAAGATGGCCGAGGCCATCCCCGACACCAAGTCGGTGCCCGCGGCGGTACGTGTCCTGGGAACAGGCGACCTGCTGACACACCTGGCGCAGTGCTGCAACCCCCTCCCCGGTGATCCCATAATCGGGTACATCACTCGAAGCCGGGGAGTGACGGTGCATCGCAAGGACTGCCCCAACATTGCCAGGGCGACAGAGAGGGAAAGGCTAGTCTCGGTTGACTGGGGAAAGGTTGACAGGCTGTATCAAGTGGTCATACGCATTGATGCCTGGGACAGGGTTGGGCTCTTGAGGGACATCAGCACGCTGGTGGCAGAGGAGCGGGTGAATATCGGCTCGGTCAGCACTCAGGAGAACCAGGATGGCTCGACCTCCATATACATGTCTATGGAGATAAGGGGCATTGGCCAGTTATCGCGCCTGCTGACCAGGATCGAAAGCATCAACGGCGTTATCAGCGCCATGCGCGGGACCGAGGGGACTGCTCAGAAGACCTGAGGGGAAGGCGAAACGTTACCAGCGCTATGCGTGCGCGGGGCCGATACAGGCTGGCCGTCAGCGACAAGGCCATGCCCAAGTGGAGCGAAAGCACGTCCGCCGCATCATCGAAGGTGGGGAAACCTAGAAATCGCACGATTGATTTGGCGACCGGGTTCAGGTAAGCTGTATACGTTGACTCGAGGCCATTTCAGTGAGGAATGGGGTCTTATCGAGAGGATAGAGGAGGCCAGTTGACCAAGCTGGGAAAAGACGAGAGGCGCAGGCTACGCAACAAGTCCGTTCGTACCTATGTCAAGACCTGCACACGCCGGGCCCAGGAGGCCATAGACGCCGGGGCATCAGAGGAAGCCCAGGCCGGAGTCGTCCGGACCATCAGTGCTCTGGACCGAGCGGCCAGCAAGGGAGTCATTCACCCCAACAGAGCTGCGCGAAGTAAGTCACGCCTGGTGAAGAAGCTGAATCAGGCTCTTGGCAACCAAGCGTAGGCAGTCGCCGGGGGCGGTGCCATTTCGCTGCCAAGTGCCAAATGTAGCTGCTCAGGATCAAGTCGAGGGCCCTTCTTTCCGCCGTTATCCCCAGCACCGCCCCGACCGCCGACGGCTGCCCAGTCCGCTATCACATCCCCAGGTTGACAGGGCCTTTACCCGGTGATAGTATATTGGTGTAATGTCATATTGCAATATTAGCATATAGTCTATCGTTCCGGGCGCATGTCGAGGATGGAACAGGGCAAGACAGCAGAGGTCTTCCGGCTTCAGGCGGAGCTGTGCAAGTCACTGGCCGATGCCAAGCGCCTCATGATCATCCACGAGCTGCAGGAAGGCCGCAAGTCGGTGGGGGAGTTGGCAGAGGCCCTGGACCTCAAGCAGTCCAACACTTCACAACACCTGGCTGTTCTGAGGAAGGCAGGTGTCGCAGTGCCCGACAGGCAGGGAAGCACTGTGTACTATAGCCTGTCTACTCCCAGGATAGCTGCAGCATGCGACATGGTGCGTGCTGCCCTGGCAGAGCAACTGCAGCGGACCGGGGGGCTGACGGATTACCTGTGACGCTCGTATCCAGGGACTGTAGCGAGGCAGCGAGCGGTTTGACAGTGAGTCAATGCCCGGTCACTATAGTGGGAAGGGTCTGAAATGGCTATACAGGAATGGCAGTGCAAAGAATGTAACACAAGGTTTCCCAAGGTGGAGTCGTGCGGATGTGGGGATGATGCAGAGCTCAAGTGCCCCAATTGTGGCGGTATCAATACGCAGAAGGTGGGGGGCGAGAGCAGAGCTCGGCGTTTCCTGCGCGACCTGTTGCGTCCCACTTGACGGTAGACTGCTGCAGGCCGTGGGCCTGCCGCAAACCTGTATTCAGCCGCCACCCGCTGGCTGAAGAAGTGCCGCTGGGGACTCCACAGCGGAAGATGAGGGAGAGGCTCATGCGAGACAGAGTGCAGGAAGTCATAGACAGACTGAGGCCGGCGTTCGGTGGCACTGAGGTCGTGCTGCTTGGCGTTACCGACGGAGTGGTCAAGGTGCAGGTCTACGCCTCGGGTTGTCACGGCGGGCCGCCAAAGGAAGCAACCCTGGCGATACTCCAGGAAGAGCTGGAGGAGGCGGTGCCGGAGGTCAGGGAGGTGGTCGCCGACTAGGCGAGCCGACCTTTACGGCTGTCAAGTGTCTCGGCTGAGGAGTTCAATGGCAACGAAGTTCACTCACCCCAGGCTGGGCGAGATGGTAGAGAGCTACGGCGGGTACTACATTCCGCAACGTGTGGAGCGCCTGCCCTATGGCGACCGCCAGGTCCTCTATGTGCTTGGCTATGCCTGCATAGAGAGCTCGTGATGCGGCACTGGGGGCTGGAGTTACGTCCAGGTCCCGGGTTTCCTCGTGAAGGAACATGCCGCAGACAACGAGACTGATGCCCCTGTGTTACAGGTGGACCTCATCGAGGATGAGGTGGAGCGCGACCGCATCCGCCACATCCTGCTGGAGAAGTACCCGGGCGCCCGGGTGGAAATCCACTAGCGAAGTGTCCCCGAAATGGGCTGGCCGCAGCCCCGCCCGTGCCCTTCGGGCTGTGTGAGTATGGCGGAAAGGGCACTGTGCGATGCCCGGCCCACCAAATCGTCTGGTTCCCTGAGGACGTTTGACCCCATAGAACTGGCGCCGAATATGGTGGGCACAGCCCCCCCTACCGGGGCTGCGAGCTCACGGGGAGCGTGCCGGATAGCCTGGCATTTCATCATGCATAAGGGCCTGGGCAATGATACGCTACGTGGCTACCGCTTTCTGCTACCATCAGACCTTGCCAAAGAGGCGGACTCCAACCGCTGGATACCGAAGACGGTACTTCCGGTGGTGTGGGAGGGTACTGGGGCGCAATCCCCAGTACCCGACCCGATCAGATAGCCTACTGTGGGAGAGCCTTTCCAGGCTCGATAGGGGGAGCATTTGGGGGATGACATAGGCTCTTTCACTGTTGTGGGTTGATGCCCTGCAATTCCCGTTGCGCACGTATAGCGTTTTCAGGCACAACCAACACGGAGCGATGAAAGAGCCATGACATAACTCCTGGCGGAGAGCATTGGGTTGCAGTCCGAGTGCCCCCTGGGACTCTTCGGCCGGGCTCCTAATATGGTCGGTGGAGTCGTAGCCCCGACCTCGAACCCTGAAGACAGCCGTCGCAGTCTCCCAAGCCTTCCGTCTCTCACACTTCAAACAGAATAGGATTCCAACTCCATCGTCATGCCTGTATCGTACTCGATGACCTTTACATCGTTGCGTACTTCGTCTGAATGCCAGGAAACGCTGACCTTCTTGCCGGCCTCATCATACTGAACCAGCTTGAAACACTTGAATGTCCCGGCGGGTACAGTGACATCCTCCATCTTCTCAACCTTACAGGTGTAGGTCTCCGTCTTTGTTTGCGTATCCGTTTCACCCATAGCAGTTGTGACGGTGGTGATCTTCTCCACCATCGTGGACTCCTTGCCTACGGCCAATGGCCAATAGGGCTGTTCCGGAAATGTGTACGAGCAGGTGCTTTCCGATAGCACCGAAGAAACCCCCGGTATCATGCCACTCGCTTCCATGGTGACAGGACAACACGTGGCCTTCTCCATGGCTAGCGTAATGCTATAGATGCCCTGCAAAGGGGGGTCTATTGAGACCCCAGCAATATAGCATTCTTTGCCAAGAACAGTGGCCTCCCTCGTTATCGTGAGTGTCCAGGTAGACTCGGTGCCGTGTGAGACAGCGCTGTACACCCACTGGTTATGTCTCTCCAGCGTGGGCAAATATCCCTCGCTGCTACAGCCGGCAGTCAACATCATTCCTATCAGGAGGAGAATAACCAACTGGATGACGATCGCTTTCTTCAATTGTCGTCTCCTATCTGTGGCTGGGTATTCACTCTGCTGGTCTCGGATTGGCCACTGCTGTGACAATAGAATCCTAATTCTGTTTCGAGGCTTATGGTATTATCAACGTGTCAAGCCTACACGATATCTAAGCTGAACGTCAAGCCCGTAGGGTGGGACCACGGAGCGGGTGAAATCCTGCCGGATGTGACGCTCTGAGAGGTCTCCGCGAGCGATCATAGCGTAGCCATAGCAGACATCCTCTCGATTGCCCCTGGAGATTCCGAGTTCACGACATTTCAATGCTGGCGCACCTCTTGCCGCAGGACCATGCTCCCGCGACCGTCGGTGCTTCAGGTCGCTCCATCCCCGTCTGCACTTGGGGGGGGAGAGACGGCCGGGGCTCTATCTCCGGCTCTATGTCTATCCGGTTGCGTACCCTGTTCGGAGGGTCTCCACTGGCGATCACACAGTCGCCATAGGAGACCTCTCGGAGTTTCATCCCGATGACGTTTTCTCTCCTATGCAGTCCGCTGATCGAGAGGGACTCTACCCATCCCACAGCCTCATGCTCGCGCCCCACCCCCTTCCGCCAAACGTGAAGCAAGCAGGCGCAAGGCCGATACGAAACTGTCTATGTCGGCCTCGTCCCAGGACTCATCTACCTCCACTTCCGGCATCTTACTATGCTCTTTGCCCTCCAGCGCACGCACCTTGAACATCGCTTGCCAGTATTCGGCTACCACCTCCGGGCTGAAAGTATCATCTGAAAACTTTGGACCAACATACATATTGAGACAGCCAGGGGCCCTCAGTAGGAAAAGGCTGCGCCTTCCCCATCGGAATAGGAACCCAGCATGACTGAAGGAGGACTGCTCGAACTCTTCCACGTCCCCTATGAGCTGTCTCAGCCGGTCGTACAGCATCCGGGTTGTATTGTTGCCAGCCGCCAGGAACTCCTCTTCCGTCACGTTGAGCGTTCTTCTCAGCCTGGTAGACCTTGGTGGAGCGGCAGGCGCCAGCAGGTCGGGCACCAACAACTGAACATCATCACCTTCAAACTGCCGCAACTCCAGGGCGTAGATCTGCGTGGAGTTATCGCCTCGGGAGTTGAGAAACTCGATGATCCTTCTAAGCTCGTCATTCATCTCGTCGACAGCTATGACCAGCCGGAAGTCGCCCTCTTCGAGCCTGGCAGCCAGACCCTCTTGGAAGCCCTCGCCTTCCCAAGTGCCTTCAGCCTTCTCCATCTCCTTCCGCATGGCTTCGATCAGGACCATGTTGTGCCACCTCTCGGCTTTGCAGCAAATCCTTTCGAACTCATCGTAGCTCATCTTCCACAGGAAGGCGGCATACTCGAAGACCTGGCCGATAACCTTCCTGCGGATATCCGGGTTGGTGGCCAGCTTGCACTCAACGATCATGATGCCGCCGTATTCGTCTATGCCGATGAGGTCCGTGTTGCCGGAGCCAGGTAGGCCGGCTTCCTTGATGAATACGCGTGGCTTCCGGACGTGTTCGCCCATTTTCTCTACGGGGATGATGTCCGGCGATCGATAGAGAACATCCTGCAAGCTCGCCTCCCCCTGAAAACCTTGTTCCTTCACTCTTGTCCAACTCCCGCTGCTCTTCTTTCTAACCAGTATTTCCATCCGAGCTGTTGCCTCCTTGAATCACGATTGCCTGTCTGGGAGAAATCCCTGTTGCGTAGGGTGGGTAGAGTCCCGCCTGGTGAACACACGACGCACCAGCGATAGCGCTGGCGGGACGAAACCCATCTTCACGTTACCCCAATGACGACGCCATTCCAGTGGCATGCCTGTGCCTGCCAGCGCGAGATCCTGCGCCCAATCAGCGGGATCCACCCCCTGGCGACGAACACCCCGAACGTTCTATGCCCCCAGTCCATCGGGGACGGCACCAACCCATGCTTCACCGGGTTGTAATGAATGGGAGTCGCAATAAGCCTCGAAATCACCCTTGTCGAGGATGTTGCGCTCCCACGGCCTGCGCCGCCCCCTGTCTCTCTGTCCACCCCGCTGGTGGGTGTGGATCTCTATATCTATCCGGTTGCGTACCCTGTTCGGTGGGTCTCCAGAGGCGATCATGGAGTCGCCGTAGGAGACCTCTCTGAGTTTCATCCCGATGACGCTGTTCTTCTTATGCCCTCTTTCGATTGAGCGGGACTCTGCCCACCCTACGGACTCGGCAGCATCTTCAAATGACACTGTAATATTGGCAACCGCCGATTGGCTGTGCCCCATCTTCAAGCGTCCCGACCTCCTACTATGTCCGGACCTTTGCACTCGAGCCGGGCGCCGCAGGATGGCACACTGCTCAGGTGGCGTTCAACGCCGCAGACCCTGCCAGGGGTGATGTGGTCGGCGCTATTATGACCTGGCTGCCCGGGATCTTCTCCTCCAGGCCGGCCTTGATCTCGTTGATGACTCCCTGGACGTCTCCCATCTTCTGCTCACTGTCGAACTCCAGGAAGAGCTCGATGTAGACGTTGCTTCCTGATCTCCGGGACCTAATTCCGTGAACGTTGTCGTACTTGTAGAAATGCACCGCCAGTTCTCGCAGTATGGCCAACTGGAGGGACTCCTCCAGTGTCCCGTCAAGCAAATCGTACACGGACATTGAGATAACGCCATAGGCGGTATAGGCCAACACGGCGAGCAGCATGATCGAACCGGCCGGGTCAACATATTGCGCCCAGCTCTGATGCTCAAAGGACAAGCTCAGCGACAGGGAAGCGAGCACAATCAGGCTGGATATGGTTTTCACTCGGTACAGCCGCCAGAGCGACTCCATGACAGGCGAATTCTCCTTCTTCGCCAGATGATGGTCGTGTCGCCACATCAGAATGTAGACGCCCACCGAGATTGCTGCCGATGCGATGCCGATCGACAGCCCGGCCCCTTCAACGTGCTCGGGATGCTGAAGGCGATGGACGACCTCATAGATAAGAATCCCTATTGCCACCACCATGAGAGCAGCTATCACCAGGCTTTGAAGGTTCTCTGCCTTTCCGTAGCCGTAGTTGTAGTAGGGGTCTTGCCCTCTGGCCATCCTTCTCAGGGCCAGCCATGTCATGAAGACGGCGAGAAGCAGGGCAACGTTCTTCAGGAGCTCAGCAAGAACCGTCAGTGAGTCGGAGAGGACGATTGTGACAATGTAGGACAACAGCGCAACGGAGCCAAAAGCCAGGCCCCATCGGATGGAGCGCAGTTTCTCACGATACATATGGCGGTTATGGTCCTGCCTGCATAGTACCCGTTGCTCCCGCCGCGCCGCATCCGGTCACCCCCACCGGTGAGCCAGCCTTGGCAGAGCATGTGGCATCTCGCTCAAGGCATGAGCGGGGCCTAGACTGCTATTATACCTGCTGTGGTGAGCGGTGTCTCACGTTGCTCCGGGGCCGTCTCGCCACTCCTCGCTTTCCCCGGGGGGCGCAACGCCGGGCGGGCCATAGAAGTCCGGCTGAAAGGTCCCACGAGCCACTTGGACTGCAGCCAAATACCCTCTGCCGAGTGTGGCGGTACCGCCCTGTTCCCCTTATCGAGCCTGGAAAGGCTGTCTGTGGGAGAGCCTTCCCAGGCTCGATAAGCCTCTGCATATGACGCAGGTCGGCCAACAGGTTGATAGCCTTTGGCGATTCTCTGCCAGCTTTTGACGGAAATCGCCCTCTGGCCCTCATGCCCGTTGATGCTATAATAGGTCTTGAATCGCCGCCGCGAAGCCGTGGCGCAGGCCGGCTGGCTCGAAGGGAGGATGCCATGTTGAGGTCTTCAGGTGATTGGATAGGAAGCATGCAGTCGATGCAGAAAGAGATGGAGAGGCTACTCAACTACCTAGGCAACTCCAAGCCGCCGGCCGGTCAGTTCGTTCGGATGTGGGAGCCGGCCGTAGACGTGTATGAGACGGCCAGCGAGGTCGTCGTCCTGGCCGAACTGCCCGGCGTGAACCAGGATGACATTGAGATTGTGGTTGACGACAGTTACCTGTTGATCAGAGGCCAGAAGAAGGAAGAATCGCCGGGGGAGAAAAGGAAGTACTATCAACTGGAGACGCACAGAGGACCTTTCGAGACACGCGTCCTGCTGCCAGCCCGAGTTGACCCGAACCAGACGAAGGCGACCCACGAGAATGGCATGCTCAAGATAGTCCTGGTCAAGGCCGTACAGGAGCGCACGCTCCGGGTAGAGATCAGAGACTCGAGCACTTACTGATGCCATGCACCGGCATCTGACCTCTTTTGTTTCCCCCTGTGGTATAGACCCGGTTTGACAGTATCAGTCACCGACAAATCCAGCGCACGACGCGGAGGAAGACGATGGTGGAACAGAACCAGCAGCAAGCCGTAAGAGAAGTAACCATGTCCATACCCGAGGAACTGCCGGTACTGCCTACAGCCGAGAGCACACTGTTCCCCTTTATCATAGCGCCCCTGGCAACAGAGAAGCCAAGTATTGTGCAGGTCATAGACGCCGCCATGGAGGAGAGCAAGATCATCGGCGTCTTCGGCCAGCGGCCAGAGGCTGAGGAAGGCGCTGCCGACAGCCTCTACTCGATCGGCACCGCAGCCCTCATCGCCCGAATGTTCAAGATGCCTGATGGCTCCATTCGCGTCTTCCTCCAAGGTTTGACCAGGATCCGCATCAAGGAGATAACCCAGTCCCAGCCCTACATCAGGGCCAAGACAGAGCTCATACGGATTGAGACCGAGAAGACTACGGAGTTGGAAGCACTGCAGAGGAACCTGGTGGGTCTTTTCCAGAGGGTGGTCGAGCTGGCACCCAATCTCCCGCAGGAACTGGGCATCGCTGCGGTGAATATCGCTGAACCAGGGGATGTGGCTGACTTCGTTGCGGCCCATATAAATCTGAAGCGGGAGGATGCACAGGATATCCTGGAGACTCTGGACGTAGCGGAGCGGATACGCAAGCTGACGGGTCACATCAATCGGGAGCTCGAGGTGCTTGAGCTCGGCAGTAAGATCCAGGACCAGATAAAGGGGTCGATGGAGAAGGCCCAGCGGGAGTACTACCTCAGGGAGCAGTTGAAAGCCATCCAGAGAGAACTGGGTGAGACAGACGAGCGGGAAGTCGAGATCAACGAGCTCAGGGAGAAGATCGAGCAGGCCCAACTTCCCGAGGAAGCCCGCAAGGAGGCCGACCGGGAGCTGGACCGCCTGACGAAGATGCCTCCCGCGGCTGCGGAGCACACGGTCTCGAGGACCTACATCGATTGGCTGGTGAGTCTTCCCTGGGCCAGGGCAACCGAGGACAACCTGGATGTGAAGCAGGCCACCCAGATACTGGACGAAGACCATTACGATCTGGAGAAGGTCAAGGACAGGATCCTTGACTACCTGGCCGTCCGCCATTTGAAGCAGGACATGAAGGGACCCATCCTGTGTTTCGTCGGCCCTCCCGGCACCGGAAAGACATCGATGGGCCGCTCCATCGCCCGCGCCCTGGGAAGGAAGTTCTTCCGCATGTCTCTGGGCGGCATACGTGACGAAGCCGAGATACGGGGCCACCGCCGCACCTAGGTCGGCGCCCTGCCCGGCAGGATAATACAGGGAATCCGGAGGGCGGACTCCAATAACCCGGTGTTTATGCTGGACGAGATCGACAAGGTTGGGATGGACTTTCGAGGTGATCCCTCAGCCGCTCTTCTGGAGGTGCTCGACCCCGAGCAGAACTTCGCCTTTGTGGACCACTACCTGGACGTTCCCTTTGACCTGTCCCAGGTACTGTTCATCACCACGGCCAACATCATGGACCCGGTGCCCCCGGCGCTCAAGGACAGGATGGAGGTCATAGAGCTGCCGGGGTACACGGAACGGGAGAAACTGCACATCGCCAGGAGATTCCTGATTCCCCGGCAGATCGAGGAGAACGGGCTGGGCTGGGACAAGCTGCGCATGTCAGATAAGACGGTGCTCAGCATCATCCGGGGCTACACCATGGAGGCAGGTGTGCGCAACCTGGAGAGGGAGATAGGTACCATCTGCAGAAAGGTGGCCCGGCAGATCGCCGAGGGGTCGGACAAGAAGACCACCGTGACCCCGAAAGGGCTGCACAACTACCTGGGACATCAGAGACACCGCCATGAGCTGGCCGGAGAGGCCGACGAGGTCGGCGTGGCCACGGGGCTGGCCTGGACCATGTACGGTGGCGACATTATCTTCGTCGAGGCCACCCCGGTGAGTGGCAAGGGCAGTCTGATCCTGACCGGCAAGCTGGGCGATGTAATGCAGGAGTCCGCCAAGGCCGCTCTTACCTACACGAGGAGCAAGGCTGAGTCCCTCGGTATCGACGGCAGTTTCACCGAGAAGACCGACGTGCACGTTCACATCCCTGCCGGGGCGATCCCCAAGGACGGGCCCTCGGCTGGGATCACCATGACAGTGGCACTGATCTCCGCCCTGTCAAAACGACCCGTGCACAAGGACGTTGGCATGACCGGCGAGATCACACTGCGGGGCAAGGTCTTACCTGTCGGTGGGATAAGGGACAAGGTCCTGGCGGCCCATCGGGCCGGACTGAAGATGGTTATTCTGCCCAAGGAGAACGAGAATGACCTGGAGGACGTGCCGCAGGAGGTGAGAAGCCAACTTCAGTTCACTCTGGTGAATACGATCGATCAGGCGCTCAAGGTCGTTCTTCAACCTCCGAGCAAGGCAAAGGTCAGCAAAGGCTCCTAGGCCCGGCCGGGAGGGCCGTCTCCTTTGAAGGTCTCCGTGCTGCTTCTAGTGTTGTATCCCTGGAATGGCTTGAGACAATAGAGCCCCCGTGTCATTACCTAGAAAATAGGCGGCTTTTAGCATGGGCTTGGGAGGGGTTCAAGCTTGCAGGGTGGGTGGAATGCAGTGGAACTCAGAGAGGTCTCCTAATGGCGATCATAGAGTCGCCCTTCAGT
>Ga0180431_10006766_pt1 | contig 13535 bp, 11 predicted proteins | sample SS_ome_11_FD_132459 | JGI IMG/M metagenome (GOLD analysis project Ga0180431, IMG submission 132459) | Hypersaline lake sediment archaeal communities from the Salton Sea, California, USA - SS_1_MS_1 metaG | ecosystem: Environmental > Aquatic > Non-marine Saline and Alkaline > Hypersaline >... | reverse complement strand
GCCTTGATATCGCCGACGTGGCGCTGGATAATCACACCCCGCGTGATGGGAAAATACTTTTTGAGGTGGCGAACCTGGACCAAGGGTGCTCTCTCAGCAGACATTAGCTTGTCCTCCCGGCGACGTGCTTCCACCGCCAGCAAGCAACGGTGTGATCCTCCCCGTCTGTTTCCTCCAGCGGCGGCATCTGCTCCAGGCACCGATCGATCGTGTACGTACATCGGGCAGCGAAGGGACACCCCGGAGGCAAGTCAATCAGATCGGGCGGCAAGCCGGGGATGGAGATCAACTTGGTGCCCGGGGCCTCATCCAGTCGGGGCAGTGACCCCAGCAGACCGATCGTATATGGGTGACGCGGTCGCCCGTAGATATCTCCCACGTCGCCCCGCTCCACGATATAGCCAGCGTACATGACGTTGACCTTACTGGCCAGCCCCGCCACGACCCCCAGGTCGTGAGTGATCCACATCACCGCCATGCCCAACTGCTCCTGAAGCCGCTTCACCAACTCCACGATTTGGGCCTGAATCGTCACGTCCAGAGCAGTGGTGGGCTCGTCAGCGATGAGGAGCTGCGGGTTGCAGGAAAGAGCCATAGCGATCATCGCCCGCTGGCGCATACCGCCGGAGAATTGGTGGGGATAGTCGTCCAGCCGCTGGAAAGCCTCCGGGATGCCCACCATTGCCAGCAACTCTCCGGCTCGCTCCCGTGCCTGTGCATCGTCCATCCCCTGGTGGAGCTTGAGCGCTTCCATGATCTGAAAGCCTATGGTGTACACTGGATTGAGCGAGGTCATCGGATCCTGAAAGACCATCGCGATCTCCGCACCACGCACGTGGTGCATATCCGCCTCACTGACCTTCAGCAGGTCACGCCCATCGAACCAGACCTCCCCCGCCTCGATCTTTCCCGGCGGGCTGGGGATCAGGCGCATCATAGAGAGGGCATGGACGCTCTTGCCACAGCCGCTCTCTCCCACGACGCCCAACGTCCCTCCCTCCTCAAGCGCGTAGGAGACGCCGTTGACGGCGTGCACCACCCCGTCATCGGTGTAGAAGCGGGTGACGAGGTTCTTCAAATCGAGCAATAGGTTGGGTTGATGATCAGACATAACACCTCTCAATTCAATGGTTCAGAGCAAAGCGTGCCCCTCATTATACTCAACCGCCGTGAAAGCGCAACTGTTTCAAAAAAACGGGACATTTCCGCTCAGACTCAGATCGAAGGGAGGGCAAAATCAGAACACCTAGAACGTCAAATCCAGCAGAAACCCGTACTGGCCAAGGAGGCATATGAAATAAGGCTCGCGCCTCCAGTCCACCCATCCACTCCTGGGCCACACCAAGAATGTAATAAGTGCAGAAAGAACAGCGCCTATCCTCTGTAACTGCACCGTCGCCGCCCGGTAGCCTCCAGCAAATCCAAGCTCAAGCAGGCTCCACACCGTCGGCCGCTCTACGTGCGCGCGAATGTTATCCCAAATGTACGACGGCGGGGAGGCTCCTTCCACCCTTTCCCACAGCGCCCATTGGATCAGGCTGTCCAGTTCATCCGCCGCATGCTCGTGCAGCCAGTGTCTACGTGCAGTCATACGCCACCTCGGGTACCAACCTGCGCTCCCGCTCCAGAATTGCTTTCCTGAGCTTCTCACGGGCGTAGTACAGCCGGGACTTCACCGTTCCTTCCGGCACGTCGATCACATAGGCGATCTCCTTCAAGCTCAAGCCCTCCAGATAATGCAATACGATGACCACACGGTGACGGGCAGGTAGGCCATCAATCGCCTGCTGCAGCACCTGCCGCCATTCCCGCTCCTCGGCCATCACCTCCGGATGGCACTGAGCAGAGAGCATCAAATGATCAAGCGTATCCTGAAGCGAGCACCACCACCGCTTCACCCGGCTCGTCCAACTGTACGCCAGGTTTACGGTTACACGATACAGCCACGGGCCCAATGGGAGCGTCTCGTCGATTCGATCGGCGTAGGTATAGACCCGTAGAAAAGCCTCCTGAAGGATGTCCTCGGCTGCCCCCTCGTCGCTGGTGATCGCCAGGGCGGTACGATAGACCAATGTCTTGTACCGCTCATACAGTTCACCCAGGCTATCGAGATCACCTTCTCGAAGGCGAACCACGAGCCAGCCATCTGCATGCTGTGCGGTCATATACCCTCCAGATACAGCAGCCCATATTATATACTGCCACGGTTCCTAAAAGGTTCAATCACCTTCAGCGTCATCCTGAGAATGAAGCTCACCCTCCCACATGGCCAGCAGCTCCCGCTCCCGGGGCGTCAAATCGGCCTGGGCCGACAGGTCGGGGCGACGCTCGAGCGTGCGGCGCAGGGCCTGCTGGCGCCGCCAACGGGCCACAGCACCGTGGTCCCCGGAACGCAGCACCTCCGGCACCTCCCAGCCTCGGAAGACCGCCGGGCGGGTGTAATGCGGTCCCTCCAGCAGCCCGCCGGCGTGAGAGTCATCGAGCACAGCGGCCGGATGCCCCAAAGCACCCGGCACCAGCCGGGTCACGGCGTCAATGATGACCATCGCTGCCAGCTCGCCACCCGTGAGCACGTAATCGCCGATAGAGATCTCATCGGTCACCAGGTGCTGGCGCACTCGCTCATCCACCCCCTCATATCGCCCGCAGATGAGAACGATACGCGGACAGTGAGACAGTTCCGCAGCGACGGCGTGGGTAAACAGACGACCTTGGGGGCTCAAGAGTATGATCGGGACATCCTCCTCCCTGGTCACGATCGCCTCCACAGCGGCGAAGATCGGCTCCGGCTTCATCACCATTCCACCGCCTCCACCGTAGGGCGCGTCGTCGGTCACGTGATGCTTGTCGGTCGTGTAGTCGCGGATATTGTGTAGCGCAATGGAAAGACGGCCGCTCTCCTGTGCCCGCTTCAGGATACTCTCGTCTAGAGGGCCGTCGAACATCGAGGGAAAAAGGGTAAGGACGTCAAAATGAACCACTGGACCGGCCCCCGCCAATCTGGAACTGATGAACTCGATAGTATTCTAGCATAGGCAGAAGAGTAAGGCAAACCACATATCTCTGGAGATTACTTTAATTCGCTGCTGCTACCAGACCTCCGAGGTTTTCGACAGCCAAAGCGTCAATAAATTGACAGTCATAGGCAAAGTGCGGACTATCGCGCTCGCATGGACGAAAACCTCGGAGGTCTTCGGAGATAGGCAATTTCCAGACATATCTGATGAGACCTGCCCCTTACTCCGGCAGCGAGGTCCGCAGCACACGCAGCCAATTCTCCCCCAGAACGGCGGCGATGTCCTCCTCACCGTACCCCAACTCGCCCAAAGCCGGCCCAACACGGGCCAGGTCGGCGACGGTATCCATCTCAGCCGGCGCACTCTCAGCCCCAAAGCCGCCGTCGAAGTCCGAGCCCAGCCCCACGTGGGCCGCGTCCCCCGCCACCTGGCACACGTGATCTACCCCAGCGACCACGTCGTCGAGGGTGACTGTGTCTTTCACGTCGCCCACTGTCCAGCCGGGCCGGAGGAATGGGTTATAGAGCGCGATGCCCATGACCCCATCTCGTTCGACCAGGCGCCGGATCATCACGTCGGAAAGCTGGCGTGGGCCCGGCACCCGGGCGCGGGGATTGGCGTGGGTGGCGACGATCTGGCCCTCAAAGCGATCCGCTGCCTCGAAGAACGCTTCCTCTGCCAGATGACTTACGTCCAGCACCAGGCCCAGGTCCGCCATGGCGGCCAGCAAATCTCGCCCGGCGTCGGTGAGCCGTCCAGGGGCTGCATCACCCCCGGCATAGCGTGACCCCGCCATCCATGAAAGACCCACGAGCCGCACACCTCGTTCAACCCACGCCGCGGCTTCAGCGGGCTCTCGAATTGGGTCCGCTCCTTCCATCAAGGGGACGATACCCACCTGAGGAGTGTCGCCCTCCCAGCTAGCAAGCACGCCGTCGAGATGGGCACAGCTCTCCACCAAAGCAATCCTGTCGTCCTCATCGGCCAGCCGGTGGTAGAAATCGAGCTGCGCCTGACCTAACTTGTGCGCTTCATCGGACGTGGTGTAGGTATGGGGCTTCCGCGATCCCCACCGAGCTGGTACGATAAAAATCGTGCCAAAGACAACCGCTACACCGCCAGCCAGCCACTCCGGCAGACCCACCATGCACATACCGTTGCGCTGGGCGACACCAGCATCTTGCTCTGTACGGCGGACCTCGAGCGCACTCCGACGCACATCACGACCCAAAGCAAGCGCATTCCAGGCAACGTCCTCGTGAGCATCTACGATGAGCATAGACCTCCCTTCGACTCGAGCTGGGCGGTCAAGTGTACCATGATCCGCACGTTTGACAACCAGGCGCAATAGCATATACTTGGAGTAACTAATCAGGTGCCAGGCACTTCTGGCGAGGAGGCAGACGATGACCGATGGTTCCCGGCTGGTGATGAAGGTCGGCCCCCAACCCGGCCAAACTTTCTTGCTGGATCAGGAGTCGCTCACGCTGGGGCGAGATCCAAGCAGCGAAATTGTGATCAACGACCCTCAGGTTTCGAGACAGCACGCCCGCATCAAGTGCCAGGGCAATCTGACGGTGATCGAGGACGTCGGCAGTACAAACGGCACGTTCGTCAACGGGATGCGGCTGACCGACCCACACACGTTAGCCGACGGCGACGAGATCAGCCTGGGGGACGCGGTGACGCTGACGCACCACGCAGGCGGAATAGCCACTACCGAGCCGCTCGGCGGGCGGCCCACCGTGACCCAAGCACCATCGAGTTATGTACCACAGTCCGAACCACCACCGCTGTACAGTCCTGCACCTCCATCGGCCGAACCCCAGGTCGAGGAGGCGCAAAGCAAGACGTGGCTGTGGGTCGGGTGTGTATGCCTGGTGCTGTTGGTCGTGGTAGCATGCGCCGGGGTGTTCGTGCTCGATTACCTCAGCCTGCTTCCGGCCTTTTTCTACGAACCGTTACGATGGCTGGGCCTTATCTGACCCCGTCTCCACAATGGCTTCCAGCAGCCCGCATGTGAGCACTTTGGGGCCAGCCTCCACATCACTGGCTGGCCCCACGCAGCCGGGACAACCAGAGACGCACGGACAGCGGCGCACTACGTCCAGCGCTGCCTCCAATAGCTCCTCGTGAAGTTCGTATAACCGCACGCTCAGCCCAACACCACCCGGCGCCCGGTCGTACAGAGTGATCGTCGGCAGGCCGGTCTCTGGAGCCCGGACCTGCACGGCCGACCCCAGGTCGCCGGGATCGCACATTAGATGCAGAGGAGCCAGGTTCTGCAACAGGTAGGCCAGGCCGCCTAACGCTCCGCGCCCCCCCCGCGCGCGCTCGACGCGACGGTGGCAGGCCGGGCACAGGGTGATCAGGTTCTCCAACCGATTGGCGAGTTTATACAGATCATTGACGGCCGGCACATAGCCAAACGTACGGAAGGGCGTGATGTGGTGGACGTCGTGTTGGTGACGCTCTCGCTCGGGCGCACCACAGTGCTGGCAGCGATACCCATCGCGGGCGCGGGCTGCGTCCCGCTGGGCGTGCCAGTTAGGGCCATAGTCGGCCGGCGGTGGAAGGACACCGATCTCCTGCAGACGGGCCGTAAGTCCCTCAGGCAACGCCAGCCAATAGCCCATCGTACGAAGCTCCTGCTCCGGCAGATCGATGGGCGCCCAGTCCAATACCTCGTGCGTATACCGCTTGATCCTGCGGTAACCGGTGGCGCGGGTGGTGACGAGGAGTTCACCGCAGGCGCGGATGGTCTTTGTTCCCGCGTTCATTCGGTCCCCATCCACTCCACCCGGTGTATGAGCAAGCGAGCGATGGGTGGATGAGCAAACGGAGGGACGAAGCGGATCGGAGCGTCGTACCTCCAGCACCCGCACATCCGTCGTGGCCGAGGCGCGGGTGTAGTAGTCGACTTCGGCGGTCCGAACGCGCGCCAGCCCTTTCTCCCAGTCAAGCGCTTCGACGACGTAGGTCGCCCCACCGTGCAAATAGACGGCGCCTTCGTGGATCAGCACGGGCGCGCTGGGGCGATCCATCTGACCGATCACCCGCGGCGCGCCTGTGCCGAACCCCGCCGAAGCGCCTGCACTGAGCCTGGCCGAAGTGCCTGCACTGAGCCTTGTCGAAGTGCCTCCCACTTCCTGGATGACGACGTTGTCGGTCGTATTGGCACGCAGTGAGAGGCTGCCAGCCGGGTACCCCTCGCCGATCCACGTATAGCGACCGTCGTGGCGATGCACCAGGCCCTCCTCGGCCAGCACGTCCAACACCGCCCGCGCGTCACCAAAGTCGCCGAAGCATTCTCCATGCTCGAACGGCAACTCGAACGCCGCACAGGTCAGATGGCTGGCTATCACAGCCAGGTTGTCCGGGTCGAGCAGCGCATGCTCAACCGGCTGGCCGAAAAAGTAACGCGGGTGAGCGACCAGGTATTGGTCGAGCGGGAGAGCACTGGCGACGAGCACTGCGGCCGAACGCCCCGCCCGCCGCCCCGCCCGCCCGGCCTGCTGCCAGGCGCTGGCGACGGTACCTGGGTAACCGGCCATCACGCAGGCGCTCAGTTGTCCGATATCCACCCCCAGCTCCAGCGCGTTGGTCGCAACGACGCCGCGGAGCGCTCCCTCACGCAGCCCACGCTCGATGCTCCGCCGTTCGGCAGGCAGATAGCCGCCCCGATACCCCTGCACCGCCTGAGGGTCGCCTCCTGCGGCAGCGACGGAATCACGCAGGTAGCTCAACAGCACCTCGGTGGTGAGCCGGGCGCGTGCGAAGACGATCGTCTGCACATCAGCTTGGAGGAAGCGCGCGGCGATGTCCTTCGCCGCCAGCGCTGCGCTGCGCCGGATGCCGAGTTGTGGATCCACCAACGGGGGATTATAAAGGATGAAGTGCTTGTCGCCCCGCGGAGCACCGTCGTCGTCCATCAGTGTGACAGGTGCCTCGACGAGCCGCTCGGCCAGATCGCGCGGGTTGGCAATCGTGGCCGAGGCACACATGAAGCAGGGATCGGAACCGTAGAAGCGGCACACCCGCCGCAGCCGCCGCAACACATTCGCCACGTGCCCGCCGAAGACGCCCCGGTAGGTGTGGAGCTCATCGAGCACGACGTAGCGCAAGTTGGCGAAGAACCGCGCCCACCGGGTGTTGTGGGGAAGAATGCCGACGTGGAGCATGTCCGGGTTCGTGACCAGGATCCGGGCCTCCCGGCGGATGGCAGGCCGGTGGGAGGAGGGAGTATCGCCATCGTAGGGACGGACGGCGATCGGAGATTGGAGTGCAGAGATTAGAGATTGGAGATTGGAGATTTGGTCGTGCGCCAGCGCCTTGGTGGGGAAGAGATAGAGCGCACAGGCGGCCGGATCCTGGAGCAGCGTGTGGAGCACGGGCACGTTATAAGCCAGTGTCTTGCCCGAAGCGGTCGAAGTGGCCAGGACGACGTGCTCGCCCGCCAGCGCTGCTTGAATCGCCTGGGCCTGGTGGGTGTAAAGCTGCCCGATGCCGCAGTCCCGAACGGCGGCAATCAAATGCGGAGCAAGCCGCGTCGGCCACGGAGCCGTGCGGGCAGACTGAGCTGGGACGCGCTGCCAGGAGGTGACGCAGCGCATGAAGGCTGCTTCTTGCCGAAGGGCATCCAGGACTTCAGATAGAGACATTGTGAGTCTCCCCGAATTATAGATGGTGAACGCGGAGAGTGCAAGCACGCTTGGCCTTTTCGCAACCCAGAGGCACCCAGTCCTGGAGATTACCTATAATCCACTACTGCTACCAGACCTCCGAGGTTTTCGACAGCCGAAGCGTCAGGAAATCGGAAGTCATAGGCAAAGCGCGACCTCTCGCGCTCGTATGGACGTAAACCTCGGAGGTCTTCGGAGATATAGGCAATCTCCAGACCCAGCCACGTTGACAGCCCGGCAGTGTCGTGATAATATGTGCCCAACACGAGATACCGGGCGAGTATTTACTCAGGTGCCAGGCACTGGCGGCGGTCACCGCCGCTTGGGCGAGTATCTGAAGTCAAAAACGTGCTTGAGTCCGCCCGGGCCTTCAAGCTAGCAGCGCCTTGTAAGCGCCTGGCACCTTGCCTGAGCAGTCACTCGGGCTAGAGAAAAGATGCTGAAGAGAGAAAACGTAGAAGCTGTGCTGTTCGATCTCGACGGAACACTGATGGATACCGACGACCAGGCAGTGGAGAAGCTGGCGTACCGGCTGCGTCGGCTGCGCTGGCCCCACCCCAACCAAGCTGCCCGTCGGTTTATCATGGCGTCTGAGACCCCGGGCAATGCACTGATGACAGTGATCGACGCACTGGGCCTGGACGCACCACTGATGGGTTTCACCGACCGGCTCCGGCGTTGGCGAGGGCTACGCACGCGGGGCGATTTCCGCATCATCGCCGGTGCGCACGAGATGCTCGCCGCATTGAAAGAGCGTTACCGCCTGGCGATTGTCACCACGCGGGGTCTTTCCGAAGCACAGGCGTTCGTGGATCAACACAACTTACAAGACAACTTCGAACTGCTGGTGACCCGCGAAAGCACCTGGCGCCTCAAACCCCATCCTGCCCCAATCCGGCACGCGGCCCTGCTGCTGGGCGTACCTGTCGAACGCTGCGTCATGGTGGGAGATACAACGGTGGACGTGAGGTCCGCCCGGCGAGCAGGGGCCTGGGCAGTGGCAGTGAAGTGCGGTTTTGGCCAGCACGGGGAATTGGAGCGGGCCGGCGCACACGTGATCCTGGAACACACGTCCCACCTTTCGTCACTACTGTGACAGGTCACCTTAAAATCGTGGCGCCTGCCACGCGGGCGGTGGGAGTCGCGATAGGTGCCAACCCGTTGCCCACCCTGATCCCTGCCACCGGGTGATCGGGGCGGGAGGCTCGTTGACCGGGTACAGCGGCGGGTTGGAGGTAGAAGCGGCACTGCTGCAGACGGAGGGGGCTCTGCTGCGCTGACGCAATTGTCGAGAAAGAACAAACGTCTTTGTCGGATCGGAGGAACAAGAGATGAGGAAGAAACGGCACGTATCTGTGGTTTTGGCTTCCGCTGCGCTCGTGGCAAGTATCCTGGCCTGCAATGCGCCGGCGCCGACGCCCCAGGCCCCGCCCCCCACCTCAGCGCTTGAGACCCCATCCGTCGTACCGCTGCAGGAGACACCGCCATCCTCACCGACGCAAGTAACGCCAGAGGCGACGCCGACGAATGCTCCGCCCACGATCACACCGTCAGCCACTGAGACAGCGTTGCCGACAGAACCCTCCACCCCATCGACGGCAAGACCCACCCCGGCCCCGCCAGTCAGCACCGGCCCGCTGGACTTCCCCGAGCCAGCCAGGCTCGACGACTGGCGTCCCCTGCCCAACGGCAGGTACGAAGCGACGATTATCCTGCGTATAACAGGCGGAGCGCCTCCCTATACGATCCATCACGACACCGACGTCTTCACCACCGATCAGATGGCACCGCCGATTGTCTTCGAAGCAATAGGTTGCAGCGCGTTGGTGCACACGATCGTGGTTGAATCGGCCGACGGGCAGAGTGCCCGGCATGACTATTGGATCCGACCCCCGTGGTGCGAGTAGAGCCTGCAACGGACCGCCCGCCTTTGGCCCAGGTCCATCCTGCGATACGATTGAAAGATAGACTGTGTGTGCAGGAGCACGGCACCCTTGTGATCGTTTACTGAGCAATGCGTGACGACGTGCGACAGCGGCTGCGCGAACTGGGAGTGGTCAAGGGCGTGCGCGAACTGGCGACACCTGCCGCAAGGCACCGCGTCGCCATTGAGAGTCTGGTGCCAGGCGACTTCCACACGACGTCCCACGGACAATGTTTCGTCGCAGAGGCCACCTATCCCCCCGATCACATGCACGGCGATCTGCCTCTCTCGGCTCTGCTGAAGCTGTCTGCTGAGGTCGTCGCACACATGTCGGGATATGGCATGCCCTCCGACGTGGACTGGCGGCGGGCATGTTTTCTCGACACGGAGACGACCGGGCTCTCCAGCGGCACAGGCACAATGGCCTTCGTCGTCGGCCTGGGATTCTTCGTCGAGGGCGGTTTTCACGTGCGTCAGTACTTCCTGCGAGATCCCGGCGATGAGCCGGCGATGATCGAGGCGTTGGCGGAACTCCTACCACGGTTTGAGGTCCTGGTCTCCTTCAACGGCCGCGCCTTCGACGTGCCCATCCTCGAAAACCGGTTCATCCTGGCCCGGACCCCGCCACCAACGGCGGATCAGCCCCATCTCGACCTGTTGCATCCCGCCCGACGCCTATGGCGCGATCATCTGCCGTCGTGCGCACTGAGCACAATTGAGCGCGCCGTGTTGGGCGTGCTGCGTGAGCAAGACGATGTGCCCGGCGGCGTCATACCCTACCTCTACCGCGACTATCTCTGCACGGGCGACGCCCGTGAGATGAAGCGGGTCCTGTATCACAACGTGGTGGACGTGCTCAGTTTGGTCACACTGACCGCCCGGCTGTGTCGCACCTTCGCCGACCCCTGGGCCGACGCGGAGGCCGCAAGCGACGAGAGCATGAGCGGCGCTGAGTTCTTTGGCCTTGGTCGCTGGTATGCCGCCGAAGACCGGCCAGCCGCGGCAGAACGAGCCTACCGCGCGGCCCTACGATCCTTGAACAAAGCGCAGGACAAACCGTGCTCAGGAAAGCCACAGAAGAAGGAACTCGCCTCTGCGCTGCATACGAAGGTGCTGCGCACGTTGGGATACTTCCTGAAGCGGGCCAACCGGCGGGCCGAGGCATTCGCCTGTTGGCAGCAGCTAGCACTGGAACAAACGAACAACATCCTGGCTCACGTCGAATTGGCCAAGTACTTTGAGTGGCACGTGGGGAATCTCCCACTGGCGGCCGGTTGGACACGGATGGCAATGACGCAGGTCAAAACCTGGCCCGGAGGTATGCGCCGCGACGTCACGCTGGCCGAGCTGCGTCATCGCCTGGCGCGGCTGGAGCGAAAGATGGCCAATTCTGAGCGTAGGCCGGCCGCCAGATGCCCATAGGCCAACCAGCAATCCCCCCTATACCGTGTATCGAGACGGTGCACAAGGGGTTATAGTATCATGGATGTAGAGAGCCTTCTCAAGTGAGAAGCGGCATGGCGAAATCCTGGACGCCGGAGGGATTCTGTGTTAGAATACCAACCGTTCATCTGTTCTATCGCCGGAGCACTTATATGCGTCGCTATCTGTTCATCGCCCTGGGATTGTTCATCCTCCTGACTCTGAGCGCGGAGATCAGCGCAGCAGCCGATTCGCCTGATCCGGCGGCGCCCCCCGCCCACTTTCTCGCCGCACGCTACGTCTGTGTGCCCAGCCTCATCTGGCGTAACCCGGAGCTCTGTCCCACCTACGGGCCCGGCACCACGCCGTATCGCATCGCCTCCATCCACCTGCCCGACACGCTGCCCGAGCTACCTATCATAGAGCTCCCCCAGGACGAAGATGAGGATCTCCTCCCCCGCACCTACGCCCACGTCAAGGCTGTGCCCTTGAACATATACCGTCATCCAATGGAGGCAGCGATGGGACTGCCGCCCGTGCAGACGATGCTGTCCGGCGACTGGTGGGTCAGCGTCGACGGCCTGGTCGAGTACGAGGGGCAGCAGTGGTATCAGATCAACGAGGAGGAATACGTCCCTGCCGACGCGCTGGCGTTTGCCAGCCCATCCCGGTTCCAGGGCGCCTACTTCACCGAGCAGCCTCAGCATCCCTTCGCCTGGATCAACCGCTGGGTCCAGCCCTCGGTTGTGCCCCAGGGCGAGCTCAACGCCGCTGTCGGGGGCTTTGGCCGCTACGAACTCGTCACCATCTTCGCCGAAGAACGGCGCGGCGAAGAGATTTGGTACCTGGTAGGCCCTGACCAGTGGGTGGAACAGGAGAACGTATCCCGCGTGGACGTGGATCCGCCGCCGTCAGAGATCGGTCCGGGAGAGAAATGGATCGAGGTGGACCTGTTCGAGCAGACGATTGCTGCTTACGAAGGAGAACGCATGGTCTACGCCACGCTCATCTCCAGCGGGCGTACGGGCACTTCCACGCCGCCTGGCCTGTACCGGCTCTTGTCCAAGGTGCGGGAAGGCAAGATGAGCAACCCCGACGTCGAGGACGGGAGCCCAGCCTGGTACTTCATCGAAGACGTGCCGTGGACGATGTACTTCCACGAGGGCTACTCCATTCACGCGGCCTTCTGGCACGACGCCTTCGGCTTTACGCGCAGCCACGGCTGTGTCAACTTGAGCCCTCGCGATGCACAGTGGTTCTTCAACTGGGCCGATCCGATCACTCCCGAAGATCTGAGGGTAGCCTACGTCGGCGGAAGTACGCCGAATACTTGGGTCTGGGTGCACTTCTCGCCGCCCTTTGACTGAGGACGAGAACCTTGCGAAGGTTTGACGAAAGCTTCAAATCCAGAAGGGTCTTCGTCTAATTGAGCATACTCCAAAACCTAAACCGTGCGTAACCTTCGCAAGGTTGCGTGATTTATGAAAGGTCTCTGAGATTCGGCGCTCATCCTATGAAACCGACGACTCCCCTACGCCGCGCACTGTGGCTGGCGCTGCTCGCCAGCCTGGGTCTGGCTCTCGCGCTGTTCGGCGCCTGCAGCAGCCCATCCAGTCCCGATCCCTCCCCCACGCCAACCCGCACTCCACGCCCCACCGAGACACCGACCCCATCGCCCACGCCCACACCGGCCTGGCCGGTAACCATCTTCATTCCCCAAGAATTGCCCGGGCCGGTCGCCGGCGCGCTCAGCGCAGTGATCGCCGACCACCCTGACTTCCTCGCTCCGGCCTCTTCCGCCGAAGCTGCTGACGTACAGATAGTGTGCGATCCCTCGACTGCGCTCGGGACAGGCACGGGCCCTGAACCAGTCCCACTGGCCGAGTGGGTCTACGCTGTCGCAGCCCCCTTCCCCACGTTGACCGACGAGGTGACCTGGGCCGACGTGGTCGGTAGTTGGGGCGGCATCCCGACCGGACCCTTCGCCGGGCGGCCGCTGCTGGCGACGGCAGAAACTGCTACGATACTGGCCACTCTACTGGGCGAGCCAGTCCCGGACGCGATTGACCTCGTCCCCGCGGAGGAGATCGTGCAGCGCGCATGGGACACCCGCCCCGCCTGGGCCATCGTTCCCTTCGACCGCCTGGAGCCGAGGTGGAAGGTGTTGCGGGTAGACGGCGTTTCTGTACTCGACAGAAACCTGGACACGACCACCTACCCACTGATCGTGCGCGCTGGCGTGACGGGCCTCGAGCGCGGCATCACCAAACTCCAGGAACTGCTGGCGGAGCAGGTTGCTCACCCAACGGACGATGCAGCGACAACCGTGTTCTTCACCAACCGGGCCCCCGCCAAGATGACGACCGTGGTGATGACGGGTGTCACGGCGCTCACCCGCGGCACCGCCACGCGGATGGATCGCCACGGCGTGACCTACCCCGGTCAGGACATCCGCCCCTGGCTGGTTGACGCCGACATCACCCACGCCAG
>Ga0180431_10006764_pt1 | contig 13538 bp, 12 predicted proteins | sample SS_ome_11_FD_132459 | JGI IMG/M metagenome (GOLD analysis project Ga0180431, IMG submission 132459) | Hypersaline lake sediment archaeal communities from the Salton Sea, California, USA - SS_1_MS_1 metaG | ecosystem: Environmental > Aquatic > Non-marine Saline and Alkaline > Hypersaline >... | reverse complement strand
GCTGGGCCTAGTGGTAGTGGTACCGCCCCTTCTCGTCTACATTGCCACATTGCCCAGGGCCCTGTTCTACACACCACGCCTGGAGGCTCGCTACCTGATCCCCTTTGCCCCGGCCTTTTGGATCTTGCTCGCCTGGGCGATGGACGCTCTCGTCGAGCGATGGAGAGCCGTGGGGCGGGCTTGTGTTGCGGGAGTCGCTACGCTTTGGCTAGCGGTGCTTCCAGGGCACTATGCCTCGCGCTACCTCACCGACGAGCTGCAGTCGATGGTCCGCACCATCGCCAGCCAATCGCGCGCGGGCGACTTGGTTCTCGTGGACTCGGGCACGCGCTACCCCATCTGGAGCTACTACTATGACGGGCTGAATTGGAGAACGGCAAAGCCTCCGGTCATCTATCTCGGCGATGACAGCCGTATGCTGACCGGCGAAGGCGTTGCTGCCTCGTTGCCCGCTATCGTTGCCGATGCCGGGCGCATCTGGCTAGCGGAGGTGGACATCGGTCTCACCGATCCCAACCGGCTCGTGCCCGCGTGGCTTGGCGAGCGGTACGCTGAGGTGCACGCGCTGGGATTCGGGGCCAACGCGCTGCGGCTCTACGATGCCAGTGGGCAGCTGCCTACGTTGAACGATACGTATCAACCCATGACATCGGTGAGCTGTGAAGGCGAGACCTACCATCTGCCTGGCGTTGACTTGCCGGTCCCTGTTGTCCCTGTGGGCACGCCTGTGCAGGTGGGGCTGCTCTGGAATCGGGCGCCTAGGGCGGCGCGCTTGGTTGGGCGGAACGCGTATCGTCACGTGCTCATCGCGCGACCGCTCTCGCAGGTTGATCCGCGAGATGACGTCCGCCAGCAAGTGGAACTGGCCATTCCAAGCGAGATGCCAGGCGGTGCGTACGCCTTGAGCCTGGAACCCATAGCGGGGGGCCTCTGCGAGCTCCCTGGGTTGCGCGTCGAGGCAGATGGCCAGCCCAAGGTTGCTGCGGAGCCCATGGAGCTGGTAGGCGCCGTCCTGGGCGACGTCGCCGAGCTGGAGGGATACGCGTTACACCAGGGGCGGCGCGCTGTTGGCGCAGATGGTGAGATCACCATGGCTGCTGGGGAGACTCTGGTGCTAGACCTCTACTGGCGGGCTCGAGGCACCACAGCGCAGTCCTATACGGTGTTCGCGCAGATTCTGGGGGAGGCTTTCAATCCCGCGACGCAGGGACCGGTGTGGGGGCAGCACGATAGTCCCCCTGCGGGGAATGCGGCTCCCACCGATGCATGGCAAGCTGGCGATCTCGTGCTGGATCGCCACACGATGACGGTTGATCGGGACGCGCCGGCCGGGCTGTACCGCCTCCAGGTGGGGATGTATGATCATGTCACGGGAGCCCGGCTGCCAGTGAGGAGCTCGACGGGCGAGGACTGGGGAGATCGTGTGTTGCTCAGTGTGACCGTGAGTGTGCGGTCCTAACTGGCATGTACCGCTGCCAGGCCTCGGGGCGCTTGGCCTGGTCGTACATGACCATGGCCAGATACCGTGGCTCGGACGGTTGGGTTCGCAGCCTCATGCCGGCTTCACGTGGCGTGCGGGCCCCTTTGGTCTGGTTGCACTGTTTGCAGGCGCACACGAGATTCTCCCAGGTACTGCCGCCGCCGCGCACCTTGGGTATCACGTGATCAATGGTTAGTTGAGAGCGGTGCGGCGTGCTGCCGCAGTACTGACACGCAAAGCCGTCGCGGAGCATGATGGTGTGGCGGCTCAGCGGGATGCGTAGCGGCCGTGGGATGCGCACATAGTAGACGAGACGGATGACCGAAGGCGCGGGCAGGGACAGGCTTGACGAGCGAATCCGTTGCTCTGTAGCCTCCAGAAGCTCGGCCTTGTCTTTCAGAAGCAAGACTACGGCTCGACGTACGCTGACGACGTTGAGCGGCTCGTAGGTGGCGTTCAGGACGAGAACCGATCCCATAACGTACTCCGCGATGCCCGAGACGCTATCGGCCACAGGACAAGCTAGCAGCCATTATAAAGACCACAGACTGACGCGTCAACGGTGCTTCCGTGACAGGAGGTCAGCATAGGTCATGCAGGATAGAGAAGCGCTGCTTGAGGCCCTCTGGCGAGAGCGACTGCACGCTGAGCCCACATGCCTGGAGCGCTCTCCATTCCAGGTGAGGCAGCGGATGGAGACGGTGTGGGATCCCGGACGCCTCTTCCGTGAGCTGATTCGACCACTGCCGCGTGGCATGCTGCAGCTCTGGCATACGGCGCCGCGCGGCCACGTGATCTTCACGCACGAGCCCTCGCGCTATGCCCCCGGACAGCAGGAGTGGCACGGGCGCTCCCTTGACGGCGTCTGTTATGTGCGCGTGGCCGATCTTCTCGATGAGGGTGAAGAGGCGTTTCTGACCTTTGCTGAATTCCTGGACCACCTGATGGGGAGTGGCGCTGAGCCCGGTGCGGGACGCTTCTCGGGTGGCGTAGGGCAGACCCCGCGACTGACGGATGCTGCCCAGAGATTCGCTCGCGATGAGGCTCTGGGCTATGGCCACAAGGAGCTAGGCGCGACGTCGCCCGCTGCCTACTTTCGTCGGTGCCTATGGCTGCACCTGGTCGATGAGCGACGCCTGAACGTTCTCGATCCCAACATTCACCGACTCTTTGCTAGGACGCTCTTCAAGCCTCACGTCTGGAAGCGATCGTAAGGCTTAGACCAGATCTCCGATCAGGTCGTATTCGTTAGCCCCCGCAATCTCCACCAGGTGGAACGTTCCCACTGGCAGCTCTTCCTCGATCAAGATTAACCCGTCCACCTCGGGGGCATCGCGGTAAGACCGTCCGACAGAGATGCCATCGCCGGCGCCCTCGATGAGCACCGCCATCTGCCAGCCTATCTGCTCCTGGTTTCGGGCTAGCGAGATCTCCTGCTGGAGCGTCATCGCGCGATCGTATCGCTCGGCGATCACGTCTGGCGGCACGCGATCTGGCAGCGTAGCCCCATAGGTGCCGGCTTCTAGCGAGTAGGCAAAGATTCCCACCTTGTCAAAGGCGATCTCTTCCATAAAGCTGAGGAGTGCCTCGAACTCCTTCTCCGTCTCACCGGGATACCCCACGATGAACGTGGATCGGAGCGAGATATCTGGCATGGCCTCACGTAGGAGGGCTACGGTCTCGCGCACCTCGTCCAGATCGTGCGGGCGGCGCATGCGGCGTAGGACGTCCGGATGCCCGTGCTGCACCGGCATGTCCAAGTAGTGGCACACGGGTTCGAGCGTGGCCATGGTGTGCGCTAGGCGCGGCGTCACATGCTGTGGGTAGGCGTACATGATGCGCATCCAGGGCAGATCGGGGACGGCTTTACTGATGCGACGAAGCAAGTTGGCGAGGCCATGGCGCTTGCCCAAATCGCGAGCGTAGGCCGTCGTGTCTTGCGCGATGAGCACAATCTCTTGCACGCCTTGCTCGTCCAGCTCGCGAGCCTCGCGGACGATCTCCTGAGGCTCCTTGCTGCGTTGCGGGCCTTTGATCGCAGGGATGGTGCAATAGCCGCAAGCCGCATCGCACCCATCAGCGATCTTCAAGTAGGCCGTAGCCCCCATGACGGCTTGCCTCGGCACCGACGCAATGACACGCCCAGCGTCTCGTATGAGGGTGGGGCGATCGGTGCTTGGATCCCTGCACGCCAACTCGTCGAACAGATCTGCAATCTCGGGCCAGGTCTGTGTGCCAATGAGCGCGTCCACCTCGGGGACGCAGCGGAGGATCTCTTCCTCATACCGCTGTGGCATGCACCCTGCGGCGATCAGGAACTGATTGCCGCTCTTGGTCCGTGCGAGCTCTTGGAGCACCTGGCATGACTCGTCGCGCGCCGGCGCGATGAAACCGCATGTGTTGACAATGAGAGCGTCTGCCTCGCCGGGATCCGTCACCTCGACATGCCCCTCGCCTTGGAGGATAGTCGCCATCATCTCCGAGTCGACTTGGTTCTTGGGGCAGCCCAGGGTCTCGATGTAGAAACGCATGCACGGGTCCTTACTCAGGGATCTAGATAGTGAGTGCGGATTGAAGGATGCGCGCCTAGGGGAGGTCGCTAGGGCCGAACTCGACCGTTACGACTTCGCCGTCCTCGCCCAGATAGCCCACATCCTCACCGTTCACGGTGAGGAAGGCTCCGCCCGCATTCCCGATGAGCAGAGCGATGGACTCTCTTCCTCGCCAGACCCGATCGTCGTCGATCGCAAGGAGGGCGTCGACGGGTTCCTCGTCATCGATGGTGATGCGGATCCATGTGACGGCATCGGCGCGCATGCGCACCTCTACACCCCGATTGGGGGTGGCGGTAGCTGTTGGCGTGGCTGACGGTGTGGGCGATGCCGTGGTAATCGCTGTCGGAGAGAGTGTCGATGTGGGGGTGGGTGTGGGCTCGCGCTCGGTGCCAGTCTCCACGACGGCTGGGGGGGTCCTACTCGGGACCACTACCTCAGGCGTCGCTGTTCTAGGCGGAGGAGTGGCCGTCGGGGTCACCGTGGACTGCAACGATGATGCCCACAGCGGCGCTAGGGGATCACGCTGGAGATAGTAGGTGCTCACGACCCACCACACGATAGCGGCCAGAATCAGTACGCCCAATAGGCCTAGCAGAACACGGCGCAGCGTCTTGCGACGTGGCAGAGGTTGCTGCAAAGGTCGATCGAGCACGGGTTGCAGTGGCTGGCGGCGTTCGTTGCTCCTTCTGGGCACCAGCGCAAGCAACGACTCTGGATCCAGGCCTAGAGCGCCAGCATAGCCCCTCACAAAGCCTCGCACATAGACCGGCTCTGGGAGCCGAGCATAATCACCGTTCTCCAGGGCTTCAAGGAGCTCACGGCGGATGTGAGTACGTTCCTCTACATCCGCGAGTGAGAAGCCCTGCTCCTCACGAGCCTGGCGCAGCTTTTCGCCCAGCTCACTCACAGGATCCCCCTCAAGTCCCGAAGGCACGCTTGCGACTATACAAAGGCGCCCGATCGATGTCAAAGCGGTGGTATGTGGATCGTGTGAGTATCGTGGAAGAGACCTTGGCGTGGGTGGGCGACCGTGCTATAATCGAACGCCAAGATGTCTGAGTACAGCAGTCCCCTCCCGAATCCAGAGTCTGTGACCAGTGCATCGCTTCTGCGGCGCGCGCTAACGTCGTTCATCGTCGTGGTGGTGGCGGCTGGCGCTTTGCTCTCGGGGGCGTTCTTCTTTGTGACGCTGCGACGCGTGGTGGCACAAACGCAGCTACCCTTTGTGGAGAATGTGACGAGCCCTGAGACGATCCCCGGGCGAGCTCCAGAGCAGGACCTTCCCGATCTGGCGGAAAAGAAGGAACGGGTCAACATCCTCCTTCTTGGCATCGATCGGCGCGCTCAGGAGACCGGTCCCACGCGCAGCGACACCATGATTCTCGTCTCCATCGACCCAGCCACCAACTCGGCGGCCATGCTCTCTATCCCGCGCGATCTCTGGGTCACGATTCCGGTCTATGGACAGAACCGCATCAATGCCGCTCACCTGCTGGGAGACCAGTACGGCTATCCGGGGGGTGGCGTAGCGCTTGCCAAAAAGACGGTCCAGACGACGTTTGGTGTTCCCGTGCACTACTATGTTCGGATCGATTTCGCAGGGTTCGTGCGATTGGTGGATGCGGTCGGTGGGCTAACCATCGATGTCCAGAAACCCATCCACGATGAGGAATACCCCGATGGGAACTATGGCACCATGGTGGTGGACATTCCCGCAGGTGTTCAGCAGATGGACGGCGAGACGGTATTGCAGTATGCGCGTTCTCGGCATGGGACCGGCGACTTTGACCGGATGGACCGTCAACAGCAGGTGATCCTGGCGGCGCGGGACAAGGCCATCAGCCTGGACATTCCTCTCTCTAGCATTCCCCAGTTCCTGACGATTGCCGGGGATTCGATCCAGACGGATCTGACTCTCGAGGAGATGGTCGCGCTTGGTGAGATTGCCAAGCGCATCAAGCTGGAGGATGTGCGTCGAGAAGTCATTGACGACTCTTTTACCACGACGCAGGTCACCGACAAGGGCTGGATGGTGGAGATGGCGGACTGGGATCGCGTGCGAGAGCTCGTGGACGAGCTCTTCCCATCGCCCGTTCCCTTGGTGGAAGCGACGCCTAGCATAGAGCGTGCGCAGATCACAAGCGAAGGGGCGCGGATCCATCTCGAGAATGGCACCTTGACGCCGGACCTGGCCGAGCGCACCGCTAGCTACCTGCGCGAGCAGGGATTCAACGTGGTGCGCTATTCGGCTGCGGAAGCTCAGGACCTTGCACAGAGCCGCATCCTTGTCTACTCTGATGCCGAGATGACCGTAGATGCTCTGGCATCTCAGCTTGGCGTCGTTGAAGAGAACATCCATCGGCAATACGCCGAAGACGCTGCCGCCGATATCGTGGTGGTACTCGGAGAGGACTGGGCTCGCGAGGGGCGCTACTAGTCGTTCGCCGCGGCTATCTACACCTCGTTGGATCCCAGAAAAGCGACACGGTGGCCGTTTTTTGTGCCCCAGACTATCGTGAAAACTTGAACAATGTTTGAGCGCGTGCTATACTCGCTCCGGCGTTTGCCAAGCGCATAGCCAGCAGGGATGGAGCGGACCGCGATGGACCTTCGGCAGGTGTTGGCCATCATAGACGGCAAGGTGATCTCTCGGGAGGTCGATCTCTCCAAGCAAGTTGCGATGGCTTGCGGAGCCGATCTCATGAGCGATGTGCTCGTCTTCACCCACGAGGGCACGTTGCTCATGACGGGCCTGACTAATCCTCAGGTTGTCCGTACAGCAGAGATGGCCGGCATTCTCGCTATCGTGTTTGTGCGGGGCAAGTATCCCCCTCCCGAAACAACCTCGCTCGCCGAGGAAAACGGCATTCCGCTCCTCGCATCGCGCTATACCATGTATGAGACCTGCGGGCGGCTCTATGACGCAGGCCTACCCGGCTGCGGCGTGTTCGACATGGCGATGTCAAGCTGGCGGGAGGCCTTTGGCGAAGAGGGCGATCCAGAGGCCTAGCAAAGGCGTTGGCGACTGCGAGGGGGAGCGTTGGGCGGCGCACCAATCGAGTTCAGCATCGTACAGGAGCTGATCTACGAGTTAACAATCGAGCAGGTGATGACGCGAGATGTCATCACCATCACGCCGAATGAGACGATGCACGATCTCAAGGAGCTGCTCCGCGCCAAGCGTATCTCGGGCGTGCCTGTGGTGGAGAACGGCGACCTGGTAGGCGTTGTGAGCATTGAGCGTGTGATCCGTTCGCTGGAAGCCGGCGAGCAAGACACGCTCGTGCGCGAGCACATGACCGGCGAACCCTGCGTCATGCGCGCCGACGAGACTCTGATCATGGCGGTCAATCAATTCGACCGTACCGGATATGGTCGCTTTCCCGTTGTGGATCAAGAGGGCTGCCTGGTGGGCATCATTACCAAAGGTGACATCGTGCGGGCCCTGGTCAAGCAGCTGGAGATGCGCTACCACGCCGAAGAGGTGGAGCGCTACCGGGCCAGCCACGTCTTCCAGGATATCGAGTCGGACAATACTTCGCTCATCCTGCGCTACCAGATCGCGCCGCGTGACTTTGTGCGAGGTGGCGAGGCATCCAGCAAGATCAAGAAGGCGCTGACACGGTTGGGAGCCGATAGCCGAGTGGTGAGAAGAGTCGCGGTGGCCGCCTACGAGGCAGAGACCAACGTGATGATCCACACCGAAGGCGGCGAGATGCAGGCCGAGGTACAGCCGCATCGTCTCGTGCTGACCGTGGAGGATTCGGGGCCTGGCATCCCGGACATTGAGCAAGCCATGAAACCTGGCTACTCTACTTGCCCGGATTGGATTCGCGAGCTGGGTTTCGGCGCCGGGATGGGGCTCTCCAACATCAAGGCTTCCACTGATGAGATGGAGATCACGTCTCACGTAGGTGTCGGCACGCGCCTTGTGCTGACGTTCAAACTGCGATAGGCACGGGGGGAGACCATGCTCGTTTCCGACATCGTGGCATCTCTACCGGTCCGCGTGGCAGTGGGCGCCGATGGCCTAGAGGCGGAGGTCACGGGGGGCTATGCTTCGGACCTTCTGAGTTGCGTGATGGCAAGTGCGCGGAAGGGCAACGCGTGGGTGACACTCCAGGCCCACATGAACGTCATCGCCGTTGCGGCGCTCCTCGAGCTTGCGTGCGTGATTATCACCGAGGGAGCCACGCTAGAAGCTGATGCCATGGCGCGCGCAAAAGAGCGCGGTGTGGCGGTGCTCTACACAGAGCGTGGCACGTTTGAGACAGTGGCCGAGCTGGCTGCTTTGGGCGTGGCAGGCGGCCAGTGATCTCGATCTGCCGGCAGCGATTGCTGGCGGATCTACATGTGCATTCGGTGGCCTCTGCTTGCGCGGAGATTGAGATGACGCCGCCGCTGATCGTGCGGCGCGCGCTCCAGCTCGGACTGGGAATCGTCGCGATCACCGATCACAATAGCGCCCTCAACGTGGCGGCTGCGCGGGAAGTCGCTCGAGGGTCAGGGCTGACGGTCTGGGCTGGGCTTGAGGTCCAGACGCGTGAGGAAGCACACATCGTGTGCCTTTTTGACGAGGTGGATCAAGCCAAGGCGATGCAGGAGACTGTCGAGGCACATATGCCCGACAAGGCGAATCCCGAAGAGTTCTTTGGGATACAGCTCGTCGTTGATGCGCGCGGAGAGCTGGTTCGCAAGGATGAACAGCTTCGGCAGGTGGCATGCGATCTGTCTGTTGAAGACACGGTCGCTCTGACACGCGATCTTGCGGGGGTGGCCATCGCTGCCCACGTCGATCGGCCTAGCTATAGCCTGCTAGCGAGCTTGGGCTTCGTGCCAGACGATTTGGATCTCGTCGCACTCGAGGTATCGCAGGCCATCCCGCTGGACGAGGTGCCTGCAAGGATGGCTAGGTGGGCACGCTGGGCATGGACGCGATCCAGCGATGCGCATACGCTGGCGCAGATGTTGCCCTGTATGGCTTTGGAAGTGAGCGAGCCGACCGTGGCCGAGTTCGAGCTGGCTCTGCGACAGGAATCTGGACGCAAAGTCACGCTCGTGGCCTAGGGCCGCGCGAGTTCGGTGGCTTGACAGAAGACACAGGATGCAAGGAGAGCAGCAGTGGCCGAAGACACGCAGACTATCACCGAAGAAACGATCGATCTGTCCCTGCTCGAACCCGTGTTCGCAAAGTACGCCGACACCAAGGGCAGCTTGATTGCCGTGCTACAGCAAGCGCAGGAGATATACGGCTATCTGCCGCCTGAGGTGCTCACGCGCATCGCCGAACGTACGCAGGTGCCCGTGAGCCAGGTGTACGGTGTGGCGACATTCTACGCGCAGTTCTTCCTGACGCGGCGCGGCGAGCACATCATCCGCGTATGCGATGGTACGGCGTGTCACGTCAAGGGCGCTCCGCGCGTCATCGCCGCACTTGAGGAACGGCTAGGGATCAAGGCTGGCGAGACGACGCCGGACTACAAGTTCACTCTCGAAGTCGTCTACTGTCTGGGATCGTGTGGTCTAGCGCCCGTAGCGGTTGTCGATGGTCAGGTGATGGGCCACCTCGTCGCTGACAGGATTCTGGAAGTCGTGGACAAGCTCAGCTAGGTGCTGGCCTGATGCGCGAGCTCGCCCTTCACGTGCTTGACATTGCAGAGAACGCTATTGCGGCGGGTGCGCGCCAGTTGCGGATCACCATCGGCGAATCGGTGGCTGAGGATAGTCTGGTGATCGCCATCGAAGATGATGGGCACGGGATGGATGAAGCGACGCTGGCCAAGGTTAGGGAACCGTTCTTTACCACTCGTACGACACGTGACGTTGGGCTCGGCGTACCGTTGCTTGCGGCGGCTGCAGAGAGATGCGCTGGTAACATGGAGATCGTCTCTGCGCCCAGAGAGGGCACGAGCGTCCGGGCCCGGTTCCAGCGCAGTCACATCGATCGGGCACCGCTGGGTGACATGGCAGGTGCACTGATGAGCGTGCTGCTCCGGAGTCCCGACGAATCGCTAGAGTTACGATACGAGCATCGCATCGATGACTGGGTCTTTGCGTTCGATACGCGCGAGGTACGCGATCTGCTGGGGGACGTGTCCCTAGGAGATCCGGCGGTGAGGCGTTGGCTGAGCGAGCATCTATCACGGTGTGAGCAAGAGCTAAAGGAGCAATCATGCCCAAGATAGGATCTCTCGATGAACTTAGAAAGCTGCGCGAGAGCGCACAACATGACCTGGCGATCCGGCGCAACACAGGTACCAAGATCACGGTGGGGATGGGTACCTGTGGCATCGCAGCCGGCGCCCGCGACACGCTACAGGCTGTCATGAAGGAGCTCGATGCGAGAGAGATCGAGGCGAATGTGGCCACGGTGGGCTGCATTGGCATGTGCTCCAAGGAGCCCTTGGTCGATATCGAGCAGGCGGGCAAGCCTCGTGTGACCTATGCGAACGTGCACCCGGATATGGTGCCCCGCTTGATCGAAGAGCACTTGGTCAACGGGCATGTTGTCCAGGAATGGGTGTTCGGACGCGTGTCCGAAGATGGCGTCGCTGTCCCAGACACAGAAGTTTCGTAGCAGCGCAAGGAGACAGGCATGTCAGAGGCATTGTACCGTGCCAACGTAATGGTGTGCGCTGGCACGAGTTGTCAAGCATCGGGCTCCAAGGGAGTCTATGAGAGTCTCGTAGATGAGGTCGGCGAGCGTGGCCTGGATAGTGAGGTCCAGGTGCTCCGGACTGGCTGCCGCGGGCTCTGCTCCATGGGTCCCGTCATGGTGATCTATCCCGAGGGCATCTTCTACTGTCAGGTGCAGCCGGAGGATGTCGCCGAGATCGTCGAGGAGACGCTCGTCAAGGGACGCATCGTCGATCGCCTGACCTACAAGACCACGGATGAGCAGGCGTCGGTGCCCTTTTACGAGGATATCCCGTTCTACACCAAGCAGCAGCGGATTATCCTGCGGAACTGCGGCATCATCGATCCCGAGAACATTGAAGAGTACATCGCGCGCGGTGGCTACGAGGGCTTGGGCACTGCGCTGACCACGATGACTCCTGAAGAGGTGATCGACGAGGTCAAGCGCTCCGGCCTGCGAGGCCGCGGCGGTGCCGGCTTTTTGACGGGGCTCAAGTGGGAGTTCACCCAAAAGGCCCCTGGGGACGTGAAATACCTCGTCTGCAACGCCGATGAAGGCGACCCCGGTGCCTTTATGGATCGGTCTATCCTGGAGGGTGATCCCCTGTCGGTGGTTGAGGGCATGACCATCGCCGCCTATGCCATTGGTGCGCAAGAGGGCTACATCTACTGCCGCGCCGAGTATCCGCTGGCGATTCAGCGTCTTCGCATGGCCATCGATCAAGCCAAGGCATACGGCTTGCTGGGTCAGGACATCATGGGGTCAGATTTCGGTTTCGACCTCAAGATCAAAGAGGGGGCCGGCGCGTTCGTCTGCGGCGAGGAAACGGCTCTGATCGCTTCTATTGAGGGGCGACGAGGCGAGCCGAGACCGCGGCCGCCATTCCCAGCCGTGTCCGGCTTGTGGCACAAGCCGACGAACAACAACAATGTCAAGAGCTATGCGTATGTGCCGCAGATCATCTCCAATGGCGCCGACTGGTTTGCCGCCATCGGCCCGCAGAGGAGCCCTGGCACGGCCATCTTTGCTCTCACGGGCAAGGTGCGCAACACGGGGCTCGTCGAGGTGCCCATGGGTATCACCCTGGGCGAGATCGTGTTCGATATCGGCGGCGGCATCCCCGATGGCAAGCAGTTCAAGGCCGTGCAGACAGGCGGTCCTCTGGGGGGCTGTCTACCAGCTTCGGGCCTGAACCTGAATGTGGACTTTGACTCGCTACGCCAGGCGGGAGCCGTCATGGGCTCTGGCGGCATGATCGTCGTCGACGAGACGACGTGCATGGTCGAGTTCAGCAAGTTCTTCCTCACCTTTGCGACGGCCGAGTCCTGTGGCAAGTGTGTGCCCTGCCGCGTCGGCGGCCGCCGGATGCTCGAGATCCTGACTCGGATCACCGAGGGCAAAGGCACCATGGAGGATCTGGACAGCCTCCAAGAGATCGCCGAAGGTATGACCGAAGGGGCTCTGTGCGCGCTCGGACAGCTCACTCCAGGACCGGTCCTAGCCGCATTGCGGTACTTCCGACCGGAGTTTGAGGCCCATATCCTAGAGAAACGGTGTCCCGCTGGCGCCTGCACCGCGCTGGTGCGCGCGCCATGTGTGAACGCATGCCCGGCAGGCGTGGACGTTCCCAGCTATCTCACCGAGATCTCCGAGGGGAACTATGCCGAGGCGCTAGCGATCCACAGGAAGCGCAACCCGTTTGCGCTGGTCTGCGGGCGTGTGTGCCCCGCCTTCTGTGAGAGCCGATGCCGGCGCGGCGAGATTGATGAGGCGATCGCCATCCGGCAGGCCAAGCGGTTCATGGCGGATCACGAGCTGGATCATCCTTGGACGCCCAAGCAGCTGGAGGGCGGTAAAGACGAAAGAGTGGCCGTCATTGGGGCAGGTCCTGCCGGCCTGACAGCCGCTCTGCGATTGGCCCAGCGGGGCTATCCCGTAACCGTGTTCGAGGCGCTGCCGGTGGCTGGAGGCATGATGGCGGTCGGCATTCCCGACTATCGTCTGCCCCGTGATATCCTCAACGAGGAGATCGAGGCCATCAAGCGTGCCGGCGTTGAGATCAAGCTCAATACCGCGTTGGGGCGGGACATCACCATCGACGGGCTGATGGACGAACAGGGCTACTCGTCTGTGATACTCGCCATCGGTGCGCAGACGAGCCGCACGCTACGCATCCCTGGTGAGGATAAGGAAGGCGTCTGGGGAGGCACCGATTTCCTCAGGCAGGTGGCGCTTGCTGAGGCCCCTGAGCTAGCAGGAAGACATGTGGCGGTCGTCGGAGGCGGCAACACGGCCATCGACGCGGCACGCACTGCGATACGCTTGGGCGCAGAGCAGGTCAACTTGGTCTATCGTCGGACCCGCCAGGACATGCCTGCCACGGACCTCGAGATCGAGGAGGCGTTGGAAGAGGGTATGGTCTTGCAGACGCTAGTGAACCCAACGGCTATCCTGGGCAACGGGCACGCACAGAAGCTCGAGCTGGTTCGCCAGGATCTGGGCGAGTTCGACGCAAGCGCCCGACGTCGTCCCATGCCTATAGAGGGATCCGAGTTCACCATCAAGGCAGACGTTGTGATCGCGGCCATTGGCCAGAGCACCGACGTGGATTGCGTAGGCGAGTGCGGCGTTGCGTTCCATCGGAACACCACGGCGCAGGTGGAGCGCGATCTAGCTACCACGCGGGCCGGTGTCTTTGCGGCTGGCGATGTCGTGCTAGGGCCTGCCACGGTTGTCGAGGCAGTGGCCCAAGGCAACGAGGTGGCCACGACCGTGGACGCCTATCTGAGAGAGGGCGAGGCTGGCGAAGCCGCGACTCTCGAAGAGTATGACGACTTGGCGGCGAGCTGGAACATGGAAGCCTACG
>Ga0180431_10006763_pt1 | contig 13538 bp, 10 predicted proteins | sample SS_ome_11_FD_132459 | JGI IMG/M metagenome (GOLD analysis project Ga0180431, IMG submission 132459) | Hypersaline lake sediment archaeal communities from the Salton Sea, California, USA - SS_1_MS_1 metaG | ecosystem: Environmental > Aquatic > Non-marine Saline and Alkaline > Hypersaline >... | reverse complement strand
TCGCGGCGTCGGTCTGGATCGCGTCCAGCACGGTGTTCTGGATCCCGGCATCGCCGCCGGCGGTCACCGGGCAGTTCAGCGCACTGATGATGCCGGTGGTCACGGTGCCCTCCAGGCCCAGTGGCGAGCCCACCGCCACCACGTCCTGGCCGACCCGCAGATTCGCCGAAGAGCCCAGGGTGATCGGGGTGAGGCCCGACACGCCCTCGACTCGCACCACCGCGATATCGCTGGAAGGGTCGGTTCCGAGGACGGTGAACTGAGCCGTCCGGCCGTCGGCGAAGGTCACGGTGGAGTTCTTGGTCCCGGCCGCGATGTTGCCGCGATCGGGACCGACAGGAGCGTCATTCGCCCCGGCGGCGATCCTGGCAGCGGAAACCACATGGCTGTTGGTCATGATCAGTCCATCCGCAGAGATCACGATGCCCGAGCCTTCTTCCGACGCGCGCCCTGTATTGGTCTCCAATTTGACGACGCTCGGCACCACCTTGGCCGCAACCTCTTCGACCGAACCCAACGGGACGTTGGCCGTCGGGACGCTGCGGACGTCCGGCCCGGCCGAGTTGACGGTCGTCACCGGCAGGGTGTCCGGCTGCGCCACGACCGCGACCATGCCCCCGACACCGGCCGAGACGACCGCGATCGCCAAGGCGCCAGCAGCCAGAGCGAGCGGCCGGGACCGCTTGGCGGGGGCGACGCCGACGGCCGGCGGCATGACGGCGGTATTGCTGGCCCGGGCCGCCCGGTACGGGTCATAGGGCTGCTGCGGGCTCGCATAACGCCAGTCGTAATGCTGGGAGTAGCCCGGCGCCGCATGCTGGTTTGGCATGCGCTGGCCGGACTGCTGCGACTGCGGGTACCGCGGGTCGTCTGTCATTGTCGCTGCTTCGCTCTTTCTCGTTGGCGACGCGCTACCACGTCGTTGTGATGGTGGCAGGCGTTTCGACGCCGCGGGTTCGACGCCAGCCTGCCGGTTGCTACTGAGAGTCCACTGAGATAACAATCGGCGAGGCCGATGCGTTCCCGCCGTGGATGCCGGCTTCTCCGGCGAACCCGGCGCTGAACGAGGAGATTTCGCTGTCAGCGGACGGCGACCGGTACGAGGAGGAGGTCGGACTGCCCGGAAGCAGGACGAAGAAGGATGTGCCGGGCGGGTCTCCACCGGGCACTGTCTCGCCGATTCGGATCATGCCACCGTGTTTGACCACCACCTGTTTGACGATCGCCAGGCCAAGTCCGGAACCCGGCATGGCTCGGGCCGATGTCGACCGGTAGAACCGCTCGAACACCAGCCCCCGCTCCTCGGGCGCGATACCCGGCCCTTCGTCGGAAACCAGGAGTTCGGCGTGGGCGGCATCCACCCGGTGTAGCCGGAGGGTGACCGTCCCGCCCGGCGGGCTCCATTTCGCCGCATTGTCGAGCAGGTTGAGCACAGCCCGGGACAGACCGGCCGGGTCTCCGTGGACCTGCCAGCCGGCGGCGTCGATGTCGAACCGGATATCGCCGCGCCGGCGGCGGACACGTTCCAGGCTGCGGTCGATGACCTCGGTCATCTCGACGTCCTCGAGGACTGCCCCGCGGGCATTGTCTTCGCGGGTGAGGTCCACCAAATCCCCCACCAGGGTGGATAACTCCTCCACCTGGCCGATCACATCGGAACGCAGTTCGGTCAGTTCGCTCTCCGGAATCGGCGGCGCACCAGGGGTGCTGGCGAACATCAGCAGCTCGACGTTGGTGCGCAGCGAGGTCAACGGGGTCTTCAGTTCGTGGCCGGCGTCGGCGACCAGGCGCGCCTGCCGCTCCCTCGACTCGGCGAGGGCCCGCAGCATGGCGTTGAACGCCTCCGTCAGCCGGGCCAGTTCGTCGCTCCCGAAGACCGGGATGGGCCGCAGATCGTCGGTGCGGGCGACCCGTTCCGCGGCCTCGGTCAGCTGGCCTACCGGACGTAGGCCGGTCCGGGCCACCATGCCTCCGGCCACGGCGGCAATCACCACCCCGATTCCGCCGACCGCCAGCAGAACCCACTTGAGCTCGGTCATCACCGTGTTGGTGGGCTGCAGGCTCTTGGAGATCAGCAGCGCGCTGCCGTTCGGCAGGTGGATCGCCAGCACCCGCTGGGCTCCGACGGTACGACGGGACATGAATAACTCGCCCCGGATAACGGCCTTTTCCGGCTGCCCGACCGGCAGCGTCTGGCCCTGCTGGTTCGCGGTATAAATCGACCGGCCGGGGTTCACCAACATGGCGTTGACATCGGAATAGGCGGTGCCCTCGATGGCTTTGGCCGGGTCCGCGGCAAGTGACCCGCTGGCGATCAGCAGCTGGGCCCGGCTCTGCAACTGGTTGTCGATATCGGTGTAGAGCGCGGCGGAGACCACCGCGTAGACCGCGACCGCCATCAGAACCACGACCATCGCCACCATCGACATGGCGAGCAGCATCACCCGCCATCGCAGGGACAACGATGTAGTGACTTGCGCCGGTACCCGACCGGCCCGGGTGCGCCGTTTGAATCCCAACATCAGGATCCGAACATCAGGGGCCAGATCCTCATGGGGGCGTCTCGCGCAGCACGTAACCCACCCCGCGAACGGTGTGGATCAGCCGCGACTCTCCTTCGGCCTCTGTCTTGCGACGTAGGTAACCGACATACACCTCAAGCGCATTACCCGAAGTGGGAAAGTCGAAACCCCATACTTCCTCCAGAATGCGGCTTCGGGTCAGTACCCGGCGGGGGTTGGCGATGAGCATCTCGAGCAGAGCGAACTCCGTGCGGGTCAGACTTATGGGGCGCTTACCACGGTGCACCTCCCGGGTGGCCGGGTCCAGCGTGAGGTCCCCGAAGGTCATCGCCGCCGCGTCGCTCGGTTCCTCCGGCCCGGTCCGGCGAAGCAACGCCCGCAGTCTGGCCAGTAGTTCCTCCAGGGCGAACGGCTTGGGCAGATAGTCGTCGGCTCCCGCGTCAAGACCGGAGACCCGCTCGGAAACCGAGTCGCGGGCGGTCAGCACCAGAATCGGCAGATCGTCGCCGGTGCTGCGCAACTGGCGACACACTTCGAGTCCGTCGAGTCGCGGCATCATCACGTCCAGCACCACCGCGTCGGGACGCTCGTTGGTGATCGCCTCTAGGGCTTCCACCCCGTCCTCCGCAAGATTGACAGAGTAACCATTGAAGGACAGCGAACGTCTCAGGGACTCCCGCACCGCTCGGTCATCGTCGACCACAAGTATTCGCACGGGAGTTAGTGTCAACCAATCGACTTAGATTCGTCTGAGAGACGCGCCGCGTTAGCAGGCGATTCGCCCGGCGGTCAGCCGAAGATCAACGCTTGTCGAAGTCGATCAGGCCGAGCCGGGCGGCCTTGAGCAGACGGCGAGGCACCTTGTGCTGCCGACCGCCGACGGACACGGTGACGAGGCCCGGTTCGGTGGCTTTCCACTGCGCACGCCGACTGCGGGTGTTAGAGCGCGACATCCGGCGCTTAGGCACGGCCATGAGCGAGGTCTCCTTGTGAATTGCTGCCGCGCAGTCGTCCGGCGCAGGCGAATGGCCAAGGATAACCGCTGAGCGGAGGGTTTTCCAAAGCGGTTCATCCCGGCAAAGCGGGTCATCCCGGCCGCGAGCGTGCGCGCTGCGTGCGCCGCCACGGCGTGTCGCCGGGCCGACACGCACGTTCGGCCTGGGGTCGACTCGGGTAACCTACCGGCTGGTTGGTTGGTTGGTCTGCCGTTAGCGAACGGTTGTGCGAGAGGGGTCACCGTGACTGCATCCCCGCGACCCGTACCGGTCCGGATCGGAAACTGCTCGGGTTTCTACGGGGACCGGAAGGCCGCCATGCAGGAGATGCTGACCGGTGGCGAACTGGACTACCTGACCGGTGATTATCTCGCCGAACTCACCATGCTGATCCTGGGTCGAGATCGTATGAAGTCCCCTCAGCGCGGCTACGCCAAGACTTTTCTCGCCCAGCTCGAGGAGTGCCTGGGCCTGGCCCAGGACCGCGACGTGCGTATCGTCACCAACGCCGGCGGCCTCAACCCTGCCGGGCTGGCGCAGGCCGTTCGCGAGCTGGCCGGACGCCTCGGCGTCCCGGTGACGGTGGCCCACGTGGAGGGCGATGATCTGCTGCCCCGGGCAGCCGAACTGGGCTTTCCCGGGGTGCTGACCGCCAACGCCTACCTCGGCGCCTGGGGCATCGTGAACTGCCTGAACTCGGGCGCCGACATCGTCGTCACCGGTCGGGTGACCGACGCTTCGGTGGTTGTCGGGCCGGCAGCCGCACACTTCGGCTGGGGACCGGCGGACTACGACCGGATCGCCGGTGCGGTGGTGGCCGGCCACGTCATCGAGTGCGGCACCCAGGCGACCGGCGGCAACTACTCGTTCTTCACCGGGATCCCCGACCTCGGGCATCCCGGGTTCCCGTTGGCCGAGATGCACGCCGACGGCTCCGCGGTGATCACCAAACACCCGGGCACCGGTGGCCGGGTCAGCGTCGGCACGGTGACCGCCCAGTTGCTCTACGAAATCACCGGGGCCCGCTACGCCAACCCAGACGCGACGACCCGGTTCGACACCGTCTCGCTGAGCGAAGACGGCCCCGACCGGGTACTGATCAGCGGAACGCGCGGTGAACCGCCGCCGCCCATGCTGAAGGTCTCCCTCAACAGCATCGGCGGGTTCCGCAACGCTGCCACCTTCGTGCTGACAGGCCTTGATGTCGAGGCCAAGTCGAACCTGGTGCGGGAGCAGCTGGAAGCGGCCCTGACCGATCGGCCGGCCGAACTGGAATGGGCGCTGGCCCGCACTGACCAACCCGACGCCGATACCGAGCAGACCGCCAGCGCTCTGCTCACCTGTACGGTCCGCGATCCCGACCAGAACACCGTCGGGCGCCGATTCTCATCGGCCGCAGTGGAACTCGCGCTGGCCAGCTACCCAGGTTTCCACACCACCGCCCCGCCGTCCGACGCGGCGGTCTACGGTCTGTTCACCCCGGGGTATGTGCCGGTTGGCGAGGTGGCACATACGGCGGTGCACGCCGACGGCACCCGGGTGCCCATCCCCTGGGCCGCCGAAACCCGCGAACTCGGCCCCGTCGAGCCGCCTCCCCTGCCCGACCCGGTACCAGCAGGGCCGACCCGGAGGGTGCCACTGGGCACCATCGCCGGTGCCCGCAGCGGCGACAAGGGCGGCAGCGCGAATATCGGCGTGTGGGTGCACACCGCGGCCCAGTGGCGCTGGCTGGCCAACACGTTGACCGTCGAGTTGATCCGCGAACTCCTGCCGGAGGCAATCGATCTGCCGGTGACCCGGCACCTGCTGCCCGGTATCCACGCGGTCAACTTCGTCATCGAGGGCATCCTGGGCAAGGGGGTCGCCTACCAGGCCAGATTCGATCCGCAGGCCAAAGGACTGGGCGAATGGCTACGCAGCCGACAGATCGAGATACCGGAGGAGATTCTGCCGTGAGCATCTGGACCACGCCCGAACGCGAGCAACTGCGAAAATCGGTCCGCAGCTTCGCCGAACGCGAGATCCTGCCGTATGTCGACGAGTGGGAACAGGCCGGAGAACTGCCCCGGGACCTGAGCCGGCGCACCGCTGCCGCCGGCCTGCTCGGCGTCGGATTCGATGAGCAGGTCGGGGGTGAGGGTGGCGATGCGGCCGATGTGGCGATCATCTGCGAGGAATTGCATGAGGCCGGCACCCCGGGAGGGGTATTCGCCTCACTGTTCACCGTCGGCATCGCGGTACCGCACATGATCGCCTCGGGTGACGATCGACTCATCGAGACGTTCGTCAAGCCCACGCTAGCCGGGGAGTTGATCGGGTCACTGGCGATCACCGAACCCGGCGGCGGATCCGACGTCGGGCACCTGCGCACCACCGCCGTGCGAGATGGCGAACACCTCATCGTGAACGGCGCCAAAACCTACATCACCTCCGCGGTGCGGGGGGACTATGTGGTGGCCGCGGTGCGCACCGGTGGCCCCGGCGCCGCCGGCATCTCACTGCTCGTCGTCGAGAAGGGCACGCCGGGTTTCGACGTCAGCCGCAAGCTGGCCAAGATGGGGTGGCGTTCCTCCGACACCGCCGAACTGTCTTTCACCGACTCCCGAGTGCCGGTACAGAACCTCATCGGCGCACCGAACACCGGATTTCTGCAGATCGCGCAAGCTTTCGTCGCCGAGCGCATCGGTCTTGCCGTTCAGGCGTATTCCAGCGCACAGCGCTGCCTGGACATCACCGTGGAGTGGTGCCGGAACCGCGAGACTTTCGGAAAACCGCTGATCGCCCGCCAAACTGTCCAGAACATCCTGGCAGAGATGACCCGGCGGATCGAAATCGCGCGGGTGTATTCCCGCCACGTCGTCGAACGATCCCTGAACGGGGATACCGACCTGATCGCCGCCGTCTGCTTCGCCAAGAACACCGCGGTGGAGGCCGGAGAATGGGTGGCCAATGAGGCAGTACAACTCTTCGGGGGCATGGGATACATGGCCGAGTCGGAGATCGAGCGACAGTACCGGGATATGCGCATTCTCGGCATCGGCGGGGGCACCACCGAGATCATGACCGCCCTGGCCGCCAAGTCGCTGGGATACCAACCGTGAAGGCGATAACGAGAATCGGAACGGATCGGCTGTGACGGCACTGCGAACCACGGTCGACCCGACCGCCCCGGCGTACGCGGAGGCGGCCGCGGCGATGACCGCAAAGCTGGCCGAACTCGATGCCGAGTTGGACCGCGCCTGCGCCGGCGGCGGACCCAAATACGTCGAGCGCCATCATCATCGGGGCAAACTGACTGCGCGTGAACGAATCGAGTTACTGGTCGACCCGGACTCGCCGTTCCTCGAATTATGCCCGCTGGCCGCGTACGGCACCGACTTCCTGGTGGGCGCCAGCCTGGTGATCGGTATCGGGGTGGTCAAGGGGGTGGAGTGCATGCTCGTCGCCCACGACCCGACCGTCAAAGGCGGCACCTCCAACCCGTGGACACTCAAGAAGGTCCTGCGGGCCAACCAGATCGCCCTTGAGAACCGCCTTCCGCTGATCTCGCTGGTGGAATCCGGTGGTGCCGATCTGCCCACGCAGAAGGAAATCTTCATCCCGGGCGGCCGGATGTTCCGCGACCTCACCCGACTCTCGGCCGCCGGCATCCCGACCATCGCTTTGGTGTTCGGCAACTCCACCGCCGGTGGCGCCTATGTGCCGGGCATGTCCGACTACGTGGTGATGATCAAGGAACGCTCCAAAGTGTTCCTCGCAGGACCACCCCTGGTGAAGATGGCCACCGGCGAGGAATCCGACGATGAATCCCTCGGCGGGGCCGAGATGCATGCGCGCACATCCGGTCTGGCCGACTACTTCGCGGTGGACGAACTCGATGCACTGCGGATCGGGCGGCGCGTAGTGGCCAGGCTCAACTGGGTCAAACAGGGTCCGGTACCGCGCCCCTTCATCGAACCGCGTGCCGACCCGAACGAGCTGCTCGGCATTGTTCCCGCCGATCTGCGTGTGCCGTTCGACCCGCGCGAGGTGATCGCACGGATCGCGGACGGCTCCGATTTCGACGAGTTCAAACCGCTCTACGGCGCATCGCTAGTTACCGGCTGGGCGGACGTGTACGGGCATCCGATCGGCATCCTCGCAAATGCCCGCGGGGTGCTGTTCTCCGAAGAGTCACAGAAAGCCACCCAGTTCATCCAGCTCGCCAACCAGTCGAACACTCCGCTGCTGTTCCTGCACAACACCACCGGCTACATGGTGGGCAAGGCCTACGAGGAAGCCGGGATGATCAAACACGGCGCGATGATGATCAACGCCGTGTCCAACTCCACCGTGCCGCATATCTCGCTGCTGATCGGCTCCTCCTACGGGGCCGGCCATTACGGAATGTGCGGCCGCGCCTACGACCCGCGATTCCTGTTCGCTTGGCCCAGCGCCAAGTCCGCGGTCATGGGTGGGGCGCAGCTGGCCGGGGTGCTGTCGATCGTCAGCAGGGCGGCGACCGAGGCGCGCGGCCAGCAGGTCAACGAGGACGCCGACGCCGCGTTGCGTGCGGCGGTGGAAGCCCAGATCGAGGCGGAATCGCTGCCGATGTTCCTGTCCGGCAGGCTTTACGACGACGGGGTGATCGACCCGCGCGATACACGTACGGTGCTGGGGATATGCCTCTCAGCCATCGCGAACGGTCCGATCGAGGGGACGTCGAAGTTCGGCGTCTTCCGGATGTGAGCGATGAGCGCTCGCGCGAAGAGCAGAAGGTCCCGATGAGCGCTCGCGCGAAGAGCAGAAGGTACAGCCGATGATCACAAGAGTCATGGTCGCCAACCGGGGCGAGATCGCCCGCCGGGTCTTCGCCACCTGCCGACGTCTGGGCATCGGCACCGTTGCGGTCTACACCGACTCGGACGCCGGCTCGGTACACGCCGCCGAGGCCGATTCCCGGGTGCGGATCGACAGCTACCTCGATGCCGGAGCACTGCTCGCCGCTGCCCGCGGTTCCGGGGCCGACGCGGTCCACCCGGGTTACGGATTCCTTTCGGAGAATGCGCGTTTCGCGCGCGCGGTTACCGAGGCAGGGCTCAAATGGATCGGCCCACCGCCGGCGGCGGTCGAGTCGATGGGTTCCAAGATCGCGGCCAAGAAGATGATGGCGGCCGCCGGGGTACCGGTGCTCGCCGAACTCGACCCCGACACCATCACCTCAGAACACTTGCCGGTTCTGGTCAAGGCGTCAGCAGGTGGTGGCGGACGGGGGATGCGGGTGGTGGATTCCCTGAACCACCTCGCCGAGCAGGTACGCGGGGCTCGACGGGAGGCGCACTCCGCCTTCGGCGACGCGACGGTGTTCTGTGAGCGTTATCTGCCCGGCGGCCGTCATATCGAGGTCCAGATCATGGCCGATACGAACGGCACGGTCTGGGCGCTGGGCGAACGGGAGTGTTCGATTCAGCGCCGCCACCAGAAGATCATCGAGGAGGCGCCTTCGCCGCTGGTACAACGAATTCCGGCCATGCGGGAACGTCTGTTCGAGGCCGCCAGACTGGCGGCGACCGCAATCGGGTACACCGGTGCGGGCACGGTGGAGTTCCTGGCCGACCCCTCAGACGGCGGTGCCGGCGAGTTCTTCTTCCTGGAGATGAACACCCGCCTGCAGGTGGAGCATCCGGTCACCGAACTCACCACCGGCACTGATCTGGTCGAACTGCAGTTGACAGTGGCTGACGGCGAACCGCTACCGCCCGAGCCACCCCCCACCGTCGGTCACTCGATCGAGGCCCGGCTCTACGCCGAGGATCCGGCCCGCGACTGGCAGCCCCAGGCTGGATCGATATACCGCTTCGAGGTACCCGGTGCCGCAACACAATTCGGACCCCTCGCCAAGACCGGGATCCGCCTGGATTCCGGTATCGCCGACGGCTCGGTGGTCTCGATCCACTACGACCCGATGCTGGCCAAGGTGATCTCCTACGCGCCGAACCGGAAGCGCGCGGCGCAGGTGCTGGCCGACGCGCTGACCCGAACCCGGCTGCATGGTCCGCGAACGAATCGCGATCTTCTGGTCAACGTGCTGCGGCATCCGGCGTTCCTGGCCGGTGCCACTGATACCGCCTTCTTCGAGACCCATGGTCTCGAGAAATTGTCCGCCCTCCTGGCGGACGGGGCACAGGTGCGACTCTGCGCGATCGCCGCCGCCCTGGCCGACGCCGCCCGCAACCGTGCGACTGCGACTGTCATGTCCGGCGTCCCGAGCGGATGGCGCAACGTCGTCTCCGGCGAGCAGCACAAGACGTTCCGCGCCGGTGACGGAACCGAGCACCGGGTTCGCTACCGATTCTCCCGGGCCGGGCTGATCCTGCCCGACGATATCGACGTCAAGCTGATATCGGCCGAACCCGAACAGGTCGTTCTGGCCTGTGACGTCGAGGGAGCCGTCGTGGCCACCGCATTCTCGGTGTCCGGTTACGGCGAACGGGTATTCGTCGACTGCCACTACGGCACAGTGGCGCTCGTCGCAGTACCGCGGTTCCCCGAGCCCGGCTCGGTCGTCAAGAAAGGCTCGCTGCTGGCGCCGATGCCCGGGGCGGTGATCCGCCTTGGTGCCGACCTGGGCGATAACGTCGCCGCCGGGCAGCCGTTGATCTGGCTCGAGGCGATGAAGATGGAGCACACCATCACCGCACCGGTCACCGGCCTGCTCAGCCAACTGGAGGTCACCATCGGCCAGCAGGTCGATGTGGGTGCTGTCCTGGCCCGGGTCGAAGCCACGGGCGAAGACTCCGCCGGAAAAACCGACAAGCCTTAGAAACACCGACGCCCAGGAGGCAGCATGCCCGACACCCGGCCCGACACCCGGCCCGACACCGGCTTCATTGAGAGCCCGGAACGACAGGCGCTGCGTAAATCCGTCGGCGCACTGGCCGCCAACTACGGCCCCGAGTACTACCTGGAGCGGGCCCGGGCCGGGGGGCATACCGGCGAACTGTGGACCGAGGCCGGCCAGCTCGGCTTGATCGGAGTGAACCTGCCCGAGGAGTACGGCGGCGGTGGAGCCGGTATGTACGAGCTGGCGTTGGTGATGGAGGAGCTCTCCGCCGGGGGCTGCCCGCTGTTGATGCTGGTGGTGTCCCCGGCCATCAACGGCACCATCATTTCCCAGTTCGGCACCGAGGAGCAGCGGGCACGCTGGGTGCCCGGAATCGCCGATGGTTCCATCACCATGGCGTTCGCCATCACCGAGCCCGACGCCGGCTCCAACTCGCACCGGATCACCACCACCGCGCGCCGCGACGGTGGCGACTGGATCCTGTCCGGGCAGAAGGTGTGGATTTCCGGGGTGGACCAATCCCAAGCGGTGCTGGTGGTCGGCCGCACCGAGGATGCGAAGACCGGCAGTCTGCGGCCCGCGCTGTTCGTCGTGCCCACCGACAGCCCCGGATTCACGTTTACCCGGATTCCGATGGACCTGACCATGCCGGAGAGCCAGTTCCAGGTGTTCATTGACGAGGTTCGACTCCCGGCCGACGCCTTGGTGGGCGCCGAGGACGCGGCCATCGCCCAGTTGTTCGCCGGACTGAATCCGGAGCGGATCATGGGCGCGGCCAGCGCGGTCGGGATGGGACGGTTGGCCCTGGAAAAGGCCTGCCAGTACGTTAAGACCCGGCAGGTTTGGAAGACACCGATCGGCGCGCATCAGGGCATCGCCCATCCGCTCGCACAGAATCACATCGAATTGGAGCTGGCCAAGCTGATGATGCAGAAGGCCGCCGCGCTGTACGACGCGGGAGACGACACAGGTGCCGCCGAGGCGGCGAATATGGCCAAGTACGCCGCCGGCGAGGCTTCCAGTCGTGCAGTGGACCAGGCCGTACAGTCCCACGGCGGCAATGGGCTCTCTCAGGAGTACGGCATCGCTGCGATGCTGACCGCGTCCCGACTGGGCCGGATCGCCCCGGTGAGCCGGGAGATGGTGCTCAACTTCATCGCCCAGACCTCGCTCGGCCTGCCGAGATCGTACTGATGGACCAGTTGGTCGGATACGAATCCGATGGCCGGGTGGCCCGGCTGACGCTGGACTCCCAGCACAACCGCAACGCGCTTTCCACTGCACTGGTGAGCCAGTTGCGCGAAGGGCTGCAACGGGCTGCCGAGGATTCCGAAATCCGCGCGATAGTGCTTGCGCACACCGGGAACACGTTCTGCGCGGGTGCGGACCTGTCCGAGGCGACGGGCGGCGATCCGCAACAAGCCGCTCTCGGTCGCAGCCGGGAATTAGCGGCGTTGCTCAGGGCGATCGTCGAGTGCCGGCGGCCGGTGATCGCGGCCGTCAACGGCCACGTTCGGGCGGGCGGCATGGGTCTGGTCGGCGCCTGCGATATCGCAGTCGCCGGTCCGGACAGCACTTTCGCGCTGACTGAGGCCCGCATCGGGGTGGCCCCGGCGATCATCTCGCTAACCTTGCTGCCCAAGCTGGACCCGCGCGCGGCGGCCCGGTACTACCTGACCGGCGAGACGTTTCGCGCCGGACATGCCGCCGAGATCGGCCTGATCACGGTGGCCGCGGACGATATCGACATTGCGGTACAGGAGATCACCGCCAATCTGGCGAAGGCCTCCCCGCAAGGGCTGACAGCGTCGAAGGCGCTGACCACCGCTGCCGTGCTCGCCGGATTCGACCACTCCGCCGAGCGTCTCGCCGAGGAATCGGCCCGATTGTTCGTCTCCGATGAGGCCCGCGAGGGCATGCTCGCGTTCCTGGAGAAACGGCCGCCGCGCTGGGTCGGTTAACCTCCCCGCGGATCAGCCGTATCGGGCTTTATCGGCCCTTCATGGTTGAACCGGTACCCAGTGCCGTATAACACCCGGATTACGGTTACCCACCGCGCATCCTGAGACGCGCCACGGGGTCGTAAGCTGGTCTTCGACCATGAACAACCCCTCACCCCGAGAAGCTTCATCGCTGGCCTCCGACGACGACCGCATTCAGGTCGCGCAGTTGCTGTCCGAGGCCGCCTCGCACGACCGGCTGAGTCTCGATGAGTACGAGGCCAGGCTATCCAAGGCCTACTCAGCGAAGAGCTACGACGAACTCGCGCGGCTCACCTATGACCTCCCCGAGGCGATGGAGTACCGGCGCGGCAAGGGTCGGCCGGCGCCGTCCACCATGCTGCTGGCCATCCTCAGTGGCTTCGAACGAAGGGGGCGCTGGTACGTACCGGGCCGGATGACGACGTTCACATTGTTCGGCGGCGGCACAGTTGATCTTCGCTACGCCGACTTCACTTCGGCTGACGTGGAGATTCACGCGTACTCGATTCTCGGCGGCCAGACCATCCTGCTGCCGCCGGAGGTCAACGTCGAGATCGAGGGCCATGGCGTGATGGGTGGTTTCGATCGGGAAGCGCAGGGTGCGGGCAACCCGGGCGCGCCGAGGGTGAAAATCAAGGGGTTCTCCCTGTGGGGCGGCGTGGGTATCAAACGCCGCAAACGCACCGCCAGCGGTTTGGATTGACGGCCGCCCGGCCTGCGCCCCGGGACAACTGAGCGGGTTAACGACGTCGTCCCCCTCCGGTCAGGAAGGGGTACGGCATCGTTGGACTCCCGCCTAGTCGGCGCTGGCCTTCGAGCCCGTATCGGACGAGCCCGTGCCGGATGAGCTCTTGTCAGATGAGCTCTTGTCAGATGAGCTCTTGTCAGGTGAGCTCTTGCCCGCCGCAGCGGCGCCGGGGGCGCTTACTTTCGCGGTCTTCGACCCACCGACCGCGGAAGTGATCGACTTGGCGGCCCTTTCCATTGCGCCACGAACCGCGCGGCGCGGAGCCTTGGTCGGGGCGCTGGCCGGCGCGCTGTCGGCGACATCGACTGCCTGAATGCCGGTCGTGGGGTCAGCCGCCTCAGCGGGCGGATCGACCGGCGTGATGTCCACCGGCGTGATGCCGGTTGCCGCCTCAACCGGGGCAACCTCGGCCACCGGTTCCACCGGAGCAACTTCGGTAACCGTCTCCACCGGGGCAACCTCGGCCAC
>Ga0180431_10006762_pt1 | contig 13538 bp, 10 predicted proteins | sample SS_ome_11_FD_132459 | JGI IMG/M metagenome (GOLD analysis project Ga0180431, IMG submission 132459) | Hypersaline lake sediment archaeal communities from the Salton Sea, California, USA - SS_1_MS_1 metaG | ecosystem: Environmental > Aquatic > Non-marine Saline and Alkaline > Hypersaline >... | reverse complement strand
TGAAGGACAAATTCTTCTTCCAAAAAGTAAACTTGGAGAAGATCGATGCTTTTTTTAACAAATTACAATTAATTATTGCTGATAAAAGGAAAGTAAAAATCTCTTCTGTGCGCATATTTAAGAAAAGTGCAATCGATATCATTAATGAATATTGCATGGATATAAAAGAGATATCAACTCGCGACTTTTTCAAGAAAATTATTAAACTTATACAAACACTCGTCGAGCAAAATCTAATCGATATTTATCCTGAACCAAATATTCTTAGATTTCTGAAAGAAACCATGAGTTTCTTAAAGGGGATTAAATTCGTTGATGTATTTGATTTTCTTGACGATCTACTGCCTGTTTTTAACGTGGCAATTGTTTTATTCTCCCAACGGCAAGTTTTCATCTTAAATGTAATAAAAAAACTCACTCAATCCGAAATTCCGGAATATTCTATTGAGTTTACGACTCCCGAAGAATTAGGCGTGGATTTGGATGATATTACTAGAGTTAAAATAGTAGATGCTGTAAAGGAACATATGAATCCCGATAACATGTATTTTTTAAATCAAGACGATCTCGTTTCGCTGTTTTTAGATGTATTTGAGTTAGATGTTCCGTTAGCAAAGGAACAATTCCAATTGATACTTCAAAAAATATTGTATGGTCTTAGAACCTACGAAAGAAACTGGTTCAAGGAACCGCGAGCCAAGAATAAGACCCTAAAACGGTTTTTTATCAAGATGTTAAACATTAATTTGGATGTGAATAAAATTTCACATTGGGTGATTCCTGAAACAATTATGAATTTGCTTAACTCTTATTTTGGATTGAAATCTAAAATATTAGTGATCTATACTGATAATGAAAATACTAACAGTAGTAATGCAAAACCAGAAGACTATTTAGATATAGCGTTTAAGAAAGGTTTGCTTTTGGAAATAGAAAACGGTTCGCTCACGAATCTCATTCCAATTGAAAAGCATCTCATTATATCCGATAATAATATTAATACAATAGAAGCAATAAAAATAAGATTTGCAGAGATGCAAGGTTATCTCTCTGCTGTAATAACAATAGATAGAAGCTTATTAAAGAAAGTCATTAACGATTTTATGATAAATTTTTCAAAATCCAAATTACTCTCTAAATTGAAAACCTTGAAGATGGTTAAGAATCCAAATTTATTCACTATATATCCAGAATTTCCTCTTTTCAAGCTATTAAAAGAATCCGGAAACCTTTCGCTCTTAAAAACTCTATCGTCGATTTCTATAGATCTACATGAGTTTTAGTATGGTAATAATAATAAAAAATAAAAACCGAATAATTTTATTTGATGAATCCCTTCTCTTTTAAAAGTTCAGCAGTTAATATTGAGCCTCCTGCTGCACCTCGTACGGTGTTATGGCTTAGAGAGATGAACTTGTAATCAAATACGGTATCTTTTCGTAATCTACCTACCGTGACTGCCATTCCTTTATCCGCATCTCTATCTTTTTTTGGTTGGGGGCGATCGATATTATTCAAATATATAATTGGTTTTTTTGGCGCATACGGCAAATTTAATTCTTGAGGGAGCGCTCTAAAATTTTCCCATATTGATTTTATTTCTTCTTCTGTTGGGACTTTATCTTTAAATTTTACATTCACGCACGCAGTATGACCATCAATTACGGGGACTCTCGTACATGTGGCGCTGATTTGAATCGACTCGTCGTTAATAATTCCATCTTCTCCCACTTTCCCTAATATTTTAGTAGGTTCCTTTTCCGTCTTTTCTTCTTCACCGCCTATATAAGGCACGATATTATCAATCATATCCAATGACGGAACACCAGGATATCCCGCACCAGAAACTGCCTGAAGTGTGGTGATGATTAATTTTTCCACTTTATATCCTGCTTGTTCTAGTGCATAAATAGTGGTTAGATAACTTTGAAGAGAGCAATTTGGTTTAACTGCTACAAATCCATTTTTAAATCCTCTCTTTTTCTGTTGAATGGGAATCACATTTACATGATCGTGATTTATTTCACCTATTATCATTGGAACATCGGGTGTCCATCTATGAGCAGAGTTATTGCTTAGTACAGGAATACCCTTTTCGGCATATTTGAATTCTGCTTCCTTTATCTGGTCTTTTGTAGGCATCACGATAGCTGAGAATACAAAACTTAGATCGGAAGGAATTGAATCGAAATCCATTACATCTCTTACGATTAAATCCTTTACGCTCTCTGGTATGTCTATCGTCATTTGCCATTTTGCTTTTACAGCCTCCTCATAAGTCTTACCCGCAGAACGGGGTGAAGCGGCAACATCTATTATCTGAAACCACGGATGATCTTGAAGTAATTTGATGTAATTCTGCCCTACGATACCAGTGGCTCCAAGGACTCCTATTTTCAACTTTTCCATTTCTTAACAACACCTAATTTTTTCTACTTCTTTATATGGTCTATTATGCATAATTTTTTAATTTTGTCATTTCGAGATGAAAAATCTTATATACGACAATTATTATGTGATTATTATGGGAAAAACTGATTTAGAATTAGAAAAAGAAGCCGATGCGCTATTAAAGCAAGGAAGCGAACATATCACGGAAGGAAATAACGATTTAGCAATTCCCCTCTTATACAAGTCGAAATACCTCAATTTATTGTTAGGATACAAAGCGCAAGCAGAAAAAGCAGAAGTCAAGCTTCAAACCGCAAAAAAACGAGTCGATCGGTATGATAAATCAAAAAGATTTTCACTCTCTCAAGATGAAAAAGACAAATTGGCGGATGAAGGGAGAGATCTATTTAATTATTCTAAATCCCTGCAAGATCGTAATCGGATCGATGATGCGCTCATGTTATACAAAGAAGCGTATGCTATTTTTGATGTGCTTAACTTAGATTACGAAAGCAAGCAAGCTTATTGGTTAATAAGAAGAATAGAAGAAGAAAAAAAAATATCTGCTGGTCTAGAAAAAGATAAAGATGTTTGGAAGAATTTTGCAGAAAAAGCTGTTGATTTAGGGAAATTGGCAGTAAAAAGGAATGAATATAATGTTGCAAAACAATGGTATAAAGATTCAATAGATATATTTAAAGATTTAGGGTATTTCGATGTAGTCGGTGGATTATATAAAGAAAGAGAAAATATTGAAAATTTGAAGGTTGAATACCTCAAAAGTGTAAGGCAGAAAGCTCAAGAACGAGAATTAAGAGAAAAAAAATTTCAGCAACGTGTTGATGATGTTTTAACCGAAAAAGAGAAAGCTAGACAAATAGAATTATCAAAAATGGCTGAACTCCCTCTTGAGATCAAAGAAACACTTGACAAAGCTCAATTGTTAACGGATAAAGCTGAAAAAGAACTCCAAATGAACAAGTTTCAAAGAGCAATTGGTAGATATCAAATCATTATTGACCTTTATCGCTCAGTACCAAAAGATAAGATTGATTTATCTGAAAAAGTCTCTGAGATTGAACAAAAAATATCTGAGTTGAAATCCAAATTCTTCTAGTCGCTCAGTATTTTTTCTAAACATAAAACGGAAAAAGCTATATTTTTTCTTTCTTTTATTTACTTAATATCTTCACACTCGATTGGTTGAAAAAAAACGAATAATCCCTTCAATAATTTTTTCCACGTCCCAAATTCGCAAAAGTTATTAGATATAGCTTTAAAAAAAGGAATGAAGAGCTCAGCTCAAGTATCTAAGAACGCCCCTATCCTCATTAAGGCAAAAAAGAAGGAAACTAAGCGTATTAAGGTAGCGATCGAAGATTTAATCGAGAGAATTTTAAAGATAATAAAAAGCGTTCCAATGATCGACGAACTTCCTGATTTTTACAAGGAACTCGCATCAATCTTGGTCGATTCAGACGAACTAAAACTAACATTAGGAAAATTAAATGGAACTTTACCTGTTTTAAGCAAAATTGAAAGAGAATATACGAAAAAACTAAGTCAAATTGAAACACCAAAAGAAGCAGATAAGCTGAGAAGGGAAACTTTTGGAAGGGTTTCGTCAATTATCTACAAGCAAAATAAGAATTTAGAGTATTTAAATAATATTAGGGGGAGTTTAAGAGAAATTCCTTCTCTCGACTATAAAATGCCTTGTCTTGTCGTGGCGGGGGCGCCCAATGTTGGTAAAAGTAGCCTTGTTAAAGAAATCTCGACTAATAAGAAAATAGATGTTCAAGAATATCCGTTCACTACAAAAAAATTGATACTCGGACATCTAATCATTAAAAGAAAATTTGACGAGATTAGATTGCAAATAATGGACACTCCAGGGATTTTAGACAGGCCAATGTCAAAAAGAAACAGCATCGAATTACAAGCAATATTGGCTTTAAGATTGATTGCGGATCTTATCGTTTTTATTTTTGATCCCACTCCATCTTCGGGCTATACTATTGAATCGCAAATAGAATTGTTTAATGAAATCAAGGTAAACTTCACAAAAGACGGAAAAATCGACATCATAACGGTTTTTAACAAGATGGATTTAGCTAAAGATTCTGAAATTGAATATCTTAAAAACAAGCTAAATCTTAATGAAGGAGATTACTTTTTAACCAACGCTCTATCAGGAGAAAACTTAGAGCTTATTACTTCCCATTTATTAAATCGATATGGAAATTTAAACGATTAGATAACTATATAAGGTTAAGCAATCCAAACTTAATTGATATTAATGAATAATCGTCTCATCTTAGGCTTAGACATTGGAGGTGCCAATACGAAAACAGCTCTTATACAATTTAAAAATGAAGAAATCTTAGAATCTTTATCTCATATTGAATATTTTCCATTCTGGGAAAAGACACTGCACGACCTTCCGAAAATGATTGATAGAATTTTATCTATTTTACTCGAAAAAAAAAAGATTCAATTAGACGAAATAACCAACATTGCTATTACTATTACTGCAGAGCTTTCAGATGCGTTTCAAACAAAAAGAGAAGGAATTTTAACGATTATAGATGCTTTGGAAAGCGTGTTTGATAAAGAAAAGATGCGATTTGTAAATAACGAAGGAGAATATGTAGATTGCGATCAAGCAAGACATAACTACCTAAAAGTTTCAGCTGCAAATTGGGTATCGACAGCACTTTTTTTAGGAAGATTCATGCCAAATTGTATCTTAATTGACGCTGGCTCTACAACAATCGATATCATTCCTATTCTTAATTCCATCCCTGTATCTAAAGGTAAGGATGATACTTCGAGGTTAATGTGGCATGAATTAATCTATACCGGTGGTTTAAGAGCAACCATACCCTCCATAACGCATTTTATACCCTATAAAGGAAAAAATATTCGAATATCTTTCGAGAAATTTGCTTTAATCTCAGATGTTCATAGAATACTCGATAATATTTCAGAACAAGAATATATTAACGATACAGCAGATAATCGTTCGACATCACTCGACGATTGTTATTCGCGATTAGCCAGGATCATATGCAAGGATATTGAAACAATTTCTAAAGATGAGCTAATCAACATGGCAAAGTACATTTATAATAAACAATTAGAAATCATCTCTTCTGAAATTCAAGAATTTTTTAACGAGCTAAAAGGAAGAGTACCTGAATTTAATAACGATCCCATTTTTGTTATTACAGGATTAGCTGCCGAGTTCTTAATAAAGAAATCTCTGGAAAATCTAGGTTTCAATAACATTAAAATTTACGAAAAAATAACTAATATTCCAGATCACGTCAGTTCTTCCGCTTTTGCGGTTGCTGGGGCGTTAAACTTTAAATTAAGTTAAATCAATAAAAATGACGATAAATAATTCCATAATCGTTAAGATAGGTGGAAAAATTTTAGAAAATCGTGAAAATCTTGAATTCACGCTCTCCCAATTTAAATCGCTTTTACATGGCGATATCCTTCAAAAAGTAATAATCATACCCGGAGGAGGCTTGAGAGCAGACTTTATAAGGAGTATGGACGATAAATTAAAAATAGGAGATGATCTTGCTCATTGGATGGCAATTTACGCGATGAACTATAATGGTGTTAAATTATGCAATAATTTTAAGGAAGTAAATTGTACTGATAATTATGAAATGCTACAAACATGGTTAAAAAGCGAAAATGAAAAAGGAATATTTGTCTTCTTGCCTTATGATTATCTTTCTCGAGAAGATCAATTACCGCATAACTGGGACGTGACTTCTGACTCGATAACCTTATATTTAGCTTATAAACTCAAGTTAAAGGAATGCTATTTAATAAAAGATGTTGATAGCATCATGATTAATGAAAAAGGTCAAGAAAAAGCAATAAAGGAGATGACTACAAGCGATTACATTAAATTTAAAAATTCAAATAGATTGGAGAGTGAGATGTTTGGTGCCAGTAAATTTAAAAAATCTCAACCAGTTGATTCGTATTTATTATTCTTAATAGACAAAACTAAGGTCTCGTGCGTCCTTTTAAATGGAATCGCTTCAAAATCAAGAATTCTCGAATATTTTGACATAACAAAGACGCAAAATAGAACCTATACAAAAATTTATTAGAAATTTTATAATTTCTATACTATCAAAATAAAGTTGAATTACATAATGGAACAAGCACAAATAGAAAAAAACGCTAAATTTTTGGTCAAAAATCTTCCTGGTACTGAAATTAAAGGTAGTGTAAGATACCGAGTACGATATAACGATTTAATAAACTTTGCAAAATGCTATGGAATTACAGATCCAAAATACGTGGGGTCTGAAGATGAGATTGTTGCATTTCCTGCGTTTGCGAACGCATTTACCGTAAAAACTCTCTATAATTTAATTCCGGCTATCAAATTGGAGCAAGAAGGAGTCACGAGGATGGTCTTTACTAATCCCGGGAAAGCGCTTCATGCAAGTCAAGAATATGAGTTTATTAAAGATATTCGCCCTGGCGATAAATTGGTTTCTACTGCATCTATTGGCAAGGTATGGGTGAAGAATTTAAGGTTATTTGTTGAAACCTTTGTTGAAACGAAGAATCAAGACGGAGATGTTGTTGTTAAGGGGACTTTAATATTTACAATCGCTCCTGGAGGTTACTAATACAATGGGAAAAACGATATCTGATTTTAAAGAGGGAGACAAAATCTCCTCGGAATTTGATGGGCTAACTCGCGAATTAATAGTTCAATACGGAAATTCTTCGGGAGATACAAATCCAATTCATATGAGAGACGAAATTGCAGAAAAGATGGGGCTTAAAGGTGTTATTGCTCACGGATTATTTAGTTTAGGATTCATCGTGAAATTATTAGACGAATTGGTAAAAGACACGGGAAGGATCGTAAAAACCTTTGGAGAAATGAGGGGTCAAGTAAGGCCTGGAGATAAATTAATTACTGAACTTACGGTTAATTCTATTGAAGGCGATATGGTTAATTTCGATGTTCTTCAGAAGACTATAACCAAAATAAAGATTGAAAAAGATGGCAACCTCATTGAGTCCTTCGAAGCGGAAGAAAAAGGGTGGATCTCAGAAAAAGACATTAATCTCAACTTAATAAAAACAAGAGAAATTGAGGGAAAAGGGATTTTGTCATATAGAGAACGACCTTGTATTTTAGGTAGCGCTTCACTTCAATTTTATTAAGAAGTTCTTATAAAAAGACACGAGTTAAATCACTGCTATTTGTCCTTTTTTTATTTATATCTTGACTCTTGCTTTAGAAATCATTCTGAATTATTTATTCTTGAAAATCTCTCGAAACATTGATTAATAACAACGATCCAAAACCTTTTTTAAAAAAAAAAATTTGTACAATTCTAAGAAGAAATCTTTTTAAGTTTTAAAAAAGATGTTATTAAAATGAAAAACATTATGAAGATGTGCATTTAGAATGAATAAAATCAAGAAAGCAAAAAAGAAAATATTCTCTTTTATGATAATTTCCTCAGTTTTATTAGTTCCTTTATTTTTACTTATTAATCCTAATACTACAATAACGACAGAACTAGATATAGATGTCGATGACGATGTGAGTATCGAACCCAAAACATCCGCTATTGTTGATGGTACAATGACTCATACAATGTTCCCAATTGTATTAAGTTATGACACATATCCCGACATATATGAAAAACTTGAATTTAAGGATTATTCCATGATTCGTGTAGGGTATTATGGGGAAAACGACCAGTGGGAATGGGTTCCATTCCAGATTGACGAAATAGGAAAACCTTATGTGTGGGTTGATAAAGCAACTGATATGGAAAGAGCATTGGCAGGCACTGGATTTCCTGAACCAGGTGTAATAGATGCGTATATTCCATTTGGTGACCCCAATGGAAGAGGCTTCGATCAATACATTCCGGGAAAATTAGATTTTAACGACGAAATGGTATTCTACGCCTATAATGGCCATCAAGTTGACTCAAGCTTTTGGGGTCTTCCTGAATATGAACATCGGTTTGAGCTTGAGATACAAGATGGTAGTGGAGGTACTGGTTGGATGTATTTATATATATCTGATACATCTGATGGGAGAAACAATTCAATCGCTCATGAACCTTGGTATGAAGAATATATATCCTATGACGAAGACAATTTAGAGATAGAGACGGATGTTTACAAGTTAAAGCTTCATCCGCAAAATTTTGATCTCTATAGCTCGATAAAAATAATGGAAAGCAACGATCCTACAAATTTAGTAGATGAGTTTGACAAGCAAAATTCATGTAATAATTTATTAAAAGCAACTGATCTTGATTTCTTTTACAGTACTACAGAAGGTACATGGGATGGGACTTTTCACGATGTAAGAAATAAAGCTCTCGACGATCCTTCAGATGACTATAATTACGATGGAGAGAGAGCTGAAAATAATTTAGCTTATGGGCCCACGGAAAATAACGATATCTCTAATAAGGGAGACCATAAAGCATCGTGTCAGGGGCCAATTCGTGTAATTCTACAGTTTCCTTGTTTTGAATATACTTATTCAGGCACTGTATCAATTGGGGGATTTATAGGGGTGGAAGCTAAGGGATTTACCCAGGGGTATGATAGAGCAAAGTATTATTATGATAGATTAGAAGTGGGTGGTGGCGGAGATAATTATGCTGTTCAACCAGATGCTGATTTTTGCCTTTTATATAAATATAATGATATAGTATCGTTAAATAATGAAATTAAAAATAATCTTACGGTATATTATGGCGCCGATCCCTTAAATCCTCATTATAGTTCTTTTACAAGCGGTTTAAAGACTTGTATACCTGATGGTAATGGGGGAAACGATGATTATAATAGCGGAGGGAATCCCATCCAGGGAGCCTCATCAAATCATCCAGAAAATACCGATATGGCAGACTGGAGCATGGTAACATCTGATGAATTCGGAGGTTTTTGGAAATACCTGGGACGTGAAGCGTTTGAATCTGCAGTTAATATTGACCAAACTAATATTTATTGGAGGGACACTGCAGATTTAACTGAAATGGGCATGCATTATGAGAAATATGGAAACGGATTAGTATCATCACCAGTATCTATGCCATCATTTAATAGAATTACTATTTTCGGTAATTTCTCTAGTAGTAATGTAGCTGACGGGGAAGTTCTATTTAATCAACAAGAGTTATCTCAAAGTAATACTCTTATCAGCAGTACTTTCAGTGATAAACCTAACATGCCATTTTTCGTGTCAATCAATGCCGATCAAACTTCTTATAAAAATGGAAGCACGATCACATTTAATATCAAGTGTGACGACGATAATTATACCATTTATGGAGATTTCTCTGAACTTGATTCAAATTTTAATGAAGCTAATGTAGGATTTCAAAACTTAGGTAATAACCTGTATAAAATCAACTACACGATAAGTAGTGATAATAATAAGGTACCTGGGAAATATTACGTTAATCTAACTGCAGATGATGGGCATCCAAGTTCGATTAACAACACGCGACAAAAATATATAGCGTATTACACTCACGACGAAAAATTCCTTTCCATTACATCAGTGGTCACCCAACCGACTGTAACAGATGTATATCCTGGTCAAACTTATTACGCTAGCGTGAACATCACGAATCCTACCTTTTTTGATGTGACAATCACTTCACTCAGTTTAGACTTTACCTACTTTAATGATGAATGGGGTAACGCCAAATCAAATTTTACTCATGGATCTCCAACTCCAGGTATGCCTTATACAATATCAGAGAATACTACAGCGCCCATTACTTTTAATTTAAGCTTTTCTCTAGATGCAAATACACCACCAGGATTAGTTAGCGTAAATGCCTCAATCGACAAGCTTACAATCGACTTCACTGAAGATTCTTTTTCCCATTATGGTTCAGAGTCACCATGTGTCGTCAATGTTATTGATAATACTGCACCAAACCTGCCACGTCGCCCTGGTAATCTCACTCTTGTCGAAGGTTCAGAATCATCTTATATAAAGTGGATATGGTTTGATTATAAACCCGCCTTTTATAATATTACGGAAGATGGTGCCTTAAATAAAAGTGCTACGGCATGGGATAGTGGAGATCCAATAGAGTTTGAGGTAGCTGCTGGTCATTTAGGATTAGGAACATTTAATTACACGATATACATAAACGATACAAGCAATAACGCTGCTTGGAGCGATGTAAGCGTGGAAGTTACAAGTGATCCACTTGCAATTAGCGAGGAATACGATGTAATATATACTTATGGAGAGAATGAACCCAATTTAACATGGACGCCATCCTGGGATCCAACAGATGGTGCTCCTGATACATATACTATTAAAAAGGATGGAGTTGTAGTCCAGAGTGGCTCGTGGGATAGCAGTGGTATTACCTATGATATCGTGACTGGTTATTGGGTTGGCAATTATACGATAATATGTAATATTTCGAATGATAAAGGCTATTGGGTGAATGATACGGTAAAAGTTACAGTGTTAAATGACATTCCCGAGTTATCTAGTAGCCATGTAACTTTATTAGATGGCGTGCGTTATGTTTCTGGTTCCATTGGAAATAAATTAGTTTGGACTGTATCCGACAAGGCATATAACGTTACCTTAAATTCATATAATGTCACTCGAAATGGTATCGAATATCAAACCAATTCGTGGGTTGCTAGCGTTCCGATAAATGTCAATATTGATGGACTTTTAGTTGCAACATATAACTTTACGATATATGTGGAAGATGGATTAGGTGGAACCGTGTATGATTCCGTGTTAGTCCGAGTGATAGAAAACAAAGCTCCTAAAATCGAAATAAGTTATGACAAATTAGAATTTGATGTAGGTTCAACAGCCGTAGAAATAAAATGGGAAATTAGTGATAAATACTATAATAGTACCTCATGTAGTTATACAATTACCGTGAATTCTACTCTTGTTCAATCAGGTACTTGGCAAATTACAGGTGATGTAGGTTATATATCATATGCTTTTGATAACCACACTCAATTAGAAATTGGTACTTACATCTTTTTGCTTACTGTTAACGACGGTTATGGAGGAGAAGAAACTCATCAACTCATAGTGCAAGTTAATGAGAAAATCATTCTTATACCTAAGACTCTTATCGAACAATTACTGGAATCGTTAAGACCATTCATCGCTTTCTTAGCTATTCTTTATGTTGGGAGAGTCATTCAAAAACGGCGAAGAATAAGCGTAAAAAAGGTAAAACTCGCTGATCCAGTATACCAAAGCAGGAGGGGTATTGAACTTGATAAGAAATATGATGATAAAAAAGAGAAGGATGATTTGATCTTAGAAGATTCAATCCGTCAATTTAAATATGCGTCAATGATAGATCCAAAATTACCTGAACCTCATTATAATCTTGCAATTGCATTAATGGAAAAAGGTCAAATTACTGAATCTATAGCAGAATTCAAAAAAGTAATCTCTTTAAATCCGGAGTTTGCCGAGGCTCATAACAATTTAGGTATCGCCCTCTGTTTAAACGGCGACTTTGAAGAAGCTATTGCCTCGTTTGAAGAAGCTCTAAAAATAAATCCCGACTTTACCGAAGCTAAATCCAACTTGGAAACAGCAAAGGAAGATAAAGGCGGCGAGTACTGGTCACGATTTGGAGTTCGATAGTAAAAAAAAATTATTTTCTTGTTTTTTTTATTAATTTCAAGCAGAAAAATATAATATTAGTATCATTTTAAGAGATATAGCATGTTAATATCACTCAGGAAAAAAAATTAAAAAAACAACAATTTTAAACGTGATATCATGGACACTGAAGAAATGAAAAAAAACGCAGATTTTTTAATCAAGACACTTCCTGGATTGGTTGTTCCGGGATCAGCCTCAGTTTCTTGTAGGTATCGGAACCTCGTGAGCCTGGCAAAGATATATGGAATTACTGATCCAAAATATGTTGGACCTGAAGAAGATGGAATTGTCGCATGTCACGCATGGGCAAATGCTTATACAGTTAAAGCATTATACAAGTTAGTATTAAACACCAAATTGATACAAGACGGAAAAGAACGGCAAGTTCTAATTGATGTAGGTAAATTACTACATGCTGGAAATATATACGACTGGGATGGATGCGTTGATGTTAAAAATGGTGATAGACTCACGGGAAAGGCGAAGTGGGGCGATTTTTGGCTTGTTGAAGATAGCATGACGCTCTTTGGTTATTTACATCTAGATGTTAGAAATCAAAACGACGAGCTAGTATGTAATGTATCACCTAGAATCGCAATAAGACCCGGAGGTTATTAAACATGGTAAAGATCGCAGATATAAAAGTTGGTCAAGTTATAAAAAACGAGTTTAACTTAATTACTCGAGATTTATTGAAGAAATACGCAAAAGCAAGCGGAGATACGAACCCAATTCACACGAATGATGTTGTGGCTGAACGAGCAGGGCTTAAAGGAGTTATAGCTCATGGATTGTTTTCATATGGATTTATTACAAAACTCTTTGAAGATTTTTTAAATCACGAGAAGGATGGAAAACTCATCAAAACGGATGTAGACATGCGTGGAATGGTCAGATGCGGAGATCTTTTAATTACTGAAGCAACAGTTACAAAAATTGAAGGAAAAAGAGTATTTTTCGACATGAAGCAAAAAACTATTACAAACATCGATATAAAGAAAGATGGTAATGTGGTAAAGCAATTTGAAGCCGGTGAAAGGGGTTACGTGACAGATAAAGATGTTGCTCGTGGTTTAGTTAAGTCGAAAGACGTAAATGAGGGGATTTTGTCCTACAGGGAAAAAATTGTCACCCCTGGAACAGCAATCGTTGAATTATATAACTAAAATCACTTTTTTCTTGACTTTTTTTTTAAAATTTCATCAATTATAAAATAATTAATTTTTATATATATCCTCGTAGCAAAGTTAATTGAGTACTTTAATAATTAAAATAATAATAATAGTGCTTCGTGTATTGAAATCTATAACTTTAGATTCAAATGAAATTGAAAAACTAATCTCAAAAGGAAACTTTGAAAAAGTAGCTGAAGTTATTTTTGAAATAATTGAAAATAATAAAGACACGGAGTTATTATTTAAAAGTCTCAATTATTTGA
>Ga0180431_10006760_pt1 | contig 13541 bp, 8 predicted proteins | sample SS_ome_11_FD_132459 | JGI IMG/M metagenome (GOLD analysis project Ga0180431, IMG submission 132459) | Hypersaline lake sediment archaeal communities from the Salton Sea, California, USA - SS_1_MS_1 metaG | ecosystem: Environmental > Aquatic > Non-marine Saline and Alkaline > Hypersaline >... | reverse complement strand
CGAGGCGTGCCGGTGTCGATCGTGGCGGCGGCGGTCGGCTTCCAACTGGTCAATTCGTACCTGCAAGCAAGGTACCTGTTCACCATCGCGGACGAATATCCGTCTGCCTGGCTGCTCGACTCTCGATTCATCGGCGGCGCGATCCTGTTCGCAATCGGCTGGGCGATCACGGTCCAATCCGACAGCCTGCTGCGTTCGCTTCGCGCCGGCGAGAATCAGGACTACCAAATACCGCGCGGCGGGCTGTTCCGCTGGGTCTCCTGTCCCAACTATTTCGGCGAGATCGTCGAATGGTCGGCCTGGGCATTGCTCACGTGGTCCCTGCCGGGATTGGTCTTCGCCATCTGGACCGCCGCCAACCTGATCCCCCGCGCGTTGGCCTATCACCGCTGGTATCGCGAGGAGTTTGCCGATTATCCGGCGAAACGCAAGGCGGTTATTCCGGGCTTGCTTTAGCGGCGACTCGTCTTCCCTTGCGAAACCGATCATATAGTATCAAACAGGCCGGCAGCAGCAACAAGTCGCCGATCAGGGCGGAGGCCATGGTGATGCTGCCTAGTTCGGCGAAGCGGCGGGTGGGGACGAAGTCGGACAGAAACAGCACGGCCAGACCGCATAGCAGAAGAAGGTTCGAGAGCACGATCGCTCGGCCCGTGCCGAGAAACGTGCGGCGGATGGCTTCGGCGCCGTCGTTGTCGAGTTTCCGCTCGCGTTGGAATCGGGCAAGGAAATGAATCGTGCCGTCGACGGCAACGCCCAGGCTTATGGCGAACACTATCGCGTGCGTGATGTTCAGGTCATAGCCGCGAAGCGACATGTAGCCCATGGTCAAAACCAGCGGTGTAAGATTCGGGAAGATCGAAATCATCCCAATCGCCAGCGAGCGGAACAACACGGCGATAAGCGCGAATATCACCACCGAGGCACCCAGCAGCGACCACAGCAGAGCCCGAACGAAGCCGTCGATGGTCTTCGCGTGTACGTAGGCATCGCCCGTCATCCGCGCTTCCACCGGGCCGTCGGCCGGGAAGAGTTCCGCCAAATGCTTCTCCAAATCGTCGATTATCTCAAGGGCCCGGCTAGTGCCGACGTCACGAATCCGCAGCATGACTCTCGTTCGCATTCCGTCGGGGGTCATGAACGATCCGTAGTCCACGGCGGAGGCCATTTGTCGAATCATCCGCTCGCTTCTTTGCAGCCGCAGTTCGCCCTCATCACCGTCGGAAGGCAGCTTTTCTAGCGGTTTGCCGCGCATGCCCGGCTTGGTGTGGAACCTTTGATGCAGATCGACGTACGATTTGGCGAAGATAACTTCCTCGTGCTCGGCGGCAAGCTGCTGGGCACGCGCGACGCGGCGGTAGATGTCCGGCTCAAGAAACCGCCCGGGCCGATCGGCCGTAAGGCTGATGTCCAGGGAGATGAAGCCCGACAGCCGGTCTTCGACCAGCCGCATCGCCCGCATCGTGGGATGGTCGCCGTCATAGGATTCCATCATGTGTGAATTGACGACCATGTCCCGCGCGCCCCACAGCGACGTGCCCACGAGCGTGGCGCTTAGCACCAACACGGGCCATGGATGGCGACACACAAGATAACCGGCCGCCGTGACGAAGCGAGTTGTCGGCGACGTTGGTCCGGCCAAACGGCCGCTGCTCTTCGGCGGATGGAACATCGGCAGCATCGTCGCCGAAACCAAGATCGTGCCGATATAGAGAAATACCATGCCGATGCCGGCCTGCCATCCAAAGGCCGTCAACACGGCCGAATGCGTTGTCGTCAGGCTCAGGAATCCGATGGCGGTGGTCAGGAACGTGAGCAAACAGGCCGGCGCCATGTGTGCGATCGTCTTTCGCACGGCGGCCAACCGTCGTCGGGGGCTGTCACCGCGATGTTCGCCGTAACAGTTTATCACGTGTACGCAATTCGACATGCCGATGGTAAGCATCAACACCGGCAGGATGCTGCTTATGATGCTAATCGTTTGGCCGCAAAGCACCAGCAAGGCGGCGGTCCACATAACGCCCGCCCCGACCGCCAACAGCGGCACCAACGCCCCCGAGAGGCAGCGATAGGCAATCGCCAAGGCGACGAACAACACCAACCCGGCGACGGGAATCAAGAACGCCAGATCGGCCCGAAGTTGTCGAACGATATCCACCCGCTGGGCGGGAAAGCCGGCCAAGTGCAAACGATATCCCGACGGGGGTGGATACTCATCAAGATAACCTCCGACGGCGCCGACCATCTCGTCCATCGACTCGATGTCCCGCCTTTCGGGATCCAGCCGCACGATAACGGCGGCCACCCGCCGGTCCTCGCTTACCAAGGCCCCATTGGCCAGATCAAACCGTTCCAGAGTTCTCCGCACCCGCTGCTCGGCTTCGGGGTCGACCGGCACCTGGCGGATCAATTCCACGGGTATCACCCATGGGTTCCGCAACACGAAGCGCGGCGTCTGCAGATTGGCCACGCATTTGACCTCCTTGACCGACTCCAGCGCGGTAAGTTCCGCCGCCGTGCGTGCCTGCCAGGTGAGTATCTCCTTTCGCAGCACGTCGCGCGGCGGTTTGGCTTCGATAAGAACGACCAGCATGGCGTCCTCGTATCCGAAGGCCTCCTTGAACCGTTCGCTGTACGTCACCAGCCCGTCGTGGTCGGAGTAGACTGCCTGGGGCGTGAAGTCGAAGGATATCCAAGGAGCCAGAGTCGCGGCGATCAGAGTGACCACCGCCAGAAAGGGCAGTATCCCCCAGCGATAACGTATCAAGCATTCCGCGAGTCGCACAAACATAAGCTGCCGGGGGTTGTCCTTGGAGTGGTCGTCGACTCGATGAGTTCGCCGGTTGACACAGGGATTCTAGCCGCGCGAACGGCATAAGGCAAGAACGGTCAGGAGAAGGGGGCCGGTAAAGGTTTCCCGGCACAACCACGACGGCCGCGGGTGCTACTGGCTTCTCCACACTAACCCGAAGCGCAAGCGAGGTGTGCAAGGGAAGCGTACAAATGCCGCCCTCCACGGCGGACGGTTTCGCTCCTCGCTTGCGCTTCGGGTTGGTATGAATTCGGGCTAACCAACCGAATCTCCCCTACTGCGCTGTCCAACCGCCGTCGACCAGCAACAGTTCGCCGGTTACCAATGAAGCGGCGGGCGAGGCCAGATAGATGACCGCGCCGGCTACGTCGTTGATCGTGCCCAGGCGTTCGATGGGCAGCCGGTCGAGTATTTCCTTCTTAACCTCGGGCACGTCGAGAAGGTGGGCCGTGCCGGGGGTGTAGATGAACGTCGGGCCAACCGCGTTGACCGTTACGCCGCGGCTGGACCATTCCAGGGCAAGCACCTTGGTCAGTTGGTTGACGCCTCCCTTACTCGCGCAGTATGCGACATAATCGCGGATGCCGACGACGCTGACCTGGGAGCTCATGTTGACGATCCGCCCGTGGCCTTGTTCGAGCATGATTCTGCCCGCGGCCTGGCAACAGAAGAACAGACCGCGGAGGTTGACGTTCATCGTCTCGTCCCAGTCGGCTTCGGTGACGTCGAGGGCCGAGTTTTTCAATCCGAGTCCGGCGTTGTTTACGAGAATGTCGAGGCTTCCCCAATGGTCTCGCACTTCGCTCATGGCCTCGCCAATCCGTCCGACGTCCCGCACATCTAGCTCGACCGGCAGCGCCTCGCCCCCTTCAGCCCGAATCTCGTCGGCAAGTTGTTCCAGCCGCTGAAGATTCCTCGCGGCCAGAGCCACCTTCGCCCCGGCATCGGCCAAAGCCTTCGCCAGCCCGTAGCCGATTCCCTCACTAGCGCCGGTGATTACGGCGACCTGATCGTCGAGTCGAAAACTGGGGTAGTTCATTTTGGTTGGCTTTCGTTTTGTTGGAAAGAATACATGTAACCGTTCACGCACCTCAGGAAAAGGGGGAACCATACAGGGCACAGGGGACACAGAGAATCAGACTTTCAATCGCGCTATGTCGTCCTTGAGTAATTCTGTTTTGAGGTTCATCGGCAGTCCGGTCGTGATGTCTGACAGAGGATTTTTTTGCGGATCTTGTTGCATCGTTCTCCGTGTCCTCGGCGTGCTTTGTGTTAGGACGCTTTCCATCGCCGCAGTCCGTGAACGCTCACGATGATTTGGGGGCAAGGCGTGATTGGTGGCAGAGAACCAATACGGCTCTAATCACTAATCAAGTTTTGACTCCAAACGCTCCACCTCTAGGAAAGGGGGAACCACAGAGGGCACAGAGGACACAGAGATTCAGACTTTCAATCGCGTTATGCCGTCCTTGAGTAATTTGGTATTGAAGCTAATCAGCAGTCCGGTCGTGATGCCTGACAGAGGATCTTGTTGCCTCGTTCTCTGTGTCCCCTGTGTGCTCTGTGGTAGGCACCGTCCGTGAACGCTCACGACGATCTGGGGCAAGGCATGATTGGTGGCAGAGAACCAATACGGCTCTAATCACTAATCAGGCTTTACCTCACGCGATCCCAATAGTTGACTGTTCCCAGTTTCAAGACTGTTACTTACTCTTGTCCCGGTTTCTCGCGACCGTATATACGTGTCATATTCCCCTCCTTAAACGTCGGCGACCAGAGGAAAACCTCGGAGCGATCATAATCAACTAGGACGATGTTGCCCTTGGAGTCGAAACCCACGACTGGCAGATATCTCCCGTCTCTCTTCCAATTATCCAGGCTGGCAATTGTGCGTTTGGTCTTGAGATCGTAGACGAAGTTGACGAAACGACGTTGAGGTTGATACGCCAGAAAACGCGCTTTGGCATCAGTAAACATGTATGCGGAAACGTTTACTGTAATGTTTGCGAAGTCCCAGGGAATTCCAAACGGACCGTCCAACGATCCGGTTTTCGTATCCAACATCCACAGCGGTCGTTTCTGGCCCTTTTGTGATTTCGTCAGCAGCAGAAGCGGAAGATAGCGACATGGGTGGCTTGCGCCTTGGATTAAGTGAACTTCAAAAAGCGATTCTCCCAAACGACGCTCGATGTCCTTCTGTTCTATGCGCCAATCGACCGGAAATCCCGGCTTAATCGCGATCCGTTGAATGTAAGCGGCATTGTAGGCGGTTCCGCAACCGTGAACCTCCACGAGTGAGTCCTTCTGTTCGGTGGGGCCGAAGTCTTGGAAGTACTCGCAGTGAAAGTTCCAGGTGTTGCTGTTATCCGGAATCGTGAAGTCTCGTCCTTGCTGCCGCTCGTTTTCCGCGAATCTAGTAATAATCTCCTCGGTGCGCGAATATCTTTCCAGCGACAGGAAAGGCAATTCCTGGCCGGTGTCTTTGTGGTTGAGCAATACTCGCCCGCTCCAGCTTTGGCAGTAATCTGGAGGCTTTCTTTCCAGGGGAGGTTCCCATGATTTAATTCGATACGAGGTCCTCTGCAACCCGCGGGCCAAGCGCCAGTTGTTCGTTTCCCAACCGAGGGGCTCGATTTTGTCGGTTTCAGGATTCCATCGCCAAAGAAAGTATCGTTCATCGCTCGGATACAGAGAGTAGAAAGGTTCCTTGTTGATTTGCGATTGCGAGGTCGGTTTGCTCAAACGTTCCTTCGAAGCAAGGTAAACCACTACGGCGCATGAATCAACGTCCCAAGGCATAATCATGTCTGAGAAGCCGCAACGTCCCATCTCAACATCAAGCGGCGACTTTCGGTCGGGCGGCGGCAACAGATGGCGAGCGTCTCCGGTAGAAAGATTAACGGCAAACCATCCGCCGGGCGTTATGCGAACATCCCCACGAACGAGTTCCGCGGGACTATCTTTTCGGCCCAGAGCGGCGACGAACCAGCGGCCATTTGGGAGTACGCTGGCATTTGCAAGAAATATGTAATCCGTACCCTGGTACTTGGAGTCCAAACCAATGGCGATTGGCGGTTTTGTCGGTGTTTTGGAGGCTTCCTCTGCTGAACCGCGTCGAACCGACACAACCGAGCAGATAATCACCAAAGCCGCCGAGAATATCAAGCGAACATCAACCATTGGAGTCAGCCTCTGCTTTCGGCTTCCAGTAGTTCTATTCCAGTCGGCGGCAAACGACCGGGCAAAAGTGCATTCAATACGAAGCGATTGCCTCGCCTGTTCAATACGAAATTCTGGGGACTACGAACTGCGTCTACCCAAACGCCGGTCCCGCGCCGCTGGTTTCTAGGTTGTCTTGGTTCAGAGACGAATTGGGGTCAGGTCGGGATCAGGGACTAAGGTCTTCTTTCTGTTAGAAAGAGGGCACAGCTATTCTTGATCCTCACTTGACCCGTTTTCGTCCTTTTCTGTGCAGGACAACTCCTCAAGTATCCGAATAGTCTCGCGAACTCGGGCTGTGTAGTCGAACTCATCATCGTTCTCGGATGGTTCATTGGAAGAAGTTTCTGTTTCCACCATCTGCCGAGCCGTGATTCCCGACGCATCAATGGGAGCGTCTAGATCGACGCCAGCCTCTTGCAGGCCAGCCAGCGTCTGTGTCTTGAGAGCATCGTGAATGTCATGCTCGATTTGCTGCGTACTATCCTCGGCGGCTTCCGCGAGGCACTCCCACGCATACTCCAACGCAGTGCGTTCGTGTGCGTCGGTTGCCGCCACGTTAGCCCCCGCACGGACTAGCAACTGCACTTTCACTGGGTCGCTGACCGCGGCCATCAGTGTCGTCCGGCCGCCTAGATACCGAGGATACGTATCGCTCGGAAAACACTTGTTAACATTTCCGCCCACATCAATCAATGCCTGTAGTTCGTCGTGAGTTCCGCTAACAACCGCGCGCATCAGGGGCGTCACTCCCCATTGTTGCCGCGCCTCGATATCCACACCCGCATCGACCAGGAGGCGCGCGAGTTGGGCCGGGATCCGTCCCGTTCCAGTTGTGCCATTGACATCAACCATCATGTGGAGTGCGGTGAAGCCCTCGTCGGTCTGGGCGTTCACGGCTGCCCCAGCCTCGATCAAAGCCGCAACAACTTGCGGCGTTCGGTCGGGCGACGCAACCGCAATCATCAATGGTGTTAATCCGTTTTCATTCCTTTCTTGGACCAACGATGGATCGTGATTAAGCATGCTTCGGATAGAGCGAAGATCACCGTCACGAATTGCCTCGAAGAAAGCATATTTGTCGGTTGAAGTCATTGGAACCTCACAGCCTATGGTCATCACGATTGCAAGGGGAAGCAGGAATGATCGAAGCATGTGCTAGCACCGGGAATTGGGGCCAGATCTTCCGAAGGCAGTCAAGGGAGGCTTCACGTGATAACGCTTTTGCTTTTCGGTGATCCATCCGGGTTGTTTTTCGGGTTCCTCTTCTCTGTTACGGTCAAGTCAAAGTCGAACGTGGATGGCATATCCAAAGCCGCCTTTAGGCGGAATGAATCGGATATCGGCCCTTTCTTGCCGGGCAATGGTCGCGCCTAAGCCGCCTGAAGGCGGGACTACGAACTGCGTCTACCCAAATGCCGGGCCCGCGCCGCTGGTTTCTAGGTTGTCTAGGTTCAGGGGATACTTGCCGTAGGCGCGGATGGTGTTGACCATGGCCAGGTAGTTTTCCGGCTTGACCTTCGAGTGGACGCTGTTGCTGGAGGAGACGATCAGGCCGCCGCCTTCGCCCGCTTTGCGCATCACGCTTTTGGTCTCTTCGATCACGTCTTGCATGCTGCCGAAGGTCATCGTGTCGGCGCAGTCGACGTTGCCCTTCATTGCGAAGCGGTCGCCGTAGTCGCGCTTCATGTTGCCGATGTCGATGCCGGCCACCGGCTCGATCGGGTCGAGACAATCCATGCCGATGTCGACGATCATGTCCATCAGCGGGTTGATGTCGCCGTCGGTGTGCTTGATTGTCATCAGGCCCGCTTCCTTGAAACCGGCGAAGACCTTCTTTATGCCCGGGAACATCAACTCGCGGAACGTTGTGGGCGACATCAGCGGCCCCTTGGCCGAGGCGTAGTCGTCGCCGGTCATGACGAAGTCGGCCCCGTATCGGGCACACTCCTTGGCATAGGCCAGATTCAAATCGACCGACAGATCGATCACACCCTGGGCCAGTTCCGGCTCGGCCGCCAAGGCCATCAGAAAGCCCTCGTAAGTCATCAATGCCCGGGGCATGGAAAACACGTCGTTAAGATGCACGCCGATGGCCAGCTTGCCCTTGTAGCGGGAGACCAGCTTCCTGAGACTCTCGAACCGCTCGGGCGCGAGCGGATCGGGCGGCTCGTAGTTTTGCAAGTCTTCCATCGTCTTGATCGGACCGTCGATGGGAAACGAATACTCTTCCTCGTTTTGCTGCAAGATAACGCCGTATTCGTTGCGCAGCCGGTCTTCGGCGACCTGTTCCCGTTTGATGTCCGGGGCGGTAAGAATCGCGTCGAGGCCCATTCGCAGGGTAAACTCTTCCATCGTGCAGCCCGGCAAGATGGCCTCGCGAACCTTGGTGTCGACGATCCATTCGAAGTGCGGAATCCGGTCGGGCTGTTCGTTGCGAAGCACGCACATTACCCGTTCGTAAGAAGTCATTTCGGCCATTGGTGTTTTCCTTTTGTATTGTGAATTGTTGGGTGGCCGGGGCAAAACGAAGGGATGCCCCAGTTCTCAACCATCTGGGGTACCGCTGCGCTTTGCCCCAGCCACCCGCCGTGATGGACGATCTGTTGTGATTCATGGTGCGTCACGACGCACCTTACGGTTTGTTCTCGTCCCTCGCTTGCGCTTCGGGTTGGTGTCTACTCGAACTGGCCCGCGTCGTGAAGTTGCCAAAATTGGGCCGGTGGCATGGGCCGCTGACCGCGGGGACGGGGGAACATTACGTCGAGTTCGGTCAGACTATTCATCTCTCGAATAACGTCGAGGCCCTGCTTAATGCGGCTGGGCGTGATGATCAAACGCTGTAGGTTCAAACCCTTCAGCGGCGTCAGGTCGGTAACGTCGGTCGTGCCAAGGTGCAACCGCTGGAGCGTCATGTTGCCTTCCAAAGGCGTCAAGTCGGCAACCTTGGTGTCGACCAGCGTGAGGCTCACCAGGGGAACCGTCTTCAAAGGGCCGATATCGGAGACCGGGGTGCCGTTGAGCCAAATCGATTCCAACTGCGTGTCTTTCAGCGGCCCCAGGTCCTTGACCTTGGTGTTCATCAGGTACAACTGCTTGAGCGTCTTCATGCCCTCCAGGGCGGAAAGGTCCTCGACGCGTGTGTTGCCCAGGTAAAGCGTCTCCAGCGGCATGCCCTTGACGACGCTGATGTCTGTCACGGCGGTGCCTTCGAGGAACAACTGCGCGAGCGGCATTCCCTTGATCGCGTCGATATCGGAAATGTGGCACAGGCTAACGTCCAAGCCTTTCAGCGGCAAGCCCTTCAGCGGGCCGATATCGCGCACGGCCGGGTCGTTTATTACCACCACGCCCAGGCCGCCGTCGGGGCCGGGACCGGTCTGCATGCCGCCCTGGTAGCCGGGGTTCTTCTCGCGAAAGGCCGCTTCAAGCTCCTCGGCCGTGGTTATCTTGGATGCCGGCACATCGGCGGATTCCTCGGCCGGGTCGTCGCCCGGTTGGTTGTCACCGGCGGTGCTATCGCCGGATAGTTCGGCGGCGCCGGACTGGTTGTCGGTCGATGGGTCGGTGGCGGTATCGGCCGGGTCGACACATCCACCCAGCGCGGCGGCCAGCAGGCCCATGAGAGCTATCGCGATAAAACGTTTCACGACGGAGTACCTCGGCTTCCTGGAGGGAGTTGCAATCCGCTCAAGGTTACCAAGCACGCGGGCAACGGTCAATTGCCGCCCGACGGCCGGAGAGATGCAAAGTTGATTTCGGTCCGTGGTACTAGTGGGGGTGGCTGGGGATGAACGTGGCTGGGGGTGAACCACGAGCAGCGAGTGGCAAGGCCCAGTGCTTCAGGTCTGGGGCACCGATGCCCGTGCCTCGCATCTGAAGCCCCAGCCACCCGATAATCGACCTTGCGTTCTCCTCCGCCCTACGGGTGGACCCTTGAAATCCCCCTGATTCTGTGTTATATGAGGGATCAGGGGCGAGGGGGACAGGGAGGTTTGATGTGACGTTGTTTGGCAAGTTGCGGCTATTGTCGCCTTTCGCTCCGCGAAAGTAGCGTTTGAGTAACGGCTCGCGCTGCTTCTCGGTGCGTCGCGACGCACCCCACGACTTAGCCTCGAATCCTAGCCCCCAGCCCCCGACCCCTAATCCCTCAACACAAACGGAGCCAAGAATAATGGCGGAATATCTGCTGGGAATCGATAACGGCGGCACGGCTGCCAAGGCGGCACTCTTCGCCACCGACGGAAAGGAAATCGCCGTCGCCGGACGGACGCTCGATATGGTCTCGCCCAAGCCGGGTCACACTGAACGAGACATGAACGACGTCTGGACGGCAACCGCCGACGCCATCCGCGAAGTGCTGGCCGAAGCGAAGGTCGACCCGAAGGACATCATCGGCATCGCCACCGCCGGCCACGGCAACGGGTTGTATCTGGTCGACAAGCAGGGCGAGCCCGTCTACAACGCCATCATCTCGACCGACTCCCGCGCGAAAGATTACATCGCCGAATGGGCCGAAAAGGGCATCGACGAAAAGGTGCTGCCGAAGACCATGCAGTCGATCTGGCCCGCCCAGCCGAACGCCCTGCTGGCCTGGCTGCGGGATAACGAGCCGGAGGTCATGAAGAAAGCCGGTTGGGCCCTGATGTGCAAGGACTACATCCGATTCCGCCTGACCGGCGAGTTCTACGCCGAACTGACCGATTACTCCGGAACGAGCCTGATGGACGTGGGCACCGGCGAGTACGACGATGAAGTCCTGGAAGCGTTCGGTATCGGCGAGATGCGCGACCTGCTGCCGCCGATCAAGCGTTCGGAAGACATTTGCGGCAGCGTCACCGCCGAAGCGGCCGCCCAGACCGGTTTGACCGAAGGCACGCCGGTGGCCGGCGGGCTGTTCGATATCGACGCCTGCGGTTTGGCCTCGGGCCTTGTCGACGAGACGCAGATGTGCATGGTGGCCGGTACTTGGAGCTGCAACCAATACATCTCGAAGGACCCGGTCGTCAGCAAGGACATCTTCATGACCTCGCGCTACGCGATGCCCGAGGAGTTCCTGATGCTGGAAGCCAGCCCCACCTCGGCCAGCAACCTGGAGTGGTTCGTGGCTCAGTTCTTCGAGGCCGAGAAAGAGACCGCCAAGGAACAGGGCAAATCGGTTTACGACGTATGCAACGAGTTGGTGGCCCAATCGTCGCCGGAGAAGGCGAACATCATCTTCCTGCCGTTCCTGTTCGGTTCCAACGCCGACTCCGACGCCAAGGCCAGCTTCGTCGGCTTGGGCAACTGGCACACCCGGGCCGACGTGGTCCGTTCGATATACGAGGGCGTGGTCTTCGGCCATCGGGCACACGTGGACCGCTTGCTGCAATCGCGGGAAATGTCCAAGAGCATCTGCCTAACCGGCGGCGCCGCCCGAAGCGAGCAATGGGTGCAGATATTCGCCGACGTCTTCCAGGCCCCGGTGGAGATTCCCGCCGGAACGGAGCTGGGAGCCCTGGGCGCCGCCATCTGTGCCGCCGTGGCGGTTGGCCGCTACTCCAGTTACGAAGAGGCCGTGGGTGCCATGGTGCAAATGTCCCGCGTGCAGAACCCTAACCCGGCCAACGCCGAGATTTACGCGAAGAAGTACGAAGCCTACAAACGCGTGATCGAGGCCCTGGGGCCGGTTTGGAAGGATTTGAACTAATAGTGTAGAATATGGGGTAGGCCTAGTAGGGTTGCGGGTTAAGCCCGCGTCAGGAGAAGAGAAATGCGAATCCATCGCTCATATGCATTGTGCGCTTTCTTGCTAAGCGGAGTTCTTTTCGTCTCGGCCGCGTGCGAGGAAGACAAACGGGCCGGCCGGAGTGCCTCCGCCGAGAAGGTTAAATACGCGCCGACGCAAGACACGCCGCAGGGGGCGATCCTCAAGTCGACGGCCGCGTTTCGCGCGAAGAAACTGCCCGATTATCTCAAGACGGTTCAATACACGCCGGCCCAAAAACGGTATGTCGTCGCCATGTTCGGGATGAACGTGACGTGCGATCTCCAGAAGGCCTTGGTCGAGAAGTTCGGCAAGAACGCCTGGACGCATTTGCAGGCGGTCGACGTAACGCCAGAGTTCGGACTAAGCTTCACATACACCGTCCCTCCGCCCGACGACGAGTGGCAGGAGGACATGGAAGTCGAGATCAGCGGCAATCGGGCCGTTTGGATATGCAAGTGGGGACGTCGGCCGGAGAAGCACAAACTGGCGTTCGACCAGAGGCGAAAGGCTTGGCTGTTGATACTCCCGGGCACTCCCAAGGACGAGCTTAGCATGAAGTACATGTGCGAGCTCGTCGAGAATCTCACCAAAGCCGCCAAAACCGGTCTGAAGGTGGTCGACGAGGAAGATATCACCATCCGCGAGATCAAAATTCGCATGGCCGAGGAGTTCTTCCAACGACCCCGCAAGAAAGTCGAACCGAAACCAGAAGAGCCCGAAGCGGAATTGATACCCGAGGCGGAACCCGATTTGGAGCGAGGATTGGAACTCGACGCCAAGGTGCGGGAAATCATCGAGGGCGACGGCGAAACGAAATCGGAAACGGCGCCGGGCAGCGAGACCTCGCTAAACAGCGAAGCACCCGGGCCGAAGAAGGCGCGGAAGCCTACGATTGCGGACCCCGAATAGACTGAAGCCAATTTGGAGTAATCCGACCAAGGAATCGCGGCGGGCGTAAACTCGTCCCGACTCTCGTAGAGTCCGCGAGAACGTATCTACTCGGGCAACCGCTTAATAACCAGTCCCGTCACGTCATCTTGCTGGGGTATGTCTCCGACGAAATCCCGTACCGACCGCTCCATGGCGGCGAGGATTTCCTCGGCCGACTGATGTCGGTTGGCGACGATCACTTCCTGAAGCCGGTCAATACCGAAAGCCTCGTTGTCGTCGTTGGCCCATTCAAAGAATCCATCCGAGATCGCGACAACCAAATCACCGGGTTCCAGGTAGGATTGGATCGGCTCTTCCATCATCTGATCCTCGAATAGCCCCAGAGGCAACCCCTGGGAACCGAAGGTTTGAATCGCACCGTCCTTTTCCCGCACGATCACCGTTGGTCCATGGCCTGCCGAGAGCAAACGGCACTGGTGGTACTGGGCATCCAAGTCGATCAAGACCAAGGTGACGAACTTTCCGTCTGGTATGTCCTTGCACAGAAGATCGTTCACCTGGCCCAACATTGGCACCGGCGAAGGTTGCACTCCGATGATTGCTCTGACGTATGCCCGACAGGCAGCCGTTACCAAGGCCGGCCCGACACCGTGGCCTGTCACGTCGCCGAGCGAAAACACAACCCTCCGGCTGCTGATTTCCTGCCAGTCGAAGTAATCCCCGCCGGCCTGGTCCGCCGGGTGACAGACGGCGGCGAATTGGTACTGTTCCAGTCGCGGCATGCTCGGCGGCAGTAGTCCACGCTGAATATCGCCGGCGATTTCCAGGTCGTGTTTGAGCCGGTCGTGCTCGCGGCGGGTTTGCATCTCT
>Ga0180431_10006758_pt1 | contig 13545 bp, 10 predicted proteins | sample SS_ome_11_FD_132459 | JGI IMG/M metagenome (GOLD analysis project Ga0180431, IMG submission 132459) | Hypersaline lake sediment archaeal communities from the Salton Sea, California, USA - SS_1_MS_1 metaG | ecosystem: Environmental > Aquatic > Non-marine Saline and Alkaline > Hypersaline >... | reverse complement strand
CCGGCCTCCTCGTACTCCACCATGACCTGCTTGTAGGTCGCAGTGCCTGCCGCGAACTCCGTGCCCGGCTTGCCGCCGGGACCCGACACCAGGACAGCCTTCTGCCCGGGGAAGAGACGCCAGACGTAGCCTCCCTTCCCCTCGAACTCGACACCTTTCTTCTGCGTCTTCTTGCCCCGCAGCTTGTCGCCGAGCTTGCCGTAGTCATCGCCGTGCAGGCCGCTCATGTCAGCGTCCGTGCCAAACGAGCTGACCGAGCCCTGCGTCGCCACGGCGTTGACGTCGGAGAAACCGTGGAGTCCCACGGACCCCCCGGTCGGGTGAGAGACCTGATCCTCGTCCCCATACCCATCGGGCAGAGTGTCAGTGGAAATGGAGCCGAAGATGTTCATCACGCCCTCGTGAAGTTTACAGCTACTCCGGCGAGGAACCGGGCAGCAGCGGTGCGGGTTTCGGGATCGAGGAGCGGCTTGCCAGCCGCCTTGGGGTCCCATCCGGACATCTTCTCATCGAGGTAGAGCGCGATGATGTCAGGTCCGGCGTCGTTTCCTGCGGCGCGCAGGTCAGCGTAGTAGTCGATGCCAGTCTTGAGGTAGTTCCCGAGCTGGGAAACAAGGGGAAGGAACTGGCTGACTTTCACGCGCATGGATCATCTCCGTAGAATCAGGATCGCAGCGAGAGCCGCGCCTCCCCATACTACTGGGTTCTGGAACCACGGGCGAGCCTCGGAATCCGAGTCTTCTTCGTCGTCGTAGCTGACGGAGACATCGAGCGTCTCGAAGGCCTCTTCCAGGTCCGAGTCGATCGTCTCCGGGCTAGAATCGACCAGCGCGGTGTCCGAAGTCACGAACTCATCGGGGTCTGAGTTCTCCGCCGTCTCCGGGGCGAAGTCAGCCGCAGCCTGTTCCATCTGCGGGATGAACTCTTCCGCCACCTCAGCCATTGCGTCGGACGCATCGTCTTCCGCAACGCCTCCAGCATCGACCTCAGCCTCGATGGCCGGGGCGTCCTCCGTGACCGTGGCGACAGCGGCCGCCTCAGCAGCGGCGTTGGGATCTGGCTCGCTGACTGCGTTCGCGGCGTAGCGGGCCAGGGCCCGCTGGACGTAGATCCGGAGCCGGAGGAGGAACTGACGACGGCTCTCGCCCGGCCGGCGCGGGATGCGCTGGGCGAGGTACCGGACCAGCACGGTCACGAGGTCAGGAGCAGGACGGAAGACCACACCCGGAGTCAGGCGGATCGGGGGCCGCTGCTTCTGCACGCGGACCCGGCGCACCTGCACCTTGTCTCGGCCCTGGCGCAGGAGCTTCAGCCGCCGCTCCAGCCCGCTCTTCTCGGCGATCAGCTTGGCACGCTTGTTGAAGAGGACCGTCCGCTGGAGACCCGGAGTAATCGACGCGATCCGAGCCGTGAGCTTCTTGATCTCTCGGGTCAGCGCAGCGATCTTGCGGAGGATGGTCCGAACGCGGGCCTTCGCCTCGTTCGGCTTCACCTTCTTGATGTCGAATGGCTTGAACCGGCGGGCGTCTTGCAGCTCCTTGACCTTCGCCGCAGTCACGAGCGCTGCTGCCTGCTTGAGCTGCTGCTTGCGCAGAGCTTCGAGCTTCGCCTTGCGCGCTGCCACCTTCTCAGCCTTGATCTTGGCATCGAGCGCGCGGAGGGTCTTCTGCTGGAGCTTGATCTTGCCCGCGAGGACAGCCGGCTGGACCGGGGTCAGGCTTGCCGCGTCTGCCGCCACCTGCTCGACAGCCGCCTGCTTGAAGCTCTTCGACTCGTTGCGGACCGGCCCGAAGAAGCGCACCGCGTTGGCGCGATCCAGGCTGTTGAGGACCCGGTTCGAGGCGCGACCCTCGGGCTCATCGGCCACGAACTTCACCAGCTCGTGAGTGCTCCGCAACGTCTTGGCGAGCGCCTGGCTCAGAGGGGTCTTCTGAGAACTGAGCTCCTCCGCCCGCTTCTTGACCGCGATGTCCAGCGTCAAGCAGCTATCCTGGCTCATCGCCAGCTTGCGAAGCTCCTGAACGGCTGAACCCACGACGCCCGGAGCGCTGGCTGAGCGGAACGTGCGCAGCACATCGCGGTACGTCTGGATCTTGTTCTTGGGCGTCATCGGTACCTCAAGCTTGACACAGGGGCGCGTCACTTGAACCGATGTTTACCCTTCGCGGCTTCCAAGGGAAAGTAGCTGTGGCTGATCCCAGTGCTACACGCCTCAGGCTACTCGCTCTTTCAACGCGATGAGGTCCTGCATCATCGCAGCGACCAGCGCCAAGGAGTCCGCGTCTCCTCCCTGAGCGTAGAGCGTAGCCATCGCCCGGCAGACCTCGTGCATGTCCGAGATGACCGCTTCGGATTCCCCGTTCGAGACGAGCTTCTCTTCCACGCTCTCGTTGAAGGAGCGCCAGGCTACTGCCAGGCGGCTTCGGATCTCCTCGATCTCGTGATCTCGGAGAGCCTCGGCCTCATCGACCCAGAAGGCCGTGGCAGCGGAGGAAGTCCTCACAGGTTGTACCCGCAGAGCCAAGCAGCAGCTCCATAGATCCACTCGAAGTTGCGAATGGGCTTGCCCTCATCGAGGAGACGGTAAGCTTCTTTCCACATCTGAACCTCAGTGGTTCCTTTCGTCTCAGCGAAAGTAGCTCCGGGGTCGCGCATCGTTCGTCCGAGCTGGGCATCCTGAGCCTTGTCCATCAGGTTTGCTGCGATCTCCAAGACCTTGAGCATCCTGTCGTCACGAGCCTCCGCCGCCCGCCAACCCGTGTTGGCGAAGGACTGGTTGCGGCGGTCCATGTTGAGCTGCGCCCGGCGATGAGCCTCTTCGACACGACTGAGGGTGATGAAGTCTTCCAGCTCGATTCCAGCAGCGCCCACGGCAGCCTCCTGTCAGGCTGTCAGCGTAACAGGGAGCGTGACATCTGGCGATGCTTAGAACCCGATCTCCTCCTCTCCTTCCTCCTCCTCCTCCTCTCCCTTCTCGGGAGGCATCTCAGAAGGGAACTCTACATCCCGAGCAGGCTGAGGAGCCGACGGAACTTCTACCGCGATCGGTCCCACGGCACCCACTTCAGCGCTCCGGTACCGGGCGAGATCAGCTTCAGCGTCGTATTCCTCGACAACGATGGAGCCTCCGTCTTGATCGAGCATCTGAAGCATACTCTCGAACGTGAGCTCCTGGCCCGGCTTCCACGCAAGGTTCAGCTTCCCGTCGCCCACCCGTCCAACGTAGACGAAGGTGTCCCGCAGTCGGCTGTCCCGCTGGCCGAGCCAGAGGAGCACGTCCTGGAGCCCCAGCGCAATCGCCTGGCCCAGGCTTCGCGCAGAACCCGCCCCGAAGGGGATGTCGCAGTCGAGGTGGGTGTTGCGCCGATAGACCATGATGCGACCCGAAACAGCACCCTCCGGGCTGACCCAGACCAGCGCCTTCTTTCGCTCGAAGCCCGGAGGCCCCGCGAGCATCATCGGGCCAGGAAGCCGGTACCCTACGAGCTTCTTGACGCGGTTCACCGCACACATCGCGCTGCTGGCAGGGATGGTGGTCTTGAACCGGCGTCCGTAGGCGTCAGAGACTCGCTGGATGATGCGCTTCGTCTCGGGAACGGAGAGGCCTGCCTGATCCGCGAGCTTCTCGTTGAAGTCGGTCAGGTTGAAGTCGCCCACGTCCCGACGGCGCGAATGCTGAACGAACTTCCCGTAGGTCCCGATCCGAGACGCGAAAGCATCGGGCTTCAAGTCGTCTTTCTTCTGGAGCCGCTGCGGGAAGGCACCCCGAACTCCCCGAAAGTCGAGGGTGGCCCCTTCGGGGACAGGCGTAGAGTCCTTCTCTCCTGAGAACTGCTCCCGGAGGTACTGGGTGTACGCATCGTCCTCGGGGTTGAGCCGAGCGATGAACTCGTCCTCCGGGGCTTCCTCGAAGCCGAAGCCGCCCTCCTGGTCCCGGAACCCGACCACACGAGGGGCAGGCACGAACTCCAGCTCTTCCCGATCGAGGGTCTGGATCGGAGACTTCTCGACCTTGGCCTTCAGCTTTTCCAGGGCCTTGATCTGGTCGGCCACCGGGGAACCCTCTGCATCCTCCACCTTGTATGCCTCGAACGCCGCCGCGAGAAGCATCTCGTCCACGTTGTACGCCTCGGACACGATGTCCATGCTGTCCGGAGCGTAGAGCTTGTCCGAGTCTCGCATCAGTCCGACAAGGTTGGCCTCCCAACCTGTCGGAGCGCTGCGCTTCGACGCGGGAACAGCCCAGCGGTTCGCGGACTGGCTGGCCTTCGCCATCAGCTCGCCCCCAGGACCCCGGACAGCCTGCCGCACGAAGCTCCCAGTCAAGTCTGCGCGGCTGCGCCTCGCACTCAGCTCCCGGTTGTACGGAGGGTCGTTGAACAGGTAGCCGAGGTACTGCGCGACTGCCTGACGGTAGAGCTGCTCAGACTCCTCGTAGTTCGGGGCCTCGCGCTTCGCGTAGGCCTGCTTCTGTCCGACCTCCAGCCCCTCGTCCGGGTTGGACTGCGCCTTCTTCTCAGCGCGTTCCCGGAGCTTCTCCATCAGCCGCAGGACTCCCGGATGCCGCCGGAAGAAATCGGGATCTGCCATCGGGGTAACGCTGAGCTGACCGTCCAAAGTGACATTACCCCGAGGCTCGAAGTCGATCTTGCCGTTGGGCAGGAACGTGACGTCAGCCCCGAAGGCGTTGTGCAACAGGGCGCGATGATGGTCTGTCAGTTGGAGGGGGACGAGACGCGAGCTTGCGTTGGGCTTTTCGGGCACCTCAGACCGGGACGTGAAGAAGTACAGCGTGCGCGGGTCGTCTGCCTTGCCGAGGCTGATGCCGCGCGGAGCACCCTTGATCGGCTTCTTGAACGCCGCAGCGTAGAGGACCAGCGAGGGGAGAAACGGGCTGACCGTCTTGTTCGGGTCGATCTTCAGCTCCCCAGCCCGCTGAAGCATCCCCCGAACGATCTCCTCCGACCGCGTGTTCGGAGCCTCGATGGCTTCGCGCAGGTTCGGGAACGTCTGCACGGTAGCAACGAGCGGCACGGTGTCCGTCAGCATCTCCGCGTCGGACGCACGGGGATCCGGGAACATCTCCAGTCGGAGCGCCGGGCTGATCCTCTGACGATCCTCGATCCTCGCCGAGGGGAACGTCAGGAACCGAGGCGGACGGCGCAGGTACTCCATCTTCCCTGCGATCTGCCGGATGAACTTCCCGTAGTCCCGAGCGCCCACGGTTGCGGGGGCCTGAATCGACTGCACGAGGGACATCTCAGCGAAGACCTCGTCCACGAGGGCGGGCCCCGACTGGACCGTCGAGAGAACCTCAAGGAGTTGCTCGGACAGCGGAGCAGCCACGAACTCGGCCGCGCGGTCCTCCACGCTCTTGCAGGTGACCACATACACCGTAGTGTCGTCCCCGAATCGAACCCGACGGGTCTGACCTGGCTTCACACTCTTGGCGAGCGTCGTCATCGTGCTCGCGCTGAACTGACCCTCTTGGGCACCTTCGAGGAGATTGCCCTTGCGGTCCGGGACGGAGAGTTCGCCCTGGATCAAGGCCTCCTCAGGGACACCCGGAAGCTCGGGCACGATGATGACGTCCGGCTCCCGGCTCCAGACGACGAACAGGTTCTCCGTCTCCGAGTGCTCCGCTTCGGGGACGTCCAAGAGCTGTGCGATGACCTGTTCCGGGTTGTCTGCCGTGAACCGCTTTCCCGACCCGACGAACTTGAACGCAACGAGCTGAGAGTAGCTTGTGAGACCCCGGCGCACGATGGTGTGGTTGTAGGCCGTGATCGCTTTGGCCTCAGGCGGTGCGTTCGTGCTCTCGACCCACTTGATGAACTGCTCCGGGCTGTTGATCTTGTCTGCGATGGCCTTGGCCCGAGCCCGCATGACGTCCGCGTACGGGGGGCCGGAGAATCCCGAGGTCTTGGGGTCCGCTGCGTACATCGCCAGCAGAACCCGGCTGACCAGGTTCAGTACGGCCCGCCGACGCACAGAGGGCACGACTTCCATCTGCCGGTCTGTCCAGCTCTTCGGGAAGTAGCAAGGCGGCGCGAGCAGCGGCCCGAGGCGGAGGAGGCAAGTATCGACCAGTCCTTGAACTCGCGCCGTCACAAGTTCCGTCTCGGCTTGCGTACGGGGTCTGCGCCCGCCGGTCACCAGTTTCCCTGCTCTTTTGTAGACATTTCGAGCAGCGCTCTCCAGAGCATCTCCCGGGGAGCGGCCGAGCTCCTTCATCTTGACTGCGGTAGCCACAGACTCGATGAGCCGGCTGCGGAGCTGGTCGAAGAAGTCTGACGAGAAGAAAGTAGGTACTTCCTCCTTTGCGCCACCGACGCTGGTCTCTTGGAGGTAGTCCTCGGGCAGCAGGAGCTGAACTCCGAACCGGTCCTTCCGCGCGTCCGCAGCCGTGAGACCCATGACCAGGTACGGCCAGCCGAACGGGTTGTCGAAGTCCTCGTAGAACCCTGTGAGTCGGCCCACGTTCTGCTGGGCGTTGCTCACTTGGACCAGGAACACCGGAGTGTCCTCATCCGCTTTCGGACCACACGCGGAGAGAAACGCCTTGCGGCTCTTCCCTCCCAGTTCCCCACGAGGCGGGCCGCCTTTCTTTTCCCAGTTGCTCGGGGTGTAGCGGGGCATCTTTGCGAAGGCCGACGCCAGCACCAGCAGGCGACCCATCTCCTCCGGGGAGAGCTGCCCTGCCTTGTAGGCTGCCTTGACGCTGGCGGCTTCCTCCCGGGCCCAAGCCACGAGGCTCTCGTTCACCGGGATGAGGATGGCGGACACCTTCTCCGGCTTACATTCCTCCTGCCCCGGATTGACCGGCTGGGGAAGAACCGCCTCACCGGACTTGCGCTCACCCCGGCCCTTGCGGACCTGCACGTCCTCGACAGGGGCGTCGAGCAGCAAAGTTTCGTCCGGGTTGAACCGGGCGTAGCGGCGGGCATTGCGGCGAGGCCGACGGGCCTTTCGGGGCATACGATTGCGAGCCATTGGATTTCCAGTCAGGCCGACAGGCCAGTCAGCTTACCGATGAACCGACGAGCCCGGAGGTAGCCCGGATCTTGCCCCTTCGACGCGCCCTCGCCCCGGTACCAGTCGAGCACGATCTGCGTGGTCACGGAGACCGCGACTCCAGTGAGGATCGCGAAGCCGAGCTTCCCGACTCCACTCACCTTGCTCTGGGACTCCACCTCTTCCGCGATGGCGGACCCGACAGAGGACGAGACGCCCCCGTAGGCCGCAGCGTACGCCGGGCTGCGGTTGGCCCGTGCCGGAAGTCGCTTGACCTTGTACCCCCGAGGAGCACGAGGGCTCTTGGCGAGGCGTGGAGGACCCGGAGGCGGCTTCTCCATCTCGGGGATGAAGCGCTTGTCTCCAGAGACGACGTCCCACCCGAGAGGGACACCCTGGACCGTCGGCTCGCAGAAGTACCAGCGCTTCGGGATGAAGGCAGGCGTCCCCACCATGCAGTAGATGTGGCTCCAGGACGTGTTCGCGGGGTAGTTGCCCCCCTGGATGTGCCGCACCTTCTGGCCGTTGTCTCTCTTGCGCCCGGAGATCACCAGCTTCCAGGGAAGCCGGCAAGCCTCGAAGAAGCAGCAGAGCACGAGAACCTGGTCGTCGCAGTCTCCATACCCGTGCTTGATCGTGTAGATCGGGTCCTGGAGCTGCTCCCCCGGCTCGTTGAGGTAGTAGATGTTCTTGGGGTCTTGGACCCACTTGAGCAGCGCAGCGGCCTGCTTCTTGTACGCCCGAGGGGCGGCCCCAGACTTCTTGATGATCTTGGCGACCATCTTGCGGATCCGAGGATCCCGCCCCCGCTGTTCCGCGATGGACTTGATGACTTCCAACTTCTTGGGGTCGTCGTACCCGCCCCAATCCGGGAGGTGGTGAACCTTGGCCCCCGAGAGGTCCAGCTCACGCGTCCGTGCGTTGATCCGAGCGATGTCCAACTTTTCCGGCACGAAGACCTCCGACGGGGAGAATACCTCACCCCGCCGGAAGCCACCAGAACGGCGAGTGCTACGGAGCGCGTGCCTCAGTCAGCGTCGAGCTCATCCATCTCATCGCCGCCCTCCGACGAGGAATCCGACGAAGCCTCATCGCCCTCATCCTCGTCCTCATCGTTGTCGTCGTCGGCTGCGAACAGCGTGCCGTCCAGGGGATCCAGCCCGATTCCCTCGCGGACTTCGTTGAAGGCCTCTAGCAGATCGCTGTTCGTCTCTGGAGGCGCGATGAAGACCTTCTCCTCGTAGGTGAGAAACGGCGGAGTCTCAGCCTCAACTGCGTGGAACTGCGCCTCCACCTGGATCTCCATCATCGTCCGCTGCACCCGCCTGACCTCGTCGGGCACGTTGCCGGGGATCTGCTGCATGGAGAGCGCAACCAGGTTCTCCTTGGTCTGCTGGATCGCCATGTACTTCGGGTTGATCAGGCGGCGCTTCATCGTGACCTGGACCCACCCCGGAGGGCAGTCTCCGAGTCCGTCGTCCGCGAAGGACATCCCGCCCTCCTCGGTCACTCCCGACAGCGCGCACTCGTACTCGAACTGGTCAGCCATTGTTGTTTTCCTCTCTGATGTTCTTCCGCCAGGAAGTTGAGATGTCGTAGAGCACCATCAGCTCGGGCATCAGGATCGATGCAAGCTGCGCGATGGTCCCGCTGATGGAGTCCGCCAGCACTTCCAGATCCGACGTGCGGTCGGCTGCGCTGAAGTTGCTGCCGTCCCACGGGTAGTTGCACAACCACTCGTAGACCGCCCGGTTCACGCTTCCGTGGAGGGCGATGTACTGCTTGATCCGGCCTTCGCGGACCGTACCGGCGATGCCTTCGATGATCTTGGCACGGTCCGGGTAGGTGACTTCCTCGGCGTTCTGATCCGACGAAAACGGCGAGCACCACGCGGCCATGAAGGCAGAGAAGCTCTTCCAAGCGGCCTCCTTCTCCTCGGCGGTGCGTGCCTGTGCCACTTTGAACTCCAGCGGCTTCCCGTACGCCGACGGCGTGTCGTCCTGACGGGGTTCCACGACGTGGTAGAAGTCCGAAGGAGGAGTCCAGAAATCCCGTTCAGGGCTCTCCGCCGTCTCGGGCTCGGGCTCGGACTCGGGCTCGGACTCAGGCTCGGTGGGGGCCCGGTCCATGAGGCTTTCTGCGTCGTCCTCGGCCGTGGCCGACAGGATCGGAAGGAACTTCCTGACGAGATCGAGCAAGGCCCGCGTCTCTTCCGGAGTGGTCTCGACTTGCAAACGGTACTTCATGCTCCCTCCTCCGAAGGAGCAGCCTGTGCCGTAGCCCAGTCGTCCTCGGTGTAGATAATGTCGTCTGGAACGAGCTCGTGGGCCCGGAGCTTCTCAGCGACCTTGTTAGCCAGCTCCTCTCCCGCGTTCGCTTCTGCCATCGCGGCGTAGTAGGAGACGGCCTGGATGTAGTGGTAGATGTCGATGTTCTCCATGATGGAGCTCATCACGACCTCATCCCACTCGGCCTCGTCAACCTGGTTCAGGCGTTCGATCAGAGCCTTGATGCCCTTGCGGCCCTTCTTCTGCTGGAGCAGCTTCATCCCGGTCATCTTGGCGCGAGCCATCGTGTCCACCTCTGCTCCCTGAGCGTAGGGAGTGAGCGGGACCTCCTCTGTCGCGGCCTGAGCTGCCTTCGCCTCCTCGGCCTGCCTCCTGAGGTCTTGCTCGATCAGCTCCTCCATCGACGGCGTGTTGCGCTCTGCGGACGCCTCCATGCGCTGCGCCGCGTGGAGCCGATCCGTGTCGAGGTTCTGCGGAAGAGCTCGCTGCTCCAGTAGCCCGTGCTGACGCGCGACCTCGACGGGGATGAGCTGCGGCCCCTGCGGCGTCTGAACCTGGACCATCTGACCGCTCTGCGGACGCCGCTGCTTCTTCCGGCCTCCGACCTGGGCCGCCGGAGCTCGCGCCGTGAGAGCAGCCTTGCTGACCTCTGCGATGCTCCCAAGCACCTTGGGAATCGCGTCGGACCAGCCGGAGCCCCCGCTGTCTCCTCCCCCGCCGAAGATGCGCTGGAGCAGCTCTGGCGTCTCCATGCCCAGCGTCTCGCCGAGCTGACCGAAGCCTCCGCTCTGCTGGATCTTGGCCATCTGCATCATGCGCTCCTGATGCTCCCGATCCCGCTCCTTGGAGATCTCCATCTCGCGCATCGTCAGAGCGTGCTGACGCTGACGCTCCGCCTCTGCGAGCGCCCGCTGCTCGGCCTCTGCCTTCTCGCGAGAGAGCTGAGCTTCCCGCTGGGCCTCTCGCTCCAGGCGAGACATCTCCAGCATCTTCTCCTGATGCTCCCGGTCACGCTGCGCCTGCATCTCCATCTGCTTCATCTGGAGCTGTGTCTCTTCCCGCCGACGGTCTGCCTCGCGCTGGAGCTCTTCCCGCCGCATCTGCTCGCGACGCTCGTTCTCCTGCCGTTCGAGCTGCATCCGGCGCTCCCACGCCTCGCGCTCCTCCCGAGCCTTGCGCTCTTCAGAGAGCCGCCGGGCCTCGATCTCGGCCTTCTGGGCCTCCAGACGCTGCTGCCACTCCATCCGCTCGCGCTCCATGCGCTCCCGGTACTCGCGCTCCTTGCGGTCGTTCTCGTCCCGCTCGATCTGACGGCGGCGCTCGGCCTCCTCGCGCTCCATCTGGCGCTTGCGCTCCCACTCCTGGGCTTCCCCGCGCCGCTTCTCCTCCAGCTCTGCCCTCCAGCGTTCACGCTCCTCGGCCATCTGCTGCCGCTGCCGTTCCATCTCCATGCGCTCACGCTCCAGGCGCAAGGCCAACTCGTCCTTCTCCTGCTGCCGCTTGCGCTCCATCTCCTCTTCCCGACGCTTGGCCTCGATGCGGAGCTGCTCCAACTCGAAGTTGCGCTGCTCCTGCATGCGGCGGGCTTCCATTTCCAGCCGGCTGCGCTCGTGAGCCTGACGCTGCTCCCACTCCTGGCGCTCCCGCTCGCGCTGGGCCTCTTGCTGCTGACGCTGCCGGTCGAAGAACTCCCGGTCCATCGAGAGCCGGGACATGTCCGCCTCACGGAGACGCTCGGCCTGCTGCCGCGCGGCCTCCTGCTGCTGCTGAAACACCGTGGTCAACGTGCTCATGAGCATGTTGGCCTGTTCCTTCTGCCCGGCGAGCTGTTCCGTCGCCCGCGCCCGATCTGCGGCCATCAGCCGCTCCGTCATCTGCTGAACGACGTCAGCAGAGCGAGCGGCCATGTTGATCCGCTCTTCAGTCCGGGCCTTCTCCTCTTGACGCAGCCGCTCCCGCTCCTCTTCGAGCGTCTCTTGGAGAATCTCGGTCCGGCGCTCCGCCGTCTCCACGGCGTGCTCGAACATCCGACCCATCTCCTCCGCGTAAGAGGCACCTGCCGGGTCACCTCCGCTTCCAGGATTGACGATGATCGGCTGTCCGGGGCCTGAGCTTTGCATTCCAAGCACCTCTCGCTCCTGCTGTTCTTTGCGCCGTTTCTTCTCGCGCAGCTTCACCAGCGTGTTGTGGTTCTCGCTGATGTTGATGGTGAACTCCTTGCCGATCTCCTGGCCCCGGATGTCCACCGGGCGCAACCGGTACTGGAAACGACCATCGCCCTCCTCCGGCATCGAGTTCAGGAACATGCGGATGAAGTCGTCCTCGGAGGCCTCGACGTCGATGGCCCCGATGGCGCAGGGGACTCCGTTCTCCCACCGCCACACCCGGTACTGAACAGCCGTCGGGAAGTTGCTCGCCTGCGCGAACAGCTTGGGGCTGGAGGTCCGACCGATGGTCTCCGCTGCGGAGCCCCACATGTCGGACTTGCCCTTGCGCTCTCCAATGACAGGAGGGTCGTTCAGCTCTTGGATGTCGGGGTTGTTGAGCGCCGCGATGTCATCAGCGGCAGCAGAGCCTCTCATCCCGGCCCCGTAGTCATCCCGCATCGAGAGCAGCGCCCTGAGATCGTCCTCCGCGTCTTCCGAGAAGCCCTCCTCGCTGTCGTAGTCCGACCCGTCTTTTTCCTCGGACAGCCGCACAGCGGGCCCCTCTTCCTGGCTGCGCATCAGCGCGTCAAGATGATCTGACATTCGGCACACCTCCTGAAGATGTAGCACTGATAGTCAGGCTCTCCCCGCGCGCCCAGGCGCGCGAGTACTATCCGTGATAATATCTTAACCTCGGAGGTGAAATGAAAGATTACGCACGGTTTCTCGTCAAGTCACGAGCCCCGATTGGGCGCTCTCAAGACAGAGGTGACCTCCCCGCTACCCCAGACGCAGCACCCGAAAGTGAGCCCGCCCCGAAGCTCCGGGCTTTCGACAAGGCCAGAGCCCGCAGGACAGGTTCGACTGCCGCGCACGGTGCGTACGTGGGGTACCCGAGCCCCGCCAAAAAGGAGAGTCAGAGCCCCTCACTGAACGAACTGGCTGCACGCAACACGAGCCCGACCGACGTGACCGCGATCCCCGACTCGTGGCCCGTGAAGGACCACTGGGGAGAAGAGCCTCCCGCCCGCGAGAGGCCTCCCAGCAAGGCCTTCCGTGAGGAAGAGCCTGAGACCAAGAAGCGCCCTGGTCCCAAGAGGAAGATGAAGCACAAGCGCCGCAAGGTCGCGATGTCCATCTCTGTCTCCGAGGAGGAGGAGTTCATTCTCCGTACCTACGCTGCGAAGCGGAACCAGAGCTTCAGCGCGTGGGCAAGGACGACGATGTTCCGGGCGATGGGCCGGAAGATCCCTGACCGTTCGTAGAGGCGTGGCTGTCCGTTCGTGGAGGCTCGGCTGCCCGTAAAAACGAGGAAGGCCGCCCCGGGTGGGGGCGGCCTCTGTTGATCTCACGGGTAGACTTTCTTGGCGCGGATCGACTACCGGCCGAACTTCTTGTAGAGGATGTAGGCGAGGACAGCAGCGCCGCCGATCATCAGCAGCTTGTTGGTTTTGTCGGCCTCCTCGGCGTCAGCCACGACCTCCTCGGCGTCAGCTTCGACGATCGCAGCGTCAGCCTCGATCGCATCGACCGCTGCCTTGGCCGCAGCTTCCACGTTGGATGTCGGAGTGGACTCCCCATTCAACGAGCCGAAGACGCCTGCGTACTCGTCCTCGTAGTAGTCCTCGTCCTCGTAGTAGTCCGCGTCCATCTCTGCATCGAGATCAGCATCCATCTGCTCGATCTCTGCTACCTCCTCAGCGGGCGTGCCCGGCTCGATGCCAATCTCGGCCTCGGCCGCGTTCAGCTCGGCCTCAGCCGCCTGGGCCAGCGGGATGACAGCCTGGATCTTGGCCTCGTAGGGCAGCGTCCGGAAGTTCGGCTGTGCGGCCAGGCGCTCCAGGGCAGCCTCGACCACCCGATCCACCAGGATCTCCAGACGCCGACGACGGTACTCGGGGCGGGGCAGACGCGCGATGGCACTCACAGCGGGCTTGATCGGGTAGCGGCGGATCCCCCGAGCCCGGCGAGCCCGGAGACGCATCATGGGCCGCGCGATGACGGAGAGCTTCTGCTTCCGCCGCCTGAGGGGAAGCGTAGCGATTCTCGCGACCCTCGTCCCGGCCTTCTTGGCTTTGATCTTGGCGGCCTTCTTG
>Ga0180431_10006756_pt1 | contig 13545 bp, 6 predicted proteins | sample SS_ome_11_FD_132459 | JGI IMG/M metagenome (GOLD analysis project Ga0180431, IMG submission 132459) | Hypersaline lake sediment archaeal communities from the Salton Sea, California, USA - SS_1_MS_1 metaG | ecosystem: Environmental > Aquatic > Non-marine Saline and Alkaline > Hypersaline >... | reverse complement strand
CAGGATCCAGTTGATCTGGTCATAGATGAACGCCAGATAGCGCGGGTCCGACCGATACCGGTACGCTATCGCCATCAGGCTGGCGGCCCCGGCCAGATGGCTGTTCGTCCCGACCCGCCACGGGCTACCTTCGGCGATGGTACCGAAGAAGTTCGGCTTACCTGCCGGGCCGAACGTCAGTACGCCGAACGGGTTGTCAGCCAGCTTGAGCATCTCGTCGGCCCGGGCCACGATCGCCCTGCGCAGCTCGGCCGTGTGGTCTTCGCCGAACGCCGCGTCAAACGTACGAACCGCGTCGACGACGTCTTCGGACGCCGCGATCTTGGGAAACAGCTCGTGGGCGAGCTTGGCGTACTTCGCATCGCGCGTGGCTGCATACAGATCCACCGCCGTGACGAACTGGTGCACGCCGCGCTTCTTGTTGGCCAGTGCCCAGCGCAATCCGCGATCGGCCGCCTCGACCCAGACCGCCTTGTCGTTCACATAGCGGGCGATCTTGGCCATCGCGGCGTGATGGACACTGGGGTCGCAGCCGCTCCTGGCCGGCTCGACGCGCCGCTCGTCGCCCGTGCCAGGCTGGTTGTCCGTCTCGAGCTCGGGCGGGCCCCAGAACCCGTAGCCCGACGTGATCCGCCCGAACGCGGACCCGTCGGGCGCGATCATGCGGCGGCTGTGGTCACCGCCCCACAGGATCTCGTCGAGGAAATCGCTTCGCCCGTTGCCGTCCCGGTCGTCCCGGTCGAACGCGGCCTTGGCCATGCCGTACGCGCGGGCGAGCCCGTGGACGTACGGGGCGTTGTAATAGGTGTTGTAGTCGCCCGCGTCATGCCACCCGCCCGACAGGTCGTAGTGCTTGCCGTCGATGCGCAGGCCGTCGTCGAGGTGGCAGGCGCCGTGGAAGCCGGGCACCTCCGCGCCACACCGCTGGTAGTAGAAAAATCGGTATGCCGGCCGGGCCGTCTTGGCCCACAGCGCGTCCGCGCCGATCTCGAACGGCCAGGACACGTCGGTCACAGGACCTGCGCCAGCGGCGTCGCCAAGCGTCACCTTGATCCGGTATCGCCCGGGCGTGTCGAGCGTCGTGAAATCCCCACGCCAGTACTCGCGCCCCCAGTCGTGGCCGAAATGGCCCTTGATCCGCCCACGGTGCGCCAGGACGCCTGTAAACGCTTCCGAACCACCGTCACAAAGAACGGCAAACACGGCCTTGCGCGCCTTGAAATTGCTCTGCACCGTGAAGTGCTTGGGTGCGCCAAGGTCATAGCCCACTTGGTTGACCAACGCCTCGACCTTCGGGCCCAAGCGCAGATGCCCGGTAATCGCGGCGTCGTCCCACCACGCGCCCGACGTGGCCGTCTCGCATGTCAACGTAACCCACTGGGCCCCTGAGGGTGGCGTCGCCTCAGCGAGCGCGAAGCGTCGCCAGCCGTCCTTCTCATCTTCGCGCTTCAGGGGGTCCTCACGCAGCACACCGCCCAGGCCTGACCACCGCAGCACCGCACCCTTCGCGCCGGGTCCCTTGGCGAACACGACTGCACTGACCGCGCGGACGGCGCGATCAATGGCGACTGGCGCCGAGACTAGTCGCATCGCCGTCGAGATGCGCACAGAACGCTTGCCGGACCGGGCCGTCTTGCTGTCGAGCGCCCACGCGGTATCGGTTCGCGCCGGAACGGGCATGAGATGCCAGCCGCGCGGCCGGGCCAGCCGACGCTCGCGGATGCCGGATCCCTTGGGGTACTTGTCCGATTCGAGCGCCGCCTTGCCGCGCTCGAACCCGCCGTCGTCGAGAAGCGAGCGCGTCTCGCTAATGGAGATGGGCGTCGGGACGACCGATCGTCGGAACGCCGCGCCCGACTGGGACGCGTCGAAACGACTGCTGGGCCACGGGATCAGCGCAACGTCATAAGCACCGCCCAGCGTCACGCACCGCAGCACATGATCACTGCCGCCGAAGACGAGGTCGGTCTTGCCGTCGTCGTCAACGTCGGTGAGGGTGGCCGGGGCCAGCAGCCGCTTGTCGGCGCGGTATCGCCACTCCAAGTTCCCCTCGTCGTCGAGGCAGTACAGGGAGTGGTCGCCGCTGGCCACCAGCGCCTCGATAACGCCATCGCCGTCCACATCCCCCAGGGTGACCTGTGCACCAACGGGCTGCACCGTTTGGAAGAACCACATCAGCACGCCCTGGTGGTGGAGCGCGTAGACGCGGCCCTGGACATCGGCGGCGATGATCTGCTCACGCCCGTCACGGTCAAGATCGCCAACCGCCAATGACGACGGGGCCGACAGTGTGGGAAACGTCCAACGCACACGGCCGTCCCGAGCATCAAGCGCAATAACAGCCGGGTCGCTGGCCGCGCCGCAGTACAGCTCGGCCTGGCCATCGCGGTCGGCATCGGCCACCGCGACCGCGCCAGCCGGCCCGTCGCCGGTCAGGCGCTGCCAGCGAAGCTTGCCATTGGCATCAACACAGAACGGCCCGCAACGATCGGCGCCGAACACCTCGGCCCGCCGGTCGCCGTCGACGTCGCACGCCGCCAGCGGCGCGTCGATCTCCAGCGGCGGCTCGCCGGGCGGACGGCGGAACGTCCACAGCGCCTTGCCGTCGGCGTCCAGCGCGATCACCGCGTGGTCGGTCCCGGCGATGACCTCGTGACGGCCGTCGCCGTCCAGGTCCGCCCAGATCGCCGCGCCCCACGTGATGCTCCCGACCTGACGCGTCCAGCGCTCCTTGCCTGTCTCGGCGTCGAGGCAGCACAGCTTGCCGTCGCTGCCCCCGATCACGAGCGTGCCCCGGCCGAGGCGCGCCGTCGTGCTCAACGAGGCCGCCGACGTCAGGCGCTTCTTCCACCCGCCCCGGTATGCCCAGATCTGTTTGCCGGTCGCGTCGACACAGCGGAGCACGCGGACCTCGGCGTCACTGATGATGGTCTCGCGGCCGGGCGTGCGATGGACGTCGGCCACGAGCGGCGGTGCGTAGAGCGTGCCCTTCGCTTCGTATGCCCATTTCAGGCTCGGCGACGACGCCGACGCGCCGACTGCCATCCACAGCCAGACCGCAACCGCCATCATGCAATCCCGATCAACACGCTTCATCATCGGGCTCCCGTGTTCGTGCGATCCACGGGCGACATCCGACCCTCGGGGGTTGGCCCCCGCCCATGGCACCCATCGGCGCTCACGCAAAAGTGTCCGACCGAAAGGGCCACTAGAATACCAGTTGTGCCTGCCACTCGCTCGTGTATCTTACTGGTTGCTTTCCACTGATCTTGTGGACGGAGTGAGCGTCAAGATGCACATCATCGACTCGGCGGTTCGACTGGCTTGCGACAACGGCCGATTGGTGGCCGACGACTGGCTACGTCAAATGGATGCCTGCGGCATTTCGCACGCCGTGGTCGCGCCCGCCGACGAGCACGTGGCCGTTTACAACCGAGAGGGCAACGACCAGATCGCCGATCTCGTCGATCACCACCCGGAGAAGCTCACCGGACTGGCCGTCGCCAATCCCTGGTTCGGCCAGCACGCCGTCGACGTGCTCCGCAGGGCATTCGACCGGGGCCTGGCTGGTCTGTATCTCCATCCGACCCGGCAGGGGTTCCGGTTGACCGAGGCGATCGTCGATCCGCTGATTGAGGTCTGCATCGAGCTTCGCAGACCGATCTACAGCTACGTCGGCACGCCGATCTGTGCGATGCCGTTTCAACTGGCGGAGCTGGCAAGGCGCTTTCCCGAGGCGCGGTTCGTACTGGGGCACTTCGGCTACTGCGATTTCGCCGGCTACGACGTGATCCCCGCGGCCATGCAGGCGGCAAGTATCCTCGTCGAGACGTCGTGCGCGTGGCGGCAGATCGTCCAGGAGGCCGTCGATCGGCTCGGCGCCGATCGGCTGCTCTTCGGGTCGGCCTATCCGAGGTCCAGACCTGAGTTGGAAATCGACAAGATCCGAAGCCTCGACCTGATCCCCGGCGACCGACAGAAGGTCCTGTGCGACAACGCCCGCACGTTGTGGGGGATCTCGATATGAACTCGGACTTCCCAGGGGATCTTCCTGCGTCGGGCGGGACTGGCACGAGGAACCGGGCAAATCCGCACGATTGGCAGCGGAGAACACCATTCCCGCATGATTCGATCGACCTGTCTTGGGTGCGATACTCGCCAAGGCCCTGCAAGCGGGAAATCCTACGCGATAAGGGAGTGAACTCATGGTAGAATGCGCCGGGACAAGGCGTGTGGCGGTCGTGCGCCGGGCTCACATGGAAAATCTCAGTCTGAAGGTGAAGATCATGAAGAAGATTACGCTCGCGGGACTGTTAATGACCTTCGTGCTGTGCGGCGGTTGCGAGACCGCGGCCAAGACGGGCTTCAAAGTGGCCAAAGGCGTCGACGCCGAAGTCCTGCCGATCAGCGGCGCCCTGACCCCTAGCACGCTCGCCCCCTACAACACGTTGAAGCTCGGAAACGTAAGCACCGATATCGGTCGACTCTGCCCCGCCGGAGTGATCGCCGAGGTCCGCAAATCTGCACCCAAGATCTTCGCCGAGCGAACCAGAGAACACTTCGGGGGAGGCCCAAAGATCCTCACGGCCAACATCGTCGTCCGCTTCTACAAGAAGAAGGACCTGCTGGGCGCGGGGCGGCTCGATCTGCTCGCTACGCTCGTGGACGCTGGAAGCGGGACGGAGATTGGCAAGGTCCACATTGAAGGCATCACCGAATCACCCGTACACACGGGCATCGACGACATGGTAGAGGAAACGATCAAAAGGCTGGCCGACTATTTGACAAAGAAGAAGGGATAGTGCGGGCTCGCGCCGGTGGCCGCGCCAGTGCGACCACGCCGGCCATCGGCGATTTCGATTCGGTCAAGCGCCGGGGATCCCCCCTTTCTACACCAGACCGAACTCACGTGGGGCTTTCCGGATGAACATCATCGATACGCACACGCATCTGCCCGGCACGCTGTGGGCGCCCTCGCCGCGACCCATTGCCGAGGTCCGCCAGGAACTCGAAGCGGCGGGGGTATGTCGGGCGTGGATCTGCACGACCGATGGGCTCGTCGCGAACCCGCGCGGGAACAACGACGTTCTGGCTGACACCATCGCCGAGCACCGCGACTTCTTCGTTCCGTTCTGCACGGTCGGCCCGTACGAGGGTGTGGACACGGCGCTGTCGGAGCTCGACCGGGCCAAGAACGAGCTCGGCATGCGGGGACTCAAGTTGCACCCGTGGCTTCAGGCATTCTCGATGACCGATCCCGCCGTCGTGCCGATTCTCGAGAGATCAGCGGCGCTCGGCCTTCCGGTGTTGTTTCACGACGGCACGCCGCCCTACTGCACACCGTTGCAGATCGCGGCCGCGGCGGAGAAGGTGCCGCAAGCGACGGTCGTTCTGGGGCATTCCGGCCTCGACGACCTGACCGAAGACGCGATCCTAGCCTGCCTGAGACACCCGAACATCTACCTCAGCCTCACCTCGCTCAGCAGCGGGCGGATGGCGCAGGTCATTGACCGATGCCCGACCGACCGGCTGCTCTACGGATCGGACGGCGGCGTCTGTCCCCACCTGGCCCGCGCCGGGATCCAGAAGCTCACCGCGACCGGCGCCGCCGACGAGGTCTTGCAGAAGATCTTCTTCGACAATCCGTCGAGGCTGCTGCCACCGACCTAGAACATTTCACGATTGCGTGTAGCGCCAGCACCCGTGGGAGGGCGAGGCTCCTGCCGAGCCGCGGCTCGCCGGGAGCGTCGCGCTACCAGTAGGACATGGCGTCTTCGCAGATTTTCTCGAGATCGTCCCTACCGGCCGGGCGGGGCGAGATCTTCGTCACGCGGTGCTGCGGCAGTGTCCCTTCGACGATCGCGGGGACGTCGTCTGGCGTGCAGCCGACGCCCGCCAACCCGTTGGGCATATCGAGCGTTCGCATGAAGTGGATGATGCGATCGGCCAGAACGCGGCCGGCGTCACCCGGACCGGCGCTGGTGACGTCGGCGCCCAGCGCCTCGGCCGCATGGAGGTGCCGGTCCGGACACGCCGGCGCGGTGAAGCAGAACACGGCCGGGGAGTTGACGATGACGGCCATGCCGTGCGGGATCAGCGGGTAATCGACCGGATAACCAGGTGCCCTGAAATCGCGGGCCATGCCCGCCACGGGATAGGACATCCCGTGCGGCAAATGTACCCCCGCGTTGCCGAACCCCATCCCCGCGAACGAAGCAGCCAGCAACATCATCCCCCGCGCCTCATCATCACTCGGGTCGGCCACCGCGCGGGGCAGGAATTCCGCCAGCATCCGAAGCGCCTGGAGCGCCCACAAGTCGCTGATCGGGTTGGATCCTTGATAGGCCGGTCGCAGCAGGGGCCGATCCGGTTTCGGCCGCTGGTTGAACGGGATGGCCGTATACGATTCGATCGCGTGGCTGAGCACGTCCAGCCCCGTCGACGCCGCCACCTGCGGCGGCAGCGTTCGCGTGTTGTCCGGGTCGACCAGCCCTAACGTCGGTTTGAGCCGGCGGTGCGCGATGCCGGTCTTGGCGTGCATCTTGGTCACGTCGAAGATGGCCACGCCCGTCGTCTCGGAGCCCGTGCCCGCCGTCGTCGGCAGCGCGATCAGCGGTCTGAGCGGGCCCGGCACGGGTTTGCCCTTGCCGATCGGCGCGTTGACGTAGTCCAGAAAGTCGGCCGGGTACGTCGCGTACAGGTTGACCGCCTTGGCCGTGTCGATCGTCGAGCCGCCTCCCACCGCCACGAAACCGTCGAACGGCTGGCTCCCGGCGAACGCGATCGCCTCTTGGAACGAGTCGTCCGTCGGCTCGACGTGCACCCGGTCGAACAGGGCATGCTCGATCTTCTCGGTCTCGAGCGACTCGAGCACCGTCGTGACCGGCGGTAGCGTCACCAGGTGCGGATCGGCCACGACCATCACGCGCTTGACGCCCATGTCAGCCAGGTCCATACCGACCTCGCGCGTCACGCCAGGTCCGAAGCGGATGTTCGACGCGGCCATCTCGAACGCGGTGTCATGCGACATGTCGGGGGTCCACCTTCTTGCTTCCGGCTTGCTCAAACGCCTACCGGGCCTGGCGGCTAATCGATTTCGCACACGACCCGGACGCCCACGTTGTAGACGCGCTGGTAGGGACGATATGCCAGGCGATAGGCCGATCGCGCCCGTTGCGGACGATCGCGCCACGACCCGCCCCGCACCACCCGACTGCCCGCCGCGGTCAGGTCATTCCGGCCGTCGTCCTCGCGATAAGGATAGGGCTTGAATGTCGAGCGCGTCCACTCCCAGACGTTGCCGTGCATGTCGTGCAGGCCCCAACCGTTGGGCTGGTACCGGCCGACGCCGTCCGACAGGAACCCGCCGTCCTTGAAACGGGCGTCCTTGGGGATCCAGTCGTCGTACTTGCCCGGGTTCTTGTAGGGGTCGCGATTCTTCTTGTAGGGATGGCAGACGAACTCCCGCAACGTCAGGTCGGCCAGGTTCGCGAACTTGCCGAAATCGCTGTTCAGATCGCCGTAGAAGAACGGCGAGGCCGTACCCGCCCGGCAGGCGTATTCCCATTGTGCCTCGGTCGGCAGCGCACACTTCAGCCCCGCCTTGGCGCTCAGCCAATCGCAGAACGCCACGGCCTGCGTCCACGAGACCCGAACGACCGGTTGCTTGGGCCCGTTCGCGTAGAATCCCCGCACGCCGAACTGCATCGCGTGCTTTGACTCGACGCCACTGTCGTGCGACGGATCGAACCGGGTAAACTGCGCGTTGGTCACCTCGGTCCGTCCCATCCAGAACGGCTTATTGATCTTGACCCGCGTGGCCGGACGTTCGTCCGCGCACCCGGTCGCATCGCCCATCATGAACTCACCGGCCGGGATGAGCACCAGGTCCATCTTGATCCCGCCGCCAAGCTCGATCGTCCGGTTGTGTTGCCCTGCACGGTCCTGACGCCGCTTCGCTTCGGCCGCATCGAACGGCCAGCCCGGGCAGTCCACGCTTGCCGCGTCCGCCCGCGGCGAGGGCTTAGGCATGACCGATTTGATCGGGCTCTTCGGACGGACCGGGACCGCCTCGGGATCGTCGTCCATGTTGGCGTACCGCTTGCGGAGCTTTCGCCGGCGCTCGGCCAGACGTTTGACCCGCTTCGGACCGGCGATCTCGGTCCACGTGCCGTGGTATGGGGCATTCAGATCGATCCACGTGACCAGCCGGTCCCACGCCTCGGCGTCGAGCTGAACGTTGTGATGCCCCTTGGCGAGCATCTGGACGAGTTGCGTCGTGTCCGCGTGGTACTCCATGGGCGTCAGCAGGTGATAGTCGCTCTCGAGCCCCGGACGGCGGACGTAGCGATGCAGCTCGGCGTAGGCGACGGAAAACAACCCCGCGTCGCGTCCACCGTGGTGGAACACGCTCGTGTAGTCGGTGATCCGCTTGGTCCCGCGGAGATCGGGCATCGGCCCGGACGCAGGAACCAGCGACGCGCCGCCACGCTTGATCTCACGTCGCGCCAAGACGAGACCATCTCGCGCCCGGCCGTCGTGACAACCGACACAGTACTTGTCCAGCACGGGTTGGACCTCTCGCTTGAAGCTAAACCCGCGCTCGGGCCCGTACCAGGGCGTGATCTCGGCCGGCGCCCGACCCGCGGCAATGGTATATTTCACCGGCGGCGTGGTGTTCTGTCGCTCGTGACACCCAACGCACGAAACGACCTCGCCCGGCATGGCCGTGAACCAGCTCCGCATCAGTTGCAGCGCCTTGCCCTCGCTATCGAGCGGCTGGACCGCGATCGGCGTGTTCGCCGGCACCTTGAAGACGGCTGACCCGTCTTCGAAGACCGGCACCGTGCCGACGATCCGCTTGATGTCCCACGGCCCTTCCATCCCGATCACGCCTTGCGGCCCGCCCATGCCCGGATACAAATAGACATAGCTGAACAGCCGCAGCTTCCTGACCGTCCCGCGCGGGATGCCCTTCAACCCATCGCCACGATGGACATCGGCCAGATAGACCACGGCATCGTTGCGCTCGGGCTTGACCTTGCTGGGAATGACGGGCGGCGTGGGTGTCTTGCGAAACGGGATCGGCTCGAGCAGCGCGTAGTCCGGCTGCTCCTTCAACAGGAGCACATTGTCGAAGACGTCCACCAGATAGATACCCCACGCCGACTGCGGCGTCGGCTGGGCCGACACGATGACGTACTTGTCGCTCAGCGGATAGGGGTGCAGGAACTTCGGCCACGAGGCGTCGACCAGGTTGTCCTCGATCAGCGGCTCGACCTTCTTGCCATAACCGGGGATCCGCTGGACCACGCCGTCGGCCTCGTGCCGGCCCAGGGCCGGGTCGATGAGAACCAGCTCGCCCATCCGACGAACACCGTGATGGCCGCTGACGACGGCGACCACCCGCGTGGCAAGGCCCGGGATCGGCCGGGCGTAGAAGATCGCGTTCGGCCAGTACGAGTTGCTGCCGTAGTACTCCATCTGCTCTGTGCCGTCGGGGTTCATGTGGAACAGCAGCCGGGCGTGGGCGTGCGGGGTGTCGGTGTATTCCCAGCGCGCGTACAGGACCCGGCCGTTGTTCATGACCGTCGGGCACCAGTTGTGCTCTTGGTCGAAGCAGAGCTGTCGGATGGTCTTGCCGTCGGGCTCCATGCGATACAGATTCGCAACCAGACTGCTGCCGTTCACGCACGGCACCGCCACCATCGAGGCCGTCGACGTAAAGAGGATCCCCCCGTCGGGCAGGTAGCACGCGTCGTAGTGGTTCACGTCCCTCTCATCGCCGGGCGTTACCTGACGAAGACCGGTACCGTCCGATCGAATCTCGAAGATCTGCCACCGACGGTGCGAACCGATCGAGGAGAACAGCATCCGGTCGGCGTCGAAGTGGAGGTCCACGTCGCCGACGAACTTGTCGCCGTCGGGGCGGTACAGCGTGGTCAGCTTGCCCTCCGGGCGGAGGGACGACAGGACGGCGATCTCGTTGTCCCAGACGTCCGTTCGGATGCTCGAGTTGCTCTGCCAGTTCTGCGGCAGCCCGTAGGGGTCGGGCACGTGCCCGCCGTGTCCCTTCTTGTTGGTCACGATCCTGCGCTTGACCAGCAACAGGCGATCGAAATCCAGCAGCGGGTTAGCCAGCAACGCCTCGCGCCGCAGGGCGACGATCATGTCGATCTCGGCGAGCGCCCCGTCGTCGCACCGGCCTAGGGCTTCGCGGATCGCCCCCAGGCGCTTCTCAAACGCGTCCAAGCGGGGCAGATACGATACCCCCCTCCCGTAGGCCTTCGGGTAGGTGTTGCTCAGACACGCAACGCTCAGCCGCAGCGCCCGAAAGTTCACGCTATCGAGGCGCTCACGGGCCGACCGAAACCGCTCGCGGACCCCAGCAGCCTTGATGTACAGATCGAGCCACCGCGGATCGCCCGGGGGCACCTTGGTTCCGACCAGTGCGTCCAGCTCGGCCCGCACGCCGTCGCCCGCCTGGCCGATCATCTCCTTGGCCAGCGCGGCATCGTCGGCCTTACGGAACCACCGAAGATGTTTTCCTCTCGGTAGGTCGCGCTTCATTCGACCCGCTTCGATCGGGAAATCCCGCTCGATCATCCGCCACACGTCCGGTAGCGGGTCGGATGGGGCCGGTCGCGCCGAATCGGCCTGGCCCAGGCGTTTCCTCAGTGTGTCGCGCGTGGCCATCATCGTCTGCGACCACGTCGCCTTCTTGGTGTACAGATGCACCGGAAACACGACACCCCACTTGCCCGACAGGTACGACTCGACCGACTGGCGCTCGCGGTCGCTTAGCGACCGGCCGTAAATGATGATCTCGGCGATGAGGCCGTCCCAGCCTTGGCCCGACCCGAACCACCGGCCGACCCGAAGCTCGTTCGCCCTGCCCCCGACGTTGGCCATGGTGGCCGTGCCGGCGCTGACGCCGTTCGCGAACAGTACGAGACCCGAATCACGTCTGACCACGCTGTAGATCTGCGTGCTGGCGTTCTTCAGGACGAACCGCGTGGACACGCCCTTGCCCGCCGCCGTCTCCAGGTAACACGTGCCGTCGGACTTGGTGCCCAGCGTCCACCAATGCGCGGCCCCCCTGCCGAACCGATTGCCGACGATACCCCGCCAGTTGTTCGACGCGTCCCGATCGAGCGACGCCACAGCAAACAGCGTCCACTCGCCCGACCACTGGTGTAAGACGGGGCTGGCCAGACAATCGTCCCCGTCGAACCGCAGCGCCGGCTTGGGGCCCAAACCGTTCTTCTCGTACGCGGGCTGCAACGCGGGCGTCGGCTGCTTGGCGTGATGGCCTTGCCCGGACTTGTCAGCCCACTGCGTGATGGCTGCGCCGTCGCCGATCGCATCGGCCCGGCCGTTGCCGTCAACGTCACTGGCGTCCAACCACACCACGCAGGCCGAAACGTCACGCCTGGGGTCAAACGCCGCCCGCACCATTCCGACCGAGATCAATGACGCCGTGATCGCACTAACGACAGCTACACGATTCCTCATCGTCCCACCTCGCCGTGCCACAAAAACCTTCTCAGCACGCAACGAGTATATCACCACCCGCCTACCTCCCCCAACCCTTGCAGGGCGCCAAGCGGGCATCAGCGCGTCCGGGCAAGACGCGAACGGAAACAGCGTGCTTTTCAGCCGTAAGACCGACGTTATTATGACTGTCTTGCGAGGCTGCACTGGGATCGCAGAGGTCGACTGCGTGCGACCCATTACACGGCGACGGAGCGGGCACATGGGCCGATCCGACATTTCGCCAGACACGGCCATCCGAACGACGTCCGGCGCCCGATCGACAAACCGCTGGATTCGGCTGATCCTGGGCCTGTTCCTGCTCTACGCAGTGGCGTTCATCTACCGCACCACCTTCGTCGTCGAGGGACGGCGCTACTTCTGCCTGTTCGACGACGCAATGGTCTCGATGCGCTACGCCAAGAACCTCGCGGCTGGCCACGGGCTCGTATTCAACCCCGGCGGCGAGCGCGTCGAGGGGTTCACCAATCCCCTGTGGACGCTGTTCATGGCAATCTGCCACCTCGCACCGTTTTCCGAGACGAAGATGAGTCTGCTGGTGCAGTTGGGCTCGTTGGCGTGCTTGCTGGGCAACTTGCTTGTCGTCGAGCGGCTGACGCGACGACTCGCCGGCGACTCGAGGGTCGCAGTCTGCGGTGCGTTGCTGTTGACGGCGTTCTACCTGCCGCTGAACAACTGGGCCCTTCAGGGCATGGAGACCGGGCTCTTGATGCTGCTGGTCAGCGGCGCCATGCTGGGGTGCGTTCGGCAACTGGACACGCACCGGTCCAGCGCGATGCCTTGGCTCTTGCTGGGCATCGCGCTGTTGGTGCGGATAGACGCCGTCGTCCCGTTGGTCATCATGGCGTTGTTCATGGTCGTGGCAGACCCGGCCCGCCGCGGCCGCAGCCTCCGCCATGCGGGCCTGGCCCTGTCGGTCGGGCTGGGCTCACAGACGGTGCTTCGGTTCGTCTACTACGGGGACGTGTTGCCCAACACCTACTATCTCAAGATGACCGGCTGTCCGCTGAGCGCGCGGTTGATCCCCGGACTTGTTCGGTACTGCGACTTCGCGATCGACTTCAACTTGATTCTACTGGCCGCGCCGCTCGCGCTGCTGGTGTTGGCCGGAAATCGCAAGCTGGCGCTGCCCGCATGCCTGTTCGCGGGCCAGTCGGCCTACAGCATCTGGGTCGGCGGCGACGTCTGGGATTGGACGCACATGGCCAATCGGTTCCTGTGCGTGGCCATGCCCGGGCTGCTCGTCCTGATCGCCGTCTGTGCCGATCACCTCCTGGGTCTCGCGCGGCGGCGATGGTCGCCCGCGTCGACCCGGTGGCGGACGCTGACGGTCGTGCTCGTACTCGTCGGGCTTGTGCTCGAAATCAATCGCACCACGGGATACGTCTCGCTGACGAAGTGGGCGCTCGTCGATCCCCCACTGCACGTCTCCGACCACAAGGGGATGGTTGAGCGGGCTGCGCTCATCAAGCGCCTGACCGACCAGCACGCCAACGTCGCCGTCGTCATGGCCGGCATCCTGCCGTATTTCGTCGATCGGCCCATCATCGATATGCTCGGCAAGAACGACCGTATCGTCGCCCGCGGCCGCGCGCACGTGCCAACCGGCCCCGACCGGTTCAGGAGCTACCTGCCCGGGCATCTCAAATGGGACTACGACGTTACCGTCGGTCAACGACAGCCCGACGTCATCGCCCAGATGTGGACCATGCCGGAGCATCAACTGGCATTGTGCCAGTGTATCCCCCCGGACGACGCGATGCCGTATCTGGTCGACCGCTATGCCCGCGTCCGCTTCGCCCAGGCCGTCCTTCTGCTCAAGTTGCGATCGCCCCACGTCCACTGGCAGCGCGCGCGCCAGCTCGCCAAGGGCGGCGGGGTCGTCCGACCCTACCGCAGGAAACCGCGACCCGATCGCGCCCCGCCCCTGCCGCCGACGCACGACCCCTAAGCTACCGGCAGCAAGGCTCGATCAGTACGTCCCTGGGGGGT
>Ga0180431_10006753_pt1 | contig 13547 bp, 13 predicted proteins | sample SS_ome_11_FD_132459 | JGI IMG/M metagenome (GOLD analysis project Ga0180431, IMG submission 132459) | Hypersaline lake sediment archaeal communities from the Salton Sea, California, USA - SS_1_MS_1 metaG | ecosystem: Environmental > Aquatic > Non-marine Saline and Alkaline > Hypersaline >... | reverse complement strand
GTCCAGACGGGGCCGGAGTATCTGATCAAGCTCGACGGTGAGACGGGCAAGGTCGTCGCCAAGACCGACTGGCCGAGCCGGGAAGGATTCTCAAAATACAACTATTACTGCCGCAACTTTCTGACGGTGGCGCACCTCGACGGCAGGAAGCCGTCGCTGATAATCCAGCGGGGAACTTACAGACTTATCAAGATGCAGGCGCTGGACAAGGACTTCAATCAGATATGGTACTGGGAATCGACACAAGAGAAACAGAAATACAGCGGCCAAAGCGGACACGGATTAACCACGGCCGACGTGGACGGCGACGGCAGGGACGAGCTTGTAATGGGAGCGGCGGTTATCGACGATAACGGCAAGGGAATGTGGTCGCTCGAAATGGGACATCCCGACGTCATGTACGTTGCCGATATCGATCCGGATAATCCCGGGCTGGAGATGTTCTACGGGATCGAGCCGCGGCAGAAGACCGACGGAATTTGCGTAGTGGATGCGAAAACCGGCCGCAAGCTCTGGGCTCACAAGAAACCGACGCGGCATATTCACGCACAGGGAATGGCCGCCGATGTGCTGGCCGATTCGCCCGGTATGGAGGTTTATGCGGGCGAGAGAGACTATAAGCAGCGCTGGCTCTACAGCGCCAAGGGAAAACTGCTCGAATTCCACGAAACCGGAACGCTCAGTCCGCGCGCGCTATGGTGGGACGCCGATCCTCAGAAGGAGGTTATCATATCCGGCGCCATTCGCGACTGGGGCGGCAAGCCGATCCAGCGTCTCGAAGGCAAAGTAATTGCCGTCGTTGACTGTCTTGGCGATTACCGCGAAGAGGTGATAACCGCTTTGAAAGGCGAGCTGCGCATCTACACTACGACTATACCCACATCGGATCGGCGTGTGTGTCTGATGCAGGATCATCAATATAGAATGGGAGTAGTAGCTCAGACGATGGGCTACTATTACCCCGCGCAATTGGGCAAATGACAAATGATAGATCAATCTCAACGATTCGCATTGTCTTCCCTGCATAACATGTATTTAGTAGTAAGAAAGTCATTCCGACCGGAACGATGCGCAGCATCGTGTAGTGGAGGAATCTGCGTTCGAGCAGGATTGACTATACCATCGCCGGCCAGATTTCTCGACTTCGCTTCGCTGCGCTCGAAATGACCGAGCGGTAGCAAATAAAGGACAATTGATCTGTGAAAGCAGATTTCTCCACTATTTTGAATTCTCCGGAGGAGACGATAGAATTCGGCCGAAACCTCGGGGCAAAACTTCGGGGCGGGGAGGTTATCGCGATTTGCGGACCTTTGGGCAGCGGCAAGACGCATCTGATTAAAGGTATAGCCGCCGGCGCCGGTGCCGAAGACATGGCCTGCGTTAATAGTCCGACTTTTGTAATAATTAATGAATATTCGGGCCGGCTGGATATTTTTCATATAGACGCCTATCGACTGGATTCGATAGCCGAGTTCGAGATGCTGGGATTCGACGATTACTGCCGGCCGGGATCGGTTGTTCTTATCGAGTGGGCCGATAAAATTGAGTCTGCCTTACAAGGTATAGATTATATAAGAATTGTGCTCGATCACGCCGGTGAGACGAAAAGAAAGATACAAATCGAGAACGCACCGAAATACGTATAAAATAGCCATCTCCCCTCGGCGCCCCATGTCTCGGGCGCGAGCGCTTTCGATACGAGGGCCAGAGGCCCGCGACACACAAGGGCGAGACGCCCTCGCCACGACAGACGATTCAACCGTTATAATCGGATTTTGTTTACAGGCTACCCCATCTAATGCATCTTCTTTTTTGTGGGATTTTCTATATTCTCCAGTTTGCACGGAAAATTTTGTTTCCTATATTTTGTTTGTATGGTCAGTAAATCGAGTAAATTGTTGACGTAATCGTCAGAACAGCATTGAAGGGTATTTGGTTTTTGGAGGGTCTTGAGTTCACAAAACAGCAGTAGTGCATTTAAGTCACGTATCGATTTAGTCGATACTTTGACTGCGGAGAAAATCACCACGGAGGATATTGTCAAATTTTATTAGCAAAAAAAAGGGTGAATGTAAATTTTTTTCAACAAAGGAGCAAAAAATGAAAGCGAGAAGCGGATTTACACTGGTAGAAATTCTTATCGTCGTGGTTATCCTCGGAATCCTGGCTGCAATCGTGATTCCTCAGTTCACGGACGCCAGCACCGAAGCCAAAACATCGAGTCTGATGACAGACCTTCAGACGATGCGATCGCAGATCGAACTGTACAAGATTCAGCATAACGATGGCCTGCCGGGCGTAGATAACACAGCCTCCGGGGGAGCCCATACAGGGGGAGCCGGTTTTGTTGCTGCGCTGACAGGCCAGACGAACATTAATGGTGATGCTGGTACGGATTATGGTCCCTATATCCAGCAGATTCCGACGAATCAATTCATCGACAAAGGTGATGTCGAGATTGACGGCGTTCTAGGTGGTGGATCTCACGGTTGGAACTTCAACACCTCGACCGGTGCGTTCCATGCGGACGATGATAACCATACTGGTCTCTAAGATTAAAGCACAACTGACGACTCCGTGAATATCTAGACGACAGTCTGAACGTGGGTGTGAGAAATCACGGAAATGAAAACAAAATAGGCTGGCCATGCTGAGGTAAATGCCGATAGCGGGCCAGCCTTTTTGAAAATATGGGAGAGGGAGATTATGAAAGAAGAAAAGAGTCGTTTATCGCATGTAGAACTGGCGACCGTACTGGTCGCGCTGATTGTTGTTTCGATGCAGGTTGTTCCCAAGTTTACCCAGGCAACCGAAGCATCGAGAACTGATGAGTTAATCCAGGGACTGCAACAAATGCGGACTCAGTTAAGACTGTACAGTGCCCATAATGAAAACCGCTGGCCTCCGACCGATTCGTTCGAGAGTTTTGAGGCCGCCTTGACAGACACTGATGGACAGCGTGAGCCGTATTTGGAAAAGATTCCCGTTAATCCGTATAACGGTCTTAACATGGTTCGTTTTGACGGCAAACCGGCCGGAGTCAATCAGGCCGGCTGGCGATTCGACACCAAAACGGGCGTGTTCCAGGCCGATAACAGCGAGAAGCATGCAGTCCTTTAACATAGCAAAAAAGAGAGGACTGGTGATGTGATGAAAAAGGCAAGAGCTTTCACGCTCATTGAAATTCTGGTCGTAGTGGTCCTGCTCGGCATTCTTGCGGGCGTTGTGCTTCCACATATAGCCAAAGGCGCCATATCGGCCAGAGAAAGCGCGTTGGGCAGCGACCTGCAGATGCTTCGCAGGTACGTGCTGATCTACAAAGCCCAGCACAAAGAAGTCGCGCCGGGCTATCCAAACGGAGACACTACGCAGGCGCCCACCCAACAGGCTTTTCTGGATCAGATGATGCTGTCGAGCGATTCGGACGGTAATACAGCCGCAGTGGGCACGGCCGGCTTTCCAAGAGGTCCGTATCTGATGAGAATGCCGGTCAATCCTCTGAACAACAAGGATACCCTTGAGCCGCTTGCCGACGGGGTCGCTTTTCCAGCCAACGGCGACAACAGCCACGGCTGGATATACAAGGCTGCCACGGCGGAAATTCGGGCAGATTGTTCGGGCTCAAACGATGCCGGTAAGCTGTACTATGATTATTAAGAGCCAAAAGCACTTTAGCACAGAACGGCGGGGCTTTACTCTCGCCGAGTCGTTAATGGCCGTGGTGGTGCTGGGCATCGCCGCGGCCGGCGTGCTGCTTCCGTTTTCCGGCGGAGCGCGAGTGCGGGCCGAGGGCGTCCGACGAACCCTGGCAGTCAAGCTGGCGAGCGATTTAACCGAGCGGATAGTCAATACGCCGTTCGATCAGATTATTGCGACTTACGATGGTTATTCGGAATCCCAGGGGCAGGTCAGAGACGCCGACGGCGTTGTGTTTACAGATGCGAATTACGCAAACTACAGCAGAGACGTCAGTTGCCAGCAGGTGTATGTGCCGCAGGAGGACGGCACCGAAAATCCGATATTCATACGCACCACGGTGCGGGTTTATTACAGCGGCAGGACAATAGCGACAATTAACAGACTTATCAGCAAATGAATAAGAGAAACAAAAAAGGTCTTACGCTGGTTGAGCTGATGGTTGCCATAGTTATTACGAGCATCGTAATGGGCGCCGTGGCGACTTTGGCTTTTGCCATGAGTTCGGCGACGAGGGCGACGGACGATACGAGCGAAAAGCAGGCTCAGGTCCGTTTCGCTACGATGAGAATCTCCGAACTGATTCGGCACAGCAAGCTTATATGCTACGTCAACAGCGAAGAGCTGGCGATCTGGCGGGACGACGACACTCCCGGCGGAGAGGATCAAATTAATGCGGGCGAGTTAGTGTATATCGAGACGGGCGATAATAGAATCCGGCTTATGGATTTCTCCGACGTTCCCGCTCCTCTCGAGACGACCGCTCTTACTCTGAGTCAGCTCGAAGGGCTCAAACCTTCACTGATGTCGGATTGTACCGAAAGATATGCCGTTCTGGTGCCCGAGTGCAGCAACGTTGAGTTCGGCTTTCTTCCGGCGCTGCCGCCGCAGACTAAATTTGTGACGATCTCGTTCGACGTATTGGAAGACAACGCCGTCCGCACGTATCAAACGAATGCGACTGTTCGTAGCTGGGCCGGAAATTTGCTCGACGGCAGCAACGAAATTGTGAGCGACGACGACTAAAATGAACGCAAAAAAGAACACAGCCAACAGATCCGGATTTGCGCTGCTCGCAGTGTTGATGATCGTTATGGTGATAGCAATCTTATCACTGGGCTTCCTGTCGCGAAGCGACGTGGAATTAGCCTGCGGCCGGAACATGGAGATGCGCGCGCAGATGGACTACCTGGCCGAGTCCGGCCTGGAGCACGCCAGAGGACTGATTCTCAATCCACAGGACGTCGCATCGGAATACTGGACTGGAGAGCCGCTTCAGCAGTTGGCTGCAGGCAGCTCGGATTACTACGATTTGGTGGTTTTACGCGACGACACGGATCCGAACGATCGATGCAATTATATCATAGATTCCAACTCATACCGGCTCGAAGACGGCCAAAAAACCAGCCGGAGCGAACTAAGAGCGACCTTGCGGCTCGATCCGTGCATAGCCTTATGGATAAGAAATGATGCGATACTCTGGAGCGGCTTTGCAGTAAACGGCGATGTATGCTGTGAAGGCAACCTGGACAGCGCAGGCACGATCGACGGCGACGCTTTCGCCAACAGCCTTAGCGGAACCATAAGCGGCAGATATGAGACAACCGGGGCTTTGTCGCTTTCCTGGCCACAAGTCACAGTCGCTGATTTTACGTCTCACTACGCCACACAGACTATAAGCTCAGGCATCCTGAGCGGGCAGATGCTAGGCCCGTACGATCCCGTCCACGTGTGCTACCGCAACGGTAATCTGACGCTGGCCGGAAACACTCGGATCGAAAGTATGCTGATAGTCAACGGCGACCTGACCGTACAGGGAAATGGAAACAGAATCACAGCGGCTAAAAATGTTCCGGCCCTTTTGGTGACCGGCGATCTGGAAGTTGAGCAAAGCGGCGTTCTGGAAGTAAGCGGACTGGTGGTCGTTAACGGCAATGTGCGGATCAGTGCCGACAGTGCTGATGTTGAAATACTAGGCGGGCTGTTCGTCGACGGTGAGATCGTCCAGACCGCAACGGATGAGACCGGCAACAACACCGGCGTTCTGTTCAACGACCCGGTCTTCCAGCCTGCGAGCGGTCACACGGACGGCGCTCTTGTGTTTAACGGTGATAACACCTCCGTAGAAATCGGAACAAATGCTGTTATACCCAACGAAGGAACAATCTCGATGTGGGCTTATGCCGCGGGCTTCGGCGGTTCTTACCACCATTACCTGTTCGGCCACACTTCCACCGCCGGGTGGACCGACAGAATTCAATTGTACACGCATCAGCATACGAACGAGTTGTCTCTGGGCCTGGGTGACGCCCACAGCAGACACGCGGACATCCAGAATCTGAATACAAACACATGGTATCATATAGCGCTTACTTGGGACCCGAACGAATATGTCGTCTACGTAGACGGTGTGGAACGGGCCACCGGCAGTTACACGGGCCTTTCGATGTTAGGCTCGATTGCCGACATAGGCAACACGGGTAATCCTGCATATAGAATCGAATCGTGGGACGGGCTGATCGACGACGTTCGTATCTACGACCGCGTGCTGGATGCAAATGATGTCTATCCCCCAAGTGATGGTTTGCTCGGCCTGGTCGGACACTGGAAGCTGGACGAGACCGGCAGCAGCGTCACGGTAACTGCCGCCCCGTCGAAAACGGCTATTTTAACCTGGTCGGCGGCCGGAAACGTGGAAAAATGGGGCCAGGCGGCCGGAGCCTTTTTCAAGAGCATTAAGAGGAGATAGGAGCGGTTTCAATGCTCCAATGCAAGGTCCTAATCATAAGACGCTTATCGGCCGTTAAATGTAGAGTTGGGAAATTTTAAGAATATGATCGCAAAGATGACTTTAGGGACGCAAGAAACATTGAATCCGAATACGCCGACTGTAAGGGGTGTATCGACTTGACGGTTGTGCCGGTCCTGTCGGCGGTGAGTGCAGAAGGTGTGGGAAATGCCATCTGTAAGGCTAATTTGCCTTAGGCGAAAGGAAGTTTCACGGCACAAGACCATCGGACCTATTGATCTTAAGAAGTCGGATAATAACTTAGGACGTACTAAAGTCTTCATACAGCGTGGCCGGCAGTAAAGCCGCACGTTCATTAGGACGAAAAAGAAAGCGGAGGAGGGTGATGAAGTACCTTGACAATACGAGGAGGTTGATCGAAATGCCGGATTTAACATATCTCCCGACCCGGCTACGCCGGGGATTCTCTGAGGAGGGGGCCGGTAAAGATTCGCCTGGCTCGCTTAACGGCTTCACTGTGATCGAAATTCTGATTCTGGCCGTGCTTCTGACGATCGTGGCTCTTACGGCCGTGCCGATGCTGAGTTCCGCCGGCACGATGCAGCTTCGCGCCGCCGCCAATATTATCGCCGCCGATCTGGAGTACGCCAAGAGTATGGCGATCAGCAGAGGACAAAACTACTCGGTTGTGTTCGATCAGAGCTCCGAAAGCTATCAGATAGAGGATCAGAACAACAATGTCGTGCCGCATCCCGTGAAAAAGGGATTCAATTATATTGTGGATTTTCAAAGCGACAGCAGGCTGAACAGGGTTGATATCACCGGAGCAAGTTTTGGAGCCACGGCCGATGTCACATTTGACAGCCTGGGAAGCCCCGACAGCGGAGGCAACGTGACACTGCAGGCGTCCGGGACGACTGTCACAATTACGGTTGAGCCGATTACCGGGTATATATCGATTCAGTAAGAGTTGATGAAAATACGCAACGCTTTTGCAGTCGCACATACTGAGAATGCAAAGGCTTTTACGAAATTGACAGAAGACGAAAAGGTAAGGAAAAGAAGTAGATGATAAGCTGGGGAATGAAAACACGAGGTTTGCGACCGATAGGATTGGACATAGGTCACAATTCTATCAAAATGCTCCAGTTGGCGATCAACGGAGAACGGGTATCCGTTGTAGCCGCGGATGAGGTTCGCCTTGAACCCGGCATGAATCCGGACGAGCAGGCGGGAAGACAGTTTGTTGTCTCAGCAATAAAGCAAATGCTCGCCAGGGGCAACTTCCAGGGCAAGAAAGCCGTCTCCTGCCTGCCCAGCGGCAAGCTGAGAATTACGAGCCTGCGCCTGGGCCAGACCGAAGAGGACGGCATCGAGCAGGCCTTGAAGAAGGAAGTCGTCCAGCGCTTCGGGCTGGATCCCGAGCGGGATTCGATGGACTACGTGGTTGCCGGCAGCGTTCGCCAGGGCAACGACGTTAAGAACGAACTGATTTTGTTTGCCACGGATTGCGAGACGGTCAAAAACCACATTGAGATGATTGAACAGGCGGGGCTGAGACCCGTCGCGATTGATACGATTCCGTGCGCGCTGTTTAGAAGTTTCGAGAGATCGCTGAGGCGCCAGGAAGACTGGGACTGCACGTCCGTCTTCGTTGACGTGGGATGTCGCTGCACGACCGTGGTTTTTGGCCGGGGAGGAGAAATCAGCTTTGTCAAGGAGATACCGATAGGCGGCGAGAACTTTGCTGAAGAAGCCGCAGAAAAGCTCGGCATCAGCGCCGGCGAGGCAGAAATGCTTCGTAATAAGATGCGCGTCAAAAAAGGCAAACGCGCAGCCGGGCCTGACATGGCAAAAAGTAGTTCCGACGACGGCAATCAACAACTGGACGCATCGACACAACAGGTAATGGTCGATGCGATCAGCTCCGTTGCCGAAGAGCTGACAAAAGAGATATCGTTATGTCTCAGGTATTATACAGTGACATTCAGAGGCAAGCGCGTCCAGCGGGCGGTTTTTGCCGGAGGCGGAGCATACGAGGGTATCTTCCTCGATGTGTTACGGCGTGAATTGTCTGTAAATATCGAGGTGGCCGAACCGTTGAAGGGCATCGACCTGTCGAGCGAGGGCGCGAGCGTCGGTTTCGGAAAAGACAGGCGAGGCCTGCTCTGTAAGTGGGCCGTCGCGGTTGGAATCGGTCTTAAGGGTTGGGAAAAAACAAAAACTAACGTAAACCAGGTGATGCATAACGTTGGATAGTCATGAAAGACATTGATTTTCTTCCAGAATGGTACAAAAGCGGGGTACGGCGTGAAGTGAGTTACCGCGCCCAGTACATCGCGCTGGGCGGCATATTCCTTCTGATGGCCGTGTGGAGTCTCACTTCATCGCGCTCTATCTCGAAGGCCCGGGCCGAGTTCGCCGACATGGCGCCAATGCAAACACGGGCTCAAAGCGTCTCTAAAGACCTCGCCGGACTCGAAACTGAATTAAGCGGCCTATGGAAGAAACTCGGATCAATTGAAGAAATAGATTCCAGGATCGATGTTACCGCCGTCCTGGGTGAATTGAGTTTTCTGATAAAAAAGAACATAGTTCTAAGCAAGGTCGAGTTTATCGCTGAGAGATTCAGGAACGAGGAGAAAAACGAGGACTCGAAAAGAACCGGTGCGGTTGTCAGAGCAGTTCGAGTCAGAAATCAACAAAAACAGGACCTTCCACTCGGAAACGTTAGATTTAAAGTTATTATATCAGGCGTAGCGGCAAACGGCGGAGCCGTGGCGGATTTGACCCTGGAGCTTGAAAAATCACCGTACTTCTCCCAGGTCAAGCCCTCGTTTTCACGAAGTAAAGAGCTGCAAATCGAGATTGCTCCTTCGGCTAATGCCGCGCCTGATGTTGCCGGAAGAACGTCTGAGACAAGAAGCACAACGTCGGGCAAAGCGAAAAGTATCGAGACAAGCGAATTCGAGATCACCTGTCACCTGGCGAACTACCGCAAACTGTAACGAAAAGGCGGAAATAGAAGATGGTGTGGCCGTTAAGACAACAAACAACGATATGTGCCATAGGCGCAGCGATAGTATGCGTGTTTGTGGTTTTCTGGTACCTGCCCATGCGCAGAGAGAGCAATGCGATCAAGCAGGCCAGAACCGAACGGGCGCTGGCGATTGCCAAAGGAACCACCGACGCCCAAAGAATGCCCCTGGTCGAGAAAAAACTGCGGGATATTCAACAAATGCTTGGAAACTCTGAGGCAAGTATTCCCGAGCAGCGGGCCCTCGGTGAGTTTTTGCAAAAAATTGCCGATCTGATGAAAGAGCACACTCTGAAAGACGAAATCGTCAAGCCCGGAGAGGAAATTGAGGCAGACAAATTCAACTGCATACCCGTGAGCATGCAGTGTAGGGGCGAACTTGCACAGATATCCGAGTTCTATCGCCGGCTGCAAAACCTGGAAAGGCTGGTGCGTATCGAGAAGGTGAAGCTCACCAACGATACAGACTACAGCGGACAGGTGACCATGGAAACCGAAGCAGTTGTTTACTACAGGGCAAAAGTCGAAAAGCCAGAGGCTTAAATAAGTAAAAGGCAAAAGTCCGGATGATGCGAAATACCGGAAATAAGAATAAGGGCGCCGGGAAGATACTTGATCGACTGGCGGAAGAGAAGAAGAAGAGCGTAACGGCGCTGTGTTTGATTGCCGTAATGGCATTCATGTGGATCAGGGTGTTCACCAAAAAGGCGCCTCAAGGCGCCGATGCGGCGGCACCCGGAACGGATCAGTCGAACGCCGAAGATGCGCCGCGTGAAGAATATAGAGTTTCCTTTGTGGAATTGCCGAAGGTCGCCGGCCGCAATGACGTCATAGGCAGAGACTTTTTTGCCTCCGACGGCTGGCAGCATTTTGTCGATAAACAAGGGCAAGAACCAGATGGTATTGAAAAAGTGAGTATTGTTTCAACGAATGGTAACGAAGAAGTGATTAGAAGAGTTGCTGGTAAACTGAAGCTGGAGGCGACAATCAAGATGGGTGGAACCTTCAAGGCGTGGATCAACAGCCAAGATTACAAAGTAGGAGAGAAGATACCCATCAGTGACGGAGCGAACACGTATGAATGTGAAGTGATTGAAATTAGAGACAACGTTGTAGTGATAAAGTGTGAAGAAGCAGAAATAACATTGTCAATAAAACCCTGAGTATCGAGTTAGGAAATTGAAAAAGGAGCTAAGTTATGTATCGTGATATGATTTCAAGAGGTAGAACCATTACCGTTATAAAGTTGCTCCTGAGCAGCTTTATATTAATTGCAGTGATGGCGTCCACGGTCACCGCGGCCGAGACAAACGGCAAGCCGATTCAATCCTTTAAGTTCGAGGAGGAGTTCAGCATCCGCAAGGCTCTGGCGATGCTCGGCAGCGCGTACGACAAGAACATAGTGCCCACGCCGCAGGTCGACGGCCAGTTAGCCTTCAGGGGATTGTCCAACGTGACCTTCGAGGAAGCTATGGACGCGATTCTGGGCGACAACTTCAAGTACGAAAAAGTAGGCAATCTGATCAAGGTCTACACGAGGGATGAATACAAGAAGCTAATGGAAGATCCCGAGCGGATGGAGTACAAGGTTTTTACACTGTACTACATCACCGCCGCAGAGGCACAGAACCTCATCGAACCGCTGCGCAGCACGGCCGGTGCGATTCAGGTTACCAGCCCGGCGGAGAAGGGGATTTCAGCCGGAGCCGGCGGCTCTTCCGGTGGCGCCGGTGGAAGCGGCGGAGCAACCGGAGGCTCCGGTATGGGTTCCAGTGCCGGTGGCGGCGACAGCCTGGCGCTGCACGACACTATTGTGATCTACGACTATCCTGAGAACATCCAGGCGATCAGAGAGTTGCTTGACGTCGTCGACGTCAGACCCAAACAGGTCCTGATTGAGGCGACGATCCTCAGCGCTCTGCTGACCGAAGGGATGGAGCTTGGTGTAGACTGGAACCTGGCGGCAGGCGTCGGCCTGACAGGTGTCTCAGCAACGGATGATATCGTCAGTGGAGGCACTATCTCCAGAGGTTCGTCTGGAACATCGCCAATCGCAGGCCTCAAGGATTCTTCAATTACCAAAGGCACACCGATTGAGACCTCGGGATTCGCGCAGCAGGGAGCTAACGGGTTGAGAATGGGAATCACTACGGGCGACGTTAGGATCTTCGTAACAGCATTGGAACAAATAACCGACACAACCGTGCTTGCCAATCCCAAGATCATGACCGTCAACAAGCAGGAAGGTTCCGTGTTGATCGGCACCAATCTCGGTTATCGAAGCAGCACGAGCATAAGCACGGGCGGCGTCGCCACCGAGGGCGAAGTCGAGTTCCTGCAGACCGGTACGCAATTAGTGTTCAGGCCCTACATAGGGGACGACGGCTACATCCGAATGGAGATCTACCCGAAGGACAGTTCGGCAGTTCTCAATGAAGATGGCGTTCCGACCGAAAGCACGGTTGAGATGAAGACCAACGTCGTCGTCAAGGACGGTGATACAATCGTCATCGGCGGCCTGTTCAGAAACGTCGTCACCACCACTCGAAATCAGGTTCCGCTGCTGGGCGATCTGCCCTGGGTGGGAGCTCTTTTCAGAGGCACTTCGGACACCAACCAGCGCGAGGAAGTGATCGTACTGCTCACAACGCGCATCATAGAACATCCCAGCGAGCTTGCGGATGATCCGAGTGCCGAAGATGTACGCCGCAGGACTGAAGGCGCCAAGGATGCACTACAAAGCATCAGCAGAACCAAAATGGCCGAAAAAGCCTACGAGCAGGCCGCAAAATGCTATGTTGAGGGCGACATCGCGGGAGCAAGGCAACAGTTGACGATAGCACTGAAGCTGCGCCCGGCATACACCGAAGCCATTCGTCTGAAGGAAAAGATCGACGCCAAGACGGCACCGACCGCGGCCGAGAAGAACGCAGGCACGGTTATCGAAAGTGTCGACAGCAAAGATGATCCGGCATGGTCGAAGAAATAACTCCGGCCGGACAGGATTAAACGCGATTTTGAAGTAACAGAATAATCGGGATGGTTGTTTTGAGATTTAGAAGTCTATATGTAATAGTCACACTGGTTATGGTGTGCAGCCTGTTGACGGTAGGCCTGATTTACTGGCGGGTTTCCGGAGACGAACAAGGTGCGCACGACCGCGGGTTACTGCAACAGATACCCGTCCTGCCTGTGTGTTGCATTACTTTGGCTGTGGGCGTGATTCTACTCGGCTGGTACTGGCTAAGACTGGCCCGAGTGATCACGTCCATAGCCGAACTTGTCGCCGATAGCACGATAGCCGATGCCGGCACGCACAAAACCTGCGCCCTGTCGGCGGTGTTAAAGGCAAACGAATTACAAAGAGCAATCGCCGAGAGTTTTAACGAGCTTACCACCCGCATCGGCCGGTATTCAAAGCAGGTCAGAGACCTCGAGCTTCAAATTCAACTTTCGCAAAAGCGGGCGCAAAACACCGAAGAGATCATCTACAGCCTTCGCGACGCCGTGATCGTTGTCGACGAATTCGACAAGTTGTTAATGGCGAACGAGGCTGCCGGGCAGTTGTTCGATTTCGATTTCAGGCAGTCGCAGCATAAACATCTCGACGAGTTGATAGGCCAGGACAAGCAGCAATTCGCAGACTTTCTGAGCCGAAGCAAACAGAGTAAGGGCCAGGCGACCAGGCAGGAAATCGAGTTCATTGATGATACAGAACGAAGAACCTTCGACTGCATTGTTTCATGTGTGCACGACCGGGATCGAAAAGTCTGCGGAGCGGTGGCGGTCCTGCACGACATAACGCGGGAAAAGGAAATCTCGCAGATGAAGAACGATTTCGTGGGTCACGTTTCGCACGAGTTGAAAACGCCGCTCGCATCCATCACGGCCTACTCAGAGATGCTGGCAGACGGCGAAGCCGGCGATGAAGAAACCAGGGATGAATTCTACTCGATTATTCAAAAACAGGCTCAAAGACTTAACAGACTGATCGAAGACATCCTGAACACCTCGCGCATAGAATCGGGCCTTATAAAGGTAAATAAAGAGCCAATCAGTTTAACG
>Ga0180431_10006752_pt1 | contig 13548 bp, 6 predicted proteins | sample SS_ome_11_FD_132459 | JGI IMG/M metagenome (GOLD analysis project Ga0180431, IMG submission 132459) | Hypersaline lake sediment archaeal communities from the Salton Sea, California, USA - SS_1_MS_1 metaG | ecosystem: Environmental > Aquatic > Non-marine Saline and Alkaline > Hypersaline >... | reverse complement strand
ATCGTTCCGATAGCGGGTGAACTGGCCCGTGTCCCGATCCAACCGGTTCAGCCCATCCTTTGTCCCGATCCATAGTGCCCCCGCCCGGTCCTCGTGAATCGACCGCACGTCGTCGTCGCTCAAGCTGTGGGGATCGCCGGGGTCGTGTTGGAAGCGGACAAACCGCCCTGTTTCCCGGTCGAACCGGTTGAGCCCGCCGCCCAGCGTCCCGATCCACAGGCCTCCAGCCCGGTCCTCGTGGATGGCAAAGATGCTGTTGTGGCTCAGGCTGCCAGGATCGCTGGGGTCGTGCCGGTAATGGACAAATTGCTCTGTATCCCGGTCGAATCTGTCGAGACCCCCGCCCGAAGTCCCCAGCCAGAGCTCACCCGCCCGGTCCTCGAATATCGACCACACGACGTCGCTGCCCAGGCTGCCCGGATCGCCGGGATCGTGGCAATAGTGGGTGAACTGTTCATTCTGGCGATCGAAGCGGTTGAGCCCGCCGCCATATGTTCCCACCCAGAGGATACCCGCACGATCTTGACAGACCGGGAAGACGTCGCTGGCGTTCAGGCTGTCGGGATCGTCCGGATCGCGCTGGTAGCGGACAAAGCCCTTTTCCCATGCGTATCTGTTCAGCCCCGCGCCGTTGGTGCCGACCCACAGCACCCCCGACCGGTCGGCGTAGACCGAGCGGACGTTGTCGCTGCTCAGGCTGTGGGGGTCATTGGGGTCGTTCCGGTAGTGGATGAACAGCTCGTGTTCCCGGTCGAACTCGTTGAGCCCGCCGGTATAGTAGCCGATCCACAACGTGCCGGACTGGTCCTCCGAGATCGACGTGACGGCGTTGTTGCCCAGGCTGTGCGGGTCGGCGGGGTCGTTCAGGTAGCGGATGAACAGCTCGTTTTCCCGGTCGAACTCGTTGAGCCCACCGCCCCAGGTTCCAATCCAGAGCACACCTGCCCTGTCCTCATAGATCGACACGACGTCGTCGCTGCTCAGGCTTCTGGGGTCACAGAAATCGTTTCGGTAGTGGGTGAACTGCTCGCTCTCCCGCTCGAACCTATCGAGGCCGCCGCCCCGCGTCCCGATCCACAACACCCCCGATCCATCCTCATGGATCGCCGCGACGTGATCGTTGCCCAGGCTGTGGTGGTCGTCTGGGACGTGCCGATAATGGACGAACCGCCGGTTTTCGCGATCGAATCTGTCGAGCCCGCCACCGTGGGTTCCGATCCACAGCACCCCCGATCGATCCTCATAGATCGCGCGGACGTCGTCGTTGCTCAGGCTGTCTGGCTCGTCGGGATCGTGCCGGAAACTGGCAAACTGCCCGCTATCCCGGTCGAACCGGTTGAGCCCGCCGTCGCTCGTCCCGATCCACAGCACGCCCGACCGATCCTCGTGGATGGACTGGATCGTGTTGTCGCTCAGGCTGTGGGGATTCTCCGGCTCGTGCCGGTACACGGTAAAGGAATAGCCATCGTATCTATTCAGCCCATCCCACGTGCCGAACCACATGAATCCCTTGCTATCCTGAAAGATGCACAGCACCGAGCTCTGTGAGAGTCCATCCTCGCGTGAGATGCGTTCAAATCGGATGCGCTGTTTTGAGCTGATCCGGGTGGAAGCCCAGGGGCTCGCCAGGGCGGGGCCACCCGGGGTACATTGGATCGCCGTGCTTGTCTCCGTGGAGATGGTGCCCGGTTCGGGCGGGATGGGGACCGCCCAGCTACCGGGGGCCGGTGCCAGCAGCAGGATCAGGACGGACAGCCCCAGGATGAGCGCCGGCCTGAGAGCGTGTCTCAGGAATCGGGCTCTGGACCCCCGAGGTCTTTGCTCTGTGTACCTCGGGGGTCCGACCGCAAGTGGCCTCAGATACTCTTTGCACCCGCGAAGGGGTCCCAGTGCCAACCTTCTCTCCTGCCCCCATTATCTCCAGCCCCATCCCACGCCTGCGATATCCTGCCCGCAGTGGGGACAGCGGCCGTCCGGCGTGACCTGGCGCGCGTGCAGCCGGAGCAATCCCCGCCGGGCCAGCACCGCGCCGCAGCTCGGGCAGGACGTGTGCTCGCCGGGGTGCCCGGCCACGTTGCCCAGGTAGACGTAGCGCAGCCCTGCTCGCTGGCCGATCTCGCGCGCCCGCTCCAGCGCCGCCACGGGGGTGGGTGGGGCGGTGAAGCGGTAGGCCGGGTAATATCGGCTCAGGTGCCACGGGGTGTCCGGTCCCAGTTCGTCCGCGATGCGGCGGGCGATTCCCTCCAGGCACGCGCCGTCGTCGTTCACGCCGGGGATGACCAGCGTCGTCAGCTCGATCCACACGCCCATTTCGAGCGCCCGGCGGCAGTTGCGCCACACGAACTCGACCTGCGCCCCGCAGTGCTCGCGCACTGCCTCCGCGTCCCCCTTTACGTCCACGTTCATCCCGTCCAGCCCGGCCTCGACCAGCAGTTCGAGCGCCGCCTCGCTCATATAGCCGTTGGTGACAAACGTGTTGTACAGTCCGGCATGTCGTGCTATTCGGAATACCTCCAGCGACCACTCCAGGTTCAGCGTGGGCTCGTTGAAACTGATCGAGGTGCCCTGGCAGCCCTGCGCCCGCGCGCGGGCGACGAACTCGCCGGGCGGGATGAACTCGCCGTCTTGGGGCGGACGTTTGCTGATGTGCCAGTTCTGGCACCAGGGACAGGACAAGTGGTCACAATCCGGCTGTTTTTGTTGTGACTCTGACTCTATGATGGGAGGAGCCTGTTTGCTGATATGCCAGTTTTGACACCAGGGACAACTGAAGTTACAGGAGAGCGAGCCCGCGGTGAGGGCAACCGAGCCGGGGTAGAAGTGGTAGAGGGGCTTCTTCTCGATGGGGTTACAGGAGAGGGAGGAGACCAGGCCGTAGATCAGCGTATAGATCCTGCCGCCCCGATTCTGCCGCGTGCGGCACCAGCCGAGTTGCCCGTCGGCAAGCAGACAGCGCTGCTCGCAGGTCAGGCAGCGCATTCTGTCGTCGACTGTTTCCTGAAGGTGTGCCTCGTGTATGAATTCAGAACCCATCGTGTGGGAGCAAGCGGTTCTGTTAATCGCGAGTGGGAGTGAGCAGATCGACGATCTCCTGGAACATCCGCTGTATCTCTGGATCCTCCGTAGTCTCGATGATGTTTTGGGCTTTGCCACGGTATTTCTCATGGTCGACTGTATCAGCGTGGGTCGCCAGGTATAGGTGGATGACGATAGCCAGACTGCGTTGTTGATCCACGGAGACAGTTCCAGCCAGGTCAAACGCTTCCAGGAAGTGGTCAAGCCCATCCTCTGGGTTGGATCCGATAAGGTAGAATCCCAGATCGGAGTGAAACTGAATGCTCAAGGGCAAGGGGATGTAGCCGGCATAGGCTTCGGCTTCGCGGGCATATTCTTCCAGCCTGGACCAATTCCCCATTGCCTGCTCCACCTCGGCAAGTTTCAGGAGGCTGCGTCCGAGACCGATGGATTCCTCACGTTGCTCATAGAATACCTTCAATTGCCGCAGCCGCTCGCGATACACGATGAGGTCTGTCTGGTCGCCAATATCCTGGACCAGAATCCCAAACAGAATCCCAGCCTCAATTTCCTGGTCGATATTGTGGGCTGCGACGAGTGCCATGATTTCCTCAATCATGCTCGAAGCGGAAGGATCGTTCCTGGCCGTGGTAATGGAATAGAGATTGAAGAGTGTCTGCGCCTCGTGATCTCGATTCTGCGCCGCGCGATAGATTTTCAGGGCTTCCAAGAGGTCTTGTTCTCCTTTGCTATCGCCTAGCCAGATCCAAACGAGCCCTCTGTTCTCCCTGGCTTGAGCGTATAGCAGATCTTCCCCTATGACCTCAAAGATCTGCACCGCTTTACCATAATACTCCAGTGCACTGGGGAGATCACCCATATCCTGATACGCCTTGCCCAAGTTGTTGTAAAGCACCCCCAAGGACTCGTGCGGGTCTTGGCCGCTGTATGCCTCTAGAATCTCCCGTGCGCGTCCGATCTGGTTGAGTGCCTCCTCACGCCGGGCCAGTCGCAGGAGCAGCCCGCCGTAGTTCACCTGGGTTTTCGCCTCCAGCAAGGGATCGGGGTGCTGGGAAAAGATGGACAGCGCTTCTTCGTAGAGGCTCTCGGCAAGCTCCGACTCCCCCAGTGCATCGTAGATATCGGCCTGGGAAGTGCGGATCTGGGCGACTTTCCTGGCAGGTGCCTGCCCCTGATCCAGGTCGATGTTCCGCAGATAGGATTCCGAAGCCTGAAGATGCTGCCTGGCCAATTCCTTGTGGCCGCGCACCGATTCCACGGTGGCCAGGTTCACCAAAACATCTGCTTGGCCAACCAGGTCGGCTGCCTCCTCGAAACGCAGACGGGCCTGATCGTACAACTCTTCCGCCCGCTCCAAATCCCCCTGCTGGCGATAGGTGAACCCGATGTTCATGGCAATGGTGCCGAGAAGGCAGGGGTCCTGAAGCTTTTCTGCCCCAGTCTGCGCCTGCTCGTAAAATGCTCTGGCTTTGTCAGGATCGTTCTCGTAGAGATTGCCCTCGTTGATGAGGATGTGGATCAGCCCGACGTCATCGTCGAGTGCCTGGTAGATCCCCTGGGCTCGGCGGTAATACTCCAAGACGCGATCTCGATAGGAAACACCTCTTCCAGCCAGGAGGACCGCTTGATTTTGTAAAAGAACGGCCTCAGCCTTTGACCCCGGCTCTATCGTCTGGCGAGCGATCTCGTAGGAACGCTGGGCTTGTACGAACTCCCCGCGTGCGTATGCGATGTTGCCCCGGATCAGGAAAAGCTTTCCCTGCGAATGTGCATCCAGAGACCCGGACTCTTCTACTTCGGCAATCAGTTGTTCAGCCCGGGCCCGATCGCCCAAACCGGCATGGGCCTGGATCAAACCCAGCTTGGATTCGACGGCCAGCTTGCCAAGTCCAAGGTCCTGAAGATACCGGCAAGCACAATCCAGTTCTGGGAGTGCAGCACCATAGCGATGGAGGTCGACCAGTTCCGTGCCCGCGGACTTGGCCTGCGCGGCAACCCAATACTTGCCCAGAAATGGACCGACTCCCGCAAGGAGTATCAGCACCGCCAGAAGGATAGAAAACGTTCTGAACGACATTCTCAAGACGGTTTCGCCCTGGGGCTGTTTCCTTCGAAGCAGTGTAGGAAAGGCCGCGGCCACAACCAGGGCCAACAGCGCACTCAAGATAGCCGTGGGCAGTGTGATCTTGGAAAAGAACCCCACGAACTGGTTCAGCCCTGAGAGCGCAGAAAGAAGAAGCACGGCGGCCGAAGCCAGGACCGCGATAGAGCTGGGTTTGCCCAGCCAGGCTTTGCCTGCCGCGGACAGCACGCCCGCGGCCTGGGACTTGGGGAACAGGACTCCCTCTTCGGCGCGAAGGTACAACACGGGCACGCCCCAGTCCCGGTCGTCGTCACTGCTCCGGTTAAAGATGGCAAGCCGTCCGTCTATCACGGCAGCATCGACGGGCTCGCCAGCAGCCAATGCAGCGTAGAATCGCCGGCTGAAGGCGATGGCATTGTCGTCGCGGATGGTATACTGCATCGCTAACACTGCGGGGACGCCTGCCCGATTGAGGGAGGGTGCGATGCCCGTCCAGGCGTTGACCTGGTCCCGCCGGCCGGTTTCACAGGCACCCAAGACGGCCAGGCGGACGCCGCGGCCCCGGAGGTTCTGAGCAAGCTTCTCTGATGAGAACAGCATTGGCTGCTCGTGGTCGTCGATGAGCACCAGCGAGCCTTCGCCTTCCAGGCTGCCAAAGGCCTGTCCCAGGTCTCCCTCAAACTGGCCGTGCCCGGCAAAATGAAACACGTGGGCTTCGTGCGTCAGAGCTTCCTCCAGGGTCTCTACGGTTGCGTCAGCGTAGCACTCGGCCTGGATGTCGGGCATCCCAGCCAAAGCTCGTTCGATGTTCTGTCGCTCAGTGCCCAGATTCAGCTCAGGGTAGTTGGCTCCCCCCGGATTGGCCATGACCATCACGAGCCGCAGGGGACCGGCGCCGACAGGATCCAGGTCGACCAGCGATTGTCCCATGATCTCGTAGCGCACAAAAGAGATCTGGCGATCCAGGGCCAGGAAACCCTCGGCCCCCTTCTGGTCCAAGGGTGTGTCAGGCTGGGCGATGTAGACGTATTCCCAGGGCAGATCGGCCAGGGAATAGGTGTTTACTTTGAGCCGGATCCGCAGGCCCTCGTCCTCGTCCAATCGCTCCAGGCTGCGGATCAGGAACGAGCGCGCCCGTGGCGGAAAAAGCAAAGCAGCCAGGTCCTCGCCCAGGGCGATCATCCCTGGCAAGTCCAGGCTGCGCTTCTCGAGGGATCGCAGCCGATGCCGGAGGTCAGGGAATATGGTGACCTCTTCAGCATCGGCGTACCTTTGCTCACCCGCTGGTGAGCTGGTCACACGTACGCGAAAGCGCTCACCATCACCGGCGACCCTGTAGTCAAACGCATCCAGATCCAGATTGCAGTACTCCACGATTAACCACCTTCCATAATTCGGTAATCTCTCCTAACCAGCCTCACAGGCGGCGTGCTACGCCTGCGGCCTGGCCAGCGAACGGTGATTCCGTGTAGCAAAGGGGCTGTGTTGGTCTAGCGGGAGTGTGCGGTGCGGTGGGTGTATTCGACTTGTTGATCATATTATATTTTTCTATCATCCTTTGTCAAACTCGGGGATTTCGGACCTTTGCCCACGTGCCATCACGCTTGACGCCTGATGCCGGTCTCGATATAGTGCACACAACGGCCTTCATCCCCACCGGATCATGTGAGAAACCGATCATGGCACTATCGTTCCCGTTCCCGCACATCGACACGAAACTGCACGTCCCGACGACCCGGCTCGGCCTGGTTGCGCGGCCGCGGTTGAGGCGCCAACTCGATCGCTGCGTGTAGCATAGGCCGCTGCTGGTCTGTGCGTCGGCGGGGTTCGGCAAGACCACGCTCCTCAGCCAGTGGAGCCGGCAGAGCGCCAGCCGATTGCCTGAATCTCGTTGGACGCCACCGGCAACGCCCCGACGCATTTCTGGTCGTACGGTGTTTCAGGGGCCGGCACGCTGAAGGCGGCGGAGGCGGCGCTGTTCGACCGGGTGCGAACCAGGTACGGATGTACGACAAGCCCGATGCCTCTCGGGGGCAGTATAGCTGGTGGCACCATGCCTTCACGGAACAGGCATCCTCGACCACGATTCGCGGGCGGCCCTGTGCGTCCAGTGCGGCGAGTGTGGGAAGAAGCGCCCCCAGCGCATCCCGATCAGCGCGTGAATGCCGGTGATCCATGGGGTGCTGGGGGAGGGGAAGGCGTATGTGAGAAATCTTCAGGGCCGCGCGCCCGCGTGCGGGCGACGCCCTCTGCTTTCCACGGTTGCGCTAGCGATAGCAGCACAGCGCGGTATCTGCCGCGACCGCTGACTTGAGGGGCGCAGCAAGGATGAAACCACTTGACCACTGTAACTGGCTGGTGATTTCTTCAGGTTGCCTCTTGACTTCCGGTCAAGAAAGTGCTATAATCTTTATAAATCGATTCACTATATCAATTAACTGCATCGTTATACTTATATGACTGCGATGGAGATGGCGCCCCATGTTCTTGGAAGGCCGACATATCAAAGAGATAGCCCAACTCTTTGGACGGGATCCTGAAAAAGTCGCAAGTGCGTACAGTGACTGGCTGGCTTCCCGGCGGGGCCGCCGCCAGCCTTTGAGACCGGACAACAGACTGCTGGCCCGTCTTTCTGGACTATCCACCACCTCTATTTCCAACTTTGTGCAGAACAAGCCTGGCAGTTTGTCAGAAGAGAACTGGCAACGGTTGGCGCGACTGGTGGACATCGTGGGATATGTCCCCAGCCGGGCGGCCCAGAGCTTGCGCAGTCGTAGACACAATACGGTGGGAGTGGTTTTACCACTTTCCAGCGTCAGCCCTGTTTTCTACCTGCAAGTGCTCAAAGGCGTCAGGGAAAGAGCGAGCTTTTTTGGCTTCCAACGGCTCATCTATGACGTGACGACAATCGAGGAACGGGATGATTTCTTTGACGGCATGCCCTTCCTGGACGTCGTGGATGGCCTCGTCGTCGTTGGGCTGTGCATCACCGAATCCCAGCTCAATATTATGGAGCGACATCAGCTACCGATCGTGGTCGTCCACAATCGCCTATCTCACCCTCCTGTCGTTGCCAACATCCTGGACGTTGACGAGTCGAGGCTGCGAGACCTCGTCGATCACCACCTGATAAAGCATCATGGGTATCGACGCCTGGCGTTGGTCACGCTGGATACCTCCAACCCGTTGAAAATGGGAGATGCAGCCCCAGGCGACTGGAACCGAGTCGCCCGCAAGAGGGCATATCAAGATGCACTGCAGACGAACGGCATGGATCCGGATGAGCTGGTGTTCACGGTGAAGGAACACAGTTTCGAGGCCGGATGCGACGTGTTCGAGCAAATTCGCCAAAAGAACGCTTCACTTTCCCCGGATGAACGGATTCAGGCCGTGGTTTGTCTATCCGACACACTCGCAGCGGCGATACTCACCCGTGCTCGCCAGGCAGGTTTGGCGATCGCAGTCACTGGCTATGACAATCTCGACATTGCCCGGCTGCACGGCATTAGCACAGTGGATCAGAAGGCAGGACAAGTCGGGGCATTGGCATTTCAACACCTGTTCAATGCCCTGGAGTACCGGGAGCGGACGGACACACTGCCCTGGCCCCCAGTAGAAGAAGCCATCGGCATGGAGGCGGTGATTCGCACTTCGTGTGGCTGTCCAGCGGAATGACTATCAAAGCAGTGTCCAGCTGGGCGATAAACACTTTTCGGGAGGGTGATCGTGTCAGATTCTTTGAGGGAATATAACGAAAGGATAGGTAAGCGACGTGTTGCCACCTGGGTGCCACCGCAAGATGTACCAGGCATCAAGTTTTACTCAGATGGGAACGCCAAACCGCTCTATGGATCGACGTGTATAGCCTGGATCGAGCAAGAGTCTGATCTCTTCCGCAGGCTGTGCGATCTGCAAGAGACGATCAGAGAGGGTGTCGAACAGGCTGGGCTAGGAGGAATCTATGCCTTTCTCGAACCTGAATCGTTTCATATGACTGTGTGCGATATTGATTCCAGCCCTGACCCAACCCAAATTCCAATTGACGATCGAATTGAGCAGGTCCGGGGGGCGTTTGAGCGGATGAAGAAACCGGGGAAAGTGACCACCCTCATCAAAGGCATCGGCTTGCAACAGGCAATAGCAGCTCTGGTTAGATTCGACCGTGACCCTGGAGAGCTGGACAAGGTTCTGGCCATGGAGCGCGGGATCAAGCAAGCGACCGGGGAGGATGTCAGAGAGTTTACCGGACACATCAGCATCGCCTATCTTGTCCAGCGTCCCGGTGAGGCCATCAACAAGATCAAGGAGATCCTACTTCCATATGAGGATCGAGTCTTTGGGGAGTTTTCTTTTTCTCAGCTTGATCTCACCTACTTTTGTGACATGAACACATATGTGCCGGTGCTGACCGTCGACCTGAGGGACGGCACAGCGACGTATCACGATAGAGCGAGTGCTGTGTGGCATAGCTCTTGACTTGGAAACGCTGCCTGGAAACCACAGAAGGGCATCAACCAAGAAACGAGTGATAGAATGGACGAGATCACCAACCCCAAGCTTTTGCCAACCGGTCGTTTCGGGTGTTATCGAGGGTTCTCACTGCTTTTCGATAATCCAGGCGAGCACAGCCTTTCCCCCATGACCGGTCAATTCTGGAGAATCGATTGCCAAGTGCATGCTGATCCTGGCCTGGCACTCTACGCTAAACTCGCAACGAGCGTCGAAAAGATCGTGCTACCAGCACTCGGCCCAGGGATTTCGTTCTCCGCGTTGCCGGCATATTCGTATCACGTGACGGTGTGGGATGGATTGAATGAGGGGAACAGGAAAAAATTGTCCGAGCGATATCGACTTGACCTGGCAGACTTTCTTCTGGATCTCCCGGTCTCCCTTCAACCAGGCAAGTTCACCGCGCTACCCGAGTCTTCTCCACTGGTTGGCCCCTGGTCCGTGGCGTTCCAATTCGACAGACTCTCTGTTTGGGGCGACAGTGTGCTCGTGGCCCGTCTGAAACCGGTTGATGGCAGGTCTCTTGAGGCCCGCAATGATATCGCGGAACACCGAATACAGCTCTATGAAAAGATCGAGAGCGAATTCGGACTGGGCGGTTGGAGATCCGGCTACGCTCCTCACATCTCTCTTGGCTACTTTTGGAACGAGCCAGGTGCCAGTGCTGCTGCACCTCAAGAGGATCGCTGGACTGAGGAGTTCAAGCACGAGATCGGTAGCGAGCTGATTCGTTTTGAAAGCGTAAGCCTGTATGGGTTCCTCAACATGGAGATCTACTTTAAGAGGACGCAAGAGCCCTCAACCGAGACCTGACCTGGTGTCGGTTCGATCCCTACCGCTTGTGCCCGGTCCACAAAGACCGCCGACCAGGCTTGGAGGTCAGCGCAGATGCCAACTGCCGGTATTGCTTTGTGGGATGTGGTGGAGGAGCGGTGACTGATTTCGTTACCACTTGTATATTAGATAGTATAGACGCGGACCTTAAAAACTCGATATAGCGCTGACTTCCCAGACACGTGCAAAGGGGCGTATACTCTCCCCGGGAGGGCAGGAGTGGCTTGCATAACTACATGAGGGGCTTTGGCCGCCTCTCAGGCTCTCCTGGTACGTCATTCCGATTGACGCCCTTGCCACCGCGCTAGCCCGCCCATCATTTCGAGCAGCCTGCCCCGAGCGGCTCAACTGCGTTGAGCTTGTCGAGGGGGAACGAAGCGCAGTGGAGTCGAGAAATCTCACTTTGCCGGCATTGGAGACCCTTCGACTCCGCTACGCTCCGCTCAGGGTGACGGATGCGCTGTAGTTTCTTACCCCCTGAACAGCGCCCGCGGCGCCGTGGGGTTACTCGAAATGACGGGGCTGAGTAGTAACCTTCTCCCTTTCATTATCTTGAATTTCTTGCAATAGGTTCGTCGATCGACGCTTTGTTTTGCAGAGTCTGCGGGCAAGGATGGTGTTCCACAGCCTCACATCGTCAAATCATCAAGAAACTCGGAAGTTGGCTCGACACTGGTAACGAGCAGGTGATCGCGGGCGCGCGTGCAGGCGACGTACAGCAGGTGGCGCTCGGTGTTATACACATCTTCTAGGTCTGAAACGTCTACTACCTTGTCTATCCGGGCTTGCAAGGGGATGACGTCGTCGTCACAGGCCATCACGGCCACGGCCCGAAATTCTAGCCCTTTTGCCAGGTGCATGGTGCAAAGGGAAACGTTTCCAGCAGTCGTGGTGATTTTCTCGTCCAGTACTTTGTAGGCAAGTCCAGCGGTCTCGATGGCGGCTTGGGCTCTGGGCAGTTCAGCCGCAGAGCGCACAAAGATGCCAATTTCCTCCGGTTCTATCCCAGCCCTGATGCGGCCTTGGAGCCACTGGCTGACGGCTTGAATTTCCGATTCAGGTGTGTCAAAGGTGTCAATGGTCGGCGACGGCCCGTTGAATACCGAGATCGTGCCGCCACGTTTTTCGGTGATGCCGTCTACGTCGGATAGCTCCGGGTCCAGGAGCTTGTCTGCCTGCATGCGGATCTGATGGGAGGTGCGGTAGTTGATGTGCAGCGTTTTGGAGCGGCCACGGATGTCAACGCCGAGCGACTTCCACGAGAAGGGCTGCTGGAAGATGCGCTGTCCCAAATCCCCGGCGAAAAAGAGGCTGTTTGGACGATTACCTGATAAAGCGGCCAGGAATTTCAACTGGGGAATGCTGATGTCCTGCGACTCGTCTACCACGATGAAATCAAAGGGAGAGGGTTGGCCAGACTCAGATTGGTTCAATCTCTGAGATTGAACCAATCTAGCGCCCGTGTAGAGGGCGGTCAATTCACCGAATAAAGCCGGATAGGTGAGCGTCCCTCGTTCTTTGAGGGCGGCCTGAACTTGATCAAAGATGGACCACAGCGCCACGCGGTGGCTTTCGGGCAGGCGGGTCTTTCTACCCAGGCGGGCGACATCCCGGTAGGATTCCCACGAGTCCAACTGCCAGGCATCCACGACCTGCTCCCACTCGGTGATCAAGAAATAGGGACTGAAGGAATGCTCGCTGATTTTTCCGGCGGCTTGGGCCAGCAAGTCCTGGATGGTTTCCTTGGCGGCGAGGCGGGGCTTGGCGATGTTGAGCCGATACAAGCGTTCGGCGATGGCGTTCATGGCATAGACTTCGATCTGCTCGCCTAGATGCGGCTGGTGATGGATCAACCGTCTCAGCTTGGTTTTCAGGGCGTTGGCCAGGGTTTCTGAAAAAGTGGCCAGCAACACTCGGCTATGGGGATTGGTCTTTGCCAGGTGAACGGCGCGGTGCAGGGCGACGACTGTTTTCCCGGTCCCGGCGGAACCAGAAACCCGCGCCGGGCCACTGTAATCACCTTCCACAGTCCGTCGCTGCTCCGGGTGGAGAAAGACGGTCCATTTGTCCCAGGGATACTCCAGGGCGCGGGTCAATTCGTCCACGTCGCTCATGACGCGGAAGCGGCGCAGGGCATCGGGATGATCGAAGGGGTCGCCAGCAGGCGCGGCCACCGGGGAGACCTGGGGCGTGCCACCGGTTGCCAATTCCAGCAGGGCTTCGGCAGCCTCGCCGGGGAGGTGATCGGCCAGATCCAGCACATTGTCCTCATTGGCAGAGCGCACGTCGGCCAACCATTCTGCCGGTACACCGTAGCCCAGCAAGTCGCCATCCGATATATGCGCAAATAGGGGCGGCTTTGGCATTTCTACGGTGGTGTACGCGGGAATGATAATCTCTTGGACGGTTTCGCGGATTTCCACCAATTGCGCCGCCCCGGTCCTGGGGTGGGTTTCCAGTTTGCGGCGCTGCGCCCATTGGTAGGCTTTGTCGTGGTGACCCACGTAACAGACCAACAGGCTGCCCTGGCTGCGATGCACAATCAGGCGGATGTCACGGCTCACCCGTACAGAGGCAAAGCTGGGGTCTTGGGCTCGATCCAGCTTGTGAAAATTCAGCCCTGGACTGGCGGGGTTGACTTGCAGATCAAAGACGGTGGTCTTGACCGCTTTTTGCTCCTGGTTGTTCAGTTTGGCGAGGCTGTCTATAAAGGTATCGGCGATTCGGAATTCCATTTGTTTGCTCCAGATTGGTCCAATCTCAGAGATTGGACCAATCTCCAATCTCTGCTAGTCTAACAACAAGGATGAGATGCTTGTCTCGTCAACGTCTCTTATGTGCAAATCCAAAAACGCATCCAGGCCGCCAAACCATGCCAACACCTCATCCCGCTGTATCTTTGTGGGCTTGGTAGATGACAGTGCCCCAAACGATGACCATTTCCATTCGCGAAAATCGTGCACAAGCCCGTGTTTTTGGGGGTTGCGGTGAATGTAGGTTATCAGGGTGATGAAATAGGCATCGCTATCTACAAGTTTACGACCAAAAGGCGTTTCGAACAATACGCCTGTTCTGTTGGTCGCTTT
>Ga0180431_10006750_pt1 | contig 13551 bp, 14 predicted proteins | sample SS_ome_11_FD_132459 | JGI IMG/M metagenome (GOLD analysis project Ga0180431, IMG submission 132459) | Hypersaline lake sediment archaeal communities from the Salton Sea, California, USA - SS_1_MS_1 metaG | ecosystem: Environmental > Aquatic > Non-marine Saline and Alkaline > Hypersaline >... | reverse complement strand
CTCGTGCGCGCCGCGCCCCACCCCCACCATGATCGAGATCGGAGTCGCCAACCCCAGCGCACACGGGCACGCCACGATCAGCACCGCCACCGCATTGACCAACGCGTAGGCCAAACGCGGCTCCGGACCGGCCAGCGACCACACCACGAACGTCACCACCGCCACCCCGATCACGGCCGGGACAAACCAGCCGGCCACCTTGTCGGCCAGCCGCTGGATCGGGGCCCGGCTCCGCTGGGCCTCCGACACCATCTCGACGATCTGCGAGAGCATCGTGTCGCGGCCGACCTTGACCGCCCTCATGAGAAACGAGCCGGTCTGGTTGATGGTGCCTCCGGTCACCTGGCCGCCGTCCTCCTTGTCGACCGGCACCGGCTCGCCGGTGATCATCGACTCGTCGAGGGAGCTCTTCCCATCGACGATCTCGCCGTCGACGGGAACCTTCTCTCCCGGCTTCACCCGGAGCTGGTCGCCTTCCTCGACCTGGTCGACGGGCACCACCTCCTCCTTGCCGTCCCGCACCACGCGCGCCTTGTCGGGGGCCAGCTCGAGCAATTCCCGGATGGCGCCGCCGGTGCGCTGGCGCGCCTTCCCTTCCAGGACCTGTCCCAGCAGAACCAGCACCGTGATCATGGCGGCGGCCTCAAAATAGACCGGCACCCGGCCCTCGTGCTGGAAGGCCTCCGGAAAGATGCCCGGCGCCAGCATCGCCACCACGCTGTAGACGTAGGCCGTGAGAACCCCGAGCCCGATCAGGGTGAACATGTTGAGATTCCAGCTCGCCACCGACCGCCAGCCGCGCTTCAACAACGGCCACCCCGCCCACAGCACCACCGGCGTCGCCAGCAGCAGCTCGATCCACTTCAGAAGATGACCCGGAACCCTGCGCCCGAGGTCGAGACCGGGGATCATCCCCCCCATCGCCAGCACGATCACCGGCACTCCCAGCACCAAGCCCACCCAGAACCGCCGCGTCATGTCCGCAAGTTCCCGATCCTCCCCCTGCCCCGCCCGGGCCTCCTGCGGCTCGAGGGCCATCCCGCATTTCGGGCAGTCCCCCGGCCCCTCCTGCTCGACCTCGGGGTGCATCGGGCAGGTGTAGACGGCGTCCGCGGGAGCCTCCGGCGGCCCGGCGTCTTCACCCCGCTCGAACTTGTCGCGGCATCCTTTCGAACAGAAATAGTAGGTCTCGCCGTCCCGCTCGGCCTTCCACTCCGTCGACTCGTCGACTTCCATTCCGCAGATCGGATCCTTCATGCGCTTCAACGGTAAGAGCCGAGCCTCTTGCCGGCAATTGCGGATGCGAACAAGAGGCCCTGCGTGAGGGAACGCCCTTCTTGATCGGAAATGGCTCGAAATCCTCCGGGGTTCATGCCGGCCCCGCTTGACCCCGAAGGAATCACAGCCATTAGCCGGGAGTTGACGAGCGCAGCGACGATACCCCCGGGAACAGAACAGTCGAAACGGAACCGACCCCGGCGGGGTCGCAGTTTGAATTCCCCCGGTCCGAGGCTCACCCCATCAGGGTCTTTCCAGCCTGTTGCGCACCCCGTCGGCCCCCGCCTCCAAGGCGCTTTGCACAGCCAGCCGTTCCTCACGATCGGTATCGACCTTCCCGCTCAGGGTCACCACCTCGTCATCGACGCTGACGCTGATATCCTCGCCGTCGATGAAGGGGCTCCAGAAGAACCGGTCTTCCACGTTCTCTCTCAACTCGGTGTCGCTGTAGACAACGGCCTCGGTGCCGTCCGGCACATTGAGATTGTTCACGACCTCCGTGATGCCCCGGCGGCGGGACGCTACCTCCTCCGCCTGAAGCTTGAGAGTCCTCGACCCGACCTCTCCATTCAAGTAGGCCGTCCCGTCGACGACGCGGACCCGGATCCCGGACGCTTCAAACAGCGGATTCCAGTCGAATGCGTTCTCAAGAATCTGCTCGAGAGCGTCATCGTCCAGACCGCGCTCCTCATCGTTCCGGACCTTGATGAAGTTCCTGACGCTTCTCACGCCCACCGTCTTCCACGCCACCTCCTCCGCGGCCCGCTTGGCGGCCACGGTCCTCACGACCCCCTGGAGGGTCGCCCTCCCGTCCTCGACCTCGGCGCGGATCTCCGGGACGACGCCCACCACCTTGTAATGCAGCGCCTCCTCCAAGGCCTGCTCGATGTCTTCTTCCGCTTCGGGCCGGTATTTGTCGCCGCGCAGTTCGGGGTCGCGCTCCCACTTCCGGACCTCGAGGTCCGAGGCATCAACGCGCTTGACGCCGGCCGTACCGGACGCGATCTCGCGGGCCCGGCGTTTCTCGGCGGCGCTTCCGACCGTCCCGCTCAGGAGCGCCGCCCCGTTCGTAACGTCGACCTCGATCATGGCATCGTCCACCAGCGTGTTCCAACGCAGTTGCCCCCCGATGTCGGCTTCTATCTCGTCGTCTTTGCGGTCCACGTCCTCGCCGGCTACGGTGATTTCATTCTGGACGGAGGTGACGCCGCTCAGCTCCCGGGCCAGCCGCCGGGCGAAATCCTTCTCCGCATGGGATTGCACCTTCCCGGAGAGGACGACCGAACCATCCTCCTCCGCCTCGACCTCGACCTCCTCGGCCTCGGTCACGGCGCTTGCTTCGAGGTTCGCCTTCAGGCGTTCTTCCAGCTCCTCGGGCGGGGGCGGGAGATCGTCCGGCGGGTCCACCTCGAGCTTGTCGACCACCTCCCGGACCCCTTTCACCTCTTCCGCCACGCGGACGGCGCGCTCCTTCGCGAGAAGGTTGGATGTCGTCCCCTCCAAGGTGGCCACGCCATCGTCCACCGACACGTCGATGAAATTCGCCGAGACATGATCATCATAGTAGAGCTCCAGTTGAATCGCGTCGGCAATCCCGGCTGGGGTCACGGAGCGCTCCTCCCGGGCCACGCCCGAAAGCGCCGTGAAAATCGCCGCCGCCAGCACTGCGGAAAAGTCGAACCCGCCGGGTAATCTCGAAAATGGTGCGCCTTTCATGATGTCTTCTTCTTCTTTTCATTTGGTTTCGAAGGCTCGATGTGAGACGAGCCGCATCTCCCGGCCCCCGGAACGGCCGAAGGATAGGATCCGGCCGTCCCCGGCGTCTATGGAGCGAAGACCGAGACGAGCGTACGCAAACCACCCCATCGATCGTCGGCGATGTCCGCAGCAACAAGCCCTCCGGAGGCGACCGCAACGCGCCGGACCAGCCATTGAAAATCCCGGGTCCGGAGCCGTTGCCCTTCCCGCCTATATAGCGAGAACTGGCTCCACGAGGCCAAGCATGACGGCTATCGCATCCTCGCCTGCCTCGACCGGGACCGCGTCCGGTTCCTGATCCGCAACGGAAAGGACTGGACCACGCGATTCAAGACCGTCGCGGACAAACTGAAAGAGCGCGGCAGGAATGTCCGATTGCGGGACATTGACAGCCCCCTGACCGCGAAACACGTAGCAACAAATCGTGCGATCGCGTACGGCCCGATGCGTCATCGGCCCCTCTGGAACTCCGGCGGAACACGGCCGATGAATTCCCTCAAGCCCGGCATGCGCCGGATTCGCCACAAACCTGGAGAAAGGACTGCATATGAACGCGACAACGATGATCATCCACGGAACACGAATTCTGACCGGCGTGGTCTTCGTCCTCACCGGCCTGAACGGCTTTCTGAATTTCATGCCGATGCCGGAGGGGCCTGAACGAGCTGCCGCCTTTCTCGGCGCGCTGGCCCAAACCGGTTACTTCTTCCCGATGCTCAAGGTTTTCGAACTGCTCGCGGGGGTTCTCTTGCTGTGCAACCGGCTCGTCCCGCTGGCCGCTACGCTCTTGGCGCCCATCGTGATAAGTATCTTCGCCTATCATGTTTTCCTTGCGCCGGGCAGCATGCTGATTCTGGCGGGTGTGCTCGCCGTGTGTGAGTTCATCATGGCCTTTGGATACCGCCGTTACTTTGCGCCGCTCTTCGTCGCAAAAGCCCGGGTGGGGGAGTCCCCCGTGACCGCCGGACGCACCACGGAACGATCACAGGCCGGCGCGAAGGCGTAGCTTGCGCCAACGCTCGCCCAACCCGCAAGCTCCCCGCGCGGAAGATCTCACGCCCATCACCGGCAACGAGCTTTTCCCGAGCGCTCAGCGAAACCAGCAACAGAAATCCGATCACCACCACCATCGCCATTGAAATGAGGCGGTCCTTCAGGAACCCCTTCAGCAGTCCTCGTTCCGGCTTCACCTCTTCCTTGAGCAGCCGCAGAAACTTCATGCCCGGCGCCTTCCGACCCAATCCCGGAGGGATGCCAGCCATTAGCCGGGGGTTGAGGAGCGCGGCGACGACACCCCCGGGGGGAGCACTTCATCGTATCCCCGCACCCAGGAGATGTCGTTGGTCCAGCTCCCGCCTTCCATGTGGAAGGGTTCCTCGGCGCGCTCGCATTCCTCGATCGCCGCCGCCAGCGCCTCCGGTCCGCCATCGGCGGGCATCCGGTCCCAGATCCGCTGCTGCATGACCGGCTGGACCGGGTTGAAGTCGTCCTCGCCGACTCCCGTCGATTCGAGGTATTCGAGGTATTCGGTCACGTTGACGGGCGGCGTGTCGCTCCCCGAGGCCTCCCCCATGATCTCGATAAACTTCGGGGGAAACTCGTTCATCATGACGCCCCCGTTCTCGCCGTCCGCGATCTGGGTGACCAGCGGGGGGACTGATTTTCCGTTCATCTCGAATCGTCCCATGCCCTGCGCTTCGAAGTAGGGCTGCATCTGCGCCACCAGTTTCGTGTCGCTCCCCTGGGTTTTGACGACGGCGGCGATGGCGGCCACCTGCCCCCGCGAATTCCTCGCCACCAGCCGGTGCGGCAGGTGCGGGCGGTCGAGCGGGGTTCCCGACCCGCATTGCTCGACAGTATGCTCCTGCACCAGCACCCACCAGGCATCCCGAATACTCGATCGTGGGCGTGGCGGGACGTCCCGGCCTGTTGTCGCCAGCGCCCAATTTGCACTGGTTGCACCGGGCTTCCGGCGGACGTCCCCCCTCGTCCTCGCGTCTTGCGCAACGGGCGGCCGCGCGATGAAATACCGGCCCATGGAGAGCGATGCCATCGTGGTGGGTTCGGGCCCGAACGGGTTGGCCGCCGCGCTGACTCTCGCGCAGGCGGGTTGCCGCGTGCGGGTGTTCGAGGCACAGCCGACGATCGGCGGCGGCGCTCGCTCCGGGGAGCTGACGCGGCCCGGATTCCTCCACGACCTCTGCTCGGCCATTCATCCCCTTGCGGCAGCCTCTCCGTTTTTCCGGTCGCTGCCGCTCGCCGGGGATGGTCTGCGGTGGATCCAGCCGGAGGTCGCGCTCGCCCACCCGCTCGACGATGGCACGGCGGCAGCCGTCTTTCCCTCGCTCGACGCGACATGCTCCGATCTCGGCGCGGACGGCGCCGCTTACCACCGGCTCATGGCGCCGCTTCTCGACCGCTGGGAAGAGCTTGCGGATGAAGTCCTCCAACCGGTGCTGCACCTTCCGCGGCATCCCCTCCTGATGGCGGGCTTCGGCATGGGGGCGATGCGGTCCGCATCCGGGCTGGCGCGGAACCGGTTTCGGAACGAACGGGCGCGGGCCCTCATCGCGGGTCTCGCGGCGCACTCCTTCCTGCCGCTCGAAGCCCCGGCTTCGGCCTCCTTCGCGCTGGTCCTCGGGGCGGCCGCCCACGCCGTCGGCTGGCCCCTGCCACAGGGCGGCGCGCAAAAGATCACCGACGCCATGGCGGCCCGCCTGCAGATGCTCGGCGGACGGGTGGAAACCAACCAGCCCGTCGATGATGTGCGCGTCCTGCCGCCAGCCCGAGCCGTGCTCCTCGACCTGACCGCATGGGAGGCGGCGCGCGTCGCCCGTCACGTGCTCCCCGACGGCTACCGGCGACACCTCGAACACTTCCCGCACTCCCCCGGCGTCTACAAGGTCGACTACGCCCTCGACGGCCCCATCCCATGGAAGGCAGACGTTTGCCGACGAGCCGGAACGGTCCATCTCGGCGGCCCCCTTGCGGAAATCGCAGCCTCAGAACGGCAGGTGGCCCACGGCGCACTGCCCCCGCGACCGTTTGTCCTCCTCGCCCAACCGAGCTTGTTCGACCCAACCCGGGCACCCGCCGGCCAACACACCGCATGGGCCTACTGCCATGCCCCGCTTGGTTGCGCCACGAACCTCACCGGCGTCATCGAGGCGCAGATCGAGCGCTTCGCCCCCGGCTTTCGCCAGCGCATCCTCGCCCGCTGCTCGTCCGGACCTCCCGACCTTGAACGCCGCAACGCCAACCTCGCGGGCGGCGACATCTCCGGCGGCTCGATGCACTTCTGGCGCCTCCTTGCCCGTCCCACGCTCCGCTTCGTGCCATCCCGCACCCCCGTCCGCGGACTCTATCTTTGCTCGTCGTCCACCCCGCCCGGCGGCGGCGTCCACGGGATGTGCGGCTATCACGCCGCCCGCGCCGCGCTCGGCCGCGAACTGCGCCATGATCCCTGAAACGGGAACCGGCGTTTGAACCGCCGGCGGCTCAGGCGCTGTAACCCGTCGCGAAGGTGTCGACCTGCCGCTCGGCCTCCTCTTTCGCCAGACCGTATTTCTCCTGGACCTTTCCGATGAGCTGGTCGCGCTGCCCGGCGATCTGATCAATCTCGTCGTCGGTGAGCTTACCCCACTGCTCTTTCACCCGGCCCTTGGCCTGGTTCCAATTCCCTTTGATTTGTTCCCAATTCATATCAGTGCTTCGCGTCTTCTGCGGCCTCTTCGATCCCTTCTCCGGCCGTCTGGACGTCGGATCCGAATCCTTCAACCGTGTTGCAACCGGCCAACGCGAACGACGCGGCCGCAATGACAGCCGCGGTCAGCGGCCGCCTCACAATGCCGTTCTCTGCACTCGGCGCTTCTGCCTTCATGCCCGCTGTTTCTGTTTTCCCTTGTTCGACCATTGGTTCTGTTCTTTCTGGATGGATTGATTCCCGACGCGTTTTTGTCGTTCGATTGTGGTGTGGTGTGGTGTGGGGATTCCCCTTGCAAGCTCCGTGCCAAGCCTGCCATCACTTTCGAAAAGCCCCTCTCCGACAGAGAGTTAATGATCCCCGGGTCGCTCGCCGGGCTGCGGATCGTCATGCAGAAAGCCGGAAACGGCTCTTGCCGGCGTGCAAGATGCAAGAGCCGCATCCCCGGCCTTTCATTCGCCGTTTTGCCTTTCTCAAGGAATGGCGTATGGGACTGTGCAAACAGCTCCGCTTATCCGTCATGCCAGCCTTCCGCCTTGTCCTCAACACCCGCGCCGGCTCTTACCACTCCGGTTGGAGCGAGAACCTCGAGGCTGAATTGTTGGAGCTCTTTGCGAGGCACGACCATGAACTGGTCATTGCCCGTCCAGGGCCGGGGGATATCGAGTCTTCCATCGACGAGGCCGTTCAGGCCGGAGACGAGGGGATCATGGTGGCAGGCGGCGACGGCACCGTCTCGGCCGCCGCCAAACACCTGCTCGGCCGCAAGACCCCCCTCGGGATCCTTCCCCTCGGCACCCTCAACCTCGCGGCCCGCGACTTCCGCATTCCGCTCGACACTCTCGAAGCCGCCCGCCTCGCCCTCGCCTCCCCGCCGGTCCCGGCCGATGTCCTCGAGGTCAACGACCGTTGCTGCCTTTGTGCGACCATCCTCGGCTTCTATCCGTGGCTCGCGCGCCGCGCCGGCGAATACCACGGGTCGTTCTGGTGGATCAAAAGCGTGGTGGCGGCGGCCCGGAGCGTGTGGGGGTTCTCCCGGTTCCGGCCCCTCTGCTTGAATTTCGTCTTTCGCGGGGAGGGGACCCGCGTCCGAACGCGCCTCGCGGCCTTCGTCCCCGGTTCCTACGAGGAGGTGTTCGGCGTCATCCCGCGGCGAACCGACTGGGCGGCGGGTCATCTGACGGCCTATATTTCCGGGCACTCCAATCCATGGCAGTTCATCCGCGCCGGCTTCGCCTACCTGCGGGGCCGATGGAAGGACGAGCAGCATCTCACCACTCTCGAAGCCGATCAATTGACGATCGACCACCCCCGCCGCCGCGCCTTGACCGCCATGCTCGACGGCGAGATCGTCGAGCTTTCCCTGCCCGTCGAGATCCGGCTGCGCCACGCCGCCCTCAACATCTTCGCCGGCCCCGGCCCATCGAACTCATGACAACCCTCCTTCACATGTCAGACCCGCACTTCGGGTCCCACGATTCCGTCATCATGAAGCAGGTTCTGGGGCAAGCCCGGGAACTGCATCCCTCGCTCACCGTCGTCACCGGCGACTTCACCATGCAGGGCCGCCGGTCCGAGTTCCGGCTCGCGCAGGAATTCATCCGGGGCCTACCCGAGCCCCGGCTGGTGCTTCCCGGCAATCACGACGTCCCGGCTGGCAACCACCTCTGGCAGCGCTTCCTTTCTCCCTACGACCGCTATCGGAAAGCCATTGCGTCCGATATCGAGCCCGGATACTCGAACGACGCCATCGAGCTGGTCTCCCTCAACACGAACCGGGCATGGGGGTTTTACCTCGACTGGTCGGAAGGACGCACCAACCCTCTCCAGCGAGCCCGTCTCGAAGAACACTTCGCCAACTTCGACCGCCGGCCGCCGCTGCGCGTCCTTGCCATGCATCACCCGGTCATCTGCCCCCCCGACCATCCCCGGGCGCTCGTGAAGCCCCTCGCGCCCCTCCAGAAGTCCATCGCCCACGCCCGCGTCGACCTGATCCTCGGCGGACATTTCCATCAGTCCTATTGCCTCACGATGGACAGCGACTTCGGCTGGTCCTCCGTCATTTCGCAGGTCTCGACAGCCTGCTCGGTCCGCACCCAGAACGAGCCGCAGGGATTCCATTTGCTCGAACTCGAACCGGCACGCATCACCTGCGCGCGATATTACTGGGACCAATCCTGCTTCCGGCTTCGCGACCGGATCGCCACCCGCCTCGCAGACAAGGGCTGGACTCTCGACCTGCATCCCCGGGACGCCCCCCCGTCCGACACGTGAGCCCCCGGCAGGAACCGGCCCCCGCTTCGCCGCCATCACGCAGGGCGATTTGCACGCCCGCACGTCCCGCTTCGTGCAGACTGCGCCCGCCAACCGCCGAAAACCCTCCCAAACAACCCCCCGTCGGCGCCGATCTTCGTGCATGGCACGCGCCCTGCAATGAATCAACCGCAACCGCACGAACACACGTACGTCGAGACGATGCAAAAACACACCAGACACGCAATGACCCTGCTGGCGAGCATGGCGCTTCCGGTCCTCCCGGTGTGCTCATGTTCCAATTACGCCACCCCGGAACAGAACGCCGCCGCAACCGGAGGACTTATCGGCGCGGGCGCGGGCGCCGCCGTCGCCGACGATGCCGCGGAAGGCGCCCTCCTGGGAGGCGCCCTCGGCGCCGGAGCGGGATACCTCTACGGCCGGGGCCAGTAACCGAACTCCAACTTCACGCGCAGGTGAACCGGACCAAGCCGTTTTGCAGGCAGACCCCGGGGCGTCACCTTCCGGGACGCGACATCGAGCCGGGCCGCCCCTTGATGGCGGTGGCCTCACCCGCCATTTCACAACTTCCGACCCGCTCGATTCGCGTTCCCCCATGCAAGCGGAACCGGCCCGAGATCCGGCCCTCCCGAAGCCGGTCGTTGTCGCGGCTCAACTCGCGATCTTCATCGGCGTGGTCTCCGAAGTCCTCGGGGAGTTGCGCAAAGGGGAGGCTCATGGCTTCCTGCTTGTGACCTCGGAGCGCAATGAGGAGCGCCAACTGCGCCGCTGGCGACGCCACCTCGATGACGCCGGTCGCGATCTTCCGCTGCTCCTCTTCTCCTTGAGCGGTTCACAAAACGTTGCACATTGCGACGAGACGCTGGCCGCGGCCGGGGCGGACCGCGTGGCGCGCCGTCTCGACAAACTGATCAAATGCACCGAAACTTGCCTTCCAATGCCTGCCGCCCCGCACAACAATGAACCGCCGAAAGCATCCCGGCCTGCCGACGCCCATCAAAAACCGCGCCCTGACGACGACCCGAACCCGAATCAACCTCCACTGACCAACCCCGCCTGACCTATGAACGAACCCTCGACCCTGCCACCGTCACCCGCCTCCCAGCCCGCCTCCGGAGAAGGCGGAGGTTGCTACGAACGCCTGCGTGCCGGGATTCTCCGCTGGGCGGAGTCCAGGAGTCCTCGCACCAACCGAACCACCGAAGCGCTCCTCGCCTTCCCGGATTTCCTGCGACTCCTCTGCGGCCTCGCCGGCGACACCGAAATCCCGCCGAATCACAAGGCGAAAATCGCGCTGGTGATGCTCTACGTCCTCAGCCCGCTGGATCTCTTTCCCGAAGCGATCTTCGGCCCCGCCGCCTACATCGACGACATGGTGCTCATCGTCTTCGCGCTGGACCAACTCCTCAACCACGTCGACGAAGCCGTCCTCAGGCGGCACTGGAAGGGTAGCGGCGACGTCATCGGGAAACTCCGGCATTTCGTGGCGGTGGCGGACCTCCTCGTCGGAAGCGGCCTCCTGCGCCGCATCAAGGCCTTTCTCGAGGCCTGAGCCGGACTTCATGGATCGACCTCTCCGATTTCCCCGCAAAGGGATGCGGTTCCCTTGAACCCGCTTCTCCTGTTTCCACTTCTTGCCTCCCGGCCGTGCCCGCGTATCCTGCCCCGGCATGCACGCCCTCGACCTCAGCTTTGACACTCCGGAGGAGAACCTCGCCTGCGACGAGGCCCTTCTCGAAACGTGCGTGGCCGGAGAGTCCCCGCTGGGAGTGATTCGGTTCTGGGAATCCCCCCGCCCGTTTGCGGTGGTCGGATTCGGCGGCAAGGTCCGCGAGGACGTCTTCCTCGACAACTGTCGGGCGGATGACATCCCCGTCCTTCGGCGGGTGAGCGGCGGCGGCAGCGTCCTCCAGGGCCCGGGATGTTTGAACGTTTCCCTCGTCCTGCCCGTCGACCCCGGCAGCCCGCTCTCCACCGTCCACGGCACCAACGCCCACATCCTCGACCGCAACGCCCGCGCCCTGCGCGAGGAGTTCGCCGCCGGTATTGCCGCCCGCGGCTTGAGCGACCTCGCCCTCGGCGATCTCAAGGTCTCCGGCAGCGCCCAACGACGCAAACGGGACTGGCTCCTCTTTCACGCCACCCTCCTCTACGACTTTGATCTTCCACGGATCGACCGCGCCCTCCCGATGCCGCGACGACAACCCGATTACAGGAAAAACCGTCCTCACCAGGAGTTCGTCACCAACTCCGGCTTTCACCGCGCCGCGATTCGGTCCGCCCTCCTTCACGCATGGAACGCCGAGTTGAACGGCGCGCTTCCAACCGCGTTGGTCAATCGCATGGCGCGCCTTGTCGCCACGCAATACGGCCGGCCCGATTGGAACCATCGCCTTTGATCTCTCCCCGGCCCCGGGGGATTTCCTGCTTTCGGCCCGTGGCATGACCGTCCCGGTCATGATCCGGGGCGGCCGCCCCATGAGGCGGAAGATTTCGGCCGCTTCGCGGCCTTCATCTCGTCATGACCGGGACGGTCATGCCCCTGCGAACTGCCAGCGTGAACCATCTTCCCGATCCCGCAGCCATCATCAGGGGACCCTACTCGAAGAAGAGATCGTCGAGGTCGGGGGCGGTGCCGAAGCTGCGGAGGGCGTCGCCGTAGCGGTAGTAGACTTCGAGGCAGAGGGCGCCGAGGGCGGTGGTGTAGACGCGTCCGCCGGTGAGCCTGTCACCCTCGGGGTTCCAGCTTCCGGCATGGTGGCCGCCCTTGGACTGGTTTTCGAGGAGGACGTCGCGGACGCGGGTGTTCCACCAGATGCGGTATTCGCCGCCCATGTTGTGCATGGCGTAGGTGGCGTAGTACCACAGGTAGAAGTTCTTGTTCTCCCACTTCGGCGGGTGCTGTCTGGTGAGTTCGGCGCCTTTCACGAGCAGGCTGGCCTTGGCGCCCATCCCGCTGAACTGCCGCACCATCATGGCGGCGCAGGTCAGGGCCGGCCGGTTGCCGTAGCGCAGGTCCGGCTGAAACGTGTAGCCCACCGCCCCGGAACTCTCGCGCGTGCCCCCACGGTCGGTGTGGCGGTCGACAAACGTCATGGCGCGCGAGAAGACCTCGTAGTCGAACTTGATCCCCGCCAGCCGCGCCGTCTTCAACGCCTGGATGAACCACGCCGTCACCGACATGTCGCCCATCTCGGATCGGGGCCGGTAGCGCCATCCGTGGTCGGGACCGGTGGCCTTCGTGCAGAAGTCGACCGCCTTGCGCGCCGCCACCGCGATCGTTTCGTCGGGGGCCCGCCCGTGCGCCTCGCACAGGGCGATGGTGGCAATGGCGTGCTCGTACATGTTGCCTTTGCCGATCATCCCCGAGGCGGCATCCTGCCGGCTCATGACCCACTCGAGGGCGCGGCGCACGTTCGAGCGGTACTCGCCGGAGCGCACCGTGTGCCCGCCGCCCATGAAGGCGAGCGTGGCGAGGGCCGAGACGCCAAGGTCGTGACCGGATCCCTGATCGCGCTCCGGGTTGACGTCGGGGTTCTCGGGGATCTCGTCCGGTCGCAGGCCGTTCTCGTCGACGTCCTCGGGGTCCCATTTCCGCGCCAGCCAATGCCCCTCGGGTTCCTGGTGCAGGGCCAGCCAGCGCAGGGCCAGATCGACCGAGTTGCGGGCCTCGATCCCCCCGAAGCCGCCCATGGTGCGAAGGTATTCGCCGTCGCCGAACAGGTTGATGCCGGCCGGGGCCGGCTCGCCGATCGTCGGCGCTTCGAGGTCGCCGAACTGCGCTGGTTTCACCGTGAACGACCGGCCCGGCATGGGCGCGCGGTTCACCAAGGCCACCTCCCGGCTGAGATCCGGCGCCGGGTCCTTGTAGCGAAAGATCTCGGCAGGCTTCGGCGCCGCCACCGCGATGGGTTGCAGTGCCACCGTGATGTCGTCGTCCATCTCGGTGATCTCCTCGGGGGCGTCGAGCACGTCCAGCTCCGCAAACTCGACGTCAATCTCCTGCGCCACTTCGACGGCGTCCGTCTTCACCACCTCGTGCGACACGGCGTTCTCGACCGGGTCGGTGGAAATCCGGATCTCGGGCCGCTCTTCCAGCAGGTCCTCCTCCGGTTCGTAGACCTCCTCGATCTGCTCCTCGAGAATGTCGCGCTGGGGGTCCTCGAGGTCGAACTCCTCCTCCTCCGGCTCGTCGACCACGAACTCGAACTCCTCGAGCACCTTCCGCGACGATTCCTCCGCCTTGAACCGCCAGTAAAAGGCGCCGAGCACCAGCAGCAGGAAGAGGGCCATCCCGATGCCCACTGACCGCGGGTCGAAGAGCCGCTCGGTCCGCCTCGCGGCGCGCTCCAGCTCCTCCGGGTCCCGCCGGCCGTGCTTGATCCTTACCGTCGCGTCTTTCGCCATGCTATTTGCTTTGCCTGTTCGCACCCGGGAGGATGATCTGCCCCGCAGTGAGCAGGGTGTCTGAAATTGAAGCGGCGATCGCGCGGCTGCCGGTGGAAGAACGTGGGCGACTGGCCTCGATGATCATTCGG
>Ga0180431_10006749_pt1 | contig 13553 bp, 14 predicted proteins | sample SS_ome_11_FD_132459 | JGI IMG/M metagenome (GOLD analysis project Ga0180431, IMG submission 132459) | Hypersaline lake sediment archaeal communities from the Salton Sea, California, USA - SS_1_MS_1 metaG | ecosystem: Environmental > Aquatic > Non-marine Saline and Alkaline > Hypersaline >... | reverse complement strand
AGTGGTGACGTTCGGGATTAGTACACGGCTTACCGCCGAATACACAGAATCCGCCACTGCGAAGGAATAGGCTTACTAAATGGTTCTGACGTTCGGGAGTAGCCCATTTAGGCTTAGGCATATCCCTTCCTTCTAGTCCAGCGCAGGAAAGGGAAGGCATACGCCGTAGTAGGTCTATACGGTGACTGCTTCCTTTACGGCTTCTGTTTGTGCTGGTTCGGCTTCCCTTTCCGCCATAGCCCTTTCCACCATCTCGGCTATAGCGGTGTCTAAGGCTTCCCTATCACGTTCACGGATGGGCGTACCCGCTTCGATATTCAACCGTACCTGTTCCTTGTACGCTTCGCCTTCCTTTGACTGTACGCTGGTGACGTACTGTTGCAGTCCAGCGACAAAGTTCTCACGGACAAGGCGAACTTGGTCGGAAACGTCCTTCACCACCTTGATGACTGGCTTGCCAGTCTTAGAGTTGAACTTAACGCTTCCGTCGAGTTCATAGGCCAGTCGAAGCGGTGCGCCTAACGCTTCACTGGGGATAAGGGTTATCCCTTCCGTGTTGGTCGCCGTGAAGAACGGAAGCCAAACCGACTCAAGGTCGATACTCCAGACCTTGCGGCCAGAGGGTTTCTGGCCGTTTGGGCGCAGTAGGTTCTTGATGTAGGTAGGTGCTGACATACGCTTTCACTCCCTTCTAAGGTATTCGGCGTATACCTTCAACCTTGCCTACGCTGGAGTGTGCTATGACTGACGGACTCCCGCCTTTCGGCCTATTCCTTATAAGCCTATTCGGACAGTGAGACGTTAGCTTCGAATCAGCTTCTGAAGCTATGCCAGTGTTTGTAAAGGTGCTGAAGCTGTTTAGCTTCAATTCTGCTTCAAGTATGGAACAAAATGACTTTGTGTTCATTATGAGGAAGCAATTGCTTCTTCTACTCCCCCATGGGGCGGGCGAGTGGGGAAAATACAGACAAAAACGAACAAATTGAGGTCAGATAATGAGTGAATAGCATTTTGGCTGGCGTTGCCGAAACATGGGATCAAAAAGGTGCGGAAAAGTGTGCCTTTATCTCAGAATTATAGGACGGGATTAATCAGTCAAAGTCGGATAATTATACAGATCTGCTGGAGAAAAGAGCCCAGCCTAACAAAGCGTGCCCCTTTTTTCTTGAGAAGCTCCATAGATAATAATGACGTAAGGTATTAAGAGGAAGTCCTTCAGACAATGTGTTGAAGGTCAGCACCACGTCGCGACAATGCTCGTATTTACGCTACTGAGGCTGATTGTGAAGACTGTCCCCAGTCGTAATTACAACATGCGGACCAACATCGCTATCCCAGTAGTGCTTGTACACAACCCAAGTACAGATGCAAATATGAAAATGTAAAATCCTTTCGGACTTACTCCCGTAAATTTCCTATGCCCGAAGCCATCCAACAAGAAGACGGCCGTTCCCGATAAAACCAATAGCAGTAGAAACAGGGGCGAATATAATAAGATATAGCCAAGCTGTTCCTGGAAACCGTATGGGCCTGCAGATTCTATCATGGGGCGAGAAACCCAGACCAACACCGGAACAGCCCACCATGCAACAAGCATAAAAGCGGCGGCCTTGACGAAATTTGTGCTGGTTATTTTACCTAACCTGTTTTTACACATACTACATCTATAGGTTGTCTTCCCATCCAGAGTATCGGGTAACTGGTTCGTCGCCTTGCATTTGGGGCAGGCGACTCATACGGCTACCCTCTGGATTCCTACCAACTCCAGGGGCTCGGCGGCTTCCTTGCCCTGTGCTTCAAGGCATAATTGTATTGCCTCTTTTATGCGTTCCACCAATTCATCTATTGACCTAGCTTGAGTATGACATCCCTTCAAAGCAGGCACGCTGCCTACGAGGTAACCTTCCTCATCACGCTCGATAACCACCGTAAACTCTTGAGCCATGGCTTCCTCCTGTTTCTTGTATACTTCTTTTGTTGATGATTTATCCTCCGATTAGCATTATAGCAGGAAATTGCCACTCATGGACAGCCTGTGGTTAGCACTTGGAAGCACTATCGCTACCGCCCCAGGCTATACCCGGGTTCTAGTGCTCAAGGCGGCACATAATTGGTTCTTCATAGAACTGGCAACAATTTTCTCTACTTCCTCCCGCATCCCCCTCCTATCCAGGATTGCGGCGAACAGCCGGGCTACGTGCGGCTTCATGTCATTAACACTTGACTCCTCAAAGGTTGTCAAAACTGATTCGCTAAAACTCTCAACATACTTCCTTATGATGACCATGGTTTCTTATCTCCCTTCCGCCAAACTATAAAAACAAACAAACAACTGTCATAACTATCCATGAAGCTACTCAAATCTATAAGGGGGTCGTCTGCTGGCGGTAGATGTTTTCAGCTGCCTGGGAGCCCCCCACACATCCTCATCGTTGCGGGCCTGTGCTGAGTCGGGGCTCACTTCGCCGCTAGAGATCCCTTGTAGCTCGCAGGGGCTCCGCTTTGCCAGCGCAATGCGGAGGTACTCGCTGCGGCTCACCCAACAGGCCGTGGAACGAAAGTGCCTCCTCTTTTCCCCTTTGTATCAGGCATGGCGGCAGTAGACTGAAGGAATTCGGCTAGCTGCAGAAGAAGTCCTTGAATATCAAGTTTTTTCCAGTGAGGGAGGTCGTTACCATAGCCCATTGAACTACTTTGTGGCTACCCTTGTCCAAGCCACGCCTGAGTTTTGCCTAGGATCTCGGGATGGTGGCTTCTTTTGTCTCAAGTGCTACAATCTAGCGGGGGGGAGTGAGACCACTAGGCCGACCGCTGGCCTCCTTTCTTTGGTGGTCCCTCTCCCCTACAGGCTCATTAAGAGGGGGGCGCCGTGGGCGACCGCCCCGGCAACCGAATTCTGCTAAAAGCTCATGGTACAACTCGGCAGTTCGCTTACCCCCTTTGGCACCTATCCTTCGGTAGAAACCCGTTGCCGCATAGCGATCGCGGGTGGCGCGACCTCCACGCCTTCCTGCCTCCCTGACTGTGACATCTGTCTTACAATTCTCCGAGTCACCTAACATCTTTTGTCCCTACCTGTATTGCCTGTCTCAATAATGTTTCATCTACATTTGTACCATAGGGAACATAAAGGATGAAGCCATCATAAAAGGCAATAACCGTGTCCCCAGGCTCCAGAGTCACATCGGAAGGATTGGTGATTTCTTTGCCTCGCAACGCAGTCCTGCGGACTCGATACGGGCGCTTAAAAATTTCCGTTGTCATACATTTTTATGGTATCCTAACAGTTAGATATTGGCTACGAATTCTTGACGGCAAAATCGGCATTCTCGGCAAAATGAGCGAGGGAAAGCAATTCTATACGGTAAAAGACTTGGAGGAACTTCTGTTCCTTGGCGAACGTGCTATCAGGGACAGGCTGGAGCGCGGTGAGATAAAGGGCTTTAAGGTTGGCGGCAAGGGGAAGTGGCTTGTCGACTTGAGAGAAGTACAAAGGCTGAAAGGCAGGGCAGCGAAGCCTGATAAAATCTTTGAGGGAATTATTGGCTTGGTGGACCGGTTTCGTGAAAGCTTGTGTCGGATTGGAGCAAAGGATTGGGTCGTCTGGCACTTTCCAGACGCTCCCTGGCTTACTTGGGATAGAGTCTCCACAGATAAACATCCGGCAGAGCTTAGGTGTGACCGTACTTGGGACGAGCCAACGGTTGATCTAAAACTTGAGGTAGAGGAGAAAAACCAATTCCGTCGTCTAATATTGCTTCTAGAATCCAGATACCCGGAGTTCAGGAGATTCGCAGAGTGGAAACTGTGGCTAGCTGCCCTGATCCAGAGATGCCAGCAAGTAGCTTACGGAATTTGGCGCGACGCGGAAACCAAAACCGAGATGATGATGATTTCGATTTTACCAATGGTTGGAATTCAGCAGGGACTCTACAATGTCCCGAAATTTACCTATGATTTCGCTGTGGACAACTATGGCAAGGATGGTTTACCCAGACTATGTGTGATGCTCCACGGAGATAGCCTCTACAAGCTTGTTCCTGAGGATAACCCAGATTACATACTGGCGGTTGGGTCGCAGAAAGCGATGGATGAGTGCGAGGAGGCCACTGTCGCCCTTTGCAAGAAGTATGCCCAAGACCCAAGGATAGGCAAGATCAAAGAGGAGGAGGCAAAAGTCAAAACCCAGGCCATTTGCTTTCGCGATGTCTTACTCAAGATTCTCGCCGACTCCGTCGGGTAAGCATATTAACACCGTCGCTATCTGTCCAGTATTCTCCTGCGGTCAACACCGTTCGGGCTTGTGTTTCTCTATAGTAGCGAAAATAGCTTCTCTGAAATCGTCAACCCAGCCCCAGCCCTTTGACCGGGCTGGCGGTTCGGTGCGCCTCAATCATCTCTTCTTCTTTCAAGCCCTGAACGTATCTCCGGCTCATCGCTAGGTTCTCGTGCCGCAGGAATAGCTGGAGTAGAAATGAGTCTCTGGCACCTCTCAGATACGCAAGGGCAGCGGTGTGGCGAAGACGGTGGACACCGCCAGGGCCATTGACATTGGCGCGCTTTTTTAGTCTCTTGAACCAAGTAACTAGGCCTTCAATAGAAAAGGCCTGCCCTTCTTCAGTAACCCATAACCGGTCTGTTTTTGCCCTAGGCTTTCTCTCTATAAGCCAGGCCCACAAGGCTTTGGCTGTCTTTGGAGAGAATGGGGCAATACCTATCTTGTTGCCCTTGCCGAGTATCCGTACTCGCCTGCTGTCAAGGTCAAGGTCGCTGAGCCTAAGGTTTGCTAGCTCCGCTCGACGCAGGCCCGAATCTACAAAGAGCAAGAGCATGGCTTTGTTACGAATACCAGTGAAGCGGGCACCTGTTCTAATATCCAAGTCACACACTGCCAAGAGCCTCTTTAGTTCGTCGACGGTGTAACCTTCGACGGGTGGCTCTGATGGTGGCTTGAAGTGGATCGTAGCTAAAGGACTGGATTCCAGATAGCCTTCTTCAACTGCCCAGTTCAAGAATGGCCTCAGCGTTCGAAAGTAAGCCCAGGCAGTAGACGGCTTCGCTTTCCTTACTATCTTCCCGCCGTTGTTAGGTATTCTGGATTCGACCGTCCTCGTTGCTGTCCAGGTAAGGAATTCTCTCAGTCTGTGGGTATCTAGGGATGCTGCGCTATCCGGCCAGTCCTGCTGCCTAGCATACGACAGTAGCGGACGCAGCAAGTAAGTGTAATACTCGATAGTACCATTTGATTTCCCTTCCGCTCTCAGCGAAAAGAGGAAGCCCTCCACCAAATCGCGAAGTCCGATCTTTGCATTATGTTTCACCTTTCATCGCGGTCGGCCCAAGATTCTTTATTTTTGACCTATGCAAGTCGTCGCTCCCAGCTTTGTTCTAGCTTTGCATCCTTAACCTATGCAACTGGTCGCTTAGGTAAGAAGTCGGGGAGACAGGATTTGAACCTGCGACCCCTTGCACCCCATGCAAGTGCGCTACCGGGCTGCGCCACTCCCCGACACTGGACTAAACTATAAGCATGTGGAGGTTCTTTGTCAAATACGAATTGTCATGGCTACAGAGGGACGTGAATATACCCTTCAACGCGATCGCCGATGGGTTCAGTTAATCTTTTACTATACAGATACGCAGTATAAGCAGCGATAATTGCGTCGTACTGGTCGTGGTTGAGCTTCCCCTCGTATTCACCGATATTAGCTATAATGTTGGAAAGCTGGTCCTGCAGGAACCTGCGTCCCTCGGTTGTTGTCTTTTTAGGTATTTCCTTCCCCCAGAGCCTGCGTTTGGTGGCATAGGGATAGACTTCTATTACATTGAATCGTCGAGCACAGAGTTCCTTCTTAAGTTCAATGGCCCGTAGAATCATTTTTTTGATGATCGATTTTTTGGTGGTGTAGTAGCTTGGAATTCCTTGCTTCCTAAGGTCTCGCTCGCACTTTCTCCCCTTCGGTAAGGGATCAGGGCAGGAGCAATCATCCTTGAAGCAGTGCAGGTCTTTTGGTTTGCAGAGAGGAGAGTCAATGCCTGTGACCTTGGGACTGTCATTCTCTATAGCAGCTATGATTTCATTGATGTTGCCAAAAAGCTCCAGGCGGTGGATGTTCAATCCATCTCCAAGCAAAGCATAAGCGCTCCTCTTGCTCGGGGAGCAGGTCAGGTCGATGCCAGCAAAGCCAAGCAACACAGCTCACCCTTTTCGCTATCTCCCTGGCAGCTACCACTCCTGAAGCTGCGGCTTGAATCAGGCCTCGGCTGACTCCTGCTCCGTCTCCGATAGCGAACATGTTGGTCGTCTCGGTCTCCAAATTTTCGGTAAGTTCAAGGCGTGATGAATAGAACTTAACCTCAACCCCGTAGAGCAGTGTATCGGGCCCGGCTACTCCCGGCGCCAGCTTATCCATTGCGGTAAGCATCTCACTGATGCCCAGCAGGAACCGGTAGGGTAATACATATCCCAGGTCACCCGGAGTTGCGCTTTTCAAGGTCGGTTCAACCAGGCCGTCTTCAATAGTTATGGGGGTGGAACGATGCCCTTCGCGGAAATCACCCCACCTTTGCATGATGACTCCGCCGCTTACGATGTTAGCCAGGCGCGCGAGGTATTTACCGTAGGCGATTGGCTCGCGGAAGGGTGGTGTGAACTTGGCGCTGACCAGCAGGGCGAAGTTAGTATTCTCCGTCTTACGATGGGCATAGCTGTGCCCGTTCACAGTTATCACCGGCTCGTCGCCTCCGGTGGTCTCCATGGTTACCTCTCCCGCGGGACACATGCAGAAGGTCCTGATCCGGTCGCGGAAGGTTGGCGAAATGAACGCGAGCTTGAGTTCATAGAAGATACTGGTCAGCTCTTCGAGGACTTTATATGGCACTTCTATCCTTACCCCTATGTCCACGGGATTATAGTGAAGGGTGATGCCAAGGCGAGCGGCCTCTTTGAGCAGCCAGTCGGCGCCTTCTCTACCCGGGGCGATGACCGCGAAGCGCGACTCTATCTGCTGGCCGTCATTGGTCTGTATGCCTTTTACGACTCCGTTTTCGACCATAATGGAGGTAGCTGCGGTATCGGTCCGGCTCTCGATCCTGTTATCGAGGAACAGGTGCATATCCTTGAGGACTTCGCGGCAGAGCTCGGTCCCCATGTGTCGAATAGGTACTGGAATCAGTTTCAAACCGGCCAGTTCCGCCTTTTGCGCTAGCTGTTCCACCCGGGGGCCGGTCCCGTATACCTTATCCGAGGCGCTGAATTTCAGGTAGATATCATCGACGTAGCGGATTAAGTCAGCTGCCTTCTCGTGTCCCAGATAGCTTTCGAGTTGCCCGCCTACCTGAGGCGAAAGTGTCAGCTTGCCATCGCTAAAGGCTCCGGCGCCACCCCAGCCGCTTACCAGGTCGCAGAGTGAGCATGGGGGGCAGCTCAGCTCCTTGCCAATAATGGGGCATTTGCGAAGAGAGAGGTCCTTGCCTTTCTCCAGGAGCAAGATACTGAGGTCAGTTATATGGCTTAGTTCGAGGGCGGCGAAGATGCCTGCCGGGCCACTGCCGACGATAATCACGTCGTATTTGTTTTGCATCTATTTCACCAAACGGGAATTCTACATCGAGGGCTGTGCATTGTCAAATTGCGCTGCTGGTTCGATACAAACTCAAGTGAAAGAGCGCCGTGAAATTGACTGCCACTGGTCACAGTGATAAGATTAAATCAGGAGTAACAGGATGCCTGTCTATGAATATAGATGTTCCGAGTGCGGTCTGAAGTTTGAGTTGCTTCGACCGATGAGTCAGGTCGACCGGGACGCGACTTGCCCCGGTTGCAACAACGGAGCCAGACGCGTCTTATCTGCCTTTTCCGCTTATTCCAAGAGTTCGAGCGGAGACTCTGCTCCGGTGGGCGGCGGTAGCAGTTGCAGTACCTGCTCTGCTACGGATTGCTCTTCGTGTCACTGAGGTAAGTAGTGCCGTCCCCATCAGTGTGAGACTCGACAGGGGCGGCTTCTTTTTTTGTCCTTCCCCTTAGCTTGAGGAAGCCCCAGGAAATACCCCCGATGATTATCGCCTCGCCGACCGCCGCTGCCGCTACAAACAGGGCGGCATCGTTGAAGAATCCTTGAGGGAATATCAGAAGCATATTGTCTCCCGGGTAAAGCTGCCATAGATCGTTACTGAAGCCGACGAGGTGAAACAACAGGAAGAGGCTGTCGAAATCGATTACTGCCCAGATTCCGAATACAGCGAGCAGTGCGACAGTTGTCCCACTCCCCCGGATCACAAGTCTGGCAAGCCTCGGCCAAAAAGCGCCACGTCGCAACACGAAGCTGATAACTACATAGATGGCGATGTAGGCCAGAGAAGCAAGTTGCAGGTAGTATGCCAGCCGTATCAGCCCTTTGACATCTTTCAGGTGGGCCAGTTCGCGCTGATTGAAGAGGTCGGTTTCGAAGAATTCCTCGTCTGAGTTGAAGTATGTGATCATCCGGTCAGCCACATCGACCAGTTCCTCGTTTTCCAGTCCTGTTGCTGCGCTGACCTGATATTTATTGAAACCGTACTGATAGAGGCGGATATCGTTTGTAGCGCACCTCAGGTCAGTGGTGATAAGGAACACAGGGATGCAAACTATGAACAGGATACCGGCTATAGCTGTCAGCGCTTTCATCGAATCACCCTAACGCAGCTATGGTAGACGAGGGCGTTTTACCTTGTCAAGGCGGAAGGGGCACTATATAATGGCCGAGGAGGCCTGAATATGGAAGCAAATGAGCCGTACACAGCTTTAGCGGCGAGACATGGCTATGGGAATTCAGAGCGCTATCGACGGATACTGGAATACTTGATGACCCCGGGGCAGGCCGAGCTTGTCGCTCTTCTGCCCATGAAATATCAGGAACTGGCGGACAGGCTGGGTATGGATGTTGTAGAGGTACAAAAGGAACTGGAAGGCCTGTATGGAAAAGGTGTGGTCTTTGCCAGGAGCCCGGATACTCTGGAGGAGGCCAGCTTTGCTCTCGCCGTTGTACAGCTCCATGATATCACCATGTGCTCATTCGATGTTGACATAACACGTGACCGAAAGCTGTTTGAGCTGTGGGACGATTTCTGCGTCAATGAATGGGACGGGGACCAGGTCGCGAGCTGGGATAAGGGTGAACAGCCTCAAGGAAGAGTTGTACCCGCTTACAGGGCGATTCTCAACAGCCCTGAGATACTGCCCTGCGAGGACATGAGGGAGATAATAAACTCGGCTCGTTCATTAGCTGTTACCTTCTGTACCTGCCGCAGGCGAAAGGAAGCGGTAGGCAAGAAGTGCGGAAAATCCCATGACATGGTCGATATCCAGTTCAATCTTAGCGCTGAATATCTCATCAGCCGCAACGCGGGCAGGAGAATTACCGCGGATGAGGCTATGGCCTTGATTGACGAGTGTGAGGCACTCGGACTGATTCATACCTGCGAGAACTCAACGCGCATGAGACCTCGCTGGGGGATGTGTAACTGCTGTACCGACTGCTGCATGATCTATCAGCCCCTGAACAGATTTAAGGTGCCGGTGACAAAATGCATTGCCAGGAGCAGGTACGAGGCTCAAGTTGATCAGGACGTTTGCAATGGGTGCCAGGACTGCACCGAGTGGTGCCCGTTTGATGCTATAGAGATGGTGAGACCCGGGGACTCGAAGAAATATAAGGCTTCTGTCGATCTTGAGAAATGTATGGGGTGCGGCATCTGTGTACTCAAGTGTGAGCCCAATGCGCTGGCTTTACACCTGGTAAGGCCGGCGGAACATATACCACAGGCACAGTAGCGCTGGAATTATAAGCTCATGGAACAAGACCTCGGCAGCTTTGACAACCTTGTGGCTATCGTTACCAGGCTGAGGGCGCCCGATGGATGCCCCTGGGACCGGGAACAGACTCATGCCTCGATCAAGCCCTATCTTATCGAGGAGGCCTATGAGGTATTGCAGGCTCTGGATGATGAGAACGGTGAGAAGCTGTGTGAGGAACTTGGCGACCTCTTGCTGCAGATCCTGCTGCATACGCAGATGGCCAGCGAGGCGGGGGAATTCGATATGAGAGACGTGGTTCGGGGCATAGCTGCCAAGCTGATACGCCGCCATCCCCATGTCTTTGCCGGCTCTCAGGCGGGTAATGCCGAGGAGGTAGCTCAAGAATGGGAAGTGCTGAAGCAAAACGAGCGCAAAGAAGGAGATTCCCTGCTTTCCAGCGTGCCCAAAGGCATGCCGGCGTTAAGCTATAGCCATTCCATCCAGCGCAGGGCGGCCGGTGTTGGCTTCGATTGGAAGGAATCAGGGGGCGTGCTGGAGAAACTGACCGAGGAGGTCCGGGAACTGGAGCAGGCCAGCACGCTACAGCAGAAGATTCATGAGTTCGGAGACATCCTCTTCGCACTGGTGAATGTGGCTCGCTGGCAGGGGCTTGACCTTGAGGAGGCGTTACGCCTTGCCAACGAGCGGTTCTACCGGCGCTTTAGCTACATTGAGGACAGTTGCCGCGAGCAGGGGGTTCCGCTGCGCGACCTGTCCTTCGATGAGCTGAATGCCTTATGGGACGAGGCCAAGCGGGAACTGGAGGGCTGATTCAGAGTTCACTGCCCTAACTGTTACTGGCTTTCGGGCTGTCCGGCTCACACTCCCTCGGCTATGGAGCGCGGGGTGGTTGCGTAAACAGCTATCCTGCTCGGAGTGCTCAGGAGCGCCTCTATCTTGTTGACAATCTCCGTTCGTTTCGGGTCTTTCTCCCAGTCTTTCCATTCGCGGAGGCTCTCCCAGGTGCTGATCACAAGATGGGTGCCTGATCGGTCTACCGAAAACAGTGTCTCCCCTGATACATAGCCTGGATGGTGCATCGCCTTTGCCCGCAGATCTATCAGTAACTCCGCAACCTCCGCCTGGTTATCGGGGCTCATTGACCGTTCGATTACTACTTTTACAGCCATCGTGCCCTCCCTGTTCGGGTAGTTTGCATCCTTGTAGTGATTTCCTTAATTAAATGTCACTGAATCAGGCCAGAATCATAACACCTGGGAGAGTTAAAATGCAATACCTTCTTTATTTGGGTTAATAAAGTCTGACCGTGATATATGGCTTTTATTTTCGACAAATTGTCATTCGCAAACGTACTTGACAGGTCGATTTAGAGGATAGGTTAAAATCTGTTAAGTAGCAAGGGTTTGTAAGTGAAGCTGTGGGGGGAGGGCTGAGGGTCACCTGCAAACCCTTTTTTAGTCCGCCGGAGGCCGGGTAGGGAGAAGTGTAACCTTCTATTATTCAACTAAGCTGGATAAATTGACTGTTCCGGCCGAGGTTGAAAGATGGGGGGAGATAAAAAAACAGGTACCTGGAATTAAGGGGTGTCTGCAAAGATTGTGAGGTAAGTAAGCAGAAAGAGTGAGAACTTAATGTAAAAATTAAGGCCCAAACTTAAAAAGGGAGGTTGAAGATGGCAGACAATAAAAAGAAAATGACCACCAATTTCGGCAAGCTGGTAGATGACGACCAGAATAGTGTAACTGCGGGCAGCACTGGCCCCATCCTGATGCAGGATGTCCACCTGCTTGAGAAGCTGGCTCACTTGTAACCAAATACACCAGGGCCAAATTCCTCTCGGAGATAGGTAAGCGTACCGATGTCTTTGCCCGCTTCTCGACGGTAGGTGGTGAGAAGGGAACTGCTGATGCCGAGCAGGGCCCTCGTGGATTTGCATTGAAGTTCTACACAGAAGATGGCAACTTCGACATGGTAGGTAACAATACTCCAGTCTTCTTCATCAGGGACCCTCTTAAATTCCCCGATTTTATCCATACACAGAACACCTGTGCAATGCTAAAAAGAGGATTCAGCTGCGTCAGGCAGCCGTCTTCTACAAGGCTGATCCCGAGTATGGCCACCGTGTGGCGGAGGGGCTGCGACTGGACATTAAGGAGGTCGAACGCTTAGCGGGGATGTCCCAGGAGGAGCGGGCAAAAGCCACTGCCAAGTGATTTTAATATCAGGCAGTTGACCGACTTCAACGGGTTCGGAACGGTTAAGCATACCGAAATCGTATTGAAATAACCGACCTCAGCTAACATTCCCCGGTTTTGTTAGCGCTGCGGTTGGGCGAAATACCCTGCCTTTTCCCTCACTCCACCCCCGATTTCTGCCGCTCTGGTGGATTTTCATGCGTTTGCGTTGAGATAGTCCAGGGGGTAAAATGCTTCAGGCAGCATGGATTAAAGTAACGGGCTGCCGGTGCTGCTCGACATCAGGTAGCCGGCAGAGAACGCAGCCTGGCAGCGACAAACGAAAACAGGAGATGCTCAATGAACGAATATGAATACAAGCAGATAGATTTTGAGAACCCATCCGCTTTATTTGTGTTAGAAGATGTGCTCAAGGGGCTCATCGGGGGCCCCTTTTTTTATAACCCTTATTTTAAGACCTTTGGCCTGAAGGGAAATGAGAAGGTGCTGGACTTTGGCTGCGGAGGCGGGGCGGGTTCCAGGTTCCTTATCAAATTTCTAAATGGGGATGGGCATTTGACCTGCGTTGACGTATCCAATTACTGGATGAAAAGAGCGGTGAAGAGATTGAAGAAGTACCCCAATGTGAAATGCCGGACAGGCGATATAAGAAGTATGGAGATACCTGATAGTTCGTTTGACGTTATCTCCATTTTCCATGTCATCCACGATATAGCTCCTGAGGACAGACAGGATACTGTCACCGTTCTTTGCCGGAAATTGAAAGGAGATGGAGCTGTTTTTGTGAGGGAACCTGTCAGGAAATCGCATGGCATGCCTGCGGCGGAAATACGCGCTCTTTTCGCGAACGCGGGCCTCAGGGAATCGGACTGCAAGGAGAGTAAGTCGGAATATAGAGGGATATTCAAATCAGAATCCGACGGCGGTTGATTGAAAGCTGATAATATCCATGTCCGGGAAAGGCAGGGTAATTAGTGGCGGCAGAAACAGCCTTCGAGATATATAAAGACCTGTTGAGGAAGTCTCTCGTTAAATATATGAGAAAGGCGTTTCACATGCTTCCCGGACTGGATAAACCGCATATTCTGGATATAGGTTGCGGTTCCGGAGTCCCGACAATTGAGCTTGCGAGATTAAGTGATGGACAGATAACAGGACTGGACATCGACCAGCATCTTCTGGATAGGCTTATTAGTAAGATCGAAGAGGCAGGGTTATCGGACCGGGTTAAGGCTGTAAAAGGTTCAATGTTCGATATGGATTTTGCAAGTGAGAGCTTCGATGTCATCTGGGCGGAGGGCTCCATATCGGCAATCGGTTTTAAAAAAGGGCTCGAAGAGTGGAGGAGGTTCCTCAAGCCGGACGGCTTCCTGGTCGTTCACGATGAAGCAGGGGAAATCACGGACAAGCTGGAACTGATCAACGATTGCGACTATGAGCTGATCGATTATTTCACGATAAGCGAAGATACCTGGTGGACTGAATATTACGCTCCGCTGGAACAGAAAATTGATGAAATGCGGGCAAAATATGCTGATAGTCCCGGGGTTCTGGATAAGCTT
>Ga0180431_10006748_pt1 | contig 13554 bp, 16 predicted proteins | sample SS_ome_11_FD_132459 | JGI IMG/M metagenome (GOLD analysis project Ga0180431, IMG submission 132459) | Hypersaline lake sediment archaeal communities from the Salton Sea, California, USA - SS_1_MS_1 metaG | ecosystem: Environmental > Aquatic > Non-marine Saline and Alkaline > Hypersaline >... | reverse complement strand
GCCGCGGCGGCAGGCGCGGTGGCTGTGCCGCTCGACTCGGTGCGGCGCCGTCGCCGGGTGGCCGCCGCAGCCTTCAGCGCCGCAGCCGCCGTGGCCGCGGTGGCGCTGGTCGCCACGATGGTGCTCACCGGCGACGCCGGTCGTGAGGGCCCGGGGCCGGTGGCCGGCTCCTCCACCACGACGTCGGTGCCGGCGACGACGTCGGAGGGCACCGTGCCGTCGTCCACGACGCTTGCCGGCACCTCGACCTCGACCACGGAGCCTGCGACGACCTCGACCACCCCGGCGGCGTCGACGACGACATCGAGCACGAGTTCGACCACGACGACGGCCGCCCCGCCGACGACGACGACGACTACGACGGCGCCGCCGACGACGACCACTACGACGGCGCCGCCGACGACGACCACCACGACGGCGCCGCCGACTACGACCACGACGACCATTCCCTCGCCTCCGACCACGGTCCCGCCGCCACCCGACGTGGTGTGCACAGGTGAGTGGTCGCCGAACCACGACCCGAGCGAAGCCAACGCCGACGGCGTCGTGCTGGATCGCGGCGTGCTCATCGACTTCTTCACGGGCACGGAGATCCGTCAGGAAGGCGGCCGCCTGTTCGGCATCGGCTTCATCTCCGACCCCGGGGTGACGGTGTGGGTTGCCCGGGGCGGGACGTACTCGTCGGTCTCGGGCCGAACCGTGCCCTGGTACACCGAGTCCACCCGGGCGGGTGTCCTCGCTCCGATCACACGGTTCGACATCTGCTTCCCGGAGGCGTCGGACGGCTCGGGCCGGTCCGCTCAGGTGGTCGGTTCCGCGGCGGGGGAGTGGTTCGGCGCGAGCGGCCGGTGAGGTGATCCCGCACCGGGGCGTCTACCGTCGGGCGGGTCTGTGACCGAAACCTTCTTCTCGGTTGACGTGGAGACATCCGGCCCCATCCCGGGCAGGTTCTCGCTGCTGGCGATCGGAGCCTGCCGAGTCGACGACCCATCCTTCCGGTTCTCTGCAGAACTGCAGCCCGAGACTTCCGAAGCCGACCCTGAGGCTCTCGCGGTCAGCGGCTTGTCGATGGAGCGGCTCCTCGCGGAAGGCGAACCGGCCGCCGCCGCAGCCCGACGGTTGGCCGAGTGGGTCGAGGCGGCCACTCCGCTCGACAGCCGACCTGTGTTCGTCGCGTTCAATGCCCCCTTCGACTGGATGTTCGTGGCAGATGCCCTCCAGCGTCATGTTGGGCGGAATCCGTTCGGGCACTCGGCGCTCGACGTCAAGGCCTTGGCCATGGGCGTGTTCGGGATTCGGTGGCGGGACACCTCGTTCGCCGATCTCGCTGCGAGGGTGGGGGTGCCCGATCGGCTTCCCCATCGAGCGCTCGACGACGCCGTGCTCCAGGCCGAGGTGTTCCGTCGTATCCTCGCCGAGATGACGCTCCGGGGAGGAGACAGCCTGTGAAACAATCCCCTTCATCCGATCTCGATCGGATCCTCGCATCGGCCCGTCGGCTCGGCGTCGAGGTGGATCGCGAGGAGGCGCTGCAGTGGCTCGCCGCCATCGCGATGGCGAGCGTGGAAGACGTCCAGGTCGATGAGGACGCCGGCGTATTCGGACACCGGGTCACGATGCTCGACTTCAGCTCCGAGGACCTGGCTCACTTCCGGGCCGTGGGCCGGCTGGTGAAGATCCCCGACACCGACGGCGTCGAGACTGCACTGGCGCTCTCCGGCTCGGCCGCCCAGTCGAAGATCCAGACGTACCCGGGGGACTGTGACTTCTTTCAGCGCGTCAACATCCATGCCGGCACGCGGGAGGAGGCATGCACTCGCCTCGCCGGCCTCATGCGGGACAAGATCCTCACGACGCTGAGCGGCGACACCTATCGGTTCATCGAGGCCAAGTTCGGGTCGTACCCGGAGGATGTCGAGCGGGCCGGGAGACGGCACGCCGCGGGATCGCCCATCGCCTGGACGAGGAACGACGTCGTCGCCGGGGTGATCGTCGGCCGACGCCCCGGCGGTGAGGATGTCGTGGTCGCATGGGGCGCGGTGGCCGCCGATCCCGGCTGGTGCAAGCTCGACTGGGTGATCGCCGACCCCGTGCGGGGCGAGCTGGCGAACGCCAGCAACATGCTCGACGTGACCTGGGAAGCTCCGGACGGATCGATCACGCCTCTGGACGGCTATCTGGACCCGTACTTCCAGGAGGTGTACCTGGAGGCCGAGTCGATCCCCGTGTTCACCAAGCTCGCCGATCACGTGTCTCCGGACGCGCTCGCCGACTACGTCGAGCAGCTCGAGGCCGAAGTGCGCAAGTACGTGGCCAAGGACCCGCGTAACTACGGCAAGGCCGCCAAGCGCATGTACAACGTGTTTCGGCTGAGCGGCCGGTACGAAGAGGCGGCCTACGTGCGCGAGCTGTTCGACGAACCAGCGGCACTCCTGTATCAGGTGCACGCGCTGATCCGGACGGTCGAGGAGGCCTCCGAGCCCGGTTCGGCGATCTCGACGGCGACCGTGATCGGGCAGCTGGACGACCTCATCCTCGACGTGGTGCGCACCCTCGAGGGCACCGAGGAGGAGGAGATCGTGTCAGAGCTGCTCGCGCTGCGCGACGGGATCACCGGTGGCTCGGAGCCGGATCTCCGCTCTGCCCGGGTGGAGGCGGCTCGACAGCGGGTCATCAACCTCGTGAACACGTTCTTCCGTGACCGGCTCGTGGCGATGCCCCAGATCGCCGAGTACCTCGACGACGTCACCGAGGGCCGACCGGCAGGCAGTGCCTGATCGGAGCGTTCCGGGCGATCCTCCCGAGCTCGCCGACGCTACCGTGCCGCCATGAAGCTGTTCTCGGTGGGTCAGGAGCCGGTCGGTGTGATCGCGATAGGGCAGCTGCCGACCGGGATCATCGCCCTCGGCCAGGCCTCCACCGGCATCGTGGCGATCGGCCAAGGGGCACGGGGCTTCATCGCCATCGGCCAGCTCGCCTGCGGGGTCTTCGCGTTCGGGCAGCTTGCACTCGGTGCCCTCTGGGCCGGCGGCCAGCTGGCGATCGGGGGGACGAGCAGCGTTGCGATGGTCGGCTACGGGGTGCTGGGCCGATTCGTGCCGTGGCGACGCGGCTCACTGGAGTGGCGCGCCATCCCGAGTCGCCCGGCACTCGTCCGCAGGGCGATCGTATTCGCCGCCATCATCATCACCGTGGCCCTCGTGGCGCTGTTCCCGATCGCCGACGCGATCACCGAGGTGGGCGGGGTCTTCCGCAGCGAGCCAATGGGCCCGCGGTGAACCGAGAGGGCACGGAGCGCCGGGGTGGCCGCTTCCCAAGGCTTCGCGTGCCGACGGCACCCGTGTCACCCGTTCATCCGGATCGGCTTCGCCCCGTCGAGGAGTCCGCTCCGAACTCGCCGGGAGCATGAGCCGGACGCGTCGAGGCGGAGCCACAGGCTCCGCCTCGTGTCGGCTCCGCTACTTCTTGCGGGTTGCCGACTTGCCGCTCGACTTGCTCGCCGGCTTGGGAGCGGCCTTCTTCGGGGCAGGCTTCTTGGTGGCCATCGGTTCCTTCTCTCTGTGTGACCCCGGGCGTACGCGCGAGGTCGCGCCGTGCAACGGCGCGCGCCTAGGAGTAGCGGTTCTGAGGCCGCCGGTCCGCGACATGGTGCGTCACAGGCGTGACGGATTCGCGTCGGGGTCGTGCACGGGGAGATGTAGCGTTCACTCGTGGACAGTGCATGCGTACTCGAGCGAGCTGCGTCGTACCGGAGAGGTCTCGAAGGAGCGCTGCGCGACGCCGGATTCGTGGTGACCGATCTCGATGAGGCTGCGATCGTCTTGGCGCCGTTGCGCGAACCGGACGATTGCGCTCGGGTGGAGGGATGTGCCCGGAGTGCGGTCGTCGTCGCCCTGATTCCCGACGCCGAGGCGTCGTCCTACGCCCATGCGCTTCGACACGGCGCGAGCGGTGCTGCGGCTTGGGACGAGAATCCCGAGCAGATCGTGGCCGCCGTCACCGCCGCGGCGTCCGGCTCGGTGTGCATTCCCCGGGCTACTGCGGCGGAGATGGCAGCGTGGGGGCCGGATCCGCACGGCACCGTTCCGGCGATCGCTGAGGACGAGGTGGAGTGGCTGCTGGAGCTCGCCAGGGGAGGCACCGTGGTCAAGCTCGCCGAGCGGTACGGCTACTCGGAGCGTGCCGTGTTCCGCAAGCTGGCGGACCTGTATGCCCGGCTGGGGGTGACCGGGAGGGCGGAAGCCCTGGTCGCCGCCGATCGGATGGGCCTGCTCGACCGAAGGCGTTAGGCAGGCTCGTCGTGGTCGGTGCCCACCGCCGCCACACCCGGGCGGTTCCGGCCGAGGCGCTTGACCCGGTCGAGAACGCGTCCTGCCGCCGGGTACTCCCGTGACAGGATCGACAAGCCTCCGGCGACGATGAGGGTGCCGGGACCCGGCAGCGGCATGAGGACGATCCCGGCGGCGAGCACCGTGCCGCCGACTGCAGTGATCAAGACCCTGCGGCCCCGTCGGGATCGGTCCATGGACATCAGCGTAGGCAGGTGGTCACCACAGCGCGTCGAGTGTCCACAGGACGATCATTCCGACCCCGATCGTGGCGAGGACGTTACGGGTCGTCCAGGCGATGAGCCCTGCCACGGCGCCGGCGATCAACCGGTGGTTGTCGAGGCTCACGTCGATGGTTCCCTCGAGCCGGAGGAGGGCCGGGACCGTCAGCGCAGCGAGGACGGCAGCGGGCACGAACCGCAGCGCCCGTTGCACGGGGGCCGGGACCCGTCCGCCCACCAGCCCGATGAACGACCACCGCAGGCCGAGGGTGCCGGCGGCCACCACGCCGACGATCACCCAGATCAGGGGCGCATCGAACGTGGTCACCCCTCCTCCCTCCGGAGCGGGAGGAGGCGCTCGGTGACCACGCCGGCGGCGACCCCGGTGACGGCGCCGATCATCACCCCCAGGTTGAACGGAAGACCGGCGGCGAGCGCAGCCGCCGCTCCCGCGGCCGCAGCGGCCGCGGCGCTGCTGCGATCGGCGACCGCCGGGATGAGCAGCGCGAGGAAGACGAGGGGCACTGCGAAGTCGAGCGACCAGGCTTCGGGAACGCTCGCCCCGACGGCGATGCCGATGATCGTGCACACCTGCCACGTGAGCCACAGGGCGGCGGTGGCGCCCATGAAGAAGGCGACCTTCTCGGCGGGTCTCATGGGTCGGCGGCCGAATTCGGTGATCGACAACGCGTAGGCCTGATCGGTGACCCCGTATGCGATGCCGACCCTCCCGAGCTTCCCGAGACCGGCGAAGTGTGGTGCCAGGGAGGCCGAGTACATGAGATGACTGGCATTGATGACGAGTGCGGTCGCCACGACGACCACGGGGGCGGTGTCTGCGCCGATCAGCTCGACGGTGGCGAGCTGTGCTGCTCCTGCGAAGACGAGGACCGACAGCCCGATACCGGCGGCCGGCCCGACCCCCGACTCGACGGCTGCGATTCCGAAGATGAGCCCGAAGGGAACGATGCCGACCAGGAGCGGTGCCATTGCGGAGAGGCCGTCTGAGAACGCAGCGCGGGTGCCGGACATGAGCAGGGCAGGGTACCCCGCAGGGCGCCGGCCCGATCGGGGTGGGTCGGCGCCTCGGGCAGAGCGCCGCTCCCGCAGCGCGGTGGAGACGAGAACCGGCCCGCCGTATTCGCGGCGGGGGACAGGGACTGGGAGGTCATCTGATTCGCCGTCGACACGTGCGGGCCGGTAGCCGTGAAGGTAGCACACCTGGTGGGTTCCGCAAGACGCATCGCGCCCGATCTGCTTGGGGGCTTTCGGCCCTGGCAATTCGAGCCAGGAGATGGTAAAGACGATTGACTGGGGGTCCGGTTCGCCGGAGGCGATGCTGCGTTCCAGGGCGAAGCGCGCTTGTGGGCCCTTCACCACTCGACTCGTCGCCTGCAGGCTGTGCGCCGACCAGGGCCGCTGCAGTGGCGCGGTAGGGTGGTCTGGTGAGCACCGACATCTCAACCCTCGCCTCCACGTTCGTCGACGAGACGGTTTCCGCCGATCCCGTCCTGGCCACCCAGCTCGGCGTCCCGGGCTTCGACCACCTCTGGCCCGACTACACGACGGCGGGTGCAGAGCGCATCCGCGACATGCTGGTGTCGCAGGCGTCGCGCCTCGGCACCGTCCCCGCCACCGGCGACCCGTGGGACCGCCTAGCGGTGTCGGTGATCGACACGGCGCTCGACGACGGGCTCGAGTGGTTCACGCACGACGACCACCTGCGCGACCTCAACACGATCACGTCACCGCTGCAGGACATCCGCGAGGTCTTCGACCACATGGACTTGTCCGACGCGCAGGGTTGGGCGAACGCGGCGGCACGACTGCACGGCCTCCCCGCGGCGATGTCCGCGTACCTGTCCCGTCTCGAGGACGGACGGCGGCGAGGCATCACGGTGGCGAAGCGGCAGATCCTCGAGGCGGCGCGCCAGGCCCGGGTGCACGCCGGGGACTCGTCGGCCTTTCGCGGCCTGCTGCGGCAGTACGCCGAGAGCGGCATCGGCGACGAGGGGCTGGCCGGGCGCCTCGCCGAAGGTGTGGCATCGGCCCAGCAGGCGTTCGCCGATGCCGCCGCATACCTCGAAGATGAGTACCTGCCGGACGCAGTCGAGCGGGACGCCGTCGGGAGGGACCGTTACCTACGGGATGCGCGGCGCTTCCTCGGAGCGGATCTCGATCCGGAGTCCACCTACGAGTGGGGATGGGACGAGGTCGAACGGCTGCGCAGCCGCATGCAGGAGGCGGCAGAGCAGATCAGCCCCGGGGCGCCCCTTGCCGGAGTGCTCGACCTGCTCCAGACCGACCCAAGCCGGTCGGCACCGTCGCAGGAGGCGTTTCGCGAGCTGATGCTGGCACGGCTCGAGCGTGCTCTCGCCGATCTCGACGGCGAGCACTTCGACGTTCCTGAGCCCATTCGGCGACTCGACGTGAAGATGGCGCCGCCCGGCGGCCACCTCGGTGCCTACTACGTGCCGCCGAGCGAGGACTACAGCCGTCCCGGAACGGTGTGGTGGTCGTTCGGGGAGAAGCAGCAGATCCCGCTGTTCGACCAAATCAGCACTGCGTACCACGAGGGGTTCCCCGGGCACCATCTGCAGGCGGGCATCCAACAGGCCAGCGCCGAGAACCTCACGAGATACCAGAAGCTGCTCGTCTGGTATCCGGGAACCGGCGAAGGCTGGGCCCTCTACGCCGAGGACGTCATGGAAGAGCTCGGCTACCTGGACACGCCCGACTACCTCATGGGCAAGCTGGCCTCCGAGATGCTGCGGGCGTGCCGGGTCGTCATCGACATCGGCTCCCATCTCGAGCTGCCGATCCCCGACGGACAGTCCTTCCACCCGGGAGAGCCCTGGACCTTCGAAGCCGGCGTCGAGATGCTGGTCGACTACGCCGCACAGGATCGCGACACGTCCGTCTCCGAGATGCACCGCTACCTGGGGTGGCCGGGCCAGGCGATCGCCTACAAGGTGGGCCAGCAGGCGATCAGGGACTTGCGTGCCGAGCAGTCGGCCCGTCCCGGGTTCGACCTCAAGCGGTTCCACGCCCGAGTGCTGGAGATCGGCTCGACCGGCCTCGACGTGCTGCGCGCTCACGTGCGAACCGGCTGAGCCTCAGCCAACTCCCCATGGGGGTGCTCTTCGGGTAGCGTCCCCGGCGCATGGACGGGATGCTGCGGCGCGAGCTCGGCGTGTTCGGCGCGGTGATGATGGGCCTCGGGTCGATCGTCGGTACCGGGGTGTTCGTGTCGATCGGGATCGCCTCCGGGATCACCGGCCCGTCCGTCGTGCTCGCCGTAGCGGTTGCCGCCGTCGTTGCCGCGCTCAACGGTCTCAGCAGCGCACAGCTGGCCGCCAACCACCCGGTGAGCGGTGGTACGTACGAGTACGGCCATCGATACCTGTCTCCCGGGTTCGGATTCGTCGCAGGGTGGGTGTTTCTCCTCGCCAAGTCTGCGTCGGCGGCCACCGCTGCGCTGGGGTTCGCCGGATACACCGCGGTCTTGTTCGGCTGGGACGCAGGCACCGCAGGGCGAATCGGACTGGGCCTCGGCCTGCTTGCCGTCGTCGTGGGTCTGGTGCTCGCCGGACTGCGGTCGTCGAACACGGCGAACGTGCTCATCGTCTCCATCACCCTGGCTTCCTTGGCCGCGTTCGTCGTGGCGGGGTGGCTCGAGTTCGATGCGGAGCGTTTCCGGCCGTTCTTCGCCGGCGAGCGCGCCGGCGCACCGGGGTTCCTCGAGGCCGCCGCCTTGCTCTTTGTCGCCTACACGGGATACGGGCGCATCGCGACGATGGGTGAGGAGGTCCGCGACCCGAGGGCGACGATACCGAGAGCCATCATCACGACGCTGTTCGTCACCATGGCCCTCTACGTGCTCGTGTCCGCCGTCGCCGTCGGCGCTTCGGGAGCCCGGGCGCTCGCCGAGGCCGTCGGCGGCTCGGCGGCTCCGCTCGAGGTGGCGGCGGCCGGGTTCGGCATCGGCGGCATCGACCGCGTCGTCGCCGTCGGAGCGGCCACCGCCATGGCCGGCGTGCTCCTCAATCTCGTGCTCGGGCTGTCCCGTGTGCTGCTCGCCATGGGGAGGCGGGCCGACGTGCCGAGGCGCTTCGGCAGGATCGACACCCGCCGATCGACTCCGGTCGCGGCTGTGGTGGCCGTCGGGGTGGTGATCGGCGCACTGGTGCTCGTCGGCGATGTCAAGACCACGTGGGAGTTCAGCGCCTTCACCGTGCTCGTGTACTACTCGATCACCAATCTGGCGGCGCTGCGGATCCCGCGGGATGATCGACTGTTCCCGGCGTGGATGGCGGCTGCCGGGCTCTTGGCGTGCGCGTTCCTCGCCTTCTGGGTGGATCCCGGTGTGTGGATCTCCGGGCTCGCCATGATCGCCGTCGGGCTGGTCTGGCATGCGGTCGCCCGTGCGGTGGCGCGCCGGGCCGAGCTGTAGCGGAGCACCGGAACGGCCGTCAGGGCTCCTGGCCGTCGATCGGGTGCAGCGTCGTCTCCACTGCCACCCAGAGTGCCTTCGACACCGGATAGAACAGCACGGGGAACACCAGATTGAGGACGACGCCTCCGATCATGAGCGCCGTCCACGGGACGTCCGGCCGGGCGGCCACCATCGTGGCGACGAAGACCGTCACGAACAGGCCCAGGGTCGCCACGGTGTTGACGGCCACGGCTCCGACCCAGTACCCCTCCTGCCGCTCGTAACGATGCCCGCACCCCGGGCATGCGTCGGCCATCACCATCCATCGCCGGAATGCCCTGCGGGCCCCGCACAGGGGACAGGCGAGGACCAGAGCGCGGCCGACGGAGCGCAGCACACGCCGGAGGCTACAGGTCGGCCTGGAACCGTCCGATAACGGGGACGGTGAACGGAACTCAGCCTCACGTCTTCGACACGGCCGAAGCTCCGCCGGCCGGTGCCGTGCCCGCGACCGCACCGCGCCCGGTGGGGCAGGCCGGCGATCTGGTGGCGCGCCTGCTCGACGCGGTCGTCGACGCCGGGGCCTCGGATCTCCACATCAACCCGGGCAGTCCTCCGGTGGTGCGAGCCCACGGGACCCTCATGCCGATCAGTCACGGAACCTGGGGCGCCGACGCGACGGAGGCGTTCTGTCGCGCGCTGTGCACCGATCATCAGTGGGCCGAGGTCGCCGCCGTCGGCACGACCGACTTCGGGTTCGTGCACCGTTCCGGTGATGCGTTCCGGGCGAGTGTCATGCGCCAGCGCAACGGGTACGGTGCCGTGCTGAGACGCATCGACGGAACGCTGCTCTCCTTCGAGCAGATCGGGCTTCCCCCGGTGACCCCGTCGCTCCTGGCGAGACGGCAGGGCCTCATCCTGGTGACCGGCGCCACGGGGTCCGGCAAGTCGACGACGCTGGCCTCGATGGTCGACTGGATCAACCAGCACGAGGATCGCCACATCGTCACTATCGAAGACCCGGTCGAGTTTCGCCACACCCACAAGCAGGGGCTCGTGACACAACGCGAGGTCGGGACGGACGTCGTCTCGTTCCCGGAGGCGATGCGCAGGGTGCTGCGCCAAGACCCGGACGTGATCCTCCTCGGTGAGATGCGCGACCTGGAGACGATCTCGTCGGCGCTGACCGCCGCCGAGACGGGGCACCTGGTATTGGGCACCCTCCACACCACGGGAGCCGCCCAGACGGTGAGCCGCATCATCGACGCATTCCCCACCAACCAGCAGCCGCAGGTGCGGGTGCAGCTGGGGATGTCGCTCCTGGCGGTGATCTCCCAGGTGCTCCTCAAGGCGAGGCCGGCAGCGCGGCGCCCCGACGGCTCCGAGCGGAAGCGGATCGCCGGGCTCGAAGTGATGATCTCCACGCCGGCGATCGCCAACCAGATCCGCCAGAACCAGATCGGCCAGATCCGGGACGTGATGCAGACCTCCCGGGCCGTAGGGATGTTCACCTTGGAGGACCACCTCTTCGACTTGGTCCAGAAGGGCCTCGTGGAGCCCGATCAGGCGATCGGCCATGCTCAGGACCCACAGGCGCTCGCCCAGCGGCTGGGACGTTCCTGAGTCCTGATTGCGGCAGTCCCGGTCTACGGTGCGTTCATGCGCCGAACCGTCGTCCTGCTCCTGCTCGTCCCGGTGCTCGCCGCAGCCGCCTGCGCGGGTGACGAGTCGGCCGCTCCCGCCACGAGCTCGTCCGTCGCGGATGAGTCGGCCGCGACCACGACGACTTCGTCGGTCGCGTCCGCGTCCGTGGTCGACGGTCCCGGGCGGTACGAGATGCGCCTCGAGTCGAGTGGCGCGGTGCGCCGCTATGTGGTGCACGTGCCGGAGGCCCTGCCCGATCGCGCTCCGCTGGTGATCGTCCTGCACGGCTTCACCGGGAGCCCGGAGGACGCGGAGCGCTTGACCGACATGCACGTGATCGGGGAGGAAGAGGGCTTCGTGACCGTGTACCCGGCGGCACGGGGCCTGGTTCCGGCGTGGCGGGCGGATCGGGCGGCGGAGGACGACGCCGACGTGCGCTTCGTGCGGGACCTCGTGGATGCGGTCGCCGGGGAGCTCTCCGTGGATCGTGGTCGCGTGTTCGTCGCCGGGATGTCGAACGGCGGGGGCATGGTGGATCGGCTTGCCTGCGAGGCGGCCGATCTCATCGCGGCAGCTGGGCCGGTGGCCGGGGCCTTTTCCGACGGCGAATGCCGGACGGCGCAGGCGGTGCCGATGATCGCGTTTCACGGCACCGGAGACTGGATCGTGCCGTTCTACGGCTTCGGAGGGGTGTTGCCGTCCGTGCCGGCCTGGGCCGCCGACTGGTCGGAGCGCAACGGTTGCGACCGTCCCGTTCCTCCCCGCTCGATCACCGACGACGTGGCCGAGTACACCTGGGAGGGGTGCGCCGCCGAGATGGTGCTGATCGTCGTGGAGGGCGGCGGGCACGGATGGCCGGGATCCACCGAGGCGTCAGAGCGCGGCAACTCGACCATGTCGGTGTCGGCCTCGGCGATGATCTGGGAGTTCTTCTCGGGGAGCTCGTGAGCGCGAGCGGGCTCACCAGCCCAGGGTCCCCGGGCCTCCTTTGAAGGGCCCGACGATGTCGGCCGTGATCCACCCCCCGTAGAAGCTGCCCTCCTGGGCCTCGACGGCCTCGTCGTCGAGCAGGCATCGATCGACCCGGCCGGGGTAGAAGGAGTAGCAGCCGGCGATCGCCTCGTAGCCGGGCCACGGCTTCGGGTACGACCAGGCAGCGGTCGGCGTCACCTCACCGCCGACCGACACGGCCCAGTATCGGGCCGGTCCCTTGTACTCGCAGATGGTGGTGCGACGCTCGGGGACGAGGAGGTCTTCGGCCACGTCGTCGGGCGGGATGTAGATCCCCGGGGGATGACTCGTCTCCAGGACCCTCAGCGCCCTCTTCGAGTCTGCGACCGTGGCCCCGCGGTGGATCACCCGCACCCTCCTCCGGCAGGGCTCGACCCGCGGGGGGCGCGGGTAGTCCCAGACCGACTCCCGGCCCGGGCCGGGCAGAAGGCGCTTCCTCATTCGGATCGGGCCTCCTCGAGTGCAGACACCAGCTCCTCCGGGTGGTCGGGACGGGCCGCTTCGAGATCCCAGGCGGAACCGTCGCCGAAGGTGATCCGCAGTCTCCGTGCGGCGACCGGACGGGGCGGGCTCACGTCGATGCCGGCGACCTCGGCCAGCGGGACCTCGGCCACCGAGCCCAACGGTCGGTTGGTGACCAACGATCGCCGCAGGACGACCAGCCGGCGCTGGGTCAAGGCGACGCTGAGCGCCACCGGGCCGGGGGGCCGGCTCCGGGCCCTCAGCGAGGCGATCGCCACACCCAGCGCGGCGCCTGCGCCGCCCCCTGCACCTCCGCCGACGGCGGCCCGGAGCACGGTCGATTCCCCGGAGGTCGCCAGCACGTAGCCGAGTGCTGCTCCGAGCCCGGCCGCGATGCCGACCATCAGGGCCGTTCCGCGGGGGGCGGCGCGCACCGCCGCGAGCAGCCGTTCGCCGGGTTCCATGCGCAGCGCCGCCGCCACGTGATCGCGATGAGCCATGGGTTTGCCTTCCGTCGGCGAGCCACAACGGTACCCGGCGCCCGTGTCCACCCCGCTTCCTACACTGCGGCCCGGCATGACGTCTCCGATCGACTTCCGGCTCCGCGTGCTCGGCTCCAACGGCACCTACCCGACGCCGGGGCGGCCGGCATCCGGCTACCTCGTGTCCGGCGGGGGGACGACGGTGCTGCTGGACGTCGGCCCGGGCGTCGCCATGGCCCTGCAACAGGCCGTCGATCCCGGGGACCTGGACGCCATCGTCATCAGCCACGTCCACCCCGACCACTGCTCCGACGTGTTTGCCGTGTTCAACATCTACCGGTACGGCCCGGGCAGTCGCCGTGGGATCCCGGTGTTCGTCCCGGACGGCGCCGCCGAGCACCTCGCCTCGTTCGTGAGGGCCGAACCCGGGCACGAGCTGTTCTCGGTGTTCGACTTCCGGACCGTGCAGCCCGGGGACCGGGCGCGGGTGGGGGCTCTGGATCTGGCGTTCGGCGCCGCCGTCCATCCGATCCCGTCGCTCGTGACCGCCGTCGAGTGCGAGGGGCGCAGGATCGTCTACACGGGGGACACCGGGCCGGGGAGTGAGGCGGGGGCGATGAGCCGAGGCGCCGACCTGCTGCTCTCCGAGGCGACGTACCAGGGGGAGCCCGATCCACAGCGGTGGCCGTACCACCTCCTGGCGTCGGAGGCCGGGGAACTCGCCGGGGCGGCCGGGGTCGCCCGCCTCGTGGTGTGCCACGTGGCACCAGTGCTCGATCCGCAGCGTTCGGTTGCCGAGGCTGCCGCAGTGTTCGACGGACCGGTGGCCTGGGCCGAACCGGGATGGGAGACGAGGATATGAGGACGGATCGGCGAGCGGACGAACTGCGGACCATCACGATCACGCGCGGCTACACGGAGATGACGCCCGGCTCGGTGCTCATCGAGATGGGGCGAACCAAGGTGCTGTG
>Ga0180431_10006747_pt1 | contig 13555 bp, 7 predicted proteins | sample SS_ome_11_FD_132459 | JGI IMG/M metagenome (GOLD analysis project Ga0180431, IMG submission 132459) | Hypersaline lake sediment archaeal communities from the Salton Sea, California, USA - SS_1_MS_1 metaG | ecosystem: Environmental > Aquatic > Non-marine Saline and Alkaline > Hypersaline >... | reverse complement strand
TCGAGGAACAGGTCGCCGAGCTGAACAAGCAGGCGGCTGACACCAAGAACAAAATGAAAGACGCCACCGACCGCGCCCTGATGGACGACGTTGCCGGTAATACGGGCGGTTACAAGAGTGCGTTTGACCGCTACGTTGCTCTGGCGGCGGGTAAAGATGCCGCCGAGAAGGAGATGGTCGCAGCCGCACGAGAGCTTCAGACCATTTCCGACGTCATGCGCCAGCAGCAAAAAGCGCAGTACACACAGGTTTCGGAAGAAGGCCGGGCCGCCCTCGAAGATAAGCTCTGGAAGGCGGATTCCGCCAACCGGATCATCAAGCTTGCCCTTGAGTGCCGTCAGCAGGAAAAGAACTTCATCATGCGCCAGGACCAGCAATACGTGAAGGCGGTAGGCGAGTTCATTGGTGAAATAGTGGACCTGGCGACGCAGATCAGGGCGAAGTTCAAAGAGCAAGCCAACAAGGATATTGCGGACAAGGTCATCTCGGCTACACAAGTTTATCAACGAGGCTTCAACGCCTACGTGGTATTGAGGGCCAAGCAAAAGGCGGCCGACGACAAAATGGTGGAGTCGGCGCGGAATCTGCTGGCTTGCGCGGAAGAAATGCGCAGCGACCAAAAGGCCCAGTTGGCGGGTCTGATCGAGGCCGGCGCCGATGCCGGCATCGTGAAAGATAAACTTACCAAGGCCGACGACAGCAACCGGGTGATCAAGCTGGCTCTCGGGGCCCGCAGGCAAGAAAAGAATTTCATGCTGCGATCCGATCAAGAATACGCCGAAAAGGTCCGCGGCCACGTCGATCAGGTCATCAGCCTGGCCAGCGACATGAAATCGCGCTTCAAACAGCAGAAAAACGTTGTCAAGGCCGATGAAGTGATCGAACGGGCAAAGACGTACAGGGAGACCTTCAATAGTTTCGTAGCGGCGCAGAGGCAGGCCGATCAGATCATTGCGCGCGCGCAAGAATACAAGAAGGCATTCAACCAATACGTTGAGGTCGACAGCCAACGGCAGGCCGCCGACATGGCAATGGTCGACGCCGCCCGCGAGCTTCAGAAGTTCGCCAACACCATACAAGTCGAGCAGAAGGCGCAGTACGCCGCAGTCCAAGAAAGCGCTGCCGAGAACGCTGCCGACAAGCTAAGCAAGGCAGACGACGCCAACCGGCTGATCAAGTGGGCTCTGGCGTGCAGGCAGCATGAGAAAAACTTCATTCTTCGCGGAGACGAAGAGTCGCTTCGAAAAGTCCACGAGAACATAGACAACGTGACTGCTCTCGGTAAGGACCTCGAGAGCCGATTCCAGAACCGCGATAACAAGGAACAAACTCGAAAGGTGGTGGCGGCGGTCGCGCTCTACAGAACGGCTTTCGACAAATTGGTAAAGATGACTGCCGACCAAGGCGTAGCCGAAGGCAATATGGTATCCACCGCGCGCAACGTGCAGGAAGCGTGTGAGAAGTCTCGCGAGGTCCAGAAAGAAAAGATGGCGTCGACCGTCGGCTTCTCTAACGCCTTGATGATCGGGGCGGCGGCTGTAGCGATTGTGCTGGGCTCGATACTTGCCTTTGTGATCACCCGCGGAATTACCAAGCCCGTAAATCGCATCATCACGGACCTGTCGGAGGGTTCGGAGCAGGTCTCGAGTGCGAGTGCGCAGGTCTCGGCGGCGTCGCAATCGCTGGCCGAAGGCGCCAGTGAGCAGGCAGCCGGGCTTGAGGAGACTTCCAGCTCGCTGGAAGAAATGGCCTCGATGACCAAGCGCAACGCCGAGAGCGCCCAGCAAGCCAACACGCTGTCCGGTGAGGCCCGCACAGCCGCCGATAAGGGCAACGAAGCAATGGCCCGCATGAACGGAGCCATCGCCGATATCCAGAAATCGGCCGGCGAGACCGCCAAGATCATCAAAGTGATCGATGAGATCGCCTTCCAGACGAATCTATTGGCGCTCAATGCCGCCGTCGAGGCGGCCAGGGCCGGCGAGGCCGGCAAGGGCTTTGCCGTGGTGGCCGAGGAGGTCCGCAACCTGGCGATGCGCTCCGCCGAGGCGGCCAAGAATACATCCGCCATGATCGAGGAGTCCGTTAAGAACTCCGAAACCGGCGTGAATATCGCCGGCGAAGTGGCCAAGATGCTCGAGGAGATAACCGGTGCGGCCGGCAAGGTCAACGACCTTGTGGCCGAGATTAACGCGGCCAGCCAGGAGCAGTCGCAGGGCATCGATCAGGTCAATGTTGCGGTAGCGCAAATGGACAAGGTGACCCAGCAAAACGCGGCCAACGCCGAAGAGTCGGCGAGCGCGTCCGAGGAGCTCAACGCTCAGGCCGAGCAGATGAACGGAGTGGTGGGCGAGCTGGCACGCCTCGTTGGCGGATCGGCCACCGCAACCGTCGGCACCACAAAGTCCACCGCAACCGCCAAGCACTACACCGGAACCGAAGTACACCCGGTGCACAAACCCACGGCCAAGGCTGGTACTGAAGGCGCCAAGGCCAAAACAGAGGAGGCGATTCCTCTAAACGAAGAGTCCACCGCGACGGTCGGCGCCGATTTCGGCGACTTCGGCGCCTGACCGAGTGCAGGCATGTTTGTTCCGGGCGCCCTCCGGGGCGCCCGGTTGATTGCTCGATGGAAAAGGGGCTGGCTGTCACGCCCGGGTAGAGGGCTCTTTCATCTGATGAAAAGGAGTAGATCATGAGACCTCAATTTGCGCTTATCCTTTGCGCGGCTGCCGTGGCCGCTGTAGCGTGTGTTGGTCTTGCCCCGGCCGAAGCCGGCGAACTCAGGCCGGCCGAACTGGAGGAACTCAGGGAACTTGTAAGACAGCAGCAGGCGGTTCTCGACCGGCTGAACGAGAGGATCGCCCGGCTGGAAGCGCAAGCCGATGCCGGGGCCGAGCCGGGGGCGCCCGCTCCCCTCGACGCCCCGACGCTCAAGAGCATAAGGCGCCTGGCCGAGCTTGCCGACAATGTCAAGTTCAAAGGCGACCTGACGTTGCGCCAATCATCGGCATGGCGCCATCGCACCGGAGGCCCGCGTCCCGACCGCCATCGCCAGCAGGTGCGCTTCCGCCTCGGCGGAGAGTATGCATTCAACGATCGTACGACGATCGGCGCAAGGCTGGTTACCGGCGCCGGCGACCCGTCGTCGAACTGGCAAACTTTCAACAATACGTTTGGGGGCAAAGACGTTTTTCTCGATCGCATCTATGTTAAATACGTGGCCGCCGACTGGCTGAACCTGGTGGCGGGGAAATTCAAGAACATCTTCCGCAATACCGATTTGATATGGGACAGCGACGTTCAGCCGGAAGGAGCCGCACAATCTGTTGTGCTGGGGCTCACCCAAGACGCCGACTTTTTCGCCCACCTGGGCGAACTGATCATCGGCGAGCTCGCAAACGATCATAACGATCCGTTTGTGTGGGCGGCGGAAGCAGGCGTTCGCTGGCGGCGCAGCCCCAAGCTCGAGTGGATGGCCTCTGCCATATACTATGATTTCACGAATCTCGACGAAGCCGCCCTCGCATGGAACGACTCGGGCAATACGCGCCTGCCGGGGAATATTCTTCGCCACGATTTCAACCTCCTCGCGTTTTACACCGAGTTGAAAACGAACAGGGCGCCCAAGCCGCTCAAGGTGTACGCCGAGTACGTGAATAATACCAGCGGCGCGCCCGACGATGAAGGCTACAAGGTCGGCGCGGTGCTGGGGTCAAACAAGAAGAAGGGCGATTGGTCGGTAGGCTATGCCTATCGGGTGCTCGAGGGGGACGCCGTGCCCGATATGCTCACCGACGGAACGTTCCACGAGGGGGGGACTAATTGCAAAGGCCACGAGGCCATCCTGAAATACAGCCTGGCGAAAGGCTGGACGATCTCGCTCAAGGGAATTGCGGCCAGAGAAGAAACAGGCGACACCGACGAGGTGAATTCGGTTCTCGCGGAATTGAGATGGGACTTCTGACCGGGGCCGGCGCCGGAGATCGTCTAAGAACGAAAACGAAATGCAAATGCTCCCAGCGCATGCAGCCGCTGCCACCCTCGCCGAAAAGGACTTCCGCCGGATCAGCGAGCTGATCCAGCGGTACTGCGGCATCAACTTGCACGAAGGCAAGAAAGAACTCGTGCGGGCGCGCCTTGCCAAGCGTGTGCGCCAGGGCGGGCTCGCCTCCTTTACCGAGTACATAGAGTACGCGCTTAACGACCCGACCCACCAGGAATTCTCGGCGCTGGTCGATTGCCTCACAACCAATACGACGAGCTTTTTCAGGGAAGCAGACCACTTCAAGTTCCTGCGCAGGGCCCTTTTGCCCTCGCTGATCGACAGGAAACGCCTCCAAAAAAGCAACAAGATACGCGTCTGGAGCGCCGCGTGCTCGTCGGGCGAGGAACCCTATTCGCTGGCAATCACGATTCTGGGCGGGATGGGCGACCCGGCCGCATGGGACGTGAGAATCCTTGCGACCGATATTTCCACCCGCATGCTCGAGCGCTGCCGCGTGGGCCTTTACCCGAAAGAGCGCGTCCAACCCGTGCCCCCTCAGCAAAGGCAGAAGTACCTGCAGGCCATAAGAATTGACGGAGAAACTCATTACGAGGTAGCACAAGACCTCAGGTCGGTGGTCAGATTCAGGTACTTGAACCTGATCGAGCCTTGGCCCTTCAAGGGGCCCTTCGACTTCATTTTTTGCCGAAACGTGATGATCTATTTCGACAAGCAGACACAAGGGAGGTTGATCAGCCGATTCTGGGACGTGCTGGCGCCCGGCGGCTTTCTCTTTGTCGGGCATTCCGAGAGCCTGACGGGGATCAAACACTCGTTTCGATACGTACAGCCGACCATCTACGAAAAGGTGTAGGACCCAACGCAAGGGGAGACAACAATGAAGCGCATCATTGGTGTGGCGGATATGAGCGTCTCCGGCGACCCGGGCGATATTCTGGCTACCTACGCCCTGGGGAGCTGCTTGGGGATCACCGTTTATGACCCCATGGTGAAGGTGGGCGGAATGGCGCACATCATGCTGCCGCTTTCGACCGCCGACCCCGGCAAGGCCGCGCGAAAGCCGCTGATGTTCGTAGATACCGCCCTCCCCAAGCTCTTCATAGCGTGCTACAAAGCCGGCGCAAAGAAGCAAAGAATAATAGTAAAAGCGGCCGGCGGAGCGGCGCCGCTCGACATTGGACGCGGCGATTACTTCGAGATAGGAAAAAGAAATTTCATTGTGCTCCGAAAGGTCCTCTGGAAAAACAACGTGCTGCTGAAGGCCTGCGACGTCGGCGGAAAGCAGTCGCGGACGATGACGCTCAACATAGCAACCGGCGAGGTTACCCTTAAGAGCAACGGAGCTAGGAAAACTCTCTGAGGACCCGCCGTCGCGCGGCAAGCGACAAGGGAGATGAGATGGCACTGAATTTTCTCGTAGTGGACGACAGCTCAATAATGCGCTCGATGATAATCAAAATGCTGCGCCTCAGCGGCCTGCCACTGGGAGAATTCTACCAGGCGGCCGACGGCGTAGAAGCGCTCAAGCTAATCGATGATAACTGGATCGACGTGGCGCTGGTGGACATCAACATGCCCGTGATGAATGGTGAGGAACTGATCAACAGGGTGCGCGAAAACCCGGAGACGGCAAACCTGCCGATAGTGGTTGTGTCTTCCGAGGCCAGCCAAACGCGCATCGAGATACTCCGTCGAAAAGGAACCGAATTCGTGCACAAGCCATTCAGCCCCGGGGCCATTCGTGAGACAATCATCGCAATGACGGGAGTTTCGGATGAAGAATCAATTGAGAACCAAGATATACAATGCGGCGGTCTTGACTTTTGAAGAGATGGGGTTCATGTTCCCGGTGACGGAGAACGAAGCCGAACCCCCCGCCGGAGCCCCTGAGGCCACCGTGTGCGTGCAGTTCAACGGGCCTTTCAGCGGGGGCCTGGTAATAAAGGCGTACGGCGGCCTGCTCGCCGCGCTGGCTGCCAATATGCTGGGTGAATCCGATACGCCGTCCGAACAACAGCAACTCGATGCCCTAGGCGAGGTGGCGAACGTCATCTGCGGGAACCTCCTGCCGAGTGTCGCCGGAACCACCGAGGTGTTCGACCTCGGAACACCCTCTCGCGCCGCCGAAATTGAGTTCGCAGGCGGGTGGGCTTCCTCCACCGACGTACATATTGCGCTTGATCAGGGCTCGGCGGATGTCCTGTTCTACATCGACGGCGAAGTTCCGGCCCTCAAGGAGTAAGACCCGTGATTCGAGTGTTGATCGTCGATGACTCGGCCGTTGTGCGAAAAGTTCTGTCGCAGGAACTTTCGAAGTTCAACGATATCCGGATCATAGGCACCGCCATCGATCCTTACGCCGCGCGGGATAAAATCGTGCGCCTCAAGCCCGACGTGATAACCCTCGATATCGAAATGCCGCGCATGGATGGACTGTCGTTCCTCGCCAAACTCATGAAGCATTATCCGATGCCGGTCGTGGTGGTCAGCTCGCTCACGCCCCGCAACAGTGAAATGGCGCTCAAGGCGCTCGAGCTGGGAGCGGTCGAGGTCATCTGCAAACCGACGCAATACTCAATACCGACCGCATCGCGCGACCTCGCCCGCGCGATACGCGCCGCAGCGGCGTCGCACCCGAGAAGAGAGCAACCCGCCGAGACTCCGGCGGCCACCCAGCAGATCGATCTCAAGACAACGCACAAGGTCCTTGCCATCGGGGCATCCACCGGAGGCACGAGAGCCATTGAGGCGGTACTCACGGGCCTGCCGGCCACGGCCCCGGGGACGGTGATCGTACAGCACATGCCCGAGCAATTCACCGCGACCTTCGCGGGCAGGCTCAACAGCCAGTGCCCGATGGAAGTGCGCGAGGCCCGCGATAACGACACCGTTGTGCCGGGCGTGGCGCTCATTGCTCCCGGCAACAAGCACATGGTTCTGCAGCGAAGCGGCGCCCTCTACAGGGTAAGAATAAAAACCGGCCCGCCGGTGCACCACCAGCGCCCGAGCGTCGACGTCTTGTTTCATTCAATGGTGCGCAGCGCGGGGGGCAACGCCCTGGGCGTGATCCTGACCGGAATGGGAGCCGACGGCGCCGCCGGCCTGCTCGCCATGCGAAAAAGCGGCGCTTACACGATTGCTCAGGATCAGCAAAGCTCGGTGGTATTCGGCATGCCCAGAGAGGCCATAAGAATGGGCGCCGCCTGCGACATCTTCTCCTTGCACCAGATCCCCGGAGCGATCATCAGCTACCTGAGGGCCAAGGAGCAGCCCGCCGCAGTCTGACGAGGATTGCCCCGCCGGCGCGGCGAAAAAAGATCTTGGAAGGGGCCTGGAAGGGAGCCCTTTCCGCAGACCTGTCCGCCGCACAGCTATGGCAGGCGGAAAGGTTTCCCCCCGGCACAAGCGACCAGACCGAAGCTTGAACCAAGATTTCTTACCACATCCTTCGGTAAGTTACAAACCTGTTACACATTTGCCCGCGTTACGTGGTATAATAAGTAAGAACGGATAGGCAGGCGGTTCAATTTCACCTCTAATCCGATCGAGATCACAATAGCGGATGGTAATTCCAAGGAGGACGGAAAATGAAACGGACATCTATTGCGGTTGTTCTTTGCGCCGTGCTGTTGTGCCCGGCCGCGGGCGCACGCGGGGGGCAGGAGCCGCGCCCTTTCGACGAGGCGCGCGAGCTTGAAAAGCAAGGGAAGGAACGCGACGCATTCCTCAAGTACCTGTCGGCCTACGGCTGCGAGCACGCCGCGGCCCGACTGGCCCGGCCGAAAGCCGAGAAGTTTCTGCAAGTGATCACCCGGGCCCTCGACGGCGCGCAGATCGGGTTGAAAACGCGCGCGACCCTCATCCGAGGCGATCTCCTGCTTGCCACGGGCGACAAGAAAGGGGCCCTCGAATGCTACCGCCAGGTAGTCGACATGATCGCCGCGCAAGAAGCACGCGAGGCGATCCCTGCCATGCGGAATTACTATCCCGTCCAGCCGCCGCGGCCCGAATACGCCCACCGCCCGGCCATGCCTTTTACCCTCGGCCCGGGCAGCCATCGCGACAACTGGCTGATCCGGCGATTCATTGCGCTGGAGGCGTGGGACGAAGCGGCCGCTGAGTTTGAACGAATCCGGCAGATCCATCGCCCTGCCGCGGCCAAAGAGCAGTTCTTCGGACTCGGCTTGCAGTTCGCCATCGATTACAGCTACTTCCTCAAGCGCCGCAAAGGCCCGGATCAAGCCCTCAGGGTGCTCCTCGAACCCATGGTCAGGATCGACATAGACCGCAATCCCAACCTCAGGCGGCCCGATCGCCGCCGGCTGCGGACACCCTTCGGCTACGTTGCGGGCGTTTCGCGAAAGGAATTCATTCGCATCGCCTACGGCGCGTTCAAGACTGCCGGCAAGGAAGACGACCTCATCGCCGCCTTGCAGGCACAGATCGAAGACAACGACAACCGCGCGCGCCGCGTGCTGGCCCGCGTACGTCTTCATCGGAGGGAAGTCGACGAGGCGACTGCCCTCGAGCTCGCCTACATCGCGGCTGCCGACTTCGATGAAGTGACCGCCGCATGCCGGCGCGGCTTCGTATACCAGAACTGCAAGAAGCTCGCCCAGGCCGCAGCCGAGTATGAGAAAGCCCTGGCGCTGCCGTATGTTCCCCCCGACCTCCCCGACAAGGATGAGGAACGCGTTCAGCGACAGGCGATGGCACAGATGTCGCGGGTAGCGCTCGATCCGAAGACCCCCGCCGGGCGCGCGCACTTCCAGGCCGATCTCCTCAAGAGGCTCTGCAGGCTGTATGGCGCGCTGGCCCGTACAGACAAGGTGCTCGAGGTGACCCTCCGCGAGTACGAAGCCAACCCTTCGCTTCTGCGCGATTTCAATACGGTCGAGCAGGCGGCCCGCCGCTTCCGCGCAGCAGGCGAGGAAAAGCAATTTGCGCGGTGGGTCAATCAACGCATTGATGGTGCAAAGGACGCTCTAGTCCGCGCCAACCTCTGCTGGATGATCGACGATCATGCCGGTGCGGCCCGGGCATTGGCGAGTCTCGCCGCCGGCGAGAGCTTCAGGGTCTACGCGCTCGAGTACTGGAAAGATCGCTTTCGCAAGACCGGCAAGGACAAGCTGCGCCTCCTGCTGAAGGAGCTCGCCAAGGCCGATCCGAAGAACGCCCGCGCCCGGCTGGAACTGCTCGACCTCGAGGACCGTTTCGAGGGGAAAGAGATAATCGAGACCCTCGAGCTTCTGCTCGAAGGGGATGCGTCGTATGCGTTCGGGCGCGGCAAGGGGGTTTACAACCGCACGCAGTTCAGGAACTATTACGACCTCGCCTACCGGCTCATGCGGCTGTATGAAAAAAATGGGAAGATCAACAAGTTGCGAGGGCTCGGCTTGAGGATTGCGTCCGTTGAGAACCCCTTCGGGAAGTGGTGGAAGACAAGCGAATCTCAATACCGGTATCGCGACGAAAACGACCTGCCCGAGGACGTGACCGCTTGCATGTCGCTCGCAATCCGGCACGCCGATAAGCCGGCGCTCAATGCGCTCAACAAGGCGCTGGAGCAGTGGCCCGATTGGCCCCCAAAGGCCCAGCTCGCGCGCCGCATTGCCGGCGGATGGAAGCCGACGCCGCGCCGCGCCATCGGGTGGGCCAACCTCCCCAAGGGCGCATGGGCGCTTGCCTGTAACGAAAACGTACTGTGCCTCGCGCACGATGATACGCACATCTACGCCGGGATGCCCTGGGGCGTGGCGGTTTACGATCACGAGGGCGAGGCGATCACCCGCGTGGCGCTCGAGACCGCCGCCCTCGACCTGGCCGTGATGGGCCGTCGCCTCTGGGTCGCGACGCCGAGGGGCGTTTATCGTGTCGACACCGAAAGCCGGCAGGTCGGGCATCTCCCCGGGGATCAGGATGTCTCCGAGCGGGATCGCGCCAACCGCCGGAGATCGGAGGCAGCCCGCGATAACGGTGCAAAAGCCCTGGCGGCCGACGGCGACACACTGTGGATCGGCACCCGCCGCGACGTCCGCCGATTCAACACACGAACCGGCGAACTGCGAATATTCTCCATGCGAGAGCTCCACCGGAAACACCACGCAGACTGCTCCGATATCATAATCGACGGCGATTACGTGTGGGCCCAGGGATATCACGGAGTCATCCGATACGACCGCAAAGCCGGCACCTGGCAGCCCGTGACCTACGATGACAAGGACGTGCACCTGGCGGGATTGGGCAGGGACGAAGTATGGGGACACGTCTATTTGAACGACGAACTGCGCGATCGCCCCTGCCTGATCGATCGCCGGTCGTTGGCCGTAACGCCGATTCTCCTCGAGGGAAATCTGACGCGAGACCAACGCTGCATCAACGGGCCGGTACTTCCGGCCGGCGAGTGGCAAGGCGGCCTGGTCTTCCGAGCCGGCGGCCACGGTTACTTCAAACTGCAGCGTGACGTCATGAAATTGAGGCGCATGGCCTACAACCCGCCGGACGGATTCCGCGCGTTCGGCTTCCTGCGCCCGTCGCACGGTTACAGCCATTACGATCGCCTGATAGTTGATCTGGAAAATTTCCAGGCGCCGGGCGTGCCTGAAGATGTCGGGCGCTACGACTCTCGCTATACCTCGGCGATCACGCTGCCCGGTGGGGCCATCGTCATCGGAAAGCGCTTTGACCACAGCGTGCGGTATCAGTACCCGAGCGAGGACTGGCCGAAGGCGCGCGAAGCCTGGGACGGTGAAGGCGGGCTATACATCACCTTGCCCGGGAAAGCCCGGCGGCGTATTTCGGCTGTTGCCTCGGCCGATTCCCTCCCCGGAAACAACGTTTTCGCCGTTGTGTTCGATGCAGCCCACCACAACTGGGCCTGCACGGACCGCGGCGTGGCGGCATTGGATGATGAGGGCAGGGCTCTCCGTCATTTTACCCGCTCCGACGGCCTCTGTGCGAACCGCGTGGTCGGCGGCGTGGGGTGCGGTGGCCGCGCGTACTTCGCCACCGGATGGGGCGACCACGGAGGTGGCCTCGCAGTTTATGATCCCGGGACTTCAGTCTTTACGGCGTTTTTCCGGTCCGACGGCCTGGCGACGGACAAGCTGGCGGGGGTCACGCTTGAACCCGGAGGAATCTTGGGTCGAGACCGTCTCGTGCTGAAATACGACGTGGAGTACATGCGCCACAGCGGCGGCGAAAACAGGCTTCATCCGCCGGGGAAGTTCGATCCCGAGTCGCTCGTGTGCAAGCCGGGCGGCAAGGCCAGGATAATGCGCCGGAGCGAGGCACGCAAGATTATGTATCCCGGCGGCGGACCCGAAAAGCGCCGGGCCATGCCCTACCTCGGCGGATTTGTCCTCTCCGAGCAGAAGCGCAAAGGCAAGACCTACCTGTGCGGCACGAGGGGAATGCTCGTGCTCAGCGGGCGGGCGAGGGGAGCCGCGCTCAAGACGGCTTCGATACGGCCCAGGGTCGTTTTCGATCCCGAAATCGCGCAGCTCGACGAAGCGGAAAAGATGAACATACCCCAACCGATCGCGTTGGAGGATCTGAAGGAACTTCTGCTCTACGACAACCCTTACGTGCGGGCCGGCGCCCTCGCGGCGGCGAAAGGGCCGGTCAGTGAGGGCAACCCGGAGTACACGCCCCTGATCGCGAAGTGCGCGGCCGACCCGCATCGCCTGGTACGCACGACTGCGGCGTTACTTCTGGCGCATTCGAAGGATAATGCCGCAACGGAACCGCTGAGGTCGGCCCTGCCGGAAGCGACGCCCTACGTTCGGGCGGTGGTGACCCTGGCCCTGGCAAAGCGCGGCGAGACCCCGCCGCTGTCGCATTTCGAGGAAATCTTCCGATATTGCCGGCGCGCCGGGAACATACCCGGCGATAAAGAGCTGGAATTCGGCAGCCATGGTAGAAGAATGAACGAGCGCTTTTCGTCCCTGCGGGAATATATAGAGGAGCAGCTCGTGTACCGCGCGCTTGCGCCTGACGCCGGGCGCGAGATATTCGCGCTGTTCCTGAAGTACCCTCTCAGGTTCCACGGCCCCGAGCGCGAGAGAATAACCGCCCAACTGGGGCCGTCGCTGCTGAAGCACCCCGAGGCCGCCGACGTACTGCTTTCGGCTTACGAGTCGGAGAGGTCCGAGCGAGGCCCGGTCAGCTTTGCTCGAGACGTGTTCAAAGGCGCCGGAAAAGACATACTTCCCGTGCTGCACAAGGCGCTAGCCGGCGACGACCGCGTGGTGTGCTCGAACGCAGCGCGGGCCTGCGGGGCCATCGGCGACCCTTCTTCAATCCCGCATCTGATAAAAGCGCTCAGCATAGAAAGCGGCCTCTCGCGAGCGTCGATTGTGTGGGCGTTGGGAGAGCTGAAGGCGAAGGAAGCTCTGCCGCAATTGGCCAAGCTATACGTGGACGCCCGCAACGACGAAAAACGCGGCAGAGGCGCAGGTTTCCGTCAGATGCAGGTGCAGGCGCAGGTCAGCGCACAATACGATTCGATCGGGGACCTCGACAGTATCTCGAAGGACTGGGACGAGCTGAGCGCCTCGCAGCAGCCGGAGCTTGTAGACCCCCGCCGCAACGAGGAGCTTCTGTCGACAAAGATCGTATTGGAGGCCGTCCGTAAGATCGGCCCGGGGGCATCGCAGGGCTTCTACCGCGCGTTGGCGGCCGAAGACGACGCCGAAGGCCGCCGCGAGGCCGCCATCAGGCTTGCCGAGGGGGAGCAAAGCGATGCTGAGAAGAACCTGCCCATCTTGCGCAGCCTGCTGGGGGACAACGATATCACCGTGCGCATGCGCGCGGCCGTCAGCCTGCTGATACTGGGGGATGAGGCGGCCCGTGGGCCCGTTCTCGAGTGGCTCGACTCGCCCCGAGCATGGGAAAACGTCCAGATTTTGTACCAACTCCGTCGGGTAAGGACCGCCGACGCCGTTTCGTTCGCTATTGAGCGGATCAAGGCCATCGCGAGTGATGTTAGCCTGCATAGGAGCACGTGCAAGGCCGCGGCGGAAACAATGGAAGCGCTCGGCGTGAAATGAGCGACTTCTCCCGCTCTTGCGGATTCTCTCTTTCTCACCCCGACAGCAAGATACTTTCCTGCTGTATGGATCGCGGCCCCCGGACTGCTGCGATTTACACTGGCATTCCATACACCCGCCCGTTATAATTTCATTCACCGGCCGACCGGCATGCAGATCAAGCGGAGCATCGTTCGGGGCGGGTCATGACATCGAATCGCTGCGCATTTTGGTGTGTTGCGGCTGCGGCAGTGCTGCTGGCGGCCGGGTTGTGCCGGGGTGGGGAAGTCTCTCCAAAACTTGTCGATAAGATCGTAGCTTTCAGGGGCGATAACGCCGTTGGGGCGGCGGGCGAAGAGATCGAACTGCAGGCCGAGGTCCTCGGCCCCATTCGCGCCGGCTTGCTGGGCGGCAAGGGCAAGTGCTCGCCCGTTGCAGGCCAGCCGGTGGAATTCTCCATTCTCGGCGAAACTTCCGACTGCGAGCTCGTCGGTCCTACGACCGTCCTCACGGATGC
>Ga0180431_10006746_pt1 | contig 13555 bp, 9 predicted proteins | sample SS_ome_11_FD_132459 | JGI IMG/M metagenome (GOLD analysis project Ga0180431, IMG submission 132459) | Hypersaline lake sediment archaeal communities from the Salton Sea, California, USA - SS_1_MS_1 metaG | ecosystem: Environmental > Aquatic > Non-marine Saline and Alkaline > Hypersaline >... | reverse complement strand
TTTCCGTGTCGGACATTGTTCCCTCCAGTGATATTATCTCTTGAGGGAACTATACCACATCGGTGACATTATCATTTGAGGGAACCAGCTGCCTTCGGTGACATTTTACACGAGGGAATACGAGTACTTGTCCGCACATCGTCACCGATGTATAATGGCAGCCAAGTAGGCCAAGGAAAAAGGGCACTTTCGAGCCACCCGATGCCCAAATGGCACAGCTCCTGACTGATCCAAGAGCAAAGCCCCCCATTGCAGATAGATCGAATCACATAGCCACCCTTATCTTGCCCCGTGCCTGTCAGGGCATTCGTAGCCTAAAGTCAAGTAAGGAGGCGATACGATGTTTGCAGGGCTAAGAAACAGTTGGACACTGATCAAGGCCAGCGCTGCTGTGCTGCGCGCAGACAAGGAGTTGATCATATTCCCCATTCTGTCCTCGATAGGCGTGTTGGTGGTGATGGCCAGCTTTGCCGTCCCAATGATGGTGACCGGCTTCTTCGAGGAGCTGTTCAAAGGAGGGCCACAGATACTCGGCTACGTGGTGGGCTTTCTCTTCTACGTCGTGCAGTACTTTGTAATCATCTTTGCCAACTCGGCCCTGGTCGGCGCGGCGATGATCCGCCTGCGTGGCGGTGATCCGACGGTCGGCGACGGGTTCCGCATAGCGATAAAGCACATCGGGACGATTTTGGGCTATGTGCTGCTCTCAGCCACGGTGGGCATGATCTTGCGCTGGCTGTCAGAGCGCGGCAAGGCCGTGGGGCGGCTTGTCTCCTCGCTGGGGGGGCTGGCCTGGAACCTGGCGACGTACCTGGTGGTGCCGGTCCTGGTTGTTGAGGACGTCGGCCCGATGGAAGCCATCAAACGGAGCGCGAACCTTCTGAAAAAGACCTGGGGGCAGCAGATCGTCGGCAACTTTAGCATCGGCGCTATCTTTGGTCTGCTGACGATAGTGGTGATCATCCTGGGTATCGGGACCTCCGTTTGGGTCGCGTCGACGAACTCGCTGGCGCTCATCGTGCTCACGGTCTTGCTGTTCGTGTTGATATTGGTCTTTATGGGTCTGGTCAACTCGACGCTGAGCGGCATCTATGTGGCAGCGGTGTATCGCTACGCGGCGGAAGGGGAGGCCAGCGGATTCTTCAGCGAGGAGATGGTACGGGGGGCATTTCGACCCAAATAGGCTCATGTACGCCCTATCACTACCCGAGCGCACGCTGCGCGCCCTCGCGGCCGCCGCTGGCGGCCTGATCTATGAGGCGACGGAGGTGCTGCTGCCGGGGTGGCTCCGCCGCTCGCGTCTCTACCAGGCCATCGTCGCCACGACGCTGCGCATCGTGATCGAGTTCATCGGCGGCGTCCATGGGGTCCTACCGCCCAGAGGCGTCGACGCGGGTGAATTGGCAGCGCGCAAGGCGATCGGCAACATGATCGAGCTCGCCAGCTTCCTGGCAGTCGGCTGGTCGCCCCTCTGGCTGCTCGCCGCCGTCGCCGACCTGACCGGTGGAACACGCACCTATCTATGCGCACTGGTCTCAGAGCTCCAGCGGGATGGGGTCCTGCCGCAAGATGCGGACATCGCCTCGGCCGAGGACCTGCTCCACACCCTGGAGTCAACCTCTGGCCTGATGGCAGAAACGGTCGACCTGCCCCCGCTCAACCTGGACGATATGCGCACGTCCTGGAAGGCGTTGCAGCACAACGTGGCAGACTTGCCAGACGCCGGTCGCCTGGCCAGCATATATGCCCAACTGCAACGGGTGGCAGAGCAGGAGAACCGCACGCTGCGGTCTGTGTCATCGCTGGTCGCGGCCGGCGCCATGCGAGCGGGCATCCACATGGGCCACGCGTACGTCTTTGACTACTACCAGGATGCTCTGCACACCATCTCCACCGAGGGCTTGCCCGCCTATGCGCGGCGCGTGTCCAGGCCCTATCTGGTGGCGGCGGTGGCCCACCTGGACCCGCAGCGCCCGACCCATACAGAGCGACTGGCGGGACGGTTGTTCCAGACGACGGGACGTCGCAAGATCAGCGAACCCCTGACAGGAACTGAGGGAAGCGATGAGGATCACCATTCTGAACGGTAACCCAATTCCAGTTGTTTCTCAAGACCAGGCTGGCGACGTCCTACTGGGACAGTCAGCTCAGGGAAAACGACGCGTACGAAGAGCGATTCGCCCGGCCCTGCACAGAATGAACAGGTAAACAGCCCGGAATGGCCATCCCACTCCTGCAGACCAAACTCTATATCCCTCCCATCCGCCCAGAGCTGGTACCGCGCCCACGCCTGATCGAGCGGTTGAACGCGGGGCTCCTGCGCCAGCGCAAGCTGACCCTCGTCTCCGCCCCGGCCGGCTATGGCAAGACCACGCTGGCCAATGCCTGGGTGCGCAGCATCGACCGGCCGTTTGCCTGGATTTCCCTCGACGCAGGGGACAATGAGCCCGTTCGCTTTCTGAGCTATCTCGTCGCCGCGTTCCGGCAGGTGGACGCCGACATCGGGCAGGAGGTGCAGCGCCTGCTGCAAGCGCCGCAACTCCCCCCCGTCGAACCGCTGCTCACAGAGCTGATCAACGACGTCGCGACCCGGCCCTCACCTCTCGCGCTCGTGCTGGACGATTATCACACCATCACCGAGCCCGGCGTTCACGAGGCGGTTCGATTCCTGCTGGAGCGACAACCGCCGCAGATGCACCTGGTCATCAGCTCGCGCCAGGACCCTCCCCTTCCGCTTTCCCGGCTGCGCGGACGCGCTCAGGTCACCGAGATCCGCCAGCGCGACCTGCGCTTTACGATCGAGGAAGCGACCACGTTCCTCAACCGGGCAATGGGGCTGAATCTCGAAACCTCCCAGGTCGCAGCGCTGGACGCTCAGACGGAGGGCTGGATCGCCGGCCTGCAGATGGCCGCGTTTGCGCTCCAGTCTCGCATAGCCAGCGGTGAAACGGACAGCGTGCCTCGATTCATCGATCGCTTTTCCGGCCGGCACCATTTCGTCCTCGACTACCTGACCGACGAAGTGCTCGAGCGCCAGCCGGAACCGATCCACGAGTTTCTGCTCCGAACCTGTATCCTGGAGCGGATGTGCGGCGCTCTCTGCGACGTCCTCGCAGTTCAGGCGGCAGAGGATGAAAGCAGACCGACCTCGAGCCAGCAGGTCCTCGAACACCTGCAGCAGGCCAATCTGTTCGTGGTGCCGCTAGACGACGAGCGGAAGTGGTACCGCTATCACCGCCTCTTTGCCGAATTGCTGCGCGCCCGCCTGCGAGAAACAGGGCCCGATCAGGTGCCCAGGCTGCACCTTCGAGCGGCGACGTGGTACGAGCAGAACGATCTCCCTGCCGAAGCGGTCCACCATGCGCTGGCGATCCCCGATTTTGACCTGGCAGCCGGTGTGATCGAGCGGGCGATTCTCAAGGTGTCCACCTGGTCGAGCGTCAGCACCGCCACGTTCCTGGGCTGGCTGAGCGCGCTGCCAGACGAGGTCGTACAAGCCCGCCCCTGGCTGCGGCTTTTTGCCTCACGCGTGCTGTACGTATCTGGACAGAGAGAGGTCGCCGAGCACACCCTGCGGAAACTGGAACACTCACTGCGAGAAGGGCCAGCTCTCCCGGACGCCGAAGAGATACTGGCATTGGCTGTCTCGGACCGCGCATCCCACGCCGCCGTGCGCGGCGATGTGCAGCAGGCCATCCAGTTCGCCCGCCAGGCACTGGCGCAATTGCCGCAAGACGAGATCAAGACCCGGATCCGTGCTACGTCTATCCTCGGACTGTCCAGCCTCCGTGCCGGCGATGTGGAAGAGGCACACCAGGCCTTCTCAGAAGCCATCGCTGCCATCCAGGCAGCGGGTATGGGATTCGCAGCCGTGCCCCTGATCTGCAACCTGGCCGACGTGCAGTTCGTCCGGGGGCAGCTCCGGCAGGCGATCCAGACCTGCGAGCGTGCCATCCAACTGGGCACCGTCGACGGAACCCTCATTCAGCCAGTCGGATATGCCTATCTCGAACTGGGCAAGATCCTGTACGAGCAGAACGACCTATCGTCAGCAGAAGAGCAGCTATTGAAGGGCCTGGAACTCTTGAACCAGGGGCAGATCACGATTGGGTTGGAAACCGGGTACGCGGTACTGGCACAGACCAGGCTGGCCCGGGGCAATGCCGAAACCGGTCTGGAGGCGATCGAACAGGCGGTGCGGATCACCCAGGGCAACGACATCGCGCGACTCGCGGTGCAGACCTCGGCGTATCAGGCGCGCATGTGGCTAGCGCAAGGGCGGCTTGACCTGGCCGTCCGTTGGGCGCGCGACTATCAAGAGAGCGACGAAGCAGAGTACCTGCGCGAGTTCGAGGACCTGACGCTGGCACGCGTGTTACTCGCACAGGGCGACCCCGCCCAAGCACAGAGCCTGCTGGACACCCTCCTGGAATCGGCCGAGGCCGCCGGGCGGATGGGGGTCGTGATCGAGGCCCTGGCGCTGCGCGCGCTGGCCCAGCAGGCCACAGGCGAGGGCGACAGTGCGCTGGAGGCCCTGGGGCACGCGCTCGAAATGGCCGAGCCAGAGGGGTACGTGCGCGTGTTCGTCGACGCGGGACAGCCGATGGCAGAACTGCTCCAGGATGCCCTGGCCCGCGGGCTGGCGGTGGACTATGCGAAGAAGCTCCTGGACGCATTCCAGCCGCCCGGTCCACGCCAGCCACACCCCGATTTCACCCGCCCACCCGCCCAACAGGCAGCCCTCATCGAACCCCTGACCGACCGTGAGATCGAGGTCCTGCAGTGTCTGGCCGAGGGACTCTCCAACGCCGAGATCGCCCAGCGGCTCTTTATCTCGCTGCCGACGGTCAAATCGCACACCCGCAACATCTACGGCAAGCTCGACGTCCACGACCGGAAGGCTGCAGTCGCCCAGGCCAGAGCGCTGGGCATCTTGCCTCCGCGCTAACGCTCCAAGCCCTCGCCCCGGGGGCGGCCCCACCCCTACGCCAGCGCTCAAGCCCCCATCTCAGGGGCGGCCCACCCTCACGCCAACGCTCAAGCCCCCGTCCCGGGGGCGGCCCGTGCAGCGAGCCATCCCTCCGCAGTAGTGCTCAAGCCCCCATCTCGGGGGCGGCCCATGCAGCGAGCCATCCCTCCGCAGTAGTGCTCAAGCCCCCGTCTCGGGGGCGATCCATGCAGCGAGCCATCCCTCCGCAGTAGTGCTCAAGCCCCCGTCTCGGGGGCGATCCATGCAGCGAGCCATCTCAACGCAAATCATACCCAGATCATACCATCGGGATGATGCGCATCATACCACTCTTGTGCTATACTGTACTTGTGTTCGAAAAGCATCACAAACACAGGAATAGTTCAGGATTATGGAGCAAGACAGATATCGAATAAAAGTTCAAGGTTGGGTCGGCGAGCGCTGGGCAAACTGGTTCGATGGGATGACAATGACCTACGAGGGAACAGAAGAGGACTCACCCATCACCACACTCACCGGCGCGGTCATCGACCAGGCCGCCTTGCGCAGTCTCCTGACCAAGATCTGGGACCTGAACCTGACGCTGATTTCCGTGACCCGAGTTGCGACGAGTGTAGAATAGATGAGGGGGGCAAACCAAATGAGTGACCTGGTCAAGTCGTTCGACGAACTGACCGCAGAGCAACAGGCATACGCCGGAGGCAAAGGTGGATCGCTGGCCCGGCTCTCCCGGGCGGGCTACCCGGTGCCGGATGGGTTTGTCATCCTGCCCACCGCTTTCAGCGACGACGAGCTGGCACCTGAAGCCTGGGCGCAGGTCCAGGTGCATCTCACCCGTCTGCGTGGGACAGAAGACGTGGCATTCGCCGTGCGTTCGTCGGCGATGAGCGAGGATTCAGCCCAGGCTTCGTTTGCCGGCGAGTTCGAAACGGTGCTGAACGTGCGCACCGACGAGGAAATCCGCCAGGCCATCCACACAGTATACCTCTCACGGCAGAATGAGCGCGTACGGGCCTACAGCCAGGCCAAAGGGTTGAGCGCAGCGCACGAGATCGCCGTCATCGTGCAGCAGTTGGTGCCCGCAGAGAGCTCGGGCGTGCTGTTCACCGCCAACCCGGTCACCGGCCAGCGCGAGCGGGCCATGATCAGCGCATCCTGGGGCCTGGGCGAGGCCATCGTGGGCGGGCTGGTGACCCCGGACACGCTGATCGTGGAAAAGGCGACCGGTCGCACGCTCACCCGTGAGACGGCCGACAAGCAGGTGATGACGGTACTCCTTGGAAGCGGTACGGAGGAGCAGCCCGTCCCGGAGACACTGCGCCGTGCCCCCGTGCTCTCCGACGCACAGGCCGCCGAGCTGGTGCGCCTGGGCGCGCAGATCGAGGCGGACTATGGCATGCCCATGGACATCGAGTGGACGCTGGCCGCGGGCACGTTCGCCATCGTCCAGGCCCGGCCGATCACGGCGCTGCCCGAACCCGAACCGCCCGCCCCGACCGAGTGGAAGCTGGCCAAGGGCCAATACATTGCCATGCGCAACAACATCGTCGAACTGATGGCCGATCCGCTGACTCCGCTGTTTGGCACGTTGGGCCGGGCGGCCATCAACGCCAGCATGGGCCGGCTGCTGAGCGATGCCTTCGGCAGGCCCGATCTCGTACTGGACGAGCTGATCATCAGCGTCAATGAATACGCCTACTATAATGGCTCGTGGACGGCCCGGCAACTCGTGCAGATCCTCCTGGGCAGCGTTGGGATCATGAAGCGCATGTTCACCGGTGCGGTAGAGCGGTGGACTGAAGACGGGCGCCCACGCTACGTCGCCACCGTGGAGCGCTGGCAGGCCGAGCGCTGGCGCACGCTCTCAACCTCCGAGCTGCTGAGCGCGGTGCGCGAGCTCTCAGAGGCGGCGATTGACGCCTACGGGGCGCTCGTGGGCGGCGTCATCCCGGCCGCCTGGATCAGCGAGGGCTTGTTCACCGCCATCTACAAGACGCTGATCAAGCGGCGCGACGATCCGGCAGCGCCCACCTATCTGATGGGATTTGATAGCGTGCCCATCCGGGCGGAAAAATCGCTGTACGATCTGGCCGAGTGGGCCCGCACGCGCGCCGGGCTGGCCACCTACCTGAGCGACACGCCGACGCCGCGACTTGCCGCGCAGCTTGGGGATGGCCAGACCCCACCGGGCGTGGACGCAGACGATTGGCGCGAGTGGCAGAATCGCTTCCAGGCGCACCTGCAGCGCTATGGCCACACCATCTACAACCTCGACTTTGCCAACCCGGTGCCCGCCGACGATCCAGCGCCGCTGCTGGAAACGTGCAAGATGTTCATCAGCGGGCAGGGAGCCAACCCGCACGCGCGCCAGCAGGCCGCCGCCGATCGGCGCAAGCAGGCGACGCACGCTATGCAGGACAAGCTGAGAGGCCTGCGCCTGAGGCTCTTTCGCAAAGCTCTCGCTCCGGCGCAACGGTACGCCCCGCTGCGCGAAGATGGGCTCGCCGACGTCGGCCTGAGCTATCCATTGTTGCGGCAGATGCTGCGCGAGGTGGGCCGCCGCTGTGCCGAGGGTGGAATGATCGAGACGACCGACGACGTCTTTTGGCTGAACCAGGCAGAAGTCGAGCAGGCCGCGGCCAGGCTCGATCGTGGCGAGGCCCTCAGTTCCCTGGTCAGGACCATCCCACAGCGCAGAGCAACCTGGCGCGCTGCCAGGCGTGCCGCGCCGCCGCTGATGCTGCCCCAACTGCAACTGTTTGGGAAAGCCCTGATGGAACTGAAATCCGGGGGCGCAAAGAAACTCAAGGGAGACGCGCTCAAGGGCGTCGCCGCCAGCCCGGGCAGCGTGACCGGACCGGCCTGCGTACTGCACGGTCCGGAAGAGTTCTCGCAGATGAAGATCGGCGATGTGCTCGTGGCCCCACTCACCACGCCCGCCTGGACGCCACTGTTCGCCCGCGCGGCAGCCGTCGTCACCGACGTGGGCGGGCCGCTCAGCCACGGCTCGATCGTAGCGCGGGAGTACGGCATCCCCGCCGTCCTGGGCACGGGCGCGGCGACCAGGCGCATCCGCAATGGACAGATGATCACTGTGGATGGGGGCGCTGGCGTGGTCACCCTGTTAAAGACCGGGGAATTGAACGGGTAAAGGTCCTTTACCTGGCCCTCGTCATACTCGCGAATATCGAATCAAAGAGCTTGCCGGCTCCCTTCTTCAGCGGCCCCAGGCAAGCGGGATAGTAAAAGTCAGATTCGAACCAGCCCTTGTCTTTGTAGTACGTATAGTCGCGAGAGCTGTCGTCGAGCATGAGCCTCATTTTCGTTCGAGCCATCCTAAAGAACATCAGATCACCCAACGTCGGCACCGGATAGCCCAGATTCTCCAGTCTTGCATAGTACCGCCTGGCCTGCGCTGCGAGAACCCTGTCTATCTTGTGTTTCTGCTTCTCCGTCATCGGTTCCAGCGTTGTAATGCAGCTCCCCTTCACGGTGTTAAAGCCCAAGCCATGGCCTACGAAATCCAAATAGTCGACGATCTTGTTGCCGCCGTAGATGCCCTGCGCGACGATGCTGGTAAAGGTCTTGCCGAAAAAGCGCGGGCGGTGAAAGGCGAACCCCAGTTTGTCGAGGAACGTCTTCATAATGGCGGATACCTGGAACGAATAGTTCGGAGACGCGAAAACAACTCCATCAGAGGCCATCATCTTCTCGATGAGCACATCCCGGTCGTCCTTCAACGGGCAGTACTCCTCGCCCTTCTCGAAGCACACCTTACAGCCCCTGCAGGCCTGGAGCCGACAGTCGCTCAGGCGGACGATTTCAACCTCGATATCGCCCATTGACTGCAAGTTGCTCAGGAGCTGCACGACCGCGTCGTGCGTATGCTTCTTGCGGGCACTTCCAACGAATGCGGTGATTTTTTTCATGTGCTGATCTCCATCCAAGTGTTGCAATATCATATTCTCGTCGTGCTATTTGAGAGACTGTGCATGTTCCATCAGTCAACCATTGCTTCATGTAGGGTTGCCACGATTGTGTCTGTCAGATGCTTTACATCTCTTTCAGTTACGCGATAAGCCATCGTGTCTTTTCGAGCCGGTTTTGGTTCCGACGGCAAAAGATCTGCAATATGCAAGTCAATCAGACAGACGGGTTCTTTTCCAAGTCTTTTCTCCAGTTCATTCGCAAGCTTGGGATTTGGGCCATCAGCGCCGCCGCTTATGGATATGAAAGCATACTTGCCGACCCTGTGGCCGAGTTGTTTGAAACACGCGCGGAACGGGGTTGCTATCTGGCCCATCCAAACCGGCCCGACAAAGAGCACCAAATCATACTCCTCGATCTTCTCTACCGGCATCATGATCTTTGGTGTTCGGTTAAATGTCATATCCAAAACTATCGTGCCCATAGTCCGGGGTTTGGGTTCTGCAATCCTGACATGCTCAGCCTCAAGTGCTGCAGCCAGACTTGCAGCCAAGTCTCCATTGTTACCGCTCAATGAATAGGAAATCACCATTGTCTTCATATCTGAATCTCCTTCTCGGAATCCTGGGGGGATGGACCGCCACTGGTGACCGAGATCAGTTTCAGGTTGAGATCGCGAATGCGCTCGAGCAGGCCGTGGAGTGCGGCCTGGTCGGGCAGCGAGCCCGAAAGCTGCGTCTCATTCCCTTCCAGATGCGTCAACGTTAGGCCTGCAAACCAATCCGACCAGCGTTGATCCAGATGGCCCCTGATTTTGATCTCATAGTATTCCGGCAAGGCAGCCCTCCTTATCGGTACTTGCCAATAGTATAGCGCGCGGCGAGGAATCCCGCATCTGCCAAACGGGATATTCGGGGTTTATTTGCATGGTTTACTCGTAAACCCGTTTACTCGTAAACCCGTTTACCCTGCTTGTTCGCAGAATTGATCGACCGAGATATGTGTGGGGATCTTAGGGGAGGATACCGATCTGCCTGGCGCGCGCCACCGCCTCGGTCCGGTTGGCGACGTCGAGCTTGCGATAGATGCTGGACGTGTGGGCTTTGACGGTGCCCGGGGCCACAAAGAGCTGCTGGGCGATCTCTTTGTTGGTCCTGCCCAGGGCGATGAGGTGGAGAACCTCCAGCTCGCGCTGGCTCAATGGCTCGATCAGAGCCTGTCCTGGTGGTTCGACAGGGCTCACCACATGGCTTGCCGAGGGATCACCAGCCGGGGAGGTTTTTTCTTGCGCTGCCATAACCACATACGGTTCGGCATCAAAGTGGGAGAGCAAGTGGATGGCATAGTCCCGCAAGGAGCCGGCGCTGGCCTGGGCCAGCCACTGAGCGAGCAGCATCTGCATTGGCTGGCCCTCGTCGAGAAAGACCCGCACATAGCGCTCGGGCTCAGCCAACGTCAGGCATTCTGTCAACGCCAGAATGGTACGTTCGGAATCACCGATCTCCTGCAGCGCCAATGCCTGGAGGAGCAGGATCTCTATGACCCGGCCCATCCTCCCGGCCAACCGGGCAGTTCCTTCCAAATGCGACAACAAACCGATGCCCTCATTGGGTCTGTCTTGAGCGATAGCCACCCGTGCCTGCGTGATGTGAGTCAGCTCATGTTCAAATCCAAATCGATCGCCCGAGCTCAAGCGCTCCTCCTGGGATACAGCCCAGCGGGTGGCTGCCTGTGTATCGCCTTGAGCCAGCCACAGTCTGACCTGGGCGATCTCGACTGCATGGCGAGCCTCTGAGAAGACGCCCCTTGTTTGAACGAGCTGGATCGCTTTTTCTACGGCGTCAATCGCATCACTCCTGTTCGCTTGAGCCAGATGAATTCGCGCCAGCGTGATATAGGCCAGGGCCCAATCGTCAGCCTTACCCCAATAGGGAAGCAGGGCCAGGCCTTGCTTCACGTGAGCCAGAGCAGCATCCAGATCATTCCATTCGCACAACACATCGGCAATTCCAACCTCTACCAGGGCCCTGGCGCCGAGATGTTCCCCGCTTGCCTCAGGGATCAATTCCGCAGCCATCTGGTACGTGTCATACGATTTGTTCAAGAGACCATGGACAGCGTACAACCTCGCCATAAAACAAGATGCGGCCACGGTGTAAATGATGGCACCGGCGGTGATGCCTGATTGAATCGACTCGTTCAAGATCTGGCTGGCGTTGGCATGATCGCCACTCAAAAAGCATTCATATCCGAGTGTGACACGAGTGTCGAATTGCAGAGCCAAGTTGTCGGCAGGGACATACTCGCGAGCCTGAAGACAAAACTCTATGGCTCGATGGATGTCCCCGCGCATGGCGGTGACCCGGCTCTTTACATAGGCAAGGTGTCCCTGCATCGAACGAGCGTCAGGAGCTGAAACCCCGGATCGAATGTGCTTTTCGGCCTCTTCTAACAGTCGACCAGCTTCATCCAATTCCCCGAACCAGGAGTGACTGTACGCCTCATAAATGCATAACCAGGGCCGGCTGTGAACCAGCTCCCTGCTTAACTTGCCTGTCCAGAAACGATACCCAGACATCTCCCCACGACTCACCAGCTCCATATAGTGCTGTTCGATGAAGCGCTCAACCCGCTCGTCGTCCGAGGCCGCGGATGCATGATGAATCGCCTCCAGCATCAAGCCATGCTGTGCATGCCAGTCAGCGGCGCGGACGTGTAGTTGAGCAACACCTTGTGCGCCGAGCGCCCTCTGGAGTTGTGCCCGTAGCAAGTCGGCAAACAAATGATGATAGCGGTACCAGATCCGCTCGTCATCCAGGGGCACCAGAAAGAGATTCGCCCTTTCCAGGTACTCTAGGACGGAGGCTGATCGGCCGACGCAGAGCGATTCCGAGCGAGTCGATCGATCATCGCCCCGGCTCTTTGCCGCTTGGCCGTTTGCGAGGACCGCGTCGCACAGCGGTGCAGTCAGGCGCTCCAAAATCGACGTGCGCAGAAGAAAACGCTGGATGTCTGGCGATTGGCTGGCCAGCACCTCCTCCAGCAAATAGTCCAGAATGTAGCGATTGGTGCCCGAGAACCCTTCGATAAACCCAGGTACATCCTCACGATCGCGCACGGAGAGCGTCCCTTGCAAAGCAAGGGCAGCCATCTGCAAGCCGGCAATCCATCCCTCGGTGCGCTCTTCGAGCACCGAGACCGATGCTGCATCCAGGTGGAGGCCCATGACGTCGTTCAGGAAGTGGGCTGCCTCGGGCTCGGTAAAGCGCAGATCGGCGGTGCGGAGTTCAACCATCTGGCCGCGCGCTCGCCAGCGGGCTAGAGGTAATGGAGGATCTGAACGGGTAACAATCAACAGATGAAAGTTACTGGGGCAATGCGCGAGCAAAAACGCCACTCCCTCATGCACAGCCTGGCTGTTAATGGACTGGTAGTCATCCAGCACCAGGGCAATCTCCCCGGCTGCGGAATCCAGGTCATTGATGAGACTGGTCAGCACCGCTTCAGTTGGCGTTTGCTGCATCCCCGCCACAAGTTGGGCGGCCTCGCTCCCGACCGTGTTGTCAGCCTCTTGCAAGGCAGCGACCAGATAGTTCAGGAAGCGCCCCACCTGATTGTCATTCTTATCCAGCGACAGCCAGGCTACAGGCATTCCACCACCGGCGACACACGAAGCCACCAGGGTGGTCTTGCCAAAACCAGCGGGGGCGGTAATCAGGGTAAGCGGACCGCGTAGCCCCTCCGCGATCCGTGCCTGTAGCCTCGGCCGGTAGACCAGCCCTGGCCGGATGAAGGGCAGGCGTAGCTTTGTGCGGATGAGTGTGTCAGCCTTTTGCATACGGCAGTCTCAGGTCACATTGAGAGAACAAGATCGCTTCCAGGAGCGCAGTCGTCAACCATTCATCGCCAAGCACCTGGGTCGCTAGACTGAATAAAGTCGGTTTAGCACACCCACAGGTCGAGTTGTGCCGAAAGTCGGGCACGTTCTTCAAGTATCGGTGGGCAATCTGGCTGCGGTACAGGTCCGATGACACCCGAATTATGCAGTCGAAATCCTTCCTTGTCAAACGGACGTACGTCGGCTACGACAGGAGATCTTAAATTGGATCGATCACATCTGATGCTTCTCATTTGTGCCTGCGCGCCATTTGGATATAATTGGCCTGGTTCACAGCCGACCGGTCCACCTTCACACCACAGGCTGTAGGGAGCGCACAACGGCCACGCTCCTCCTGAAAACCAGACTGCACATACCGTAGCACACCCCCTGCACGGTGCACTGACGAAAACCCGTGACCTGGGCCTGTCGTTCGTTGCCGAAAGAAGGTTGCATCAGAACCACGACCAACACAATTCAGCCCAATCATTGAAAAGGACCCATCAGACAAGGGAGGGAGATCAATAAAGATCCTGGCCATCGTGGGAAGCCCGCACAAGGGCAACTCGCTGGAGAAGACGCAGGCGATAGAGAGCAAGCTCAAGCAATTCGAGGACGTGGAGTTCGAATACGTCCACCTCAGCTGAGGTAACGTAAGGAGGCATTAAGGAAAAAGTAGCACTTTTGTGAGATTGTGGTAACATGAGCCGCTGACGGCAAATCAGCAAGGAGGTCAGCGGCGATGGCGAAAACAGCCAAGCACCTAGAAGTACAAGAACGGC
>Ga0180431_10006745_pt1 | contig 13556 bp, 13 predicted proteins | sample SS_ome_11_FD_132459 | JGI IMG/M metagenome (GOLD analysis project Ga0180431, IMG submission 132459) | Hypersaline lake sediment archaeal communities from the Salton Sea, California, USA - SS_1_MS_1 metaG | ecosystem: Environmental > Aquatic > Non-marine Saline and Alkaline > Hypersaline >... | reverse complement strand
TTATTCTCCCAATACAGTGTTTTGCGCAACTTATCAAAGCATTTTCTACCAGCAGCGTCGTCTTCAAAAGCAACACCGACATCTGTCCCTTTCTTATTAGCTAGTTGCAGAATTAGTTCAACTTGTTTGTCAGAAATATTCGAGCCAAAGGTACACACACCGTGATAATCGAAGTGCCAAGCAGATAGAGCAGTAAAAGGGCCTTCGCAGACGGCAATATCAGCCCCATCACGAGAAAACTCGAGTATATGCTCACTCCTCTGGAAGCCTAAAGACGATCTTGTTTTATCCTTTTGGTTAGTCGCGGAAATAAAACGCTTCTGAAAGCCTAATACTGTCTCGCCGCTCCAACATATGAATACAACTGAATAATTTTCGTGATCAATACGTACGGTATTGTAATGTTCAGGTTGCACACCTCGTTTTATTGCATACTTCGCAACTGGATGATCCAACCAATCAGGAATCTTAAAAAATTTGGAAATATCTAGGTCTTTTTCGACAACATCTTTAACCGTTTCTGGTAAAAATGCCTCTACGAAATCTTCTCGAACGGGATCTAACTGTTTAAGACTAGCGGAGGGGTCTTGTCCGTGAATAGCCGCGACTTCTTCATGAGGTACGCCTATTTTTAATAAGTACTTAAAGGAGGAATAACCCTCTTCGCAAGAGCCCTTTTGGCAACGACCAAAGAAACCTTCGCCTGGTTTTAAGCCATGGACACGCAAACGAACACGAAAGGTTCTAGAGCCGCATGCTGGACACGTCTCTAGAACCAAGGAAACTCCGCTCTCTCGATATCCGATGCCGTAACGATCGAGAATTCCTTTGAATTCTTCTAAATTCATTGATGCGCTTTACGGCTACGCAACACAGATGCAGCAAGAGCCGAAGCCTTTACAAATGGCTGGTTATTCTCCCTGAGGGCCCTATCAAAGTCGGCTTTTGTTTCGCTAGCTTTGATATACGAGCTATTCTCTTTTGTCTGCTGCGTAGCCTCTGAGATATGGACATGATTCATTGCAATGCGGTTTTTGAGGTCTGATGTCTCCATGTTAATCAGCTCACGCGCATTCTTTTCGCCCATAATCTTCGCAGCCTTAATAAATTCAGCTACATACGAAGGATCGATGTCATCTGTTACAATTACGTTTTTTCGTTTCCGCCCCATGTCTCTACCCCCTATTTAAGTTAAAACGAATTTAATCCACCGCCGCCACGACTATGGCGTGCGGGTACGCTTGTTTCACTACCGCCCTGTTGGACTCCCTTAATTGCTTGCCTTCTTCTTCGCATAGGCTGAGTTGAGCCCTGCTGAACCCCTACTGCTGGTTGTTGTGGATCTGCAACCGGTACTGGTGCCGCCTGCGGGGCCGGAGCTTGAGGTACTGGCATCTGTACATTAGGCTGTTCAACCGGTGGCTGAAAAGCAAAATCAGGACCACCCAGGTTCTTATTCATCATTGTTAGTACATCGACTAATGGAGTCTGCATGAAGCCAACCATTAGTGTACGGAATTGATCCATTAAGGATCGCATCATGGCAAGACTCTGGTGTGCCCCCTGTACTGCCTGCGCCAAGCTAACTGCCTCTGCAGCCGTATCTTCTGGAGTTGCCTTTCCTCCCATGATCTCTGACAGCTTGCGATCAATCGCTTCGACAAAAAGCTGATAGATTTGGCTACCGTTTGGCTGCTCATCCAGCAAAGCTATCAGCTCTTGATTTTGTGATATATTGGCCAAGTTGCCAATTAGTCTTACTTTTGTGGCTGAGTCCATTGGAGGTTCTGGCTGGGGTGCTGGCGGTACCGGCATTTCTTCGATTTCCGGCATAGTCTCAGCCGCTTCGGCTTGCTTAGCTTCAACCTCTGGAGAAGTTTCTTTGGGCGTATTTGATATTGCCGGTTTTGGTGCCGGTTTCCGCTTAGCTGCCATAGCTATTTCCTTTTCTTGCCTTTTGTTTTCGAATCAACTTCTTCTGTTGTAGCATCTTTTAGGTTAGATTTCAAGCATGACTGATAAACTGCATTAAAAAGCTCTTTATCTTCTTTAAGAGCTGCCATCATTCCAGAAGCATAGGTGAACTGTCTTGGCGTTGGGACACCAACTGGAAATTCCCAAGCATTTACCTTCTCTTTTAGCTTAGGTCGTCCATTTTCATCCAGTACGGGCTTTCCCTTATTTGGGCCGCTACCTTCAACCTCCGGCAGCTTGGGATGAGCAATTACACCCAAGGCTACTGCCAGATTAAAAAGGCTAACTTCGGGTAGCGCAAACTGCAAGTTATCAAAATCAAATAAAAATTCGCCTTTTCTGCCCTCAACAACTGATCGAGATTTCTCACACCGAAAATAAACTTTCTTCCCGATGGCTTGATTGTTTAAGACATCATACGCAGTGTTTTTGGTTGATTGGGTGCCATCTGCCAGCAATCTACTTTCTTTGCCGCGAGCTGACTCAAGAAAGATAACATTGTGGACCAAGAACTTAAGCTTTTCGCCACCTAACAAGATCCAGCCACCATAATCTAAATCGCGCATACAGTGTTGCACAAAAAATACCGTAGTGCCGGTCTCAATCGCAATACCAACAAAAGTTTGGATTATGGGATTGATAGATCGCACATTACCGCCTGGCTGATTTCCCGCCTCTTCGACCTTGCCACCCGTAATCTTTTTAACGGCGTGTTCACTGCGCACACCACCCCAACTATCTACAATAATTGCACAAACGTCAATTTTTTTATTCTTAATATCACTTTCGAGATCATCTATATTCGCAAACAATTCGCCAATTCTATTACTTCCGCCAATAACAATGATCTTCTCGATGTCCAGACCAGCTTTTTTATAGCGATCTCGGTACATTTGGGCACGTTCTGTCAAACGCCCCTTCAAGTCTTCTTCGTTGGGATCGCAATGGCTACCCTCTGAATCAAATATGACCACGTAGCCGCCACGCTTTTGTTGCTCAGCTGCAGCGCCTTTCAAAGAAAGCGTTGTTTTGCCGGACCCTTTTGGGCCATATGTCAAATTACATCGCCCTCGCTGCCAACCGCCAACGCCCCAATGTAGTGCGGGATCTCCCATATAAAGCAAATCTTCGCCCTTAAGCTTCTCTTGAATCTTTTTACGTCGTTGGTCTTGCTGTGCTTTCGTTTTTGATAAAAAACTCATAAAATCCTCTATTTAGCAGGAGGGCGATAGCCGGTTGCCGTTGAGCTGAGTTGTGAATTATCCTTCATACCATAGCACATAGCTCTAATTGTACCAATTGCTTGATGAAATTCTGCCCGCATGGTCGCAAATCTCTCGACCAGGGAAGTCATCATTGCCTCTTTGCGATTTGCCTGTATAGCAGCTTTATCAATTGACATATATTTAGTACGCATTGTGTCGGTCATTTTAATTTCATCGCCAGCCGCTTTCTTTTTAGCTACGTAGCCTCCGAAATTATCTAAAGCCGCCAATGATTCCGCTTCCTTGCGCTGTATATAGGCACTTTTCTGATAATACAATGCCCATGAATAGTCTTCGCCAGCTTTCCTTAAAGCGAATGAAAGCTTTGCAAAAAGCTGAATACGATATTGCTCATCATTGAGATCTTTAGGATTTTCCGCAAGGTAAGCATAAGTTAGCAATAAATCCAGACGCTTAGCTGCATCTTTAGCAAGCGGGGCATCAACTTGATAAAACTCTTTTGGTAAGCCTGTTGCTTCTTCTTCAGGCTTAGGCATAACTTCAGCCAAGCCTTCGTAAAGGTTCACCCGTTCGCTCATGTCGTTCCCCTACTCCGAACTTGTTGGCTCTGACACTTCAAAATAATGATATGGTGGAGTAACTTCAACGAAGTCGTTATTGCTTTTCTCCAATTGTAGCAGACCGTTTTCTGTCTTCAGTATAGCAATAACTGCTGTAAATTCAAACTCTAAGCCCCCAGGGAAGAGGACTGACACACTCTTGATACCATCAAAACGCATCTGCTTGCCGGGTGCCAGACTAACAATCTCTTTTGGTCTTCCTCTGGGGGCCATAGCTTACCTCTTAAAGCGGAATATCATCCACTTCTTGGACTTGCGCAGCACTGCCTTCGGCTGTTTCCATACCTGCGGGAGCTGGCTCGTCTGTTTCATCCGTATTACTGTTTTTTAGAAAACGCTCTGGAACAACGTCGCCAAGAGTTTCAGTAAACCGCTCAGCTTCTTCCATGGTAAATGCTGACCGCTGTTCAAAATCCACAGGATCGGGAAAATCAGTCATAGTCACATTGCTCGTCACTATTTTTTCATGCACTTCAAATACCACTGGGCGCGTTATAAGGGCTTTTTGGCCATCAACTTCGCCTTCAGTTTCGTGAGTTGCCATTTCAATGGTATACGTAGTGCCAAGGCCTTCGCCAGTTTTGTAGATTTTGACCCAACCTTCGTTGGACTTGAGATTGTACGGCGACAAATTTCGCTGTCCCATTTCTTTAAGTAGCGCAGGAATTGCTGGTCGGTACTGCGACTCTTCTTTGCCGAAAAGCCGGTTAATGACGGCTTTAGGTAGGCGAACAGCCTTAATTGTGGATGAAGCTGGCTCTACGATAAAAAACCAACCCTTGCTACTGGGATAGAAAGTAAACAGTTCAGCCTTAAGTTTGTCCACGTCAGCCTGTGCAGCACCCTTACCAAGAGCATTAAGCTTATCGCGAATTTCGTAATATTTTTCAGCTTCTGGGGATCTGCTGCCACTTATCGAGCGGAGACAAGGATGAAACCGAACGTCTTTCTTATCCGGGCCAATCTTGTGCTTGTAATAATCTACTGGCACATATGCTTGTTTGCCACGCGGATCACGCAAGAATTTGACGATCATTGGTTTTTCAGGTCCAGGAATCTTAACGATAAACCGAACGTCGCGTCCCGCCTTAGGAACGTCGAAAGGATCGAAATTGCCATGAATGTCTACATTATTGTTCTTTTCTTCTGTCATTTTCTGACCTCCTAAAATGACTTTAAAATTATCTACTTATCAGTTCAGTTAGCTTTTCCTCAAAGAACTTCGGTATTTGTTTAGCCGCAATATTAGACACGTCTAAATCGTAACCTTCGCCTTCACCTACTCTTATAACTCGTTCTGACAAGACTGTCAACACATTTTCGACGCAAGGGGCTGGTGTAATCCATAAAATCTCACGAGATGATGGTCTATCGTTATGGCAGCGCTCTGCTATTTGGAATATTTGAGAAAGCGCAATAGGAGATTGCAAAGCCAATACTTCGTTAAAGATACGCGTATAGTCGCTATCGGACGCGATAGTGCGTTCAATACGGTGAACCGGATAAGTGAATTGTATTACCGCCGTTGGCCCAAAAATATTCTTAAGGTGCTTTTCCACTGCCATCATGGTGAGTTGCGGATGCAACACAAAGGAATCTTCTGGGTTTTTGGGAAAAATGTGATGCCAGCCTTGCTTTTTGAAGCTCAAGACAGCATCCTTAAAGCCTCGAGTTGGCCATTCTTGTATACGTGCATCTTTTTTCTCAAACCACGAGAAAATAGTGCGTATCTTACTGTTATCGTAAACGATTACCCAATAAGGCACCCTAAAGGTCTTGTAGTAGGTCATTGGCATTTTGCTTGTCTCCTTTGTTTGCGCTCTTCCGCAGTCTTCTTTTTATGGCAATCTACGCACAAAACTTGTAAATTATCTATTTTGCAATCCAGTCGTTTCACGTATTCGTCTAGTGTGTAATCTGAGTAAGATTTATCGAGAGCTACAACCGGCGAAACATGATCCAGATTAATCTTTTTAACTAGCTCTTTACATAAGTTACAGCGATGCCAGACCTCTGGTCGCTTTGCAATAGAACCGTCTTTATTTTTTTTCTGCTTTTCGACACGCGCACTCTGAATCACTTCCCCCACCTTCGGGGAGTACCTGGCAAACGCTTGTCGCATCGCATTTACAATCGCATTCCGAAACTTCGCCTGTGTTCTCTTTTTGACCACAACATCCTCCAACAGCCTTATCTGTAGAAGATATCATGTTTACGCTATGAATGCAAACATAGGCAAAGCGCGGACCCTTCTGTGCTTCTTTTTGTTCTTTTTCGGCCAACTTTCTACTATCACAAACACATAAGACGAAGTCCAAGCTTGCGATATCATAGCCTACAACGACAAAAACTTCCATAAACACCCCCTAAATACTGATACTTAACCATTTAACTACGGTAGCTGTCGGACGACCATTCCAACGACTAGGTACGATGATAGCTCGAATTAAGGCCCCTAATTTGATTTCACTGCGACACATTTCCGGCAGTTTACCATCTTCGTTTGGCCAAATAACAATATCATCAGTATGGTCCATACCGGTAAATAATTTCATAACCATACGTTCTTTTTCGTTATTTGGCCCATACGGCATCACTTTCGCAGAAATGACAATCCCCATAATAGCCAAATTCGCTCTTTTCTTGGAAAATTGTACAAAATATCCATTATTTTCTGATGCGAAAAGATCACCCCACCGATCCATAATGTAAGTTGGCAGTGCTCTTCCTTTCGCCGATGCTTTCCATGGCAAAAAGCCTGGATTGTCCATAGTTCGGCGGAATCCCATTTGCGTGAGAGCATTAACGCACAAACCGATTAAATCAAATTGTGCCAATGGATTCACTTGGTTGCGCCATAAACTTAAGTGGGCATTATGGTGCATCTCCTCCAGGCCAATAATATCTTTCTTCGTTTTGGTTGGAAGTTTGGCTTTAGATCCCCTAACTTTGCATAATTCTTGATACATTTCAAAGTATTTACGTATTGATCCACGATCTTGCGAATCTATTAAGCTATCAAGAGCGCCAGAATAAACCAGGATAGTCAACACAGAGACAGAAAGACCTTGATTGGTAAGGCTAGCTTTGTTATCTTTTAGGTATTCCAGAAAGTCCGACCAGCTGCTTGGTATTGCCTTTTTAAGAAGGTCGCTCCATTTTGCTGCACCGGCACCACACCCTTTGATCAAAACCAACGGTGGACGAAGTTTGCCGTCATCAATAAGCCACTCGTGTGGGTCGCTCTTTATTGCATCGATAGGCAGCAACAGGTCACGACATTCGGATAGACAAGCCCTAAGCTTATCGTGCTTTTCAGCGTTAATTGTTAGTTCACCCTTCCAAAAATGCAGCGGGTGGTGGTACTTCAAGTAACAACCGTTATAGGCAACAATCGCGTAACTCGTAGCGTGAGCTTGGTTGAACCCGTATCTGGCCGAAGCTTTAATCATGTCTACTAGCCGTTGCGCTTGCTCCGCTGTCCAATCGCTGGCAACGCACTTTTGTTTCAAAATCGCCGTATGTTCTTCCATAATAGCTACGACTTTCTTACTAATGCCTCGCCGCACCACTTCTGCGGTTTCGTATGTGTATCCAGCCAGGTCTCTAAAAATCTGCAGCGTTTGCTCTTGAAAAATGGGAATACCGTGTGTGTGCCCCAAGATAGGTTTAAGATCTTTGTGAATAAAATAAGGCTTTCTTTCGCCACGAGCGCACTGAATATAATAATCAGCAGCCGTTACGTCTTCAGGATCTTTCGGGTCTGGACTGGGTGCGTCCATTGCTCCAGGGCGCATGAGCGCTGTTACTGTAGCGATATCGGTAATACTCTTAGGTCCAACCTTTGCCACAACAGGCCGTACAGTACTGGTATTTAACTGAAAAATAGAGGCCAGTTGATCTTTAGCAAGGATTTTTTCATAAACTTTGGTATCGTGCGGAAATTCTTCCCATTTTAGATCAACACCCTCCATTTGCTTAATTGACCGCATCGCTATGCCCAGCGCTTTAAGGGTCGATACACCAAGGAAGTCGTATTTAACTCCGCCTGCCGCTTCAACCCCCTTCATGTCATATGCGGTAGCATAACCCTTTTCGGTATGGACCAATGGGAAGTAGTCACTCACCGGTCCTGGTGTAATCACAACACCTCCGGCATGGATGCCACGAGTTTTCATGACCCCGAGACATTTTTGTACAGTTTCCCATATCATTGGGTTATCTTTGGCGTATTTTCTTAGTTGCTGGGCAATTGGGTGCTCTTTGTTTTCCCAAAATCCCGGTTCGAAATTGCCAGTATCCTTATTGACCTTCCCGAAGAGCCATTCTTTATCGGTTTGCCCTTGGTCTGCCCCCTTGATCTTTTTACACATCACTGTGGTTTCAGGCCGCACATGGCCTAACGTTGAGCGCTCGACATCCAAAATGGACATCTTAAGGCGCATATTTAGGTTTGTGGCAATTAAGGCAACGGAATCGCCGTACTTTTCTACCAAATATTGATAAATAACATGCCGATCATCCCAGTCTGTATCAAAATCTGGTAAAGATCCGCTTTTGATGCGGCCTAATGTCAGAAATCGCTCAAAGGGAAGGTTATACTTAATTGGGTCTGTGATACTAATACTTAATAGATAAGCAATTAGACAGCCTCCTCCGCTACCTCTAGTATTCGACAAGATATCGTTCTTTCTTGCATAATCACATGCGTCCTCAACAACAAAGACATAAGGAAGGAAATCAGCCTCCGGGTTATCCGCCATTACACTAATTTCGTAATCAAGCCGTTCTTTGTATATTGGATATTTTGGATTATCCATAGATGGCATTCGCCCATGCTTATCTATTAAGTCCTTTAATTTACGCTTAGTTGGCTCTTCGATACCATAAACCATCTGTGATGTCGGCAAGAGTAAGCGATCTTTTGCCGTAAACATTTTGTAATCTTTAAATAATTCAACAAATCGATAGGAGTTATCAATCCATTCTTCGATCTGTTTGTCGGTTGCGCCGATTTGCTGACGCAGGTTATCTGCACACTCTTCAGACGTAAACATATGATATGACGAATAAAACTTCCAATCTTCGCGGCCATTTCCTAAGCGAGCATCTTGAACTACCTTGTCGGACTTTTCGGCATAATGCTCATCAAGAGAAATAACTACCGGGTCGTTATGCTCTTTTGCCATATTTAAAGTAAAAAGATTGACCATTCTTTGTATGTCAATAGACCCCTTACACGGGTCATTTTCCGGCACTGGGTCTATTGCATTGGGGTCTCGCTTGACGCCATCTGGTGTAATCGGTGAAAAGAATCCGCGATTGATAATTGTTCCATTTTCGGCTCGCTTAGGCTTTTGCCAATTACGATCTACTACGTGTGGCATAATCTCTACAAAGAAGTTTCCCGGTCCAGCGATCTCTCGAAGCCTTAAGTACATCTCTGCTGCCCAGTCTGAGCGCCCCATAGTAACATTTTTAGCAATAGCCCCTACCAGACAGCCCGAACCTAAGACAATGTGCCCAGAGATAGCTTCCAGCTCCTCTAAGGTCATTAGCGGCTTGCGCTCACCAAAACGAACGACCGCTCTTTCTTCCATTTTGGGAGTCAGTCGGCAAAAATATTGATACGCTTCGGCTGTCTTAAAGTGAATCGTACAATGTACGTAAGGGTGTTCAATTTTGCCATTTTTTAATTTTTTAATTGGGCGATAGGGATCTATCAAGTACGCTTCAATACCATGTATGCTCTGGAAAGTCTCTGGAATTGCGGGATCTTTTCCTTTTTTAAGCTTAGCAACAGCTTCCCAATGTGGAACTAAAGCACTCATGACACCGTGATCAGTAACAACGTCCGCACTCCTACCTAGCAATTTGGCTCGTAAAATCTTGGCTTCAACTTTTGTTGCCCCATCTAGGCTCTGATCTGTATGGCTATGGAAGCCACAACTCAAAGCCTTGAATTTCTTACATTTATTGCACATACTATCTTTCGTCCTTTAGTGCGTTATAAACTTCCTTAACATAATAGAAGTTTACGGGGCCACCGATTAGGCACTTTCTAAACTTTTTACCTTTATAATAAAGCCAACCATCTTTGCATTTTTGATATTGCCCTGTATTGTAAGCAGAAATTGCCTTAAATACATCTCCATTATATTTATTAATCTTTTGCTTCAAATACGCAGCGGCATATCCAATATTGGTTCGCGTACCGAACAACTTACAATTAACATAAACTCGCTCCGCTGGCAACGCTTTATCGAAATCATTCGCACAGCGCTCGTCTTTAAGCCCTAACGACTTGGCTGTACTATATAGTATCTGGCACATACCAAACGCATGATCGTTCTTAGAAGCGTCTCCGTGATTGTAGGAGTGTGGTGTGTGCTTTGACTCAACCCAACAAACGGCGCGAAGAACTGACTCATCGACGCCAACTTTTTTGGAAATCTGGCGAAAGGCCTTATCTGTGTAGCTTTCAGCGTATACCGAAGAGCACAAAAACGTACAAACAAAAAAGATCAAAAATTTCACGACCTTACCTCACGCTTACTTCGAGCTATCGCCTGTGACACCAAGATATCAAGACAGTTGTTTAAAATCATATCGTGAACAGTCGAGTCTTGGTTTGGAAACATTTCTTCTATAATGTCGCAAATCGGTCTTTGAGTCTCTTTCTCTTTTATATCTAATACCCGCGCTGTAGCTTCTTTAACTTCCCACGGTAACAACCTTAGCATCTTCATAGCTCTATTACCTCGTCAAAAAAAGACTCAGGTGCGCCATGCTCCACAACCAAGATTAGTTTATCTTGTGAAACAGACCTAAGCACATTAAAGCATGCAGTTTTAGTATCTTCATCTACTCCAGTAAATCCCTCATCGACGATGAGAATAGGAGATTGGTACATTTCAGATAATCCCAACTGAAAGGACAAGCAGCTCCGCGACTTTTCGCCGCCAGAAAAGGGCTTGATTCTCTTGACCTTATGACCCTTGTGATAAATCTCAACACCCATACGAGCCCGCTCTTCTCCTTTGGTTGTGGTTGAGAAGTTTTTAAGTTGTATTGTTGTGCCATCGTTAACAAACTGCTGATCAAGAAAAACCTGGGCATTCTGGTTAATACACTCGACCGTTCGCTCAATAGCTGCTGCAGCCGCAAAGTTACTTAATTCGCGCAATCGAATAACGGCAGCCCATTCGTCATGTTTAACCTTAAGTTGCTGGTTTTGGTCCGCCAGTACAGCTTTAGCTTCTTCTAAGCTCTGCTGAAGCTTTGCGATCCAGCTTTGCTGTTGGTTGTATAAATTCATGTGTTTTTCGTGCGATTGGTACTGAGTCAATATATCATTATAACTGTTAGCCTTTTCATTGATTTTATCTAGTTGATCCGCGACATCTTTCTTTTCGGCAAAGAGCCATTCTTTAGGCGTGACAACCCCAGCATCCGATATCTTCTTCTTACGGCGCTCAAGGTCTATCGACAAACGGCTCATATTCGAGGCCAACTGCTCTATTTCATTTTTGACCAACGCTATTTGGTGTTCAAGGTCTGTTTGTGCCTCTGCGTACTTATCTAACTGGCTAGCCTTTTCTGTCAGCTCTTGTTCGGTTTTAATTTCAGGATATGGGTCTTCTGTCGGCATATTACTGCGTATGTGCTTGACAAGATTGATAATTCTATCAACTTTACTCTTTTGTTCCTCGTCTTGCGACGTTTCCTTTACTAGAGCTGCCAATGCACTGTCAACCTGCGTCTTGCGGGCATTGAAGTTTACCGGCATATCCTCGGCTAACTGGATTAGCCCAAACACAACCGCGAGAGGAGCTTTGCACTTTGGGCACTTCTGTGGCTCTTTATAGCTATCGAGTCCAGTTTTTTCACTTTTGAGCTTATGCACCTGTTCATGGCTACTTGATATTTTTGCTGACAAGGCGGATGACTTGTTTGCGAGAAAGTCGGTTAATTTCGGCAATTTACGCGTTTCAGGAAAAACGTCGTAAACCTCTTCTGCAGTCCGCAGCAATTGCTTTCGACAAGACAAGCCTTTGTCCTTTTCAGCGATCTTCTTTTTTTCAGCAGCCACGTCTTCTCGACTCATTTCGCTCCAAGGCTTGGCAAAAGCCGCTAGTTTGCTTTGCAGCTTCTCTACCTGAGCATCATGTTCAGATTGCATTTGCTCGAACTGAGCCTTCTGTGCGTCAAAATTTGCTATTAAGTCGTAGACACCGCTTTGCAAAGTTTCATCGATGCCCTGAAGAGTATCACGGCTTATTTTTGCCGCTTCTCGCAGATTAGCCATTTCTGTTTTTTTCTTTTCTATCTCTTCGGCTGTATACCTGCTAACTGGTTTGTCGATCGTCTCAGCTTTATCAAGAGTTTCTTGTTGCGAGTTAATGTTGCGCTGTGTTGCAATAAGGGCGCTCTCTAACTGACGAACCTCTTCCGACAGAACATCGTTCTTTTTCTTAATCCTTTTGCGTACTTCCTCGACATCGTATTTACCCATACTAAGTTTTTGAATAAAACGCAGTTGCTCTGATGGTGGTTTTGTGAGCAAGGAACCTTTGTCGTCTTGTTGAATATAGCTACAGGCGTCAAACTCATGCGCAGTCATGCCCATCCAATTATTGATAATTGCTTGTGCGGCATCGTCTTTATACACTTGGCCTTGTGGGTCAGTTACGGTAAGGGTGACTGGGCCATGCGTCCTGATAATTATGTGGTCTTGGAAATGAAGTTCGATCCTTGCGCTTTTACCGCCCCATGGGATCATTTCATCTGATGTACCATAAAAAGCATGTCGGATAGCTTCAAATATAGATGATTTGCCATAGCCAGATGGAGCTTTTAGCAAGACAACGCCCTTATCTGGAAAGGTTAGCTCTAGATGTTCGTGTTGTTTCGCCGGATTAAGTATTATCCGCATCTTGTACAACCTCCTTGAACAGCTTACGCACTGTAGGTGTTTCTTTTTTTACTGCATCGCTGAGCAGATCTATATATCCCTTATTTTGGGTATTTCTCTGTACAGTAACTGTATTAGTCGGTTTAGGTATAATTTTAATCTTTTGCGCAAATTCTTGATATCTCTTAGTCTTTTTCAGTTTTTCAATTTCTTCTGTTGTTCCGCTAACATACAAACGGACATGAGCATTCTCGGGCACCTCGTACTGTTTAAACTCAGCGACTGCGATAGTTTGTGTAATTTTCTTCGGCAGTCCAAGCTCAATGCGCTTCTCGGTAAGTGGTGACTTAGAAAAATCAAACAAACTTATGGTCTTGCGTTGGCTATCTCCAAAAGACGTATAATATGGCGTACCTACATATAAGATATTCGGCTGTAAGCGCTGGTATTCGTGAATATGACCGCTAATCGCTAAAGGAGCCTCCAGCGGCCAAATATCACCCTCATTGCTCGTTATAGCGCCCATATTAGCACCATGAAACTCTTGATGGCAAAAGATAGCAGTAGCGTCACGCCACGGCTCTTTAAGCGTATCAAGAGCCTCCTCAAGACGCCCAGGTGGAACGTAGGGGCAAAGCACAATAAAGCCGCTAAGCAAATCCAGCCTCATTGGCTTATCGACCACGGTTACCCTTTTCCACTCCTTGAATGCGTTGAAGAAGTGATCGTCGGTCAAAAAAATGCGATTATTGATGGCGTCGTGATTGCCCACAATATAATATAAGTCCACGTATTGAGTGATTGTTTTTAGTAGGCTGATAA
>Ga0180431_10006744_pt1 | contig 13557 bp, 7 predicted proteins | sample SS_ome_11_FD_132459 | JGI IMG/M metagenome (GOLD analysis project Ga0180431, IMG submission 132459) | Hypersaline lake sediment archaeal communities from the Salton Sea, California, USA - SS_1_MS_1 metaG | ecosystem: Environmental > Aquatic > Non-marine Saline and Alkaline > Hypersaline >... | reverse complement strand
ATGCCGTGCTGGAAGGAAAGACCCAAAAGAAGAAGCTTGATTTCGTTGGGTTGGGCAAGGCCTTATGGAACATATTGCCGACCATATTAAAACATGATAAATTTACAGAATGCGATGAAAATAGCGATCGAGCCACCCCCCATTTGATGGTATTCTGGTCATTTATCGGGCTATTTATTGTCACCAACATATTTTTCGTAGTGCTTTATGGTTTCCAACAGCATGGTCCTTACTCACAGTTAAATCCGGTGAAGTGGCTTGCAAATGTCAGTGGTGTTGCTCTGGTTATCGGTAGTGCTCTGCTGATCAAAAACCGTCTGGTCAAGGCCAAAACCGATCAGACCTCGAGCTACCAGGACTGGTATCTTCTAGGACTTGTTCTGGGTCTCGGCGTCACCGGTTTGCTTACCGAAGCAACACGGCTGGCAGGTCTGGCAGGGTTGACCTATTTTATGTATTTCATCCATCTTGTCTTTGTATTCGACCTGTTCGCATTTTTGCCATTTTCGAAGCTGGCACATATTGTCTACCGGACCGTGGCCATGGCGTATAATGAGTATTCAGAGAGACAATAACTGATGGATTCCTAAAAAATTCAACTTCTTGCGTTACCCTGCATTACTAGTCAATGCAGCGTACTGTAAGTGTGCCTCATTCCTCGGAATTTGGGATGCCTTTTTATCCCGATAGATTTATGGGGGGAACGAGAAGCTTTTTAATTTGTCATCAAATCAAAAAATAAAAAAAGGGAGACAATCTTGTCTCCCTTTTTTAGTAACTCGGGTGAGTGATAAATAACCCGCTAACACTCAACAACCAACTGTTTATTATTATTCGCCGGTAGCGGCTCCGTGCATCTTGATTTCAACTTTTTCCGTAAGCCCTTCGTAGTACTCTCTTAGGATTGCAACAACTTCATCCCGCCCAAAGTGATCGGGAAGTTCTCCACCCTCTGAAAGCAATTTTCTTAGCATGGTTCCGGAAAGAAGAACCCTGTCTTCCTTGCCATGGGGACAGGTTCTAAGTGAGGCCATGCCGTCACACTTATAACAATAGAATGTCCAGTCGATTTTTAAGGGTTTGCAGAGCAACGCTTTACCCGGATCGTCCGAGGTCGGAATTTTATCAAAGATGGTCTGGGCTTCAAACATTCCGTAAAAATCGCCCACGCCCGCATGGTCGCGTCCGATAATCATGCGTGAGCATCCGTAGTTCTGACGGAAGGTTGCGTGCAAAAGACCTTCTCTGGGTCCGGCGTAACGCATGTCCAGAGGATAGCCGCCCTGGACCACATTTTGATCTACAAAATAGTTTTTCACAAGGGTGTCGATACATTTTACACGAACTTCGGCAGGAATGTCTCCGGGTTTCAGGTTGCCCACCAGAGAGTGAATATATACGCCGTCACAAACTTCCACGGCAATCTTGCAGAGGTATTCGTGCGATCTGTGCATGGGGTTCCTGAGCTGCAGGGCGGCAATTTCGCTCCACCCTTTTTCCTCAAAGATTTTGCGGGACTCTTCGGGCCTCATATAGACGCCGGCATATTTGGTAGGATACTCGCCTTCGCTCAAAACCTTAACAGGGCCGGCAAGGTTGAATCCCTTTTGTGCCATGACCATCTGGACGCCCGGATGATCTTCTCCTGCGATTTTCCAGAACTCTTCGGCGGTGGGAGTGCCCTCTCCCATGTATACCTTTTCACATTCAAATTTCTTGTCGGCTTCGGTCATCTCATATTTTTCCGTTACCTTCATGGTTCCCATAATTTCATTACTATCCGGGTCACACAGCGCGATTTCGTCACCTTCACCAATGCCGTCGGCGTCCGCTTTATCCACGGAAAGGGTCACGGGAATGGGCCAGAAGGTTCCATCGGCAAGTTGGAAATTGTCACAGACTCCTTTCCAATCGGCTTTGGTCATAAAGCCTGTCAGCGGGCTGAATCCGCCGATACCCATCATAATAAGGTCACCGACTTCACGATGAGACACGGTGATTTTTTTTAGCCCTTCGGCCTTTTTCTTTTCTGCCTCAAGCTCAGCGCCTTCAAGCAAGCAGCAGGTCAATCCCTTGCCGCCATGTGGTGGAATTAAATTTGACATTTGTTACCGTCTCCTTTCATTTTTTTATTTTAATAATAAATGGTTTTTCCACACCATTTTAAATTTCCCAAACGATAACTTCTAATAATGAAAAAATCATTTGTCAAGGATAATCACTGTCTAAAATGCCTAAAAAGTCTAAAATTGAAAATATTGGGTGTTTTGTAACAAAAAGGGTCCCTTGAATAGAATTTATTTGGCTTTGATCATCCCAATATTCCATCATTTCATTACCACAAATATGAGGGAAAAACACAGATTCTTCGAAATCCTTTTAAATTCATTGAGTTGTAGGAGTTCCCCGGCCTTTGTTTCAATCCTGTCTGGTTCCTGTAATCGTCACTTCAACCGGGCGTGTTCGGGGACGATTATCGTGATTGATGACAACCACCTGCTGCCAGGTCCCCAATTTAAGGCGACCGTTTCGAATCGGCAGGGCAATGGAAGGCCCCAGCAATGCGGCCTGGACATGGCTGTGTCCGTTGCCGTCATGCCATGCTTTTTCGTGTTCGTATTTCATATCCGGAGGGGCCAGACGGTTTATAGCGTTTTTTAAATCCTCCACCACGCCGGGTTCAAATTCAATGGTTGTAATTGACCCGGTTGAACCGACGATTGTGGCGAATAGATTCCCGAATGCAATACCAGATTTGCTGACCAATTGATCGAGCGTTACCGTTATGTCGCAAATATCCGGACCGGTTTGCAAACTGACATCGATGGATTCGTAATATATTGATACCGTTTTCATAATCATCCTCCGGAGACTTTTGAAAAATGTCCTTTTTTGCCCAATTTCTGAGTCCCCGATAATCGGGATCTACGCTTCGCTTCGACAGGCTCAAATTTTAACCCGCCACTGAATTTTGGTGGGTTAATCCTCGAAATACTCAATGTATGTCTGCGGTTAAAATTCTCGCGTTGACTCGGGGCGTCCATGCCCCTCGCCCTCACGGGCAGCTTGACAGCTGTCCAATTCTGCTATCCTGCAGAATTGCTCTTGAACTTGAACCCCGGTTAAATATTAAATACGGATTTAACTGGGCAGGCATAAATGAACATTTTTAAAAGGTCTCACTTTATTAATTTAACATTCCAAATAATTTGAGGAGTCGGGAAGTTTTTTTAATTTAGCCGCTCCATGAATAATCAGCGACTACATCATACAAACTCATAAGTAAGGGTTCGTAAAGAAAGAACAAAAAATATGGCTCTAAATAAATTTGGTATATAGCGACCCGCTTAACGCATTTAAAGCACGAAAGTAAAATGCCGCTGCTCTTTCTTAACGATCCCTAATATATTCAAACAGTGTATGATTTTGCTGCTGATCATTCATTCCGCTTAATTTCCGGCTCCAAAGAAAAACTTCCCGATCCTTAAATTAAGAAATAAAAATATTATCTGTGTATATCTGCGAAAATCTGTGTCCTATTTTATACGGTCACTATAAAAGGTCCAGGTCCCAATTCCATAGCCCGGGTCTTTTTTTCAGGGTCACCTCTTTTGGAATTGGTTCCACCAGATGTACGAACAGACGGTATCCCGCTTTTTCAAGCTGGTTTTTCTTGGCACTTATGTCGAGTTTCCAGTTGGGGAATACCCAGTAGTCGGATTCGAATTTTTGGACCCAGGATTCTTCACCCTTGGGGCTTATCATGGGCTTTTGGGCATCTAATTTTTCTGAAATTATTCGCGAAATACATAAGGGCCAGTTGCCCGAAATTACGATTCCCAGCGGCAGAGAGCTGTGTTTGGGCAGAATCATATAATCTTTGCGGCCCAGTTCCGGGCTGACAATGGCTCCCTTAACGCCCAGCGATGCAAGAGTTTTTATTGCCAACGGATTGGTGACATTGCAAAACGGCCCTGCCCAAAGGTTCAATTTTTTGGGCATGCTGAAAAAGGCCAGTTGCCAGGGAGCGTTGAGCACAAAATTCCGTGCCCCTTTCTTCAGGACACGGCCGACCAGTCCCTTGAAATTTTTTTCATCTTCAGGCCAGATCACCGGCGGAAGCCACCACCAGAGTGGGTGGCCGGGACTTTTTAGCATTTTATTTTTGGCCTGAGATTGCAGCCACAGTCCGGTCAACCCCCTAAATTTTGTCTTTTCGGGTTTACGAAATACATGAAGATCGGAAACCGTTGCTTTGCTCCTTGATTTTTTTGGCAGCCTGGCGGTAAACATCGCAGGGGAAATTTTAAATATCGGTTTCTTATTCAGCTCCTTTTCCAGCCCGGACATCATGTCTTCGAGAGATTTTTCCCGCCGGTCTGTAAGGAACACCGGGGCTCCTTTTACAGGACTTGTTTTCGAAGAAGTTTTAAGAAAAAAACGCCCCCCTTTGGGTACGGTTTTACCCACTCTCTGGGTGCCGTGCCATAACTCGTCCTCATATCCTACACGGAGGAGATCGCCGGACAAAAGTTCCTCTCTGGGGATTAAAAAAGGCTTTTGTTGGGTTCCTTTTACCTTTCCCACAAGAAGACCGGAGCCGGTTTGAGTGTCAATTCTTACCGGATTCTGAGGCCGTTGGGGGAGAAAATTATAATGGGTACCGGTTCTACCCAGGGCATAGGATAACAGCGTAAGCGCCTGTTTTTTCATTTTGGGATCGCTTCCATGATCCCTTAAGATCCGGTAAGCTTTAACCGTATAGAAGACGTAATGAGGACCTTTTTTTCGGCCTTCAATCTTCCATGCCCGGACCCGGGGAATGTCCAGAAGGACTTTGACGAGCACATCCAGACTCAGATCCCGGCATGAAAAGTATCTTTTGCTTTTGCTTTTTTGAGTATAAACCCTGCGGCAGGGCTGCACACATCTTCCCCTGAGTCCGCTTTTACCGCCCAGATAACTGCTCCAGTAACACCTTCCGGATACCCCGTAGCAAAGTGCCCCGTGGATAAATAATTCCAGGCCCAAGCCTTTAGGGCAATCCGAGGCCATCACCTTAATTTCGTCTATGTTCAGTTCCCTGGGAAGAACGATCCGATGGACCCGGAACTTACTTTTAACCAGTTTAAGGGCGGATGCAAAGCTTACATGAGACAGGGTGGATAAATGGAGTTTGCCCGAAAAACCGGTTTGCCTGGCCAGCTGTAAAAGGGAAAGATCCTGAATGATGAGAGCGTCGGGCTTCACCCACCGGTGGAGCCCCTTAAGAATCTTTCCTGCTCTGTCCAGTTCGTCGGTTTTTAAAAGGGAGTTTATCGCCACATGGACTTTGGTCCCTTTATCATGGGCCAAACGGGTCAGAGCCGAAAGTTCTTGGAGTGAAAAATTCTTTACCTCCATGCGCGCTGAAAATTGCTTCAGCCCGCAATATATTTCATCGGCTCCGGCTGCCAGGGCGGCCAGAAACGAGGCCTTATTTCCGGCCGGTGCCAGAATAGCAGGGGGCTTGACTGATGGTGTTTCATCTCTCATCGTGTTAACGGATTAGTTTTAAAAAAATAATTTCTCAATAATTTCTCAATAATCTTTTTTTCAAGGCACCTGCTGCGTCAAGGGCAAGACTTAAAAAGGCCGGAATCAAAAATATGGTAAACACCGTTGCAATCAATAGGCCACCCACAACCACACTTCCAATTCCCCGGTAGAATTCAGAACCCGCACCCGGGGCAAGCACCAGTGGGAGCATCGCGGTTATGGTTGTAATCGCACTCATGTAAATGGGCCGGATACGGGATCGGACCGATTCTGTAATGGCATCGCGGGGCAACATGTTGCTGTCCCGAATATTATTTAAGGTTTGATGAACGATCAAAATAGCATTGTTGACCACAATGCCCACCAGGATCACAAAACCGAGCATGGTTATGATATCCAACGGTTGATAGGTTTTAAACGTATTTACCAACGATAAGCCGACAAACCCCCCGGCTGCGGCCAGTGGAACACTGAACATAATAATTAACGGATAGAAAAAATTTTCGAACAACGCCGACATTAAAAGATAGCTGATGATGATGGCCAGAATAAAGTTCCACATCAAAACCTTCCGGGTACGAGTCAGATCGTCGGCCGTACCGCCAAGCTTGATACTGTAAAGTTTTGAAAATCCCCCCGCGGCCTTGATCGGAGCCAGCACCCTCTGCTCAACGATTGCCATGGCAGATTCAAGCGCCATCATCCTTTCCGGGATTACCTGGATCGTAATGGCCCGTTGCGAATCAATATGATTGATCTGGATAGGGCCTTCTTCAATCTTGACTTCTGCGAGTGAATTTAAGGTCACCTTTTCTCCGGATGGCGCGACAACCGGAAATTGGGCCAGGTCCTGGGTACGTTCGAGTTTTCCTTCTTTGCTTTTTACCATCAGATCTATTTCATCTCCATACAGGCGATAGGTACTGGCTTTGGCCTCATCCACAATGGTGTCCACAATTAAGCCGAGGTCGGCCGTAGTCATTCCCAGACGGGTCAGACGGTCCCGGTTGGGGATCACCCGCATCTCGGGGTTTCCCAAATCCAGGCTGGGAATTGGCCGAATCTGGGCACCGGCCAGCGCCTGAGCGGTCAACCCGTATATTTGTTTTCCAAGGTTGATCAATTGAACCAGGTCGGGTCCTTTGATTTCTATCTCGATGGATCGTCCCTCGCCGATATTTCGTGAAAAGAGACTGGGCTGCTGAACAATTGCGATCATGCCGGGAATTTTTCTCAGTATACCGTAAACATAAGGAAGCAATTCCCGGGTTCGCTGTTGAACTTTGGAAATAACCCCCATAAAAACCGATTGTCCCCGGGCAACATAAAAAAAACCGCTGACCGGCGGAAGATTCTGTTTTTCAGCCATTTCACTTTTCTGATCATGTTCAATGAGCGGTAAAATATCTTTTTCAACGGTTTCCCCGATTTTCTCAAGTTCTTCCAGGTTGTACCCCGGAGGCGGCAGCAGAATTCCGTACAACACTTCACGGTTGCCCTCAGGCAGATATTCTGTTTTGGGCATCAGAAACCATGCCAGGCCGATTGCCAGAAGGGTCATGATAACGGCTATGCCTATTCGTGCCGTAACCCATCCACACATCCAGTAAACAAACCGTGTCGTGTAATTCACAAAGCCGCTGGCAAAAGCATTGAGCCATCGGCCAATGGTATTGACAGGCCACCATATAAAGGCAAACCTTTTTCTTGCTTTGAATTCGTTATTTTTATTTTTTTGAACCCTCCCCAGTATTTTGGAAGACAGGGTCGGAATAACCGTAATGGAGACTAGGAGGCTTAATGCAACGGCACTACTGATAGCGATGGCGATGTCACGGAAAAGTTGGCCGGCTTCCTCCTGAACAAACACGATGGGAAGGAACACCGCTACGGTGGTCAAAGTACTGGCCAGAACCGCTCCCCAAACTTCAACCGTGCCGTCATAAGCGGCCTGGATTCGTGTTTTTCCCATCTCCCGGTGACGGAATATGTTTTCAAATACCACGATGGAGTTATCCACCACCATGCCGATGGCAAAGGAAAGGCCGGCCAGGCTGACCACATTGATATTCCTTCCCATTAGGGTCATGACAAGGAACGTGCCTACTGCGCTGATGGGAATGGCGACCGATACGATAACGGTACTGGCAAAATTTCTCAAAAATATGACGAGCACCAAAACTGCCAGCAATCCACCGATAAAAATATTCTCCTTTACCAGATTTATCGCGCTATAGATATAGCGGGTGTAATCATAGACCACCGTAACCCTTAAGTTTTTTTCTTTTAATAAGCCGTCATTCAGCTCTTTGAGCGCTGTTTGCAATCTTTTCACTACCAGCAGAACATTGGAACCGGGTTCGCGAACGGCATTTAAAACAATGGTCGGAGTCCCTTCATGCCGGACCACATATTCCGAATCTTTAAAGCCAAACTCAACTGTGGCAATGTCGCCCACGCTGACAGGTATGCCTTTTATCCTTTTGATGATAACTTTTGAGACATCTTCCGCGCTTTGATACTCGCCCACGGTTCGGGCGATATAGCGACGCTTGCCCTCGTCAAAGTCACCGGCACTGATATTTTTGTTTTCTATATCCAGTGCTCGAACAATTTCGGGAATAGTGACTTTGCGGGCCGAAAGAGCATCCGAATCTACAATCACCTGAATCTCACGTTCCCGCCCACCATATATATTGGATGACGATACTCCGGAAACCCTCTCGAGTCTGGGCTTAACATACTCGTCAATAAAATCATACTCATGCTGTAAATTGCCCCGGTATCCGTCCAGTGCCTGCAATACCATCCAGACAATTGCCTTTTCGCGTCTTCCCCCGGACTTTATAATCGGTTTTTCCACATCGTCCGGATACTTTTCAACACGTTCAAGACTGTTGGATACCCTGAGCAGGGCTTCATCGGTGTCCGTTCCGATTTCAAACATCAAGTTGATGTAGGCTCTGCTGTCACTGCTTTCACTTTTAATCTCTACCAAACCTTCCAAGTTTTTAAGCTCATCCTCCTGGACATCGACAATTTCACGTTCAACTTCCACCGGACTTGCTCCCCGCCAGACGGTCTGGATGGAGATCTCGGGCAGATCAATGTTGGGGGTCAATTGGATGGGAATTCTATAAAGGGAAATAAAGCCGAATAGAACAAGAAGGAGAACTCCGACCGTAACGGTTACCGGTTTTTTTATGGCAGTATCGACTAACTTCATAATTTGCTAAACCAATATCAGCTTGCATCTAATGTTATTAACAAAGACTTTGTTATTCCTGCACCACTATCGCCTGTCCGGGTTTGAGGCGTTCGTTGCCACGTATCACAACCTGCACCCCAGATTTCAAGTCTCCGACTACGGCCACATCTCCGTCATAATAGCCGAGAATATTAACAGGAACCGGCACGGCCTTGCCGTCCATAACAACAAACACCAATCGGTTCTCTCCGGCGGTAACTATGGCATCCTTGGGTATGAGAAGGGCGTTTTTTTTATTTGCCAGGTTAAATGTAACCATTGCCTCCATACCACTTTTGATCTTACAGCCGGGATTTAAAAGATTTATTTTTACCGGAAAGGTTCTGGAATGCTGATCTGCCTGGGGAAGGAGCGCATATATTCTGCCCGAAAGCATATCGTTGGATATGCTTTTCACCATTACCTCGACTTTAGCTTCTGGGTTCAGCATCACCGCATATCGCTCCGGAACATCAACGGTGATACGAATTTTATCCATATCAAGGAGGGTAATAACAGGACCCCCCTCTTTTATCCATTCTCCAACCTGAGTATGCTCCTTTGATACAAAACCCGAAAAAGGCGCGAAAACTTTTTTTTGTTTTATATCGTACTCCAGTTGTTCTATTTCAGCCTCTTTTTCTAATAATTTATGTGACAGTGCACGGTGAGCAAAATAAGCCACGTCAAACCGGGTCTCGGCAATACTGTTGGTTTCTATAAGCTTGCTGAGCCTTGAAAGCTCTTTTTCGGCATTTTGAAGGTTTGCCTTGATCGTTTCTCTTGCAGCGATTGCGCCTTTTAAGCGAAGTTGGAGATCCGTAGATCTTAAACTTACGAGCAATTCCCCTTTCTTGACGGAGTCGCCTTCTTTAACAGGAAAATATTCGACCACCCCGGGTACTTCTGTGGCAACCGTACTTGTGGCAATGGCTTCGGTGGTGCCGACCAGGGATATTTGATTTGAAACCATCTTTTTTTTCACTTCAGCAACCCGGACCGGGACTGGAGGCGGACCATTTTTTTTGCCGCTTTCTTGGGCCGGGAGGGTGGAAATCGAAATAAAAAAGACGGCAGTGGCGATTAAAAAATGTTTAAAAAAAGACGCCTTGAAATTGAGTCTAAGCATTCATTACCTCAATAGAATAATAAAAAGTAGGATCGGATTTGCCTGCGGGGCAGGTAAAAACTAATTTCTCAATAAGTTCTGGTCGTTGAATAATTTTATTACCAGTAGGCTCCATAATTTATTGAGAAGTTACGGTGAAAACACTTAACTTGCCAAGATTGAAGACAAAATTAATATGAACCTATATTTAAAATTCACGGGCGTCAAGAGATTAAAAAAAAGTATATGTTACATTTTTTCACCACCAAGTTCTATAATTTATTGAGAAATTATCATTAAAGCACATATAAACTAAAAAAATATATCCTCTTGCCTGAACCGTACTATGTATTATATTACATATTTGGTCGTAAACAAAATGAAAAAAGGGTGAACTTAGCAGGGTAAACAAATCTGATTATGATGCAGCGTAGCGACGAATTGTTCTTAACAACTCTGGCACGGCTCGGGCTTACGGATGCTTAAGCACAAGTTTCAGTCGGTTGTAAAGAGATACACGCCGCCGTGGAGCGTTTTCCCTGTATTGAGATTCAAATGCGTTTGACCTGGTGAATTTAGGGGTTTGGCCCCAATTGGTATAACAAATAACACTTAATCCTGGTTGTACTTTTTTTAACAGGGTATAAAAAAAGGAAGGATATGTATATGAAACTGGCAGTCAGTGGTAAAGGTGGGGTTGGCAAAACAACATTTTCCGCCCTTTTGATACGGACATTAAATGCTCAGGGAAAGCGTGTGCTGGCAATCGATGCGGATCCGGATGCAAATCTTGCAGCAGCGCTGGGTATCCCCGATGCTGACAAGATTGTACCCATTGCCGAGATGAAAGAGCTTATTTTTGAGAGAACCGAGGCGCAACCGGGAACCATTGGCGGTTTTTTTAAACTCAACCCAAAGGTGGATGATCTTCCGGATTCGCTGTCGGCAAAACTCGACAATATCAAGATGATGCGGCTTGGTGGGGTTAAAAAAGGCGGCTCCGGATGCATATGCCCGGAAAGCACCCTTTTAAGAGCGCTGATGCTTCATATTGTACTGGCAAGGGACGAAGTGGTGGTCATGGATATGGAAGCCGGAATCGAACATCTGGGCAGAGCCACGGCATCTGCGGTGGATAAACTTATTGTGGTTGTGGAACCGGGACGTCGAAGTATGGATACCGCAGGTCACATAAAAAAGCTGGCATCCGAGATCGGCTTAAAAAATATCGGTTTGGTGGGCAACAAAATCCGCGGCCAAAAAGATGAGGAATTTTTAAAAAAACACCTAAGCGATTTTGAATTCCTCGGTTTTATCCGGCAAGATGAAGCGTTGATAGAGGCGGATCTCGATGGTGTTTCGCCCTATGATGTGGATTCAATTGCAAAAACAAATGTCAAGGAGATGATCGCTAAGCTTTAATGAGTCGAAGAAGACGATACGTCTTTAAACCAAAAAAGAAAAAAGGAAAAATCGGCTACAGATCCCGGGTTGTTAAAATCAAACCCGGAGCTGATGCGGGATTGAAAAAGATTTTCGCCTCTATCGGAGTACCGGATAAAAAACCGTTTAAACCCGATCCGTTTCAGCTGAAAGCACTGTCGGCAATTGAACGTGCCGACTGCCTTGTCACGGTCCCAACCGGCGCCGGCAAAACATGGATTGCAGAACAGGCCATGGCCCGGGTCCATAGAAAGGGAGGGAGATCTTGGTATGCCTCCCCTTTAAAGGCGTTGAGCAATACCAAATACGGTGAATTTTCAGAAATCTTCGGGATGGAAAATGTCGGGATTTTAACCGGTGACAGAAAAGAGAATCCTGATGCATCGATTATCGTCGGGACCACCGAGATTCTGCGCAATCAGCTTTACGATGCAATGCATAAAGGGGTAACTCTTTTAACCGATTTGGTTATCCTGGACGAAGCACATTTTCTTGGAGATGAAGACAGGGGGGTGGTATGGGAAGAGATCATGATATATCTTCCCGCAAGGATACCCCTTCTTCTGCTTTCGGCCACCATAGGAAATGCACATACGATTTCACCATGGCTTTCGTCAATTCGCAAAAAAAAATGTATCGTGATCCAAGAAACAAAAAGGCCGGTGCCGCTTTATCCTCTGTTTTTCCATCCTTCAGGAACGCTTTTCCCCCTTACGGATCATAGAAAAAACAGACTTCATAAAAAAGTATTTGCTTATGTTAACAGCAAGCGACCACCTGTTCTTGCCCCTCCCCACAAGCTGCCCCCTTTTGGGGAGATCATGAGTGTTTTTAATAAATACCGTCTGCTGCCGGCTATATTTTTTCTTAAATCCCGGGCAGATTGTGACCATGCATTGGATCTGTGTGCGGACATCCCGACATTCGATGAGCATCGAAAGTCACGGCGCATCCAAAGAATCCAAGAACTGGTATCGAAAAGCCCTCATATTGCCGGACATCGCCAATTAGGCCACCTTGAACATTTGGCTGTGGGTTCCCATCACAGTGGTCAACTTCCGGCATGGAAACTGGTGCTGGAGACACTGATGACAGAAGGGCTTCTTGATGCTGTTTTCGCAACATCCACGGTTGCGGCCGGTGTAAATTTTCCTGCCAGAACCATCGTTCTTCTTAATTCAGACCGGTTTAACGGCAGGGACTTTCTACCCCTAACTCCCACTGAATTTCACCAGATGACCGGTCGGGCGGGAAGAAGGGGAATGGACCATATCGGATTTGCCGTAACCGTTCCGGGAAAATTTATGGATGTCAGGCGAATTGCAAAACTAATGACGTTACCTCCTTCTGATGTGGTCAGTCAGATCAAAATAAATTTTTCCATGGTCCTTAACCTGCTGTTGTCCCATACTCCCGACCAGATAGAAGATCTTCTTAAAAAGTCTTTTGCAACCTACATGATCGTTGCTGCCGGAAAAAAAATGAGGGCCCGTAAATCTTTCAGAGATGAGCACAAGCAGTTGTGGCGAGATTTTTTACACCATCTTAACTTTTTGAAAGATACAGGCTATGTTACGGAACAGGGGATGCTGACGGCTGACGGAAAATGGGCGTCACAGCTAAGGGTGGATCAGCCGATCATGATCGCCCAAGGGTTCAGACTCGGGATTTTTCCTGAATCTGATCCCGCACTCCTTGCCGCAATCATCGCATTATTTGTCAATGAGCGGGAATCCAATGACCGTATCGAAAAAATGTTCAAGCCACAGACGCTGTTAACAACTTTCCGAAAGATAAAATTAAGCCTGGAACCATTTGCAAAACAGATGACGGATCGAAGGTTTGACGTAAGACCGCTGTTTTTGCGGCCGGCTGCCACACTTTATGCCTGGGCCGCCGGCCAGTCTTGGGAAAAGGTACTATCCGTAGCCCAGATGGAAGAAGGAGATCTTGCCATGCTGATCCACCGGACCGCGGATAACTTAAGACATGTCAGAACCCTTACCCGGGTTTTTCCTGAAGCGGCTGAAACATCCGCAAAATCCATTGAGCTGATTATGAGGAGTCCTGTGGTGATGGATTATGACATTTGACGGTCTCGTACAAAGTCCAACTTCTGCGTTGTGCTGCATTTCGCAATCATTCAACGTACGATAAGTACGCCTCATGATTACAAAATTTGCACGCCTTTTTATCCCGCCTATGTTTGGCGGGGGAATTT